>JAABUK010007368.1_pt1 | contig 15921 bp, 12 predicted proteins | sample 5559141 | NCBI WGS metagenome assembly JAABUK01 (sample SAMN10711869, study PRJNA513367) | rock metagenome | isolation source: Antarctica rocks | place: Antarctica: Victoria Land, Pudding Butte nord | collected 2016-01-03
TGTAGGTCCTCCTTGGCGGCTTACTCAGCAGAGACCTATTTCCTTCTTCCTTGCTAGTCTGCGTAGATAGCTTCTTCTTCATACACTCATTCATCAGTTCTCGAGCGCGTTGAGCGCCCGAACATCCTCAGCCTGATGGATGGCGCGCACCGAGCGGACGAGTTCCCGGGTCCGCTTCTGCTGGATGTCCTCCGCGATATGGCCGTCTAGGCAGTCCTCGGCCTGGAAAGGAACATCATGTGGACGACACGAACTTGAAAGTCATAGTAGTATGGATGAACCAGATCAACCGCCCCAAGACAAACAGGCAAACAAACTCCTTGCAGTGCCTGAAGCTGGTGATAGACTCTAGCTTCATGCTGAAGATCCCGTACGACAGCTCAAAGTGTAAAGCGAGCGAGCCTGATCGTAGAAGTGCTTCGGAAGCCGTCTAGCATAGTATCAGTTACCAACAACTTGATCGATCAAGCGCTGATCTCCGTAACTCGACTCTGACTCCTCACACTGCCCACCTCGTCCCCATCGATCGCATCGCCATCCTCAACTCCCCCGTTACTGGCAGCACCAAAACTGCTCCCCAAATGCATTCCCGAATCCACCCTCCTCTCCCCACCTACCCCGTTCGAGATCCCACCCATCATCTTGCCCAAACCCAACTCCCTCGCCCTCCTAACCCACCCCTCAAAATCCACCTTGTTCTCGCCAATACCATAACTCGGCATCTTCTCCCCACTGACTATATTCAACACCCTCATCCCACGCTTATACTTCAACCCACTGAGCAGCTTAGGCGTGATGAGGAAATACTGGCTCCCAGGCCCTCTTTCCGCATCCGCATTCCGATCATCTTCGCCGCACGCAATATCCACCATTCTCCCATGCACCATCCTCTCATTCCTTGGATCCATTCCCTGATTGATCTCGTCCACGACGCGGAATGGCGCCCTGGATAGCGACTGCAAAGCCATGAGGTAGAAGATAGTGGAGACGGCTCGTTCGCCACCAGATTGGCGGTGCGAGTCCAGAAGAGAGAGGGGCTCCGAGTCACGGAATTTAACGGAGATGTGGATTGCCCAGTTTGCGAAGTCGAGGCCGTCAGAGCCGGCGGGTTGGTCCGACGAATTTGAGCGATCATTGTTCCTGCTGTGGGTGAGGGCCTCTTCCTTGTCAAAACTGGATGCTTTATAGACAGTGACTTGGCCGGCGCAACCGATACGGGCGAAGGAGTCGGAGAATGCGTCGCTGATTTTAGCGACGAGGGCGTCTAGGTCGGGCTCCCATTTCCCTCGGATCTCTTCGATAGCAGTTTGTACTTCCTCCCTTTGTTGCATGAACGATTGCAAACTCTCTTTCAACTTGTCGATGCGTTTCTGTCTATCTTCGAATTCTTTGAGAATGTTTGAATTACCTTCATGAGTCAAATTCAGTCTGGCGATTTCGCTTTCGATGTCCGCCTCCAGCTCTTCGGCTGACTTCTTTCCGTATTCGGCCAGATACTCCTGCCAGATTTCCACGCCAGCTTCCGCGAGATCCCTTGCCTCTGCCGCAAGGTTTTTGACATGAATGACCAACTCTTTGGCCTTTGCGGATTCCCGGGTGGACTCTTCACCAGCCGCCTTTTCTTCATCTTGCTTGGCTTTCAAGGTCGCTCGAACATGTTCGTTGCGTGACTTTAGGGTCTCGAAATCGGACTTGGCTTCAATGTGCTGCATTTCCAGCTCAAGCAGAGCATCGTGCGTCTTTCGAAACTCTGCTACGGCTTCAGCATATCTGATCGTAGTCTGTGCTTTTTCGAGGAGGACTCTGTCTCGATCTTTTCGAATGTCGTCGAGACGCTCGCGGACTCCGTTGAGGTGCTCCTCAATAGCCGCAATCTTTTGTTCTTCTTGGATTAATTTGGTAGGCAAACCTTTGAAAATGGTGAGCGCTCTCTGTTTGTGTTCTTTCTCAGTCCTGATAGTCTCGATTTCCTCCCCAATCGCAACATTCTCATTGGCAAGCTCGCGTCTCCTTCCTTTTAGGCGGGTCATATCTTCTTTTATTGCGGCGATATCTGATTCGATTTCACGTATTCGTTGCTCCAGTCGCTCCTTAGCAGCAGGATCAACAGGTCGATTGGTCCAAATTTGTGCGTCTCGCAAAGCTCGCGTGCGAATTGAATTACCAGCTGCGCCATATTCTCTTCGGCGGATGGCCTGGAAGAGCGTCCCATTGACCACCCAGCTTGTCACGTTGCTGTTTTCGAGGTGGTTGAATTGTTCTTGCGAGATGTCGCGGAGAGTAAGGGCGGTAGAATGAAGTGACCTTTGCTCACAGAGCATGGCAAGAACAACATCAGGACCGTCCACAAAGTCAATGGCCCAGCCCTCCATTCCACAGCTCCGCAGATCTGTGTCCGAGAGTGGGGCGCGAAAGCGATCCATTGAGCTGTTCGAACATACTCTGAGACTCACGTCTTGCAATTTCATCTCGCGGTTGAGGACCCTCTGCAACGTGTAAAAGTCTTTTGTGCTCTGCGCAGTAAAGATTCTAAAATCATTTCCCTGAAAGAGTGTTTCAATCGCATTGGCATACTTCGGATCCTTCAGAGAGCATTCGATCATGGGTGGGCCATAAACCTTGTGCTCAAACTTATCCGGATGCTCTTGGATCCATTTCCAAGCTGTGTGGGAATCCCGCGACAGCTGTTGAAGCTTGTGTTCCTGTTGTCCTGTTTGGGTATCCAAGCCAGCGAGACGTTCTTGGTCGGCCTGTTTTTCATGGACCTTGGCTTGACCTCGACCCTGCAAGTCTTTCAACTGATCAATGAGTTCTTGGGCAGTGTCAGTAATCTGCCGGCGACGACCATTGAGCTCGGCCTACAGACTCGTAAGCACACGATGTTAGATAGGCGCATGATTGGACCAACCATCTTGTCATTTGCTGCCTTGGGATCAAACGGCTCCGGTTCGTCCTCCATTTGCTTTTTTATCCTTCCAATAACACCTCGAATTCGATTCCTGTCCTCTTTCTTAGTCTTGATGCTCCTCACTTCCGCTTCAGACATGCTGTAGAAATCTTTCAATTTCTGCTCGAGGTCTGTAACTTTCTTCATCACATTCTCGGCCGTCTGATCGGCTTTCTCTGTGATTTCCTTACCATGCTGTAGTGCTTGTCGGACCTCATTCTCGTATCTCTGCCTCTCGTTGACCCGTCTCAAGGCTGGAGCCAGTTCTGCAGTGAGGCTTTTCAACTCCGCAGCGAGGGTATTCTTCCGCGCTTTGGCGGCTGTGACCCTTGCCTTTGCTTCTTGATACTTAGGTATAGGTCGACACTTCTTCATCCATGCTACCTTTTGCTTGATTTCATCTCTCTGCCTTAATCGCTCGACGTCGTCTCTCTGCATTTCCTGTCGGCCTTCCAAATTCAATAGAGCCTCTCGATCACCCCTGCTGTTGGTCAGAAGCTCCTTTTGGTGGGCTCTTAGCTTCTTCAAGTCCTCATGAAATTGTAGCATTTCCGATTCAGCAGCTGCTCTTTGTGTAGATTGCAAAAGCTCAACAGGGGTCATCGCGGCGAACTCAACGACTTTATCTTGAGGCAAGAATTGACAGAGATTGTCGATTTGGATGTTCATTGACCGGGCAAGCTCCTGCACGCCCTTGCCTGATACCATTTGGCCATTCAATGTATAAGTAGATTTATTGCCCTCCTTCTTGATGATACGGGTGATGATTGGGTTTCGTCGAGTGCGGTAATCCTTTTGGAGCTCAATCTCGATAATCGCCTCCCGAGTTCCAGTCTTGACAAATTCGGACACGTCCCGTGCGCGCCCCAAGTGCTGTGGAAGATTAGCAAACGATACAGCACGGGCGTTCGAAAACTGACTTGTGAGCCCCATCCCAACCCGAGGCAGATCGCACAAACGAGGGTGCTTTTTCCGGACCCATTTGGTCCAATGACCATGTTCAGGTTGGGACCCGGGAAGAACTCGACGGCACTGTAGGTAACGAAGTTTCGCAATTTGACACGAACGATCGCACCAGGCTGATGTTGCTTAAGAATAGGCTTCACTTCGCCGTTGACTTGCTGCTCCCCAGCACCCTTTCGCGAAATCGCTCTTGCTTGCAGGCCATTTGCACTTGGCCGCCGGCTAGCAGGTGAAGAAGCATCTCTCTCCACACCATTTCGGCGAGCACGCTTGCTGTCATTGGGCGCCACTGAGGATGGAGTCTGTGCTCGAGACGAATGGTCCTCGTCGTCTGAGTCGGCAGCCCGAGCACGGCGAGTCGGTATTGAATGCATGTAGGTCGCCTATAGCAAGTGATAAGTCAATCCCTCGGTTCATATGGATGGATTGTAAATATTAATTAGTCGCCCGAAATGGAACGCGTCAGGCGCGTTGTGGAAGTCTTGGCAGGATTCCGGCGCAGCGGACGCTTGCAAATCCTTGGCGCGACCAATTTTTTTGGCTGTGGCGATCCGTCGGATTTTACCCACCCCATGGTTAGAAAGCGTGGAATTCACCTATAATTACTTTTAGACGTTGCTATTGCCTCTATCTTGTCCTTTATTATCTTTCGGATCTTGGTATCAAGTTTTTAAAAAATCTCAATGCAATTTGGTAAAGAAAAAGGCTTGTGCCAAGGATTTGCAACGTTTATGAAACCTACAATATCGCCCCTCCCCATAACTTGCTGGAAAATGGATGAGATACCCCGAGTTGCTTTCACACACAAGGAAGAAAAGATGGAGATCTGACAAAGAGTCAGAGAAGTGGACGATGGAAAAGATGAAGACACAGAACATTTAACCTTATGGCAACTGATGGAAGTGAAGGAATTGATGATTGATTAATGGATGCGATGTAATACAGCTAACATGATTGGATACAAGTATATCAGCATGACACCGTGAAATCTAGACAGATTTTGATCGGATAATGCTGAAAGCAAAGTGCGTGCAAATCTCACGTCACCATTGTTGTAGTATTCTGATATGTAGGATTAGTTGGCGGTGAGTAATGGCAGGCTTGTTCCAACTTCACCATCATCACTCTCATACCACAGTTCTAGAGGCCAGCAGAGATCGATAAAGATATCTCGTTTCAGAGATGTCAGTTTCCACACGGTCGTTAGAGCTACCTTCGGAATTTTCTTGTTTGAAGTCCTTTCCTTCACCTTCTGTTCCTTTGCGCTCTTTTCAGTTGGATCTCTCTTCGGTGCCCCATTGGAAGGTTTCTCCTCATACGGTGAGCTGTCCATCCACTGGTTCCATTTTTTAAGGACCGCAATTGCGTGTTCCTCCTGCACATCGAACCATTCTCCATGGGAAACGTGTTTCTGTCGATTTCGTGGACACCGCTCCAGCCACTTGGTGTGTTCCACAAGCTCGGCGCGCTCTACACGCAAAGCATGATCAACGTGAATGAATTTTTCAACCTTTGGAGGGTAGATCCGCTTGCATTCTCCATAGCAACTCTCATGCTCGTTCATTCTGCTTTTGATGTTTTAGCCCACACCGATTTTCACATACCCCTTCCCTTGAGGGCTTTGGCTTTGAAGGCATAAATGTAGGCCTCTGGTATTTCTTTTTTGGGTTAGATTTCGCCATAAGTTTTGCACAACCCCATACGATGCTTGGATCATTTTCTGTCGTCGTTCTGTGATTGTCTAGACCCAGATCACAACAACGCTACCTGGTGACGGACTGCGTATCAAAGCGTTCGGGGCAGATCCGCGGTCATGGCCTGTTGACGGACTCGACAGTTGCAGAGCAAGGGAGTCATCTCTGGGATCGAGTTCTTGCTCCCCCAAGGAAGAGCTACCAGAGAAGTTGTCCTCCTCTTCGCTATCTGGAATCCACACGCCGGCGCTCGGTGTAGGCGTGTTTTGGCTTGTGGGTGATGATGCTGAAAAATGGAACGGGGACTGGGTTCTACCATTCTCGATAGTGCGAACCGGCGTTTCTGGCTGAACAGGTTTATTGGCTCTCTTTCCTTCCGCACAAAGACCAGAAGAGGTTGCATCACCACAAGCGCAATTTCAAAGTCTACTGCGTCGAGCTACCGGTTCACTTTGCAGAGAAGCTTGGTCAGAGTCGGATTTCTGATTAGGAAAGTCGATGAAAGGAGCTGCCTTCCGGCCATGAAACGACGAGGGAGCCACCCAAGCTTTAGAAACAGGCCGGTTCCCGGAGGAGCTCACGGTTGGTCCAAGATTCTGAGGCGTTTTGCTACTCTCTCTCCTCCTGGATGTGCCGGCTCAAGGAGGGTGGCGGTTTGTGAATTAGGCACAGACGCCCTCTTTAGGAAATTCAAGAGTGGCGTCATGTCTTCACTCAGAGCTGGTCGCTTTACATCTGAAGGTGCTCCATCGAGAGCTCTAGGCGCCCGAAAGGTAAAGTGACTGGCTTGTTCGGGAACGTCAAACAGTAGCGTTGACGCTGAACTGCTTGCCGATGTCGAGTCTGTTACTGCATCTGTTTTCACGTCTCTCTTCGTGTCTGTACCTAACTCTCTTCTGGGGTCTGTTCCCATCTCTTTCGTTGTCTCCGTCTCCACGTGTTCGATGCTTTCTGGTGTTTTCGGCTCGCTCATGAATGTCGCGTTCTGATGATGGGGTGAGCGTCGTTACCCGTCCATCATTCTTTGGGAGATTCACCCTCACACGTGGCGCTTTTGGGTTGACGGACATAATCGAGGAACAGATGCCCTCTACAGTTGCAACTTGAGATCCCACACGAAAGGCTCTGTACCTTGAGGAAATGGAGCAAAGGTCGCCAAGAGAGCTGACAAACAGAACTCAAGGAGTATAGAGGGGAGAATAAAGGAGAGCCTAGGAACTGGAGCTCCACCTGCTTCAGATCCACTCCTCCAAGGTCTTTACAAGTTCTACCCAACTTACTTACCAGTGAAGTGACTGCAGCCTCCGCCCCCAGCCTCCAGCCCCCACGTCTCCCCAGGCTCCAGGCACCATCGCATGGCTTTGTCTCATGGGCGTTCGTGCGCTAAGTTAGAGACCCTCCTTCAAAACAGACTGCGATTGGAGAAAGATTAATCCTTGTGTCTCTCGATTTGCAAGGTACCAGCAGTGCTTTCGAGCGATCGCTTCAGTGCGTGGGTAGATGAAACGATATCACAATCAGTGCAGGTATCCTTTTCCTGCGCACAGGCGGCACAGCAAGCAGGGGTCATTGTCCGGCTGGTTGGGGAGCGCCTACTTTAGCTTTTCGCGTCTCAAGATGATGCCGTCGTCAATGTGGAGTGAGGATACTAAAGTTCCGTGATGAGCTTTTCGTGCAAGACCTACAGGCTACCGTTGTCGCAGATCCAATCCTTTCGAGCATTCATTGTAAAGGGGGACAAGGGGCACGCCACCATTGAAGCAAGCAGAACGTACGATAGCAAGTCGGATTGTGCCAATGCACGATCCGTAAACTGGCGATACCGAAGTAGATGTATTATCTCGAGCACTTCGTGTCGGAAACAAAGCAAGGGGAGGAGGTGAGCTCGGAGTAGATCTCGGCCGTGATCAGGCCCGGCCGAAGCTATCAACACTTATTGGCGGCGGTCTCAATGGGCCTGTAAAAGGGGACGAGATGCCCGACTCCTTCGAAAAGAACAGTCCACCTGTCTGACGTCAAACGCGCCAACTGATCATTGGACAGGAGATGGGTGTCAAGTCAAGCCAAAGGAGGCATCATCCAATAAGCTGGAATCTTGATCCGTCTGAGCTGTGGAGTTTCGGTGCGTATCCAATGATTAAACGAGCACGTTCTTAGCCATCGCAGGTCGAGAACATTTTCTATCACGCACATGTATCGCATCAAAGATCAGAGTTTCTGCCTTGTGGACTCCACGCCTGCGTCGTAGTAGATCTGACATATCCGGGGTGTTGAATCCTTCACAACATAATAGACCACCTATCAAGACAGGGTTTGGACGAAAGTTTGAGATGGCACACGCACAGCAACTCAATTCACCCTTCATCATTGCTTGCACTGGATCCTGCCTGCGCAGCAGGCAGGATCGTCTGACTACTAAAATCGAGCCAACAGTGCCAACAGACAATTATGATTATCAAAATATCTACCTCCCACCCTGGTCTGATACCGAAAGAGTAGATGGACAGTGTCTCGTCCCGACGCGGAAAATGTGTTTACCAGACATCGAACGTGTATGGGGAATAGCATTACTCCACGTTACCAAACAGATCCATTGCCTCAAACGCCAGACCTTCTCGCGTTGTGGTTGAGGGGTCGCCATTTCGACCAGTGCGACAGATCTCCGGAATTAAAAGTAACGACCCTTTGGCAGTGGTACAAAGATGGCGAGCGCCATTGCTGACAAGACGAATGCGCCTAGTACCGCTTGTAGGAAGATAGTGTCTTGAATTTGGCGAAGAGCTGGTTCTTGAATCCAGACCTCACGATCGAAGATCTTTCGAATGACGGTCCGCTTCTCGTACTTGGCAATCCATGGCTCGTTTTCGTAGCTGATGTTCGACCCAAGGCTGTCAAACGAATCTTTCTTCATCTCATAATTGGACTCCTCTTCTGGAGCAAACAACTCCCACGGTCGGAGGTGACGGTGGTGCATTCCGTGCAGGACCTGGCACGACGTCAACATGAGCCTTGAAGGGAAGAAAGAAGCCACTTACCACACACATGCCCTTCCACGCAGCAATCAAGGTTGCAATGCCAATGAAGAAGCCAATGGCGGAAAGGGCTCTCCAGCCACGCCCGGCAGAGCTGAGTGTGAGGATGACTGCACAGACAAGGCCTCCCATAATGCCACTGATACCCAGACCACGAGCGAAGATGACTCTTGGGCGGTTGCCATTGCAGATTGTGTAGCGGATGAAATTTGGATGTGCCTGATGGCGGAGTGTCCATTCAACCGTGCTGACGACCTCGCGGAATGCCGAAGGATGTGTGGTGACGGACAAAGCACGGAGAAGTTTGGCAGACTCCTTGTCGGAGAGATTGAGACAACGAGAGCCCTCACTGGCCACATACGCGGCGATGATACGTGAGATCTCCTCCCGATATGGCTGGATAGTGACTATGGTTCATAAGCGACCAAGCGGTGATGGGAGACAGGGGGTTTGCTTACACGGTTGGAAGGTTTTAGCGGTCTCGAATGCATCGGCAGACTTCTTGGTATGCGAAGTACCAGTGCCGCTCATAATGGTGGACGAGTCGCTCCAGCCGACGGTCGAGGGCGCAATGCTTTCCCTGTCGCCAATTGGGGTCCGAGGTGGAGTATTGAAGGGATTATGGCCGGCTTCGGCCACTGTCAGCTTGACCTTGGAGTCGAAATCGGTTCCCTTGATGGCTGCGGAAACCTCCTGGTTCGCTTTTTGCTTCTCCTCATCAGGAGTCATTTCGACGCCAGGAGTTGTCTTGGCCGGAGCAAGCTTTGGCTTCGGTTGCTCGGGGATCCACACGGGGGAAAGCTTCTTTTCGTTCTCCGGTAGCTGGTCAAATCTTTTGACATAGTCGCGGAACCATAGGTAAAACTGCAGGTTCTCGGCCGAGTTCTCGATGTAGAGCAGAAAGTTCATGAACTCGCGAGTGGTGCAAGGCTGGGGAGACGCGTTAGTCAGCTGTCACGATCTCCGCGAGAGATACATTCGTTCTCCTCTTGCAAAGATAGCGGGGTTCCCAACTTACTGGACAGGTCCCTCCGCTGACGATCCTGTCGAACGACAGGGCCTCAGGAACACCATAAGGACAACTGGATCGAGAGGCGACCGACTCGGCCTTCGCGCTCTTCTCGCTGTGGAAGGAGGAAGCAGGGGAGACATACGCCGGACGTCTATAGCTGATCGAGTACACCATTTTCGAAGGTGGCGGACACAGAGAGAAGATGTGAGGAGCGAAGGGTGACGACGGGCACGGCGCTCAACCACGTGAGCTCAAAGAGTGACACCAGATAGGGTAGGACAGGAGGAAGGGAAGGCACGATCAGTGTGACAGTGGCCAGCTGGAGTTGTGGCGGTGGGAGATGTCAGATATATGGCTGGTAGAGAGTTGGCAGACGGACGAACAGTGGGGAGAGGGTGTTGAAGTGGCAGAGTTCATCTCTTTTCCCAATCTGGACGCCTCGAGCATGTGTGCCATGGATGGAATGGCCCATCTGGCTTGTGACAAGCAATTGAAGTCTATTGCCAGGTCCCTTCGAGCCTTCGAGGGGGCAGGGATTGGATTTGAGTTCGCAGTTGGTGCTGGTCTAATGCAGGTTTATTGCCGTCGCTGGGGGACCATCACAGATCTATTGGAGTGGTCTGATCCATCCGATCGATTTGTTCAAGCCACTAGCATCGCCCCACGCGGTATGAGGGCCTCGCTGGCCCAGCCTTGCTGCCCACGATCCGGGGGAGGCTGCAATCCCCTTTGCCTGGTCAGCATCGGCGTGGTGGGGAGTACTGCTGGGCCCGCCGCGTCGTGGTCTCTGGTATCTACTCATCCGATGCTCCCCAAGGGCATACGGCCATCCATCTCGGGCTCGGCATGGGAGGACGCAAGAGTAGATCGCCAGCGACCATCGTGCCGTGCTACTGGCTTAGTACAGAGACGATCCAGATTGTCAGCGCATCGCTTGGCGGCCAGTTGGGCCCGCTCATCCCGACGGATAGTCAGGGGCTGCAATCAGACACCATCGCAGACTGGCAGCAGGCGGGAGGGCGGATGTAGACCGGTCTGGAGCACGGTACGGGGGATGGGCTGATCGTTCGGAGCCAGGGACATGCAGGGCGAGAACACTGATCAGACTGGAGTCCGTACTCCGGCCTGTCCAAGTCCTGGCCGATCGCGCTCTGCTGTCTTCACCGCAGCAGAGTGAAAGGGGTCTGGACGGTGGTGTGATGAATCATTGTCCCAGTCCGCACTCGTTGCGTCTGGCAGTCCTTTGCTCGCGTGGCTCTGGCTGGCGCTGGCGCTGGCGCTGCATCCTGGAGCGTGGTGAGTGGAGGCCGGTGACTGTGCAGCATCGCTTTGTGCTTGATTTCCGCCGCCAGCCAATCAGACGGCAACACGCCGGGGCCCAGATCGGTGGCATCCTACTCACCGAAGCCATCGACCTTGGTATCGAACCGATCCATGGGCTCTAACCGACACTCATCGCGTGGTTGTTGGGCGAGGCCGACGCCTGCTGGGAAAGGATGCGCAGACCGTCACTCCGCCCATCGAGCTTTCAGATAGGGGCTCCAGGTGCCGTACTACACGATCTTGCTAAAGATCCAATCATCATTGCTTTCTCCGTTCTAACGTACGCCTCTGCCCCGGCGCGATGGCGAAACCTGGTTCAAAAACAGCAATCTCCTCACTTGATCACGGATGCGTATCCGCCACAGTCCGTTATTCCTGACTTCCCACTAGGCGAGCAGTCTGAGGTCCGGCCTCGTCGCTGCCATGCTTCTTCTCGAGTCTAGATTCCACTGTACGAATCATCACCAATGGCGACCAATACGAGTCCGTGCGAAGGTCGAGCTCATGCATCATCCTGCACCCAGCATCCTCGGGAACTTCCCGCTCCTGCAAGGAGGCAAGAAGATGCACCTCCACCTTTTCTGCTTCGAGATGGAGCATTCCTACGGGTACCAGTGCCCGAGTGGATGGCATTTGCATCCGAGCTCATATTGGGGAGAAGATCCTCTCAAGCAGCCCGCCCGTCCCTTTCTGCCGGGGTCGGAGCTACGACATGGTTAAAGCGCGCCAATGAATATATCTGGTGCGACCAGCATCGTTGACCACACCCTCCCCACCAGTTTTGTGCTACCGGATCTTGTTAGCCATGCAAGCTGGCAGTACGGAGACGTCCGAGGTTCAGTGTCGGATTGATGATCTGAATCATGCCCCCTGGTCGCTCAACTTTCGAACCGGTCACATTTCACCTTTCATATGTCGGAGCCAGTCAGTGAAAGCTATCTCGCCAGCGAGGGTCTGCATGCAAAAGCAAAAGCAGAATCCACAGCCGAGATCCGAATTCCACCCACGATCCTCTTCTCCTGAATTGCACCCTTTCAACCTAGTTACCCTAATTACATCTTATCAACCGGCCCGGTGGGGTTTGAGCCGCTGGGCCCGATGGACTTCGGATCTTGGTCGCCACGCTCATCTTCCCAAACTCCTCGCAGACTCTGCGTTGATCAGAATGACCTTTCCTGGATCATTGTCTTTTCGTATCTGCTCTTTCACTGGCATTGATGCCAAATCCTCCATACCACGCCGGATCATCGCAAGCACCTTCGCTTCCAGCGGACGCTCTTTGAGAGACCACTGAGGCAATACAACACCTTGCTCTTGGCTGTCTTGCGGACGCATCGCAACGATGTATTGTAAACGGCGAGGTCAAGAAGTATCTCTCCACGAAGGGCTTTTCGTTCCTGAATATCCAAAAGAACAGTCATGCATTTCAAGACACAGCCCTCACAATGTACACCCTGCTCTTCTCTGAAAGATCAGAAGGCATTCTCCATCGCCCTGCTTCACACCGGAAGTTCCTCGTACAGCCGTGGGAATATGCACTGAAGTCTTCCAAATCAGAGATCCACGCCCCGCTCTTGCAAATCCAACGATCCACTCGCCCGTGAGGATGGCTTCTGCAGAATGTATGGGTGCTTACTGCACCTATTGTGCAGAAAGCATGCCCCACAACAGCTTCTCACCCGAAAAGAGAATGGTCCAGGTGCTTGGGTACAATGGCAGGAGTATACTTCCTACATTCAATGGCATAAACTCGATCCGGTTGCCTTCTGCCACTCGTGTTGATGTGAATGTAACTGGTCCCTTTCATAGGTGGGCCTCTCGCGGACGGCGGGGATGAGGATAAGCTCTGGCGATGACGATGCATGGTCTCTCACATGTTCTCAACAACTTGCGCGACACGCGTGTGTATCCAAGTCTCGCGTTCGGGGTAATTGTACATAGAAAAGCTGCATGAATCACTATGTAGGATATGGTCGACGTACCGTCTCGCCCTCGCCTGCCTCTGTGGACTCCACATCGTGGCTCTTTGCTCTCCTCACTTCGGCATTCTTTACCTGAGACATGTCCAAACCTCCCAACAGAGACACCAGGCTTCAGCCATATCTTCCAGATCCTCCGCACCGTCCTGTCGCCTCTACTGGAAGGACTCTACTTCCAGGTCCCATCGCATCCCTTGTCACCACTTTTACTCAAACTGCCTCCTTCGGCCTTCGAGTCGGCACCAAGGTTGGAGGGTTCGCAATCGCTGGGGCTCGGGAAACGACTTTGACAAGCCTCGAGCTCACTCGCGCTGCTGTCGAAGCTATCTTGACTCGTGCTGGCCGTGATGTGTCAGAAAGAAGGAGTGACGAGCTTGGGAGGGCGGAAGCGGAAAGCATTCTCGAGCGAAGTGTTGGTCCAACCTCTGTTGTCCGATTGATCAGTCCTGACCGCGCACAGATCTCTTCACTACACTCCACAATAGCCTCTATTTCGTTCTTTGCCTCCTCCGGCTTTTACTTGTCAACAGCGGTCCTCACTTCTGCTTCCACGCTGTCGATGCAAGGCCTGTCAACACTCAATGCTGTGCTAGGATCTACAGAGTCTTCTCGAGCAGTCGCGGCAATTATAGAATTGATCAAGGATGAATTCAAGAAACCAGAGGCGGGGAAAGAAAGCGAGTTTGTGGGCTACTTGGACCTCTTCAGTGGGACCGTTGGCTTTGTCTTGCTGCAACGATGGGGCAGGCGCAAGACAGAACGGGAGTTCCGGGGAAATGGAGGCGAAGAGGTGATCTGGGATGCCGTAATAGACGATAAAGGTTTTAGAGCTGACGTGGTGGGTACGCAAAGGACGACCTACTTTGAAGGGGTGCACCCTGCAAGTGAAGCCGTTTTGCGTGGAGGACGGCCGGTGTCATTTCTTTCACCTGCAGGAGACGAAGCCATCGAAGCGATAGAAAGGGGCAATCTCCACGAAACACCAAATCTCTCTCTGTCGGCAGGAGATCAAACCCGACTTTCTGACGAAGAAATCCGCGAGCACATCATGAATCAATTGCCCCAAGGCTGTCAAGCTGTGATCGCTTCGGAAACCATCACAGCGAAGACAATCAGAGTAGATCTCTACAATGCAGGGATCACCGAAGTCACGCCGCCGCCGGGCACAGTCCTGGTTCGAGAGCACTGCAACCACCCCGAGAACGATCACGCAATTAGCGAGCAACATATTCCCTCACAAACCGTTGTCTTTAGGACAGCACTGAGAAGAACGAGTAGTGCGGATATCGAGCCCGCAGGGAAATTGAGACTCACGCCTTCCAATCATGCACATCCAGAGACGCCATATGATTCTGACGATGCTGTTATGATGCGGGACAATTCAGCTCCACCACGACTACAGCCTGAAGCTGTTGAACAACCTGCAGATCAAGCCACTTCATCACCTAAATCCGACTCTGAAAGCGGAGAAGAGCTCCTGGAGGGAATCCTACAATCTCCGCGACAAGCCACGCCCCCTCGAATACCTGTTGCAAACCAGAAAAGGACACGCACGCCTGTACCATCATCAACGTCAAGCTCTGATGCGGTCAAGCCAGCCATGATAAAATCGTTGAAAACTGGCTCGGGCAGCCAAAGTGATTCAGGATCAAGTGGGAAACAGAAAAGAATTGGCCCATTTAGGAAAGCATTGAAATCATTAAGCCCAGGTACATCGTCTGTTCGCATTGAGGAAAATGGATTTACACCTGCTTCAGAGCCAGCTGGGCCGTCGAACGGCACAAGAAACACCGGTGACCAAACGAGGTATCGCTCACAAATTCCGCGATTCACACCGTCATCGCAACGAAAGCAGGACAAATCTCTTCCCCAACTACCCAGCCAACAAAACAATCGCAACTCTGGCGGAAGGAATCTTCTGTCGCCAAAAGTGCCCCGACCTGCTGCGCCTCAAAGCTACTATGCTGTTCGAGAAAAGCGTCATGACACTATGGTCCACGAAACAGAAACATACTCCACGCACTCATTTGAGAGCCGACCCGGTTCTCCAACCATCGCCAGAACTCTTTCCACAACCGTGAGTGGCCTCTCCAGGGCCAGGTCAGACAGGGACATCAGTGTCGGAAATGCTGGAGAAGCGATGACCGGCGATCCAGCAGCAAATCACCACCGAAGATCGAAGTCGTACATTTCCAGCCTCTACTCTGTGGCCAGTAACGGATCGGAGACATCACTCATTCTTGCGCCGAAAGGATTTGTCCCAAGGCCAAGTATCTTCGACGATCATGAGGTTCTATCCGCCCTTGCAGCGGAAGGAAAGGTTCCAGGCATCTTCCCGAATGATCATCTCGTACGGAGCGTTCGTCGATATGCTCGCTTCTCCTCGGCATCGTATGGGTCTCAGTTCCTGCGCTTCATGGGCCTGACGGCGGCAACTGCAAAGGGCAACATCGCAGCCGAACTGGAGAAAGCGGAGATTCACCACGAGCACAGTTCATTTTCCAAGCATACTGGACTACCCCCTGATACAATCTTGCTTTCTTCATTCGAAGATCCACATGGTGGGATCGGTTACTCCCGATCAGCCGCGTCTGCTCTGCCGTTGGTGCACTTTATATCCATCGATCGTGAGTCCAGAGCTGTGGTTCTGACCTGCCGTGGAACGCTCGGCTTTGAAGATGTCCTGACCGACATGCTCTGCGATTTCGATGACCTGTATTGGCGTGGCAAAGCTTACAAAGTCCACAAGGGTATCCATGCTTCTGCTCGCCGCATGCTGGGCGGGAAAGACAGTCGCGTGATGGCGACCCTCAAAGCCGCACTGGAAGAATATCCCGACTTCGGCCTCATCCTCACCGGCCATTCCCTGGGCGGCGCCGTCGCCTCCCTCCTCGCCATCCTCATCTCGGAACCTAGCACCATCGAAGAAGCCGGAGCATTATTCGCAACCACCACCCCTCAAAAACTAATC
>JAABUK010007369.1_pt1 | contig 15920 bp, 22 predicted proteins | sample 5559141 | NCBI WGS metagenome assembly JAABUK01 (sample SAMN10711869, study PRJNA513367) | rock metagenome | isolation source: Antarctica rocks | place: Antarctica: Victoria Land, Pudding Butte nord | collected 2016-01-03
TTTTAGCTGCCGGCACTTGCGGCGCTGAGACCGTAGTCCTTGCCGAAGGCGAAGGAAGTGCACTAGCTGCCTCAAACTGCTTCCGAACTTGTGCCACCCGGCCTCCAGCGGACCTGGAAGCCTTGCTAGCGCGGCCATGACTGCCCGCGCTGTCAGCGTCGCTCATTGCGCCGTTTTGTCGTGAAGAAGACAAAAATGCAGCAAGCTCAACACGTGTTCGTCTCTGCTGGAGTGCACGTATGAATGGATGCATATTGCAGCTCGGAAGGTAGGGTGTACGCAGTGTTGTGCCGCAGCACGCAGTGCCGCAGTACCCGCAGTACGCAGTACGTTGGGCCCCCAGTTCTGCGGGTATTGCGGTTGATTGTTTAAGGCATTTTTTCACAACTAAATAATGTCATTATTGTTATTCAAGTAGATTTTGTTGGGTAATTTGATCAGCAAAATCATTTTTTTTTGAGTAAAAAAACTTTGCTGAATTGGCATGCCCGAAACGAAAGGCGTCGAATGACACCACTCCGAGTTACAACAACACATTATAGCTCTCCGTAGCATACTGCGGTACTGCGCATACTGCGGCGTACTGCGCGCAGTGCCGCGGATTCGTCAAGCGTACTGCGGCACAACATGGGGTGTACGGCGTGACCGCTGCGTGACTGAGCGTGACTATTTCCGTCAGCCGTCGACGCAAAAATCTTTCAAATTGAGGCGCGCAGTCTGTGGTAACAAAAGGATCTCTACACTGCAGCTACCGTTAAGCGCTGCCCGAGCAGGACCAGCCTCAGCGAGTCGCGCAACCCTTTCCAGCTTCCTATGTGTGCACACAGCCATGTGACGTTTTCTCATCTTTGTCCTCCGTGCCCCGGGCGAACTCGTCTCTTCTTCCTTTAGCCCAGGGACCGCCAGCGACGAGCAACAGCTGTTTTGGTACAACGGGACTGCTCTCCGGAATTTGTTGTGTATGCAGCTCTTGAGCAATGGCAGTGTCACTTATCGCCGTAGCTTCTTGCTGCATGCAGGTTGCTCAAGGGCAGACCTGGCAAGGTGGCATGCTGCAGCTGCCAGAGCAGCTAACAATGGAGGACTTAGTTGCCATGGTTCAAAGATTAACCCCGGGGTGTCTGCCATCCCCACAGTAGCCCAGGGACTGCATAGTCTAGAATCCAGGGCATGTGCAGCCCTGCTGAAGGATTTGTCCAAGAATGGCCTGCCCCATCATGCCCTCACTATCTTTGACTGGCTGCAATCACTGCCCTCAGAGAATGAGCTGTCCAGCCTGTGTGATGTCTTCACCTACACAACTGGTATGACACAGCTGGTGGCACAATTGCAGCCTTCTAAGCACCACAAGCCATGTGCACCATTTGGTTGTGAGCAATTAACAATTATTCACATTCTTGTCTTCATTGTATCATCTATACTCTTTTGTCCCTCCTACAGACAATATCTACATCATCAGCTGCAAAGACGATCCTAAAAATAGCTCTGAATGACATGCAGTGATCAGCTTGTGTGGGCAGCGACAGGAGATGGGCAAGGCGTTGACTTTGGTAGCTGACATGCGCGGGCGTGGCATCACACCAAACATACACACCTACACCGCTCTGATCAACACCTGCATCAGATCTGGGGATTTCACATTGGCTCTGGACATCTTCAAGACTGTTGAGGTGCATACATTGCAGTCACAGCAGCCACTGTAGCTTTTTGCAGTTACAGACACAGTCAACCAGGTGCAAATGCGCATGCATGAGCTTCTTGCCTGTTGCCTCAAGCTACGCCCAGCACCGAGGCTTTCAAGGCAACATAGCTTTGATTGAATTGTCTGTTGAAGATATGCTGACACCAGGTGCAGGCAGATTACCTCACATAATTCCATCAGCTCAATGTCAGAAATTGCTTACACTGTTGGTACAGCAATGGCCAGTGGTTGCATTGACTTGAAGCATGCTGATTGGCACCCTGTAACAAAATGAGCATTCGTCCTGTCAAATGGTGCAGGACGAGGGTTGTCAGCCAAATGTGGTGACATACAATACGCTGATTGATGTGTAAGCAAGATGGGCTGCTGGCAAGAGGCTGTGCAGGTTCTGGATGACATGACTGAGAAGGTGCTGTCTCTGCATATGTTTTGCCTCCAATGCTGCTGGGTAAATACCGTAGAGTCTAATTGCAATCTAGCTGAGGCGTGCATGGGCATCATTCATGCAGCTGTGGCTGCATACATCACAGGTGCAATTCAGAATATTGTTGGTGGTCTGCTGAGCTGGTGAGTGATGCTGAAACTGCAGATCATCACCCAGTGATGTGGCACTTGGCAGGATACAAAGCCTGAACAATGAGTCATTGTGTGCTCAGTTCATGCTGTCTTAGCCCCAGTGATGATGTTATGCTCTCACATTGACATACAGCAATACCAGAACCAACTAGCAATGAAGCACAGTCTGCGCAACCTCTAGGTCTGGCAAGCTCCTTTCAACACCCTCTTGTGAACAACAGATGACGACAAGTAAGGCAGGGCTGTGTGGTATGCAGAGGGTGCAGCCAGAGACACGCACACACAACACAGCTATCATCGCCTGTAACATGTGCAACCAGTCTGCCAAAGCTCTACAGGTGACACCACTCACTGTTGTCTTTGCCAATATAAGCTTTGTCAATAGCAGCTTTTCTCAAAGAAGCTGTGCGACATGTTATGAGACGTCCATTGAGACGTGTGGGGTTGAAGTTGGATCAGAGAGTCTTGAGAACTTCCTGTGGAACAGGAACCTGATCACAGGATCATGCATTATTGGCTGCCTTGCATACAATCCATTCAGCAATGATGGACTTGGGCATTTCCCAGGCGGCTTGAGTTTTGCTTCTGCATGGAGTTGGGTTGTTCATTTTACCCAGAAAGTATGATGATGTCATACTTTCTTGGTAATATGACATCATCAAAGTGCACAACACATAACATGGACCACCTTGTGACCAAGCCTTGCACAGAGCAGAGTGGCTGCAAAGAGTGATCAACATGATATGCAGGTGTATGACAGGATTCAGGAGCAGGAGTTGGAGGCGACAGCCACAACCTATACAGCCTTGGTGTCAGCCTATTGCAAGTCTGATGACCTGGATGCTGCTTTGGAGTTGCGCCTCATACTTTAGTCTGGCAGGATGCAATGCTGCACCTGCACACAGCACATGGGAACAAGACAGTATCTTCCAGCACATTGCAGGACTTCAATGCCCTTGATACCCTTGATTTCATGTCAATGGCTTGGCACTGTTCCCATCCACTACTTCTGCCCTGCCACAGTGTGATGCGCTGTTAAGATTCCGTCCACAACCTGATGTGAGTGATGACTCAGCATTGCTTGACCAGAACCTTTGTAAGTGCAGGTGTATAACAAGATGGTAGCCAAGCGGCAAGAGCGCAACATCATCACCTACAGCAGCCTTATTGGAGCAGCTGATAGGGCAGGGCGGTGGGAGGAAGGCCTGACCATATGGGCCCACATGTCAGGGGACCGGTGTCACCCCAACCTGCCTGCCTACAACTCTGCCATCAGCTGTTGTGCTCAAGGTCTGCTGTGCTGTGCTGTGCTGTGCTGCGATGTGCTGCGCTGTGCTGGGCTGCGCTATGTTACTGCTTGCCAGCAATGCTGCAGTCCATGCTGGTCTGCGCTATGCTTGGCCAGCAATCATTAGCTTGAATGTCAATTGCTCCAGTCAGCAGGGTTTGACTTGTGACTGAACATCATATGTAGCAATTCTTGCTGTTGATGTGCTGGGGGGTGCGCGGTGACTCAAAGCAAAACCATTGCGTTTCAACAAAATTCCTTGGCTTGAGTCGGAAAGCTCCTCCGCAACGACCAATTTTGTTCCAACAAAACCATTGACCTTGTTGGTATTGTTTCTTTGGACAGACAGTTGTGCCGTGTCTCTTAGGTCAGAAGTGGCAGCAAGCAAGGGACATCTTTGAGCAGATGAAAGCTGCTAGGTTCAAGCCTGACATGTCCACCTACACTGCGCTGCTGGCAGCATACCACCCGGCCAATGAATGGCGCCAAGCCTTGCAGGTGACCTATTGTATGCATGTCTAGCCAGGATCTCTGTGCTCTGTGCTTTACTGAATACTGGTAAGTGTGCTTTGCTGCAATGTGCCAGCCCCTGCATCTGTAGGCCGGACAGTGCTGGGCTGGGCTGGGCTGGCTCTGCTGTGCGCATTTGCTCTTGGCTGTGCTGTGCTGCGCCATGCTGTGCCGTGCTGTTCCATGCTGTGGCTTGACTCCAGCATAAAGTTGTGTTGCCCATTTCTTGCAGAAGCATCAAATGCAGGGTCTATGTCAGCTAGGTCTGTTTCTGCAGCTAATCTCTCATCTACTTATTGTAGCATAAAAGTTGCTAGAATGAATGCATCTGAAAGGTCAGAGCTCTTCCAATTCCAATACTCCTGGATGCCATGTGATGCATGCTAATGCCACAGGCATCAGAGCAGATGCAAGCAGCTAGCATTTGGTCAGATACAGCAGCATATGCAGCTGTGATTGATCTGCTCTGGTGTTCTAGAATTGTTGCAGCACACCAAAGGGCTCAGCAGCTGTTCCAGTTGGCTTGCCGCCAGTCTGTCAGGGGCATGGAAGCTGTACATGCAGCTGCTCAAGATGACTCAGATACCCTTGTGGTGACCGAGTTTGCCTCAGCTGTGTAGCACAGCTGCCACTGATTTTCTTGTTTATCTCTGCGCTGTATCTGCAGCTACGGCTTGTGTCGTCCGTAATACAGTCATTACGGCAGTATTGTGAGAGGGTATCTGCACTCAGCTGGCTCCTGCTCTTGCTTGCATGGTTCAGGCACACTCGTTTTGGTGCCAGCTTGTTGCCAGCTTGTTTTGACAAGGCAGAATGTGGTGGCAGCAGGACAGCTAATGATACCCTACTGGCAACGTCTATCAAGCATTGACTTGGAAAACACAACACGGAATGTGTCCAAAATCCAAGGTTGAGCTGTTCCATGCAGGTTTGCATTGCAGCACCACTCCCTACCATTGAAGCACTAGCGCTGCACAAATGGCTGCAAGACCTGCATCATGCTGTACAAACCAACGGCCCAGGCAGCTTATGTCAGCACATTGTACTGGTCATCGGTACTTGGACACACACAACCCCTGCTCAGAACCCCAGCAAGAATGAGGTGGCCCCCCAAGTGTCATTAGAAGAAGAGCAGTCTGGCACTTCTCAGGCAGCTTCTCAGGACGAGGCAGTACCCTCTGGTGGGACTGGTCCAAGCAGCCCAAGCCCCGGACGCAGGGATGGACGCAGCAGGAGCCCTTCACGAGAGCAGAAATGAATGGCTTCAGCCTTGCCTGCTGTGGCTGCTAATCTATTTGGGGCCAAGGACAATGCATCAGCCAATCAGACTGCTATGCTAGACATGATCAGAGGCTTTGGCTTGCCTTTCAGGTGAGTATAACTGGACACATTGCAGACATCTTGTGGACAAGATGTCTGCAATGTGTCCAGTCAGAGGGCCCACAGGGACGCTTGTGAATCAGTCGGCCCCGGCTGATCATAAGCAACTCGACAGTGCATATTATAGACAGCACTTTCAGCGGCAACCAGCGCTTTGACTTTGGCGGTATAGTAATCATGTCCGGCTTAGCTGTCACCATCAGCAACAGTACGTTTGAATCCCTCACGGGCCAAGTGGGGGGTGCAGTCATGATCATGAATGGCAGCTTAGTCATGATGGACCAAGGTACTAAGTTCAGCAGCAATGCAGGCAGCTGCTTAGCTGGAGCAGTGTTAGTCAACTCAGGCAGAGCATTGTACTTGGAGGACACAGTATTCAATGGTAATCAGGCTGTGGGTGATAGGGGCGGTGGGGTGTTGTTGCTGCATGGCAATTCTTCCCTGCATGCCACTGGCAGCAGCTTCACAGGCAATGCAGCGACAGCAGTCAATTTGTATGCTGTGGATGCAGCTGCCATGGCAGGTGGTGCTTGTCCAAGTGATGATGCCATCCTTAGTCTGTGGTGTGGGGCTGTTGGGGGAGTCCCTGGCATTGACAATCTGTACAGCATCAACGATCTGGCATCTACCCATCTCTTGGGAGTTTACAGCGGTGGGCATCTGCATTTTCTGCATTACACTGTTGTTGTGTGGCTTCTACTGGGGAGGTGCTGTTCCCTTGGACGCACTTCTCTGGCTGTGTACTTGTGACTCTTTCATGCTTGCCAAACATCAACAAAGCCACACTATCTGATGCTGCCTTACGTTATTTAGTTACAAAGAAGGCTAAAGAGTCGGTGTTTGGCTCTGCATGACGCAATGCAGCATGCATCATCACGTTTATTTGCCCTACTCCTCATTTCAACAGAGCAGCCCTACAAGCAAGCAATATATGCTGGAAATTATCAATTGATTGCCAAATTGGCTGTGCCCACAGGGACTGCTCCAGACCCCACCTTGGGGGAGGGAGGTAGCGCTATCTATGCTGCCAGTTTCAATGTGCTCAACATCACCTCATCCACCTTTTTACAGAACTCAGCCAGCAAAGTCAACATCACTGACTTCAAGGCTGGAAGAGGAGCGGGAGGAGCCATCAGCATCAATAGTGATGCTTTGATTACGTCCTCATGCAGTGCTGGAACAGTCAGCATCACAGGTCAGTGAGCTGCTGTTGATGTACAAGAATGTCTCGACACTAACTACAGAGTTGCATCAACCAAGGCAAGCCAGCTGCGTCCTACTACGTACTCTCATTTGCAACTGTGATTCTGTTCACTCGCCCACTGACTTGCTCAGTTGATGGCTTGTTTGTCAGTCAATCGCTCGCTGGCTCACCTATTCACTCACTCATTGTCTACATTGCAGACTGTACCTTCTCAGATAATACGGCCAACAGTGGCGGCGCAATACAGCTAGTTAGCGCTGGTCATGCAGTGTCCCGCCACACCAGCGGCAGCAACGTTGACTATGGCAAATACAATGCAAGTTATCTAGACAGCCTGCCGTATGCTTCCTACTCTTTCTGTGGTCTCCACAGCCGCCTTCTGCGTCATCAGCAACAGCCGCTTTGATGGGAATTGCGCCCTCTTAGGTGGAGGAGCACTCAGTGTCTTGCAGGGATACAGCCTGCAGCTGAATGATGTGTGCTTTCAGGACAGCAGCACAACCTTGTATGGTGGTGCAATAGCTGTAGCCAACGGCAGTGCTGTCATCACCAAAGGTTGCGCCTTCACAGATTGTTCAGCTTCTGAAGGAGGTGCCATCTATGCCACAGCCTCCGGTGGAGAGTAAATTGCAGCAACGGTCATACCACAATGGCGTAGCGCATACATCTATGCTTCAGATGTATACAAGCTGGGGCGCCAGATGGGATCTTTAGTCAATTTGGCGCACAGCTTATTCGTGGGCAATGTAGCTAGCAATGCTGGTGGCGCAGTGTATATGTCTGGTGACAACCAGCTGGTGAGCCAAGGCAACGCGTTTGTGGCAAGTCAAGCTGGCGCTCGGGGTGTGTACAGCATGCTTGCTATACTCTCCCTTGCTTGACTCCTGTCTGAGTCTGAACCCCTCAACTGCGTATTTGTTGCCTGCATCTGGACGATGACGTAAGCCCTGTCTTGCCCTCTGCTCACTTTGACTAATATGTAAGTGTTTTAGTTGTCATGCATGCATTATTCCGTCACAGCTGATCTTTCTTCGGCTCAGTTGCCGAGCCCTTGGCTGTTCTGCCCCCTCTGTGTTCTGTTGCCGTCTCCAACTCTCCTACACATTCTTCTATACCCTTCTTCTGTACCCTTCTCCTATTCCCTTCTCCTGTACTCTGCTCCTATACCTTCTCTTGCACCCTTCTCAGTACCTTATCCTATAATTGCCTATCCCTTCCCATATACCCTTCCCTTCCTCACTCTGCTCTGTGTGCTGGTCACTTCATTGCACTGCCTGGTCTGGCCGATACAAAAGGGCATATGGTGTATTTTATTTGTACAGGGAGCACAAAGGGCTGCTATGCATGCTGTTGCAGGAGGCGCGCTGTACCTGAATAACGCGTGTCAGCAGCTGTCGGCTAGTGACACCTTCTCAGGCAACTCAGCGCATTATGGCGGTGCAGTGGCTATCCATGATCCGGCTCTGGACAGTGGGCGCTACATACTATCAGCTGTGTCCAGTGAGACTGCTAGCGTACTGAGGCTGCCTTGTGGTATAGACAGCGCCCTTGCAAATGCTACCTTCAGGGATGAACATGCGGAGCTTTCTGGTGGCGCTGTCTATGTGACGTCCACTTCATCAGTAGGCTTTTTGTACCTGCCGTCTGCAATGCCGTGCTTGACACCATGTCCTGCGTACCTTTGCCTGCATATGCATGCCTTTTTGCAGATACAATTTGGGCTCACGTGACGGACAGATTTGTGCCGACTTGCTCACGCTCTCTCCTGTTTTGAAAAACACTGGCTTTTGCTGCATGCAGCTGCAGCCAAAGTTGTGCACACAAAAACGGAACTTCTTTCTGTGTGAAGCAAGCTTGTGGCCTGGAAGTTGACCGGAGTGTGCCAACAAAACATTGTTTGATATGTTTCTTCCATACAGGGGGAGTGCAGGACGCTGCTGGATGAAAGCGTGCTAGCAGAAAACCATGCTGCCAATGGAGGGGCCTTTTTTGCGGGCGCGATGCCCTGCTTCGTGGTATGCTTGATGCTGCCCACTGCCGCAATCACCTTGCCTGATGTGTCTCATGAGGATCAGGCGCTGTTTTGGCCATTTCCTTGCTGAACATGTGTGCTTTATTTGCGCCCATGAAGCTGTGTTGACCACTGTTATACAGCGTGTCAGTGCTGCCATTATAATCTTGCCCACAATTGCATTGCTCTTCATCAGAGTGGCAGAGTCTTGCAGGTTATCCGTGAGCACAGTGACAATCAGTTGCGTGCTGCATGGCAGTTCTCACAGAACGCAAATGCCCACATCCTTCTTGTATTATGCCAAGACTTCTGGGCACAGGTACTTGCTATTTCTTGATCTTTAACTATGTGCTAATTATGTACTGTTGTTAGTGACTTGTCTATATCATGTGGGTAATGTCACATGTTGCAGGTGAGTAGCACCAATTTTACTGGTAATAGCGGGACCAATAAAGGAGCCATAGCCATGCAGAGCACGACTAACGCTACCTTCTCTGGCATCACTGCTGTTGGTAACAGTGCCGGCTGCGGTGGAGGCATATTCGTGGACAGGGCTGCGTCCATTCAGGTAACCAATCACACAGCAAAGTTATTGCCACAAGTTTACAAGCACAAATCATCTTTGCACTTTCAATCTTCGAAGCAGCCACGGGTCTCATCGTACAGCTGTGTAAAATTTGCCTACACCTGCCAAAGCAGGCGTGAGTGGCTGCTGCTAGCTTTGCTGCTGCCAGCTGCGCCTGCATGTGCCAATTGATACCCTATGTTGCAATGCTGAGCTTTGTCGACGCTGTACTTCTCTGCGAGTGGACTGAGCAAAGCCACCTTTTGTGTAAGCCAACCTGGTGAATAAGTTGATTCGACTATGTGGATACATATGCAGGCAATTGCTTCCAGCTTCAGCAAAAACAGGGCCAAGAATGGAGCGGGCTTGGCTGTTGAGCAAGTTATATCTTTGAGCATGAATAACTTATCAATCATGGTGAGGCTGCCTCATGTCAGGATTGCAGCAAGACTTATTCTTGCTCTATTGATCACATGTACCCTGGCTTGGCATCGTGCTCGGCGCTAGCATCAGCGTCAGGTCAGAACAGCTCTATATATTTGCATTGACATCTTGTACTGCCTGCAACACCTCATCAGCAATTGGCAGGCGCTTGGCGCTTGATCTGCAGTGGAATCTGCCCTGCATGATAGGCAGGTCAGTTCTTTGCCTACATGACACCTCATGAGAAACGGCATAAGGAAACGCTGAATGCTGCAACAGTACATGACAGCGCATCTTCTGGATCTGCAGTCTAACAGTGCTAGAGAGCTGGGAGGCGCCATTTCCATCCAGCCTAGTATCAGCATCCAAGACAGAGCAGCCCTCAATGTTGCAGACGATGTGTTTGCCATTTGGGATTTGTTCCTAGACACCGTCAACATGTCAGTCAACACAGCCAATCAGGGCGGCTGCATGAATGTCACCGGCAATGGAGCCAACGTCACTGCTGTCAACTCCTACTTTGACAGGTACCTGCTGGCTGTGTTCATAGTATGCGCTCCGTACAATGCTCAGCATCGCATTTACAGCAATAGAAATCAGCGACCCTTCTGCTCAGCCGATGATGCAGCAGGAGTGTCCTGCTCTGAGAGCAATGCAGGCACCACTACAGCAGACGCTTCCTTTGTAACATAAATGCGCATGTGGCAAAAAAGTGTGCTAAAATCACTATCCCCACGCATTCCTAATCAATGCAATGCATGACTCCTGCAGCGTGAGAGGGAGCTCATCAGTTGCATGCCCTTGTGGTCCCAACAAGAATCTATTGCATGAGCTGGCAGGCTGCCTGTCATAATGTCCCGTGGGTAGTACTTATCATGTCCATATGTGCTGTGCAGCTGCATAGCAGGTGATGTTGGAGGAGGCCTGATGTGAGAACTGCCCCCAGGTGTACATAAAACGGGTGGTGTTCTCAGACAACCAAGCCCAAGCTAGTGCTGGTGGCTTCAGGTCAAATTTCTTTTTGCCCGTGAGGCACAATACATTGGGCATACTTCATTCGGTGATCAAGCAAATTGCTTCTTTTTGCAGCCTTCTATGCGGCTCATGGTCAGAGTGCCTGGTTACAATAATTGATATGTTACTGATGTACTGACATGCGTGTGTGGTAGACCAAACCAAGCAAAGATTTCTGCTTTGCTTAGGCATATGTGTGACAACTCATGTACCAAGATGCTGCCTTCCATCATCAGCACAATCTGCTGTTGTCAACTGCAGCCTTGCACGCCGACGCTGCTGTATGCATATACTCTCATGACACTGCCTGCTCCATGGCATGTGTGAGGGATGCCTAGCAGTGATCCTAGAGCAGGTGCAATTCCTCAGCAACTCCGCTATACACGGTAGATTTCTGGACATCAACACAACGCTGCCCAGCCACGTCATCATTGTGGGCAGCCAGTTCACCTACAACTCTGCACGAGCGGTCACAGATCGCAACGGCAACTCCAACTTGACCACTGTTCTGACCGGCAATGGCAGAGGCATTCGATGCCTAGCCGGTCAGCATACCTCACAACGAGCACAACCTCATTGAAAGTTGTGTATGAGATTGGTTCTTGCAGCCTAGCAAAGTCTGTCATGGAGCTTGCTTTGCTGCAAACAGAAAGTGGCAGATGCTTGCCAGGCAGCTGTTGTTGCTGGTCCTGCTTTTACTTCTGCTTGATGTGTCTACATCAACGGTCTGTGGTATGATGACATGACTGTGTACATGGTTGTGCCAGTCTCATTGTCATCTTGAGTCCAGTCTGAAAGTGCGATGTCATGCGTTGCTAATTTGCCGCTGCTGCTGCTGCTGCATCGTCAAATGTAAATAGAGCCGTGCTAATTATGTTACACATTCCATTTTCATTACTGATATCGCTCGAAGTTTACGTCCTGGCTCTGTCAGAAGTACATCATCGCAGCTGTACTTGCGACTGTCGATTCTTGTGAAGTTGCAATCAGCACAACCCTAACTGTCATTTTGTAATGATGCAGGCCATGTTGCTGTACTCAGATGTGCTGTGCTGCTTCATGAGTCCAAATTGCATGCACATATCAGCAGGGTATGCTGTGCTGAGCTGTGCCGTGCTGTGCTGTCTGTGCTGCGATGTGCTGATTGATACAAGCCATGCACGGCTGCAGGGAAGCTCTACCTCATTGACGACAGGCTTGATGACAACACAGCCACCAATGGTGCAGCTGTCTACGCTGTTCAGGGCTGTGGTCAGGTCAGTTTACAGCACCAGCCCTTTCTTACTGTTCGACCTGTAGTTTTACAGTGTTGCAAAAGCCTCAAGAGATCCTGCATACATGTATGCTGCATAGCCTTCTTAATTGTAGTCAGTGAGCAGTTATGGTCCCTGTGTTGTTGCAGCGCCCCTCTTGCAAATCTTTGTCTCTGAACAAGCTGCCAATCGGGGGTGTCTTCATCCGGACACCACGTTGCCCTTGTCTGTATTTGTAGCATCTGATATTGTTAACACGCCCTGGCACAGACATTAATACACAATAGCCGGGAACCGCCATGCTGTGCTGTCTACAAAACGTGCCCAATAGTCAGATCTTGTTGTCAGCTGTGCATAGGGATCGTCATGCGCAAAAAATTGTGTCATTCTGAGCAATGATGCCCTTGCTGCAGGCTGGTGGCTATACTGGCGGCTACTGTGCACTGGTCGACTCCACAGACACCACAACTGTGGCAGCTACGCCTGAAAAGCCCAGCAGCCCCAGCGTAGCGGTGGCGGCCTCCCTGCGCTATACATACATCTTGGAGATCAGCCCCAAATGTTCTGCCATCAGGCTCTTGCAGACAGAAATTTATGAGAACGAGGCTATTGGGGGTGGGGTTGGGGCTATCTTCTGGGACGGGCCAGTGGCTGATCAGCTGCTCAGACACAGAGGAAGCTTTTGGTAAGCTGTGACAGCACTTTGTTGTGGCCATGCAGTTTTTGCTGTAGCAAGTGGCATGTTCTGTGATACAATCAGAAGCTGACCTGTTGTCTGCTGGTCATGCATGAGACACTCTTTGTCATGATGCTGCAATCTGATGTGTTGATGGGACCCAAAGTTGTCGCCTGTCTGAAGTTGCTTGTGGTTTTGTTACATTACTCCATTTACGCAGCAAGCGATTAGCAATGTTTCAGCGTATGCAGAAGCGATCAAACCAACAAGCAAAAGCACGCCCTGAAGCACAAGCAATCAAAAATGCGGAAGAATGGGCAAATCAAGAGATGTACAAATGCCTACACTCACACAAGCTAGATGACTGAAACACGCTGTGTGATGCAAATGTAGAGGCCATCAGCACACTGCCTGGCACCTGCTCAAATTGGGAGGGTAACAACTCCACACTAGGGTTTGGCGATGATCTGGCCAGTGAAGCAGCGGCCATCAATACAGTTGAGAAGGAGCAGGCGCACATCACTGAGTTTGCCACTAGCTGCCAATATGCATCGGTCCATCTGACAGCAGCAGCAACAAGTGCTTTGCTGCTGACAACTGGCATGTCAGAGGTGCCTTGACTCTGGTTTGCAGTACAGATGAGCCAGTGGTGGTGTCCTGCCCTCCCTCATGTTTGATGTCATTGACCACTTTGGCAACCTTTTTTCAGGTGAATGGTCAAGTCTTAATCTGTACTGGATGCCTTTCATCACGTGTCAGCTGCACTGCGTCACCTCTAGGTGGACATTGTTGTTCTTCAAGGCAAAGCAAATTCATTGCTCTGCCAGTTGCGTTTGCCCTCTGGCTTGCCATCACTAAAACACTTTGACGCTCTTAAGCCTGCTGTTGGGTAGCTGATTTTGTGCAGTGAGCAAAAGGGAGCAACGTCACTGCATTATAATTTTGCCTAGTCAGCAACCAGGTATGCTTCAGAGTGTAATCTTGTGCCCACAGCTGTAGTGCCACTTTTGCATTGCTTCTGCACAGCATACTCCTGTATTGACCTCTGCCCTACACTGCATGCCTGCGTCAGCGCCTGCTGGGTTTTGTTCTCAACCAAGTTGAGCTCTCTGATAGTAGACAATCTTTTGAAGAGTGCACACTGATCAAGCATCCACAGAACTGTTGCACGGGGATTCCACCATGCAACAGTTCTGTGGGTGAAGGGTTCTTTGCATCTGTAAACGCTGTGACCAGACAGGATGTGCCAAAACATGTATAGATTGAAACGCAAAAACCTAGATAGACAAAAGACAATCATGAAAGAATTTTTTGCAGGAGGAGTGAGCGCTGCGTCCATGCTGGTCAGTGCCACATCCTCCGATGCCATTTTGGGCGGTCAACAGCTTGCACAAGCTGTGGATGTTAGTAGAACCTATGCCCTGTGCTATGCAGTCATCCAGGCAAAAAAGCCTCATTTGTGCCAAGCCAATCTGCATTTGATGCTCATGCAATTACTCCATTTCTGCATTGGTTGCCCTCACGCTAGTCTTCTGTGCATGCGCACATGTTTGCAACTGCTGCAACCAGCAATGCTTGATGTCACGCTTGACCCCATTCTGTGTGTGCGTGCTTTGTTTGCATTATTCGCACTTCCCTATCATGCCACTTTTAGAATGCCTAAATTGTTGAGTCGCCACCGATCAATGACTGTTAGGTACATACAATCGGGTCTACATGGCATTTTGCCGTCGGAGCTCATTGTAGCAAACTTTGCTTGTATCTGGACTGTGCATGGAGTGGCAATGCCATATGTAATTGCAAGGCATGCTGGACAAACAGTCTTTGGCATGAGTGCAGGGCGTAGTCACGTTTGATGGGTTGACCATCACAGCTAACTCCACAATGAACACAACCCCAGGAGCTGATCCCTGAAATGGATGCAGCAGAGAAGGTGACTGTGTAGTTGAGGTTCCCATCAACAGCAGGTGTGACAGAGCAACATCTCCCTATCTTCAAAAGATGAGTTCGGCGGCAGCTGAATGAGTCATGGCAGTCTTGTATCAGCCTCAACTGATACAAGACTGTCTGACTGCTTGTAGCATGACTACTGCTGACTGCTGTCGTGTATCATGCAGCCATGAGATGCTACAAGAGCAACATTCCAATGCCTGCTCATGTCCTACGTGCAATTTTCGACCTGTACATGTCATCCTGGCATCAGGCACCCTGTTGACAGTAACCCATTCTGTGCTTACTGAGACATGCTGCATGGTCACAACCACATTGTGTAGGCATCAAAGTCATCGCTCCTGCCTCTTGGTTTGTGAAGCTGCTGCGTAATTATTGTGCAGAGGCTGTGCACCAGGAGAGCAGTATGATGACAACGTAAATTGCGAGAGTCAAAAGCAGACATACAGCTTCCACCAAGATGACAATGGAGTGCAGTGCCAGACATGCCCCACAACTGCCCGCTGCCCTGGTGGTCCCATCTTTGTGCCAGATGACAACTATTGGCATTCTGCCTTTGACTCAGACACAGCTCAGCGCTGCCCTAACACCTTTGCATGCAGGTTTGTTTCAGCTGCCACGCCATTGCATCAGCACTGTAGATCACAGCCACTTTTGCTGCGTTCATGATGTCATTTGCAATAAGCTGCACAGCGCTGCCGTGTAATTCTTGTTTCAGCAGACATATGTCGAGCACTGCCTTTTGCAAACCTGCAGACAAGCCAAATGGAGTGGCATGCTTGGTGAGAATGCCTGTTAGGTTGCCAGCATAGATGCAGCCTGTCTGACAGGTTACTTGCGACGGCGATGTGCCCTGACAGCGTTGCAGTGCACTGGTGTTGAGTCAGTGCACACCTGTATGTTGAGGAAATCTTCAGAGCTGTATTTGCAGTGATACAAGCCTGATGCAAGCCGGTCTTGCAGAGCAGCACTGATCAGTGGGCACGGCAATTTGCCCTGACAGCGTTGCAGTGCTCTGGTGTTGAGTCAGTGCACACCTGTATGTTGAGGAAATCTTCAGAGCTGTATTTGCAGTGATACAAGCCTGATGCAAGCCAGTCTTGCAGAGCAGCACTGATCAGTGGGCACGGCGATTTGCCCTGACAGCGTTGCAGTGCACTGGTGTTGAGTCAGTGCACACCTGTATGTTGAGGAGATCTTCAGAGCTGTATTTGCAGTGATTCAAGCCTGCTGCAAGCCTGTCTTGCAGAGCAGCACTGATCAGTGGGCACTGCATTTTGCCCTGAACAGTGTTGCTGTGCACTGGTGTTGGGTCAGTGCACACCTGTACGTTGAGGAAATCGTCATAGGTGTAAGTGCAGTGAGACA
>JAABUK010007370.1_pt1 | contig 15918 bp, 18 predicted proteins | sample 5559141 | NCBI WGS metagenome assembly JAABUK01 (sample SAMN10711869, study PRJNA513367) | rock metagenome | isolation source: Antarctica rocks | place: Antarctica: Victoria Land, Pudding Butte nord | collected 2016-01-03
CAAATTGTCGCCGCCGCTCTCGATGAGCAGGATGTCTGTCGTGAATTTGGCGTGGAGCGCTTGCAGCGCGTGCAGGTTTGCGGAAATGTCTTCGCGGACGGCGGCGTGGGGGCAGCCGCCCGTTTCGATGGCTTGGATGCGGGAGGGGGGGAGGGCGGAGTGGCGGGTTAGGAATTCGGCGTCTTCGCGCGTGAAGATGTCGTTTGTGACTGCGGCTATGCTGTGGTGGGAGCGGAGGGCGAGGCAGAGGGCGAGCATGAGGGCGGTTTTGCCGGAGCCTACTGGGCTGGTGGGAGATGGGGGATCAGCTAAAGTTGGAGGTTCTTCTTGTGCAAGTAACTGAGTGATGGCAGACAGTGGAGGATATTATCGATGATGGGAGCACTGGAGATGCGGTATGAAGGCTTACCCACCAATTCCCACTGTGAATGCCCTCTCGTTCCAGTCTCTGCCTGTGATTATCGGCATCTCGCGTGATGTGTAGGAGCCAGGCCCGTCAAGGATCTCGTGGGAGTGTCCATGTTCGGCGGCATTGAACTCGTGAGAGTGTGAATGCGGGGGATGGCCATCGTGGCTATGGGCTGCTGTTGTGGTCGACATAACTCTGGCGGTAGACGATCAGATTTGTGACTGAAGGTGCAGCCATTTGGGTGGGGCAGAAAAACGGAGATACTCCGGAGATTAGCTGGAGCACAACTTGGAGAAAGGGGTAGACGACAGCGTTTAACATAATCCTTACAATCTCCTCAGTGGTAGCAGCAAATCGCCTCGGTCCTCGAAAAGGTCGAAATGCCCCAGTGAAAGAAAACTACCCAACATCACAATGTCAAAATCTTTCCTCCATCATGCATCAACCATCCAGCAACAAAAGTAAAGAGATCCTGATCAAGCAACGGCCTGGTCCGGTACCCAATCGGGGCACCTATCGTGTCATACACTCCCTCCCCAGCCAATCCATCCCGGCCCCAAATAGTATATCTCTTCACCAGGCTTGAGCGGGATCATACCATATCCATTGGCCCGTACACGCCAATCCTTCTCGGTAGGATGCTGCTGACGCCACGCTCTAAGAATCCAATATTTGTTCTCCATTCGCTCGACCCATGATTTTAGGCATGTAGTTTGCGACTTTGGGCCATCATTGGCCCCCTCCCAATCACACGGCGCGTCGTCCGTGACATGAATGGTATCAGTCCCGAGATCGCCTGGGTACTTGAACTCGTTGCGAATCTGTGTTCTCAACATTTCTTGGATCTGGTCCGTCCACTCTCCTGTGCAGCATAAGAGCTTGCATAGCAGACGATAGATATATGTGATGATACCGTGTTTGTGGGTGCCGAAGAACGCAATGTTGAGTAAACGTTCGATACGTGCATCCAGCTCTTGCCACTTTGGATCTGATTTTGGCCAGGAAAGAGTCTTGATATCATGAGTGACAGGATCGAAGAGCGTATAGTAGCCGCCATTGTTCATAAAGTAGGCCTTTTGCCGCTGAAGCTCGACAGACTTGAGCCCGTGAACACCATGCCTCTCTGCTATTTCTGGAGGCTCTGCAGAGAAATATGGTGGAGCTGTAGCGTGATCGATCACGCATTGCATGACGAGGTCCGGATCTCCACATTCTATCCAGTGTTCCTCGATGTCTTCAATCTGGTGCTCAAACGAACAATATCGGACGATTGTCTTTGGCCCACAGCCCTGGCAGAACACTGAAGATGGGTTGTGGTCCTCGACCAATGTTTCGCAGTCAGGCTTGCGGCATGGTAGCTGATCTCGATCGTGTCGCCAAACATTGTATCCAGCTGCTTCGCAAGCCTGATATTCGACCAATTTGCAAGGAGGAAGAAAATCAGGATGACACTCGACTGATCGGACGTCCTCCCAGGGTTCATCGTGTGGGATGATGTGGATTGCCTCTCCAGAGTATTCAATGTAAGGGAAGGACTTGCCAGTACTTTCATGAGACACGATGACTGGGGCTAAATCACAAGGGTTAGACATCTTTATCGAGACTTGATGAGGGTAGAAATATGTTTGTGGCTTCTCCCATAGCCACGCTCCCGCCTCGAGAAGAGCTTCGTCGGCATCTGTGTGGGTAGCGTATGCCCACGCTAGGCCATTAACTCCGCCGTTAGACGTGGGTTTTGGCTGTGCCGTGCGTGGAGCGTATCCTGCGCTATCCGGAGAGTAATGATGCGTGCCATTATATCCATATATGTTGTCGCTAATGAGATCGCTAAGCTCTTCCTCCAGGGCTCGATCTCTGGAAGAGACCAGAATTCGAGGGAGGTTGGTAGGGCCAGGAAGCGAGAGCTCAGAGATACAGGAGTCTGAAGCGCAGTCTGGCGCAGATTGAGGTGCTGGGTCTTGTGATGGCTGAATGGCTTCGCCATCTTCATGCATCGTATGTCGTGGCTCTATAGCTAAGTCGTCGCAAAGAATTGGGACTTCGGTTTCGATTTTTCCAGATCCAGTATCTTTATTGCGTAGTGGCTCTCGCGACGTATGCGCCGCCTTTGATCTGGATTTTCTAAGTTTGCTCTGTTTCTTTGAGACGGCTGGTTTGGAAACAACAGCATTGATGCGTTCAGTAGGAGGGCTTCCGTCATCCTGATTCTGTACCAACCTTGGTTTGATCTCACGGGCTTTCCGCGTCGCAACCTCGTCATGAACAGCTCGGTGAGGGTTTACAAGCCCTGTGCTGTCATCTCTTTTGAGATTGCCCACGCTCTTTCTCCGTTTGGCTATTCGCGAGAAAGTCTTACGGCCATTGGCTTTTTCAGGATCAGCCTTTCTGGAACCATTCCTCGTGGGGCTCGTCTCTCGGAAATCGCTCTTGTCGGGCTTGGTTGTCTCGGAGCCATGTTCGTCAAGCTCACTTTCCCCTGCATGGACTATCGCCAGCCGATTCTTGTTGGAGTGGACCTTCTCTAGTGGTGGAGGTCTAAGCTTCTTCGGCCCAGGATCAAAAATCAGCTCTAGGAGACCGGGAATTATCTTGTTCTCATTGACCAGCTTGGCAGTAGCTTCCGCTGTCGTGATGTCCATATCTTCTACAGTGTTGAATTCGATGACGATGAGCTGGCCATGCTCTATGGTTTTCCTCGCTTTTGGATCGTCAGTGTCGAGAAGTTCTTGGGTGTTGCTGTGTGCTGAGCCCCATCTGAACGGCAAGTGGCATGACCTGCTACCCTAGTAACTGTGAATGTGATTCTCTCCCAAGCGTAAGGTCAAGCTTACGTAAGGTTTGGCGAGGAAAGTTTTGGCAAGAGGCATAAGATGCTCTGCGTATTGATTCTGTCAAAATTAGACGATAATTCAAAGCACGTGTTCATACTGACCGGGTTTCTCGTTCTTAGTTCCCTGACCGATACGAGGTGCTGACACTTGACATGAGATTGGGCGATCGTATACGCCAGGTGAAAGGGTATGAAGCTCGGCTCCCAAGTGATTGCGCAATCCTCAAAAAGACGGAATCCTCTTTGATCCGCCATCTGCCTCCGAGCGTTGGAGAGACAAGCCGCAAATAGAGTGGGGTTGTTCCGGACGAGGAAGTTGCGCTCTTCTTTGGTCATGGTGTGTAGTACGCTTACGCCCTCATACTGGAGTAGGATCGAAAGCTGGAGCTCGCCTCGCTCATTGGTCTCGAAGTGGTTTGGGTGAATCTGAACAGCCGCCCTCTGGACTTCACCCAGTGCCCGCATCAAAACCGTCAAAGGGATTCTAGATGTACTGATGCTTATCGCAGTGTTTTCATTCAGCGCGCCATCTAAGAAAGGTCAATTGTGTTTCATGGCAACGTTCCTCAAATGTGCGCTCACCCTCGAGCTCAGGCCTTGCACCAACACCATTGGGAATCATCGCGTCGTCTGCCATATCTGAGGAGCAAAGGGCCAAAAGCGATGCTGTAAAATCATGGTGCTGTTTTGTTTCGAGGTAGGAGACCGCCAGAAGTTTCCAGATGTTCGCATCGTGTTGACAGAGGCTAAGCGAACGTTAGCTTTCGAATCCATAGACACGTACATGGAAATATATCCCCAGCCAAACCCAACCCTGGCAAGACTTGCAAATATAGTCGCATATGGTAGCAAGCTTCAGCCTCCCAAGCTTGGGCCAAATGTCAGCTCATCTGCCTGGGAGACTGGGACGACCGTATTTGATGTTGGAGCCCGTCCAGCCAGGCTAGGCTAAGAGCGGTTGAGAAAGGCGAGAGATTCGCGATTGTGTTTCTACCAGAGGGGAGAGGATGAATTGCTGTCTCTGAATGATTTTCGAAATTTGAAACTTGGATTGCAGATTGGAATCATAATCAAACACCCGAACGATTTCGGAAGCTAGACCTAGATTCAATGCAGACCAACTGATTTACAACGAGAAGTCTAGAATTGGCAATGATTGAGAGCGAGCCCCACCAAGTTGATGTCGATCTGCCATGTTATGATAAGGGAGCCTTTGAAGCTCCTTACGAGATCTTTGGATACGACTTATACTCCGATTTTTTCCTAACACTACCTATCAACAGCATTGCAAAAATTTCTGCTGCGGCAAGTAGGCACATAAGATCAACACGCAGTGTCACTCCGGTCACAATGCAGCAGCATGATGAGAATGCTCCCATAGAGTGTCCATATGCAAGGGCTCAGCAAGTGCTGGAGTTGATATCACTCACACTCCCATCACCTGGGTCTGGTGCACAGACCATGATGAGCCTATTCCAGCAATAGTCCGATTGTGGCTGATGGCCTAATTTCATACATTTTAATTTTTGCAGCGAGTAGACTTCAGAAGCAAGTATCTGAATATCCGATCACCTGAGCTTCAATCAGACTCCTAGAGGATTGAGTATCTGATGGAGTCTCGCTATATTGCATGACACCAGCCACACTATTTGGCTTGCTTGCTTCTCGGCTCGATTTTGAAGGGATATCATGCAAAGGCTCTAGTGTTCGATTTGTCTTATGTCTCAGGAGATAAGCAAGACGACTGCCAGGCCTTGAAGATTCGCAGTAGCTTGTCACTAGGATCCAGTTGTATCATGACAGCTGCCTGACAGAATAAACACTTAGGGTCATGGACCATGTGTATGCCTAAAGAAGGAATTGGAATCGGGGTGCAACAACACGTTACGACTTGACGCCGAAACGCGCGGCAATCTTGTTTAATTTGTTACGTGCTTGCGGTTTCTTTTCATGTTGATTTTTTCATCGCAGTCAAAATCTATGCAGGCGTCGCTGCTACTATACCCCTTGATATTCGACAGGAAGATTTCCAATATGGCGCAATTCCCGCGGTATTGATAGCTGTATTCAGATATCGAGTCCTCACCATCCTCCCAGATTTCCAAACGCAAGAGCTACCATGTCAGATATTTCGCAGATTCTAGCAGCGCTAGGTATGTCCTTACAAACGCGCAGAGCCCATTGCGTAACTGATGATATCTCCGGCAGCAGCTCAACGACCTGCTGCTACTCCCACACAATCACAACCTCCACTACCACAACAACAGCACCAACCAGCACCGCATGGCTACCCTCCTTCTTATCCTTCAGCAGTCCCTCAGCAAGGCCCCCCTCAAGCTGCCATGCCTTATCCAGTCCCACAGCCAAGCAACTCGGGCAGTATTGATCTGAGCAACATCAAGCCCGTCAGCTCAGGCTCTGTCAGCTTAGCAGATGCAGTCGCAAAGGCTCGCGGTATCGCTGCAGAAAAGGGCGTGTCGTATGGGATCCGCAGTGGTGGCAGTAAGTGACCAAATATGTCTGCTTACTTACTTATGTCTACGCGGTAGTTGACAGATCCCTAATATAGCACCAACCCGAGATGGAGACTCTAGAATGGGTAGTCGAATGTACCGACGCTCGCGATCACGCTCAAGATCTCCTACCCGAATACCGCAGGGTTTTCGAGATAACTACAACCCGTATCGGGACGAGCGTCGCGATGACGCTCGAAGGCCCAACGTAATGCCATACGGACGCGAGAGAACCTTCTCTCCAGAGCTAAGGGGGCCTCCGCATGGCTCTGGTTTCACCCCTCCAGGACGAGGTTATGGTGGCCCAGGCGACAATTCTCCCATGGGCCGTCGTGGAGGCGATGAAGGTGTCGAGACCATTCCCATTGAATCGAATCTTGTGGGTCTCATCATTGGTCGCCAAGGCGAGAGTCTTCGACGTGTTGAGGCGGATACCGCTACGAGAGTGCAGTTCATTACTGGTCCCGAAGCCAGCGGACCCATGCGCCAATGCAAGATTACTGGATCGCGCCAAGCGCGGGACCATGCAAAGCAGGAAATTTTCCGCATTATTGAGGAAAATGGCAATCCAGGTGGCGTTCAAGGCAGTGGGAGAGCTCCTCCACCAGCCGATCGCGCTCTCGGCGGCGATAGTAGCAAGACAGCTGGCGCACACCAGCCTGCCCTTCGAGCTGGAGAGGACGCTACGCAAATCATGGTCCCAAACAGGACCGTTGGTCTCATTATTGGGAGAGGTGGTGAAACGATCCGCGACCTACAAGAGCGAAGTCAGTGCCATGTCAACATTGTCGGCGAGGAAAAGAGTATCAACGGTCTAAGACCGGTGAACCTGATCGGCACACCTCAAGCTGCAGGTATGGCAAAAGACCTCATCATGGAGATCGTAGACAGCGACACAAAGAGCCTTGCAACTCAGGGTAACCAGGGGAACCAAGGAGGCGCTCCTCGTGACAGACCTCCACCAGCATTTGGCGCAGGAGACGGCGAGAAGATCAATGACAAGATATTCGTGCCATCAGACGCTGTAGGCATGATCATTGGGAAAGGTAAGCAGAGCTACTATTCAACGGCCTATCCTTGTGTATTGATGCTTTCGTTTAGGCGGTGAAACCATCAAAAACATGCAAGCGGACACTGGTTGTAAAATCAACGTATCTCCAGCCACTGGACAAGATTTCGAGCGGGAGATAGGCTTGGTTGGGTCACGAGATGCCATCGAAGCGGCAAAACATGCCATTATGGAAAAGGTTCATGCAGTGGTAAGCCCACATTCATACAGTATCAAGAAAACCTCCGCTAATGGTCCAAAAGCAAGAAAAGAACAGCCGCCCGAGCGGTGGGAACCGCCGCACCGACGATCAACAATACAACAACAACAACCCCAATTTCTCCGAAGTGAATGCACGGCCATACGGCGGCCAACAACAAATTGCCGCCCAACAACCTGCTGCCGGCGCTCAAGCAGACCCATATGCAGCCTACGGTGGCTATGAGAACTATGTCGCGCTTTGGTATTCTAGCTTGCAGCAAAACCCCCAACAAGCTCAAGGTCCCCCAGGCTCGTGACGTGCTCGCTCTCGCCTGTGATTGTCGACATCCAATCCGTGACTTGAAGATGATTCGCGCAACATTGACCATGCTTGATGAGATGAGATTGATGACTTGATACCCACGGGCATGCATGAGATCTGCGTATAAACCGTCGACTTGGATCATGCAATGGTTCGCTGAAACATGCTATCTCTCTCAGTCAGGTCATCAACTTCGCATTCGTCGGCCTTTGCGTGACAGATGAGTTGTGAAATGATATGCTATTCTTGATCAGTATTGCCAACGCCGTGCTTGGTATCGCTTCATCACAAAAAACTGTTCAGCTACAGATACCTATGTTTCGTGGAGGTATAAGTTCCGGGATATTGCCGACAAGTCTAGCTGGGGATAGTGAAAATGTGATCTTTGCGAGCTGAAGTAGGGAAACTATAATGCTTCAGATTGGGTAGGTAGCTCCTGTCGTGCTTTTCGAGGGCTTGAGTAAGCACAGTCTTTCCGCGCTTAAGATTCTCCTGTACATATATACCCACGATCACAGAACGGAATTCGCTGGGCAAGTTGTGTACTACGACCAAGGACCAGACTACTTATGACGCGGGACTCATCGCTAAAAGCCTGTGCAAGACTTCGTACCGAGAGGCAATCCACTCCATCAATATTGGGAGAAATAGTATGTAACGGTGATTATCCAATAGACAGTAGCTTATAATACAGACGCCGCCGTAATATCTGCAAAAAACGATTATGAACAGAGATCCCGTAAGCCAGATCGCATGCGGCTCGACCATCAACTCTGCAATCGGAGGATAGGCATCCGAATCATCAAAACGCCGGTCATACAAGTAAAGTAGATCTTTCACGGGGAAAACGCCATCGCTGAACCGTAATCACAAGAAACCCTCTCCATATAGCACTGCCACGTTCTTTTCGTCATCCATTAGCCTTCTGCCGCTTTCCCCCAGGCCGCGGACTTTGCTTCACTTTGTTCGCTCCCCCGCCAACTCCATTGATCTCGACCACCTCTTCGCCGCCTCCGCCTACAGGTCCAGTTACGCCACTAGGCCGCCGCCTTTTGTTTGTGACGCTCGGGCTTGCGTTGGCGGAACCGCCTGGTGTTCCGCCTGCGCTTGGGTTCGTGCCTTGATGGCTTGCTTGTGGGTTCATGGGTACACCGCCTTGTTGCATGCTGTTCTGCAAAGCGAGGTTCTGCATGCTGGGTGTAGGATGGTTTGATAGGGTTGCAGGAGAGGCGGAGGGGTTGCTATTTGGGTTTGGGAGGGAGAGATGGGCGTGGGCGGGAGAGAGAAAGTTGTTCTGTTGGAAAGCGTTCATGTTGTGCTGCTGAGGTGTTGGTTGGCCGGGATGGTGCATGGCGGGGTTGAATTGCGGATTCTGGGCGTGTTGTTGCTGTGCCATCTGCCGGTCATGTTCGTTGGTGGAGAACTGGTTGCACATCTGGGCAAGAGCTTCAAAGGGGTTGAGTTGAGGTCTTTGCTGGCAATACGAAAAAAGAGGGCCCATCAAAGATATGCAGCATTCGATCTGTTATAAAAAAAATTAGTGTTAGATTACTAGGTGGCGGCATGAACAATTACCTCGAGGAATCCCCAAACAGCGGGCGTTGTGCCGCTATCATGGAACGCCGATTCCGGTACTGAAATCTGGGGTGGCAGATTCTCCTGCTGCTGCTGCTTTTGCCTTTGCTGGGCTCGTTTGCCGGCGGTCTTGCTGGTGTTTGGCGATTGCTTGATCTCTGGTGACTCGGCGGCTGTTTGAACCAGCGTTGTTCGAGGTATATATTCGTTATGTTCGGTCGTGATAAGCTCTAGAAAGTCCATTCTCCCGTTAATATCGAATTGAGCACGGAGCCGACCCTTTGATACAAGCTGTAGTGGGTAAGCACGTGAATTGATGCATATACGCAGAGAACCTTACTTGGTGACCATTTCGAGACCAATAGATGAAGGTGGACTTCGCTTCCGCAATATTAATCCCACCGTTAATGCCCCTCTCACTAGCATCCTCCAATATCATCTGAATGTTCTGTATCCCACTTTGAAAATGCAAGAAAAAGTACCTTGCCAACGCAGCATTCGAAATCTCAAACTGTTTCGTAGAGTCATCTGAAGCTGACCACATCGCCTGCTTCAGCGTTCCTTTAGGCGAGAAGAAGCACTCCACGAAGTCTTGCCAATAGGAAAAGTCATCCGCTCTCCTCCGAGGTTGCTGTTGCCCATCAGGGCGTCCATTGGTCTGAAGCTTTGGGCTCATCGATGCTTGGCTTAGGCGATCCCCAAAGTTGAGGAGCTTAAGGACAGAAAGGCCGCTCTTGGAGTTTTGCATATGAGGCTGCTGCATCATGGCTGCAGCTTGGGCAGCTTGTCGTTGTTGATGCAATTGAGCCTGCTGTTGCGCTGTATGTTGCTGCTGAGCTTGCTGTTGCTGAGGAATGGGTTGTTGTTGTTGTAGTTGTTGGTTTTGTTGGTTTTGTTGCTGCTGCTGCTGCTGCTGTTGTTGTTGCTGATGCTGCGCTTGCTGCTGACCTTGTTGCGGTTGTTGCTGTTGGACGGCTTGGCTTTGCTGTTGCTGCTGCTGTTGTTGCTGCTGCTGCTGTTGCTGCTGCCGCTGATTGTGCTGTTGCTGCTCCTGTTGCTGCTGCTGCATTTGGGCCTGTTGGGCTTGCCTCTGGGCTGCTGCAACGGCTTGTGCGTCTGGTCCGTTGGGTAGGTGGGGCTGAGAGTTTATCTGCGATTGCGGAGCCGGCTGACCTTGAGTGGTTGCTGCATTGCTGACTGCTTGCTGCATTGCTGTCTGCTGAGCCTGAACTATAGCCTGCTGTTGCAGCTGATTCCGCTGAGCTTGCTGGTTCTGTTGCAGCAGCTGCTGCTGCTGCTGCTGGGCTGCAGCGTGTTGCGCGTGTTGCTGTTGTTGCTGTTGTTGTTGTTGTTGTTGTTGTTGTTGTTGCTGCTGTTGCTGCTGTTGGGCCTGTAGTCTCGCATTGTGAGCCTGCTGAGCTGCTTGCTGCTGAGCTTGCTGTTGCTGTTGCTGAGCTTGCTGTTGCTGAGCTACCATGTGGGGTGGTAACGTGACACCACGCATTCCTTGATTGGTCTGAAGGAATTGTGCTTCGGTCATTGATGGGTTCCCATTATTCGGCATCATTCCGCCATTTGATTGCTGCTGTTGTTGGGCTAGCCGCTGCGACATCATTGCTTGTTGCTGCATGATTCGCTGATGTTGAGTTGCTTGAGCTTGCTGCTGTTGTGCCATAAGCTGAGGATTGTTTGCCACTGAAGATATTGTTAGTGACATTTGCAAAAGAAGCTAGATAATCTAATGCGAAGGTTGTGGAGAGAAAGAGTGATGTCACTCGCGTTGTTTTTATGATAGATACTAGAACAAGGTATAGCTCGTGTGCGGAATAACGTCGTTTGAGATAGGTGAATCATGAAATGTTGCTGTCACTGAGACCATGGGAAGAGATGAAGTGATTTCTGCGATTCACACGTTTATTTGTACCAAAAATGAACCTGGATTTAAAGTACGCGTACCAAAAATATGCGTTGATTTGAGATTGAAGACAGGGTATATGACTTACTTGCTTGTGGCATCTGCTGCCCTGCGAACATCTGCTGGTGGTGAGATTGTGGATTCAAGTGCTGCAAGGCGTGTGCACTCGGAGTCGGTCCAGAGACGCCTCCTGGAGGTCCACCACCTTGCAGTATTCCCATCATAGGCCCGCCCTGACTAACTTGTGGTCCTCCTGGCCCAGCGAGGCCTGGATGCATCTGCTGGCCCATTGAGGCATTAGGGTGCTGTCCGCCTGGTACACCTTGATTCGAATGGTGGCCTTGAACCATTGGTTGACCCCCATGAGCAATTCCTACGTGTCCAGCCATACTGTGGGATGTGGTGAATGGCTGAGCCATTGCCATCATGATCGAGTGGACGCCGCGCTCTAGCGATAGGTACGATAGCTATTGGACCCCACTCCTCTCATGAGACCGCGGGAATGTTTACCTCGTTATCGCAGCACCGACACAGAGGAATCCCTCACGACGCGGTCCGCGAGCTTGATCGACCAAGGTCCGATAGAAAGATGGGTGTAGATGTTTCAACTCTCTTCCAAACCCCAATATAGAGTTCCCCTCGTTTCCGGTTCTTGTTTGTGAGACCGACCTCTTTCTTCAAAGCTGACCAAATCGTGTCAACATGGTGATATCTGAAGCCGAATATCCATGGGGGTTCGCCAGGCAAGCCCACTGTCCAGCCCTAAAGATCGCAGCGAGGCGCAGGAACAAGACTGGCGCAGCCGATGCGAAGTCAGCAGAGATCGGTCGGGCAGGATCTGCAAAGACTCCAGACACCTGGCTCTTGGGCCTACAGTCGCCGGCCCCTGTATCGGTATAGTCGTGCTCTCAGGTGGTTCCCGAGTTCGTCCCCACGATTGCGACAGCGGAGGCGGGCGTAGCCTCCGTCAACGATTAAATAAGGTGGGTGCTCCCCAGGACTAAGTGAAATAGAATGTACCAAAGTGACCAGAAAGCGCGAGCAATGGTCTATCCTTTCAGCTTGAGGTGAGACACACTTGAATGGCAGTGTTCAGTCATCTCACGCTCGAACATGGGCTGGTGTGATGCCCCAGCCAGTCGATTTAGCACTAGATCGGTCTTGGCAACGCTTGCCGTAAACGTACTAGAAACCTACACAGCAAATCTTCGGGCGGATCCAACAAATTTTTCTTTCATTCTATCCTACATATTGTTGCACACGCAACAGTTATGGTGGGATATAAGCTTTGTGGTGCTTGTAGGAAGCTGCAGGTATGTCACCAGACTCCATTTCGCTCCTATCATTTCTCCATACATCGCAATGATGACAACAACGCAAAAGACTTCTTTTCCCACCTGAGTCGACCTTGAAGACACCCTCACTCGGACGTCCTTCGCCGGACGTCTGCTACTTGCCAGTATACCTTGTCTGACCAGATCATTACCATAAATTTTTCACTGTCAGTATCTTTTGCAAGTGCTCGACTGACCGAAAGAAGTTCCAAAGGTGTTTGACGCAGCGACCGAAATGGAGAGCTTTGGGAAAGCAACCACTGACGGTCACCAATCCTGAGCTCTAGCAGCCTTCGTTTGTGTTGAGCGATACCTACTTCTCGATCGGTCTACCCTTAAGACCTCTGCATATAACATCAGACTTTCTTCTACCTCGGCCTTTCTCAGGAACCTAGTACATAAACCTATCAAGCCGCCACAATATTTTACGCAGGACGTCTACCTGGTTACTTAACTCCCGTCTACCTCGCGTCTATCCACCACAAACACTCTAGTTGATTGGACTATGATGTCGTAATATGCCAATGTACGACAAAGCGAACAATCGGAGAGCTTAGGGAGACATCTATCATGGTCATATGCCTCGGACTCTCCAAGTGGGCACTATAAGGTAAGGAATCTCCATTCATCCCCAATACCATACCATCCACTCCGTTCTTCTATGATGAAACACGACCACATTCGCAGTTTCCACGCGAACTGGTGCACGAACCTATTAAGACGCCAGATCTATGTGCGCATATCTTCCTTGGATGTCTGACTGAAGAATTCCTTATGCTTAATATGCTACACCGCATCTTTTCCAGACCGACCAATATCAGTTTTTGGCTGACACAAAGCTGTTTTTAGGTATACTAGACCCACATTGTCGGGATGACGGAGTCATAAGAGTCGTCGATGACTTCCAAGATAACACCCAGAACGTGTGACCATCACAGGTTTCATCGAAGAATAACATTAGGTTGCCTTCGTTATGAGTCCATGCTAAAGTAGACAAGCTATGTAGGTTTTGGTCGTCATCGAGCTTTTGCCTGATTGTCATTGAGCGATCCCCTTGTTTACACACTTCAGGCGTTCTTGAGTTTTATATGTACATAATTGATAATAAGATTATAATCACTTGTTGTTCGTTGATTGCCAAAGATACGCATATGAGCCCATAATGTGCGATCAATGTGCGAATTGCAGGTCATCCATTGCACTTATCATAAGTTGTAGCCTTACCATCAATGGTCAGTTTAGGTTGCCTATAAAATGAGATGTTTGTAGCCAATCTGAAAGGATCATTGCCGATTGAGGTTGCTTTTTGAGTTGGCGGGCTAGAAGCGGCATGGAGGGTCTCATCATCCTTCCATCGACCACATCAAGAAGGCGGAGCTACAACCTGGATTGACCATACCAGGACACCCCCTCCTCCTCCCAACCGCGTACCTATCACTCACTTTCCCGCTCTCATTGCCCTTCAATATGGCGAACAAAGTGCAGGATCCCCGCATGACCACTATTCAACCTCGAATTCGCTACAATACCATCGGGGGTGTCAATGGTCCTCTGGTCATTCTAGATAATGTATGAGGTTGACAGAAGCTGCAAGAATTAAAGCGATGTGCTCATCGGGCCGCTATAGGTCAAATTTCCAAGATACAATGAGATCGTCTCCTTGACGTTGCCAGATGGCTCAGAGAGGTCGGGGCAGGTGCTCGAAGCTCGAGGTATCACGACCCCACTTATTGCTGCGGAGGTTGCATGAGACTGATTGTACACATGCAGGGAGTCGAGCTGTTGTTCAAGTACGTCGGGCATGCCTATCTCAGGATTGCTACTAAGGCTGATCATGTCTAGGTGTTTGAGGGCACATCAGGCACCGATGTGAAAAAGGTTGGACAGTGCTCTTTGGTATGAGATCACGACATCTAACAGTCGGCAGACGAAAGTCGAGTTCACGGGGCATAACCTGAAGATCGGTGTTTCGGAGGACATGCTGGGGCGCATCTTTGATGGATCAGGAAGAGCTATTGATAAAGGACCAAAAGTCCTTGCGGAAGACTACCTTGATATCAACGGTAGTCCCATCAATCCCTACTCTCGGGTGAGTGCCAATCAGTACTATGGGGTACTTCGAAACTGATCTGGAGGTAGGTCTATCCAGAAGAAATGATTGCAACTGGAATATCTGCTATAGACACTATGAACTCGATTGCCCGTGGGCAAAAGATTCCCATCTTTTCTGCTGCCGGTCTTCCTCACAACGAAATCGCTGCCCAGATATGTCGTCAAGCGGGTCTTGTCAACAAGCCTACTAAAGACGTTCACGATGGTCACGAGGACAATTTCTCCATCGTTTTTGCAGCTATGGGTGTCAATATGGAGACAAGTCGGTTCTTTACCCGTGATTTTGAGGAAAATGGTAGCATGGAAAGAGTCACGCTGTTCTTGAATTTGGCAAATGACCCTACGTAAGTCCCACCGTTATCTGCAGTGGGGATCTCTTCTGACAGCAACAGTATTGAACGTATCATCACACCACGTCTCGCTCTTACAACCGCCGAATACTACGCCTACCAGCTCGAAAAGCACGTTCTCGTCATCCTCACGGATTTGACAGCCTACTGCGATGCCCTTCGAGAAGTCTCAGCCGCCAGAGAAGAAGTGCCTGGTCGCCGTGGTTACCCGGGGTACATGTACACTGATTTGTCCACGATCTACGAGCGGGCCGGTCGTGTGGAAGGGCGAAATGGCTCAATCACTCAAATTCCTATCTTGACTATGCCTAATGACGGTATTTCTGGCGACACCCCCTTTCTGACAAACGCTAACCATGGATCCTAGATATCACACATCCCATCCCCGACCTCACGGGGTACATCACCGAAGGCCAAATCTTTATTGACCGTCAACTCCACAACAAAGGTGTCTACCCACCCATTAATGTCCTTCCCTCTCTCTCCCGTCTCATGAAGTCCGCCATTGGCGAAGGCCATACCCGTAAAGACCATGGCGACGTCTCCAACCAGCTATACGCAAAGTATGCCATTGGACGAGACGCGGCCTCGATGAAGGCTGTGGTTGGTGAGGAAGCTCTGTCTTCTGAAGATAAGCTGTCGCTTGAGTTCTTGGATAAATTCGAGCGAACGTTCATCTCCCAGTCAGCCTACGAATCACGCAGTGTCTACGAGTCCATCGATCTGGCATGGAGCTTGCTACGCATATACCCCAAGGAGCTGCTGAATCGGATACCAAAGAAGATCCTAGATGAGTTCTACCAACGATCAGCCAAAGGGAAGAGAGGCAACAAGGACACGAGAGATAATGAGGAGCAGGATGGCGAGCAGCCGAAACAGAACGGCGAGCACCAAGAGGATCTCATTGAGACATAGTGGTCACACTCGGACGTCCATGTGTGAGTGGAGAGGAGCAACAGGCGCGTTGTGTGTACATATGCATGCTCGAGACCAAGTGTATTCCATCTCGTAGAGAACAGAGCTAGAAACACCAGCTATAGCTCTCATCCATATGCACAAGCAAGCGTCGTCCCAATCCATACCCATACAATTGCTCCTAATCTACAAACCCAGTATATGCACCCGCCCATACCTCCGTCGCTATGCCGCTACAACGCATCCACGCATATCAAACCACCACACCCTCTACCATTCTAACCGCCCACCCGCCCCCCCGCCCTTCCATCTCAACCCTCCCCCTCCATCCTCACACCCACCTCCCTCCCCAACAACTCCCCCAACGTACTCCCATCCCGCAAATACACCCACT
>JAABUK010007371.1_pt1 | contig 15914 bp, 10 predicted proteins | sample 5559141 | NCBI WGS metagenome assembly JAABUK01 (sample SAMN10711869, study PRJNA513367) | rock metagenome | isolation source: Antarctica rocks | place: Antarctica: Victoria Land, Pudding Butte nord | collected 2016-01-03
AAGCAACTGCAGCTTACAAAACCAACTGTCCATGTGCTTTGGCGTTGCCTTCTGAAAGCCCCAATACACCACCATCATCATGACGAATGCAGCCGCCATTCCCACCAGAGGCGCCACTACTATGAAGAGAAGCGTTTCCGGCCACTTGCCCACTACCAAAGCGTGCAAACTCTGCCCGAAGCCATGATGGAATCCTTCCCGAGCCATTGCGGACCCCGCTAATCCGCCAATCAGCGCATGCGACGAACTGGTAGGCAACCCAAGCCACCAGGTCACAAGGTCCCATGTAAGAGCGCCCGCCACACCGGCTAGCAGCGTGTATGGGCTAATCACGCCCGGGTCAACGAACCCCTTGCCGATTGTGTTCGCGACCGCTGTTCCGAAAGTGAACGCCGCAACAAAATTAAAAAATGCCGCCCAGATTACGGCCTGCAACGGGGTTAGAACCCGCGTAGAAACTATCGTTGCAATGGAATTCGCGGAATCGTGAAAGCCATTGACGAAGTCGAATACCAGCGCGAGTCCAATTACCAGAATGGCGAGATGTAGAGGCGACATCCTTAGCTGTTTTTCGCCAAAACATTTTCAATAAGATCCGCCACTTCTTCGCAGCGGTCGCCGGCTATCTCGAAATGGTCGTAAATCGCCTTCAGGCGCATGAGTTCGATTGGATCACGCACACGGGCGAATACTTCTGCAACGCCATCGCGCGCCAAAGTTTGCGATTGATTTTCAATTTCGTTAACTCGAATGCATTGCGCCGTCAAAACTTCCTGCTGCTCTACGCCGTTTTCGTTGAGAGTGGCAAAAATATTCTGCAGAGCTTCTGTACAGTCCTCAAGCACCCGCGCCAGGCCCCGCATACGTTCCGGCACTTCCGTAAAGCCATAAGCATGCAATCGGTACCCAATCGCCTCCACTGCGTCAGTTACTCGGTCTAAGGCACTCGAAATTGACTGAATATCCTCCGGATCAATCGGTGTGATAAACGTTTTGTGAATGTGCCTGAAAACTTCATGCTCCAAGTCATCCCCTTGGCGTTCCAGATCATGAAGGCGTTCCGAGGCTTTGCTAATGCGGTCGCCTCCCGTTTCCGAAGCCGCACGCAATAGCGCCGCAGCCTCTACCGCCAGATTCGCTTGCCCCAGCAGTTGATCGTAGAATTTTACATCGAGCGGCAATAGTCGCATAGGAATTATCTTTTGGCGTGCTTGATCAACTCGTCGAAGAGGCGCTTCTGCATTGGATCATATTCAGCCATATCTTCAGGATGCCATTGGACGCCAAGCACAAAACGATAGGCAGGGTTCTCTAGTGCCTCCACGGTTCCATCAGGCGATTCAGCAACAACCCGCAATCCACTGGCAACACGCCCGATTGCCTGGTGATGGCGGGAATTTACAACGGCCACCTTCGCACCCATCACACCCGCCAAAAGCGATTCTTCTTGAATCCGCACGTCATGCGCGGGCAGCGCTTTGTTGGCGGTTCGCACCTCGTGCCCGGCAATGTGCTGCCGCAAACTTCCGCCCGCCGCTACGTTCAGCATTTGCATCCCTCGGCAGATTGCCAGCACCGGCAAGTTCTTCTCAAGGCTTCGTTCCAGAAGATCGCGTTCCGTCTGGTCTCTCGCATCGTTTGGCGCTTCCGTTTCCGGTTGACGCTCTTCCCCATAGAGCGCCGGGTTTACGTCTACGCCCCCGCCCAGCACCAAGCCATCCAAACTATCCGCCGGTGCCGTAGCGCCGGGTGGAATCGGAATCGGCTCGCCTCCAGAAGCGCGAACGGCTTCCGCATAGGCGCTGACCTTAATCTCATCAGAGTAAGTAATTCCAATGCGCGGCTTCACTTTTGCTATTCTGACGCAACACGAATGAAAGTCTCGCGGGTTCAATCTTTCCTGCTCAGTTCGCCGCTTCCCCAGCCCCTGGTCATGCCTTTCCATGGGGGTGAGCGCACAATTCTAAAGCGCGACGCCATGCTGATACGCGTCGAAACCGATGGCGGCTTGGTAGGCTATGCGCCTGGCCCGGCTAGCGAATGGGCCGAAGAAACAATACGGCTCTATATCGGCCCTTTTCTGACGGGCCGAACGCTGGCTGACACCGATGCACTGCGCGTCCAGTTCATTGCCACCGAGCCGCTACCGCAGGTGCTCAAGCTCTATAGCACCGTCGAAATTGCGCTCTTCGATCTGTTGGGGAAGGCGATGGGCGTGCCGGTTAGCGAGATTGTGGGCGGGCGTGTTCGCGATCGAATCCGGCTGTATGGCAGCGCCGGCATGTATATGGCTCCCGAACTCTATGCGGAAGAAGCTGCGCGCGTGATTGATCTGGGTTTTAGTGCCTACAAAATGCGCCCGGGCATCGGCCCCGACAGAGATATTGAGGCAGTCCGCAAGGTGCGTGAAGCCATCGGCTTTGGAAACTGCTTGATGGTGGACGGCCATACCTGGTGGCGTATGGGAAACAAATCGTACTCGCCTGAAACTGTGGAGCGGCTCGCAATCGCAATGGATGAGTACGACCTCACCTGGCTAGAGGAGCCGCTGCCTCCGGACGCGCACGCCGCCTATGTTTCACTTCGCGAAAAGCAAATTGTGCCTCTCGCCTCTGGCGAACACGAATCCACCGAGCAGGGTTTTTTTAATTTGATCTTGAACGGTGCCGTGGATTTCGCGCAGATGGACGTGGTCTGTCAAGGCGGCTTCGGCCTGGCTCGGCGGATTTTCACGGAAGTGGCGCAGGAAAACATCCGCTTTGCCTTTCACAGTTGGGGCACCATGCTGGAGATTGTGGTTGCCGCGCACCTGGGAATCACTTGCCCGGAGACTGTTACCGAGTGGCTGGAATATCCCGTATATGCAGAGGGGGTTCTCTATCCATTCCCGCTGGCTACCGAAATTCTTCGCGATCCGCTCGAAATTGAACGAGGAGAATTGCTCGTCAGCCGCGAACCGGGGCTGGGCGTGATTGTGGATGAACGCGTGATTGATCGCTACCCGTGGATTCCCGGTCCCTGGTCGTTTTTCCGCATCGAATCGCCTGCGGAAACTCTTGCTGTGACTGCCGATCATAGCGTCACTTGGGAGCGTCCTTGATTCAGGAGCCCCGTACGTATCGCTACCTGGAATTTCTTACTCTCGCCTTTGTGGTGATTCTGTTGGTTTCGAACTTGATCGCTGCGAAAATTACGCCGATCGGCCCTTTCCGAGTGAGCGCCGCGCAGCTGCTCTTCCCGATTACCTATATCTTCGGCGACGTATTCACTGAAGTCTACGGATACTCCGCTTCCCGCAAGGCCATCTGGCGCGGCTTCTTCGCTTCCATTTTGATGGCCGCCATGGGCCTTTTCGCCATCTGGCTCCCGCCCGCTCCGGAGTGGAAAAATCAAGCTGCTTTCGAGACTATTTTCGGCGTAGTCCCTCGCATCGTGGCGGGCAGCCTGTTGGCCTTCTGGCTAGGTGAATTCGCCAACTCCTACGTAATGGCCAAGCTGAAAATCTTAACCAAGGGACGCCACTTGTGGACGCGCACGGTAAGTTCCACCGTGGTCGGGCAGGGTGTCGATACAGTGATCGTAGTCTCGTTCATCTTCTACGATCAGCCGCTTTCCACCATCGCGAACCTCATCATTTCCGGATATCTGTTCAAAGTGGTTTACGAAATTTTGGCAACGCCGCTGACCTACCTTGTGGTGAACTTCCTGAAACGTAAAGAGGGCGTGAATGTCTTCGACACCAACACTGATTTCAGCCCGTTTCACACCCGCTAAACAGGCCCCGGTAAACTAGTGGTGAAATGTCTTTCACCATTGCAGGCCGCGTTTTCCGCTCCCGCCTTTTTGTCGGTACCGGTAAATATCGCAGTTTTCACGAAATGGCACGGTGCCATGCGGCATCGGGTTCCGAATTGGTTACGGTCGCCGTTCGGCGCGTCAATCTAGGCGACCGATCGAAAGAATCGCTGCTTGACTATATTGATCGCGGCAAGATGTTCATTTTGCCGAACACAGCCGCATGTTACACGGCAGATGAAGCAATCCGCACTGCGCGCTTGGGGCGTGAGGCCGGTCTTTCCAATTGGGTGAAACTGGAAGTCATCGGTGACGAGCAGACCTTGTTTCCAGACAACGAAGGGCTGCTGGAAGCAACGCGCGTGCTGGTGAAGGAGGGGTTCGTTGTGCTGCCCTACACCACGGATGATCTGGTAAATGCCCTGAAGTTGATCGATGCCGGAGCGGCGGCCGTGATGCCTCTGGCGGCTCCGATCGGCAGTGGCTTGGGGATTCAAAACCTGACCAACCTCCGGATACTGCGCGAGCGAATCACAGCGGTCCCGCTGATAATCGACGCTGGCGTAGGCACGGCTTCCGATGCCGCGATTGCAATGGAACTGGGGGCCGACGCTGTGCTCATGAATACCGCCATCGCTCTGGCCGACGACGCCGAAAAAATGGCCCGCGCCATGGCTCTCGGTGTGGAGTGCGGTCGCCTGGCATATGAAGCGGGCAGGATGGAAAAGAAGCAATACGCCAGCCCGTCCAGTCCCATGGCCGGAGTCGTGCGATAGGCTAAAAGAACATCTGCTTCCGAGGAAGGCGCGATGTGCCAGAGTCGGCGGCTCACCAGACTACCTCGCGCTCACAGAAAAGTCACGCCCTGCGCCAGGGGCAAATCACGCGACCAATTAATCGTGTTCGTTTGCCGGCGCATATAAGCCTTCCAGGAATCGCTTCCCGATTCGCGCCCCCCTCCCGTATCTTTCTCGCCGCCGAACGCTCCGCCAATTTCCGCCCCGCTGGTGCCGATGTTGATATTCGCAATCCCGCAATCGCTGCCGCGATGGCTCAGAAACGTTTCGGCCGCTTCTATCCCGCGCGTAAAAAGCGAAGAGCTGAGCCCTTGCGGAACATCATTGTGCCAGGCCAAGGCAGTTTCGAAATCATCGAATTCCAGCACGGATAGCACCGGCGCAAAGAGTTCCCTTTTCAGCATGTCCATCTGAGCGTGAGCCCGCACCAGCGTAGGTTGAACGAAGTTGCCCCCAAGCGCTTTGCCGCCGCAGAGAACCTCACCACCTTCAGCGCGAATGGCGTCAAGCGAATTCATCATATGGGTCACCGCCCCGGCGTTCACCAGCGGACCCATTAGCGTACCCGCGTCCAGCGGGTTGCCAATGGCGATATTGTTGTAAGCACTCACAAGCTGTTCCATAAAGCGTCTAGCAATCTTGCGGTGCAACAACAGGCGGCGCGTCGAAGTGCAGCGCTGCCCCGCCGTACCAACCGCCCCAAAAAGAATCGCGCGCAGAGCCAAATCCAGATCCGCATCTTCCAGAACGATCACCGCATTGTTGCCGCCCAACTCCAGCAGCGTCCGGCCCAGACGCGAGCCAACCGTTTCCGCCACATGCCGTCCCACCGCAGTGGAACCGGTGAAGCTGACCAGCGGCAGCCTGCGGTCCCGCAGCATCGCGTCGCCCACCTCTTCGTTGCGGCCGATAACCAATTGCAGAACATTCTCGAAGCCATGGCGACTCAGCACGCCGCGGCAAATGTTCATCGTGGCGATCGCGCAGAGCGGCGTCTCGAGTGATGGCTTCCAAACCACGGTATCGCCGCAGATCAGAGCCAGCATCGCGTTCCACGCCCAAACCGCCACCGGAAAATTGAAGGCGGAAATCACACCTACCGTTCCCAGCGGATGCCATTGCTCATACATGCGGTGCAGCGGCCGTTCGCTGTGCATGGTCTGGCCGTAAAGTTGTCGCGAAAGGCCGCTGGCGAAATCGGCAATATCGATCATCTCCTGTACTTCGCCTTCCCCTTCGGAAAGAATCTTTCCCATTTCGAGAGTGACCAAGCGGCCCAGCGCGGCTTTCGATGTGCGCAATGCTTGCGCAATTTCACGCACCATGTCGCCACGCCGTGGAGCGGGCACCATGCGCCAGCGAACGAACTCAGCTTCGGCCGTGCCCACCATCGCGTCATACTCGGCGGCGGTGTTCAAGCGGACACGGCCCAGCTCGCCGCCCGTCGCTGGATTGTATGACGCCATTTCGCCCGCGGAGCCGCTCCCGTTTACCAGCGTCAAGCCAAGGTCCAGATCTTCGATTGTGTTCATGATCCCTCCTCCATTTCGGTTAGGCATTGCTCGATGGTGGTCATTGCGAAGTCCGCCTGGTCGCGCGTGATAACCAGCGGCGGGCTCAGCCGAATGGTATTTTCCCCGGCTCCCAAAATCAGCAGCCCACGCTCAAAGCACATCTGGATCAGGCGATTGCGTTCCTGCGGCGCCCGTTCTTTCGTCTGTTGGCAGCGCACCAACTCCACGCCGATCATCAGGCCCAAGCCGCGCACGTCGCCCACCAGCGGGAAGCGCGCGGGCCATTCGCGCATCCGGTCCATCATGTATGCGCCCATCGCCGCGGCGTTCGCAATCAGTTCACGTTCCAGCAGTTGCAGCGTCACCAGCGATGCTGCCACCGATACGGGATTGCCGCCGAATGTGGAAGCGTGCGCCCCCGGCGGCCACGTCATCAACGCGGAGCGGGCCACCATCGCGCCCAGCGGCATTCCGCTCGCCAGGCCCTTGGCGGAAGCAAAGATGTCGGGCTCCACGGCAAAGTGTTCGTGCGCCCACAGCTTGCCTGTGCGGCCCGCCCCGCATTGCACCTCATCGTGAATCAGCAGCATGCCGTGGCGGTGTGCAATTTCCAGAAGCTCCTGATGAAAGCGCGCGGGCGGAACGATATAGCCGCCCTCGCCTTGAACCGGCTCCACTACAATCGCCGCCACCTCTTTGGCGGGAAGAATGGTGCGGATCAACTGATCCTCAATCGCCGCTGCGCAATCCACATGGCAATTCTCGGGGACCTTACCGTAGGGACAGCGGTAGCAATACGCGTACGGCACATGATGAACGCCGGGCACGAACGGGCCGAAACCCTCGCGCTGCACCGGCCGGCGCGCGGTAAGCGAGAGCGCGCCCATGGTACGGCCGTGAAACGCACCGTAAAACGCAATGAACTTATCGCGCCCCGTGGTGTACCGCGCCAGCTTCAACGCTGCCTCCACCGCCTCGGTGCCGGAGTTGCCGAACAACACTTTGCGATCCGGCCCGCAAAGCTGTTCGGCCAGTTCCACCATGTTCTCGTAGTAGAAATCCGTGCCGGACATGTGGATCAACTGAGCGGCCTGATGCTGAATGGCAGCGACCACTTCCGGATGGCAGTGGCCGGTGCTGGCAACGGCGATTCCGGCACAGAAGTCAAGAAAGCGGTTGCCATCCACATCCGTGATCGTTGCACCCTGGCCACTCTGGACTACTAGAGGGTAATCTCTGGTGTAGGAAGGCGAAAGAACGCGTGCATCGCGCGCAATAATGGCTTGGGCGCGCGGACCTGGAACGGGCATAAAGCTCTCCTGTTATGAAGCGAACTGGAACGGAACGATTGCGTCGAAGGCCGAGAAATACCGGCGCGCTAGTCGGAGCCAAACAGGCCGGGGCGGGATGCGGAGGGAGAACTCAGCATTGTGCGCCGAGTATAACAGCTAGCGCGCCTCCGCCGTCTAACTAAGAATCAAAGTTGCCAAAACAAAGCGGCCTGCTCAGATCAAAATGTAATTCTTGCGCCCAATTGGAGAATTCTTGGTTCTCCCGCCGAGGTGACCACGCCGAACGTACTGGCCGCGCTTACGTTGCTGCCGGGTTGGTTGAGGTGTGTGTTGTTGAAAACGTTGAACGCGTCACACCGTAGTTGAACTCTCAACCGCTCTCGCACTGCAAAGCTCTTCTCAAGCGAAGCATCCGTATTGAACAAACGCCTATTGCGCAAAAAGTTTCGGGGCGAGTTGCCGAACGTACCCGGAGCATTCACTTTCACCATCGATGGATCGAAGTACTTCTGAATTACTTGAGCCAAGGGCCGGTCCGCTGGCAACCGCGGGTTTTGAAATAGATCCGCGCGATCCTGCCCCACTCCGCTGAGTGAGTTATCAATGCCGGACTGCAGCCCGAACGGAGTTCCGCTTCGCCAATCGAGGATCTCACTCAAGCGCCATCCGCCCAGCGCCTGCTGCACCCACTTGTTCTTTCTCGTTAAATGGGGCAAATCGTAAATACCCGTAAGCCGGAAGTTGTACGGAACATCGAAATCCGCCACACCGCGATTGAATGTCGGGGAGAACGGATTCGGATTCGAAATGGTGAATTGATTGTTGGCGGACTCCACATCGATCGCCTTAGACCATGTGTAGAAAGTTAGAAACGAGAAGTCGCGGCTGAATCGCTTCTCGACGGTGAGCTGAAGGGAATGGTAAGTGGAGTTCGCGTCATCCACCAATTCTTTGATGGAGGCGAAGTTGGGTGCGAAAGGACGCCGTGCATCCGTATTGCGCAGGGTCGCGCCCGGACTGTAAATCGCAGGATTCAGCTCGTGAAAGCTTTGCAGGTGTGTACCTTTATTGGCGACGTAAGCCACACGCAGCAGGTAATTGGCCGCGAGTTGCTGCTCCACCGTAAGGCTCCAAGCCTGCGAGTACCCGACGCGCCAGTTCCTCTGAAAGAACGCCACCGCTGTAGGCTTCACGAACGCGGAATCTTTCCCGAGTGGCAGTGGCGCATAGGGCGGAAACGGATTCTTCACCCCCGCCGAACCATAAGGATCTGCCAAGTCCACTCCGGTCAGTGTCACCGAAGGACTGAATGGCGCATTCTCGACAAAATTGTTGTAGAGCCGAGGGAACGGTAGCACGTAAAAAATACCGTAGCCCCCGCGAACCGTCGTGGGGTGGGCAGATCCTCGGGGTGTCCAGGCGAAACCGATGCGCGGAGCCACGTTGTTCCAATTAGTATTCATGCCGGCCCTCGGAAAGCCTGGGTCTCCAGGGAAGATCAGGCCCGTGGGCGCAAGGGGGAACCGCTGTGATTGATAGCCGAGTTGCAAACCGGTAACTTGGTTCAGATCGTCGTAGTAAGGCAGAAACGGATCCCACCGTACCCCAAGATTCACAGTCAGCTTATCTGTTATGCGAATGTTGTCCTCCGCGAAGAGGTTGAATTCGTGCCCGCGTGTCTTTTTGAACTTCCCCGCGCTTTGGACAAAGGTTGAGACTTTGCCCAGCAGCAGATCCGCCAATCCGTTACCGGTAGTCTGGCCGGAAAATGTGAATCCGCCGCTCTGCTGGAATTTAGTGCTGGAATCGAAAACGATGTATGGGGTAAACTGCGCACCAAATAGCGCTTGGTGGCGTCCTTTGACCAGGTGAATCGTATCGGAGAGTTCGATATTACGCCGCAGCCACTGTCCAGGCGGCGAGTTTGTCACGCTACCCCACCCGCCGTATCCGGTAACGCTAAGTTCCAGCTCTGAGGCGTCGGCGCCAGGCTGCGCGATGGCGATGCTGCCGAAATCTTGAATGGTAAACGGAGAGCGCTTCGTGTTGTAAGAATCGAGAAACAGGCCACTCGCGATGATAGTGTTCACAACGTTTGGGGTAATGGTCCAAATATCCTGGCCTTTTATGTCGCGTGTGGTTTGAAACTGACCGATGCGCGTCGTTAAAAGCGTTCCTCCGCCATCCCAACCAGGATCGTCATAATTCACGGCAAAAAAGCTACCGCTAATTAGATGATTCGCTCGGTTGTAATCCACTTTCGCAATGCCCTGGTGAGAGCGTGTTTGATCGGGACGGGCGTAGAAAAGCAAACCGGAAACGGCTGTCGAAAACGGAACTTTAGTTAGAAGATTACGCGCAATGGTTGAAATACGATCTGCCGGGATCGCATTACCGGGAAACTGCTTGCCCGTTAAAGGGTCGATCACGGCTTTCGTAAGTCCAGAGAAGTCGCCGCTTCTTTGTTTCGCGTCAGGTACCGTGGCGGTATTCGTGAAGCTGGTGTTATTGACGGTGGTGCCCTGGTAGGAGGCGAACCAGAACAGCTTGTTCTTCAGGATGGGACCGCCGATCGCCCCTCCAAACTGATTGCGTTTCAAATTGTCGTGCTGGAGGGCGAAGAAGTTGCGGGCATTCAGATCTCCATTGCGAAGGAATTCGAAGCCGGAACCATGCAACTGGTTAGTGCCGCTTTTGGTGACCACGCTCACCACGCCGCCGGCGGCTTGCCCGTATTGCGCACTGTAATTACTGGTTTGAACGCTGAACTCGGCAAGCGCGTCCGGGTTCGGATAGATCGCATTCAAATTAGTGAGGTTATCGATGTGAGTGGCACCGTCCAGCTTGTAATTGATCTCATTTCCGCGCGTACCGTTTACCGAGATGGATTGCGTTTCGCCGGTATTGGCGTAACCCGCGGTGGCAGTGCCTACACCGGTTACCGCGCCCGGTACCATGCGCACCAGAGTAGCGGCGTTGCGTCCGTTTAGTGGTAGCTCTTCAATGTATCGGGAGTTGACAATCTGCGTGAGGGTGCCCGATTGAGTGTTGACCATCACGGCGTCTTCCGATACCGTGACCTGGTCTGCCAGGGCGCCCACGCTCAAGCCGACATTCACGGTCGCGCCAACGTCCACATTCAGAACGATGCCGGTCTGCAGAAAGGACCGAAAACCGGCCGCAGTGACGTTTAACTCGTATTCGCCCGCGGGGATCAGTGAAAATCGGTACTTCCCATCGGCTCCGGAAGTGGTTTGCCGATTCAGGCGCGTGGCGCGGCTGGTGAGCGATACCGAGGCGGAAGCTACTGTTCCACCAGAGGGGTCCGCAACTACACCGAAGAGCGACGTGGTGGGAGCGGTTTGGGCCAGGCAACCAATAGCGGCAAATATTATGAAGGCTAATATACGGAGAGCGACACTCATTTATCTGCGATTTTAGCAGCCAAGGATTACATACTAATAACCAAACGGTTCCAGAACTAACTGGTAAAGCGAATTGCGGGACCAACGCATTTACGGGATTTCAGCGCGCTTAGGGGAGCATGCCGCGCTTGCTTTCTGCATGACGAAGGAACGCCTCAGCCTGAGCGTATCCGCTTTCTTTTCCGCGAAAACGCGTGATGTCCGTTTGTCGTGGGTACCAGCGATCAGGCTGTTGCGAGAGGTGGGCGTAGCAGGCTCCGCGGCGTTTGTCTTCCACGGAGGAGATGTCGACAAAATCGTTGGGTGTGAACATCATGGTGTCGTCTGCTACTTCGTAGAAATAGAGTGCCGCCTTTTTGCCGCTTTGCAGCCAGGCATCAAGCGCCAGAAGGGAAAGCGCCCGGTGATCGCGATGCCGGTCCAAGGGCCAGTGCACAAAGAGAAGGTCGGGCTTTTCGGCTTCCAGCAGGCGGGCGAAATCGGCGTAATGCGAGTTATCCAGAACCGCCTTTGCGTCGATTTGACCGGCGAAAGCGGGGCGCGCCCGGAGTATGGCGCAGGCTGCCTGAGCCTCCGCCGTGCGCACCGCGGCGCACTGAGTTAGATCCGGGCGGCTGCAGTAGCCTTCGCCTCGGTTCATATACAGCAGCACGGCTTCATAGCCCATTTGCGTGTAGCGTGCGATTGTGCCTCCACACCCGCATTCGGGATCACCGGGATGCCCGCCCGCGACAATTATCTTCCCGCGTGCGGCAGCGGCTCGTGAGGGCTGATGGAAAGCCAGCCCGGCGGCGAACGTGATTGCACTCCGGCGAGAAAGGGGCATGGCTCATGGTAACTGCGGTACCGCCAGGGACTGAAGGAACAAGCTCGGGAGCCTTGGATCGCGGGGGCACGGTAAGGAAAGCCAACTCGTACCGACCGTAAAACGGCCTACGGCCGACTTTGGCAGCTGGTTGCTACTAAATAAGTTCAAAGGCCAATCTGGTGAGGACCGGGATCTCGCCATCTCTAGCGGGAACTCTGCATTAGATGCAGTGCGCAAGCAGGACTCTAGGTTGTAGTAACCGCTACTTTTTTCCCGTATGACTCTTTCATTTTTTGCTGCATGCTGGTTAATCCTGGCGCTCGGAAATGTCTACTTGGGACAAAAAGGGCATTCTCATTTCGTCGCAACAAAGTCCTAATTTTCTCTTGACAGCAACCTCTTTTCAGTGTCTACTACCTAAGCAGCACTCTTAGAAGTGGGATAAAAAGTACTATCGGAGGTTTTTTGATCAAGCTTTATTTACTTTGTATCCTGGGATTGGTTGCGGTGTGCCCGGCATCTGCCAGCATTATCGTCGGCTTCGTCAGTTTCGATCGGGACGCGCCCATCACAGGGCAAAATGAGGTGAGCATCAACAACTTCACCGGCCTTGGGTTCTGCGACGTTGATTTTACCGCGTGCGATCCCTTGATTTTTCAGAATATCTCTTTAACGGTTTCATTCCAAACCGGTCCCAATCAGGTGTTCACATCCGCCAATCTCGGGCCAGGCTCGTTTGTTCCCGCCTCTTTTGTTTTCCCGGGTGGTCTGAATATTGTGTCCCTCGTTTTTTCAGCTAACATCGCACCGGTATCTTTCCATTTGCTTGACGGAAGTACGTTTCTTGCTGGCCCGGTTGTTTCTTCTCTGCCGCTTGTTCCAAATTCAAATGAGCTTTCGCTTTTGATGGTAAATGCCGCAGTGAGTTCCGTGCCGGAACCTTCCACGGTCATCCTGTTTTCAGGTGCCCTTCTCGCCGGGTATCTTGGTCGCCGTACTCTTCGGCTTAGCTGGACAAAGTAACCCATTCCGGTCAAAAGACCGTTTAAAACACTAAGGAACTTCTCCATGAAAGCAGTCCGCAGTTTCCCAAAGCTACACGTGTGTCTGGCGAGCTTGCTCGCTTTCTCCTCCCTCCTAAGCGCCGCAACCGCGCTAAATTCTTCCTCCGTCTCGCTGAATCCGGCTGTGGTTCCGTCGTCTGCCCAGCCAGGCGTTTCAAACGTCAGCATCACCGGATCCGGATTTCCCTCGGGCGTGATCGCCCCCGCCAATATTGTGGCCACCTTCACGCCGGTCAATTTCGGCGCGGGACCCACGCTGGCCACACCGGCTTCCCTAGTCGCCACTGTCATCGGGTCTACGCGCCGTATCACCATAGCCGTCCCCGCGGGTCTTGTAGTTTCCCTGCCTACCCCTTACCTTGTCTCCATATCGGATTCAAGAGACGGTTTTAACTCCTCGAATGCCAATCTGACGGTCAACCCTCCCGCGTCTTTGTTGAGCATGTCCCCGAACTCGGCGGCTCAGGGCCAGACGGTGACGGCTACCCTTAGCGGCCAGTTCTCGCACTTTTTGCAAGGTGGAACGGCGCTTTCGGTAGGCGGCAGCGGTATCCTGGTCCCCTCGCTGAGCGTCACGAATTCCACCCATCTCTCCGCTCAATTCGCCATTGACCCCAATGCGGCTCTTGGCAACCACGCTGTCACAATTACTTCCGGAGCGGAAGTAATTGTACTGGCAAGCGGAATGTCGGTTACCCCAGGGGTTGCGTCGCTCACATCCGTCTCTCCTAACTTAGGGGCCCAGGGCCAATCACTGAACGTCGCCATTACTGGCGTAAGTACCAATTTTGTCCAGGGCACTACTCTCGCCACCTTCGGCGCCAGCATTATTGTGAACTCGGTAACCGTGAATAGCCCGGTATCGGCGACAGTATTCATCACGGTGGACCCCACGGCGTTGCCCGGTACACGCTCCATTACTCTGGCCACGGGCAGTTCCGTCGCAACCTCCGCGGCAGCGTTCACGGTCAGTTCGGGCCCGGCAGCGCTTTCGTCAATCTTTCCCGCGAGCGGTGTCCAGGGGCAGACATTGACAGTGGCGGTGACAGGCATCGGAACGCATTTTCTGAGCGGCATCACCTCCGCGGATTTCGGCCCGGGCATTACCGTTTCCAGCGTCGCGGTCACCGGTTCAACCACTGCTTCCGTTGCTCTCGTCATCGCCTCAAACGCCATATCCGGCGCGCGCACGGTTACCCTTTCCACGGTAGGTGAGTCCGCAGTGGCTCTGAATGCCTTCACTGTCGGTGCTGGCACTCCGGCCATTACGTCTCTTACTCCCGCGGCCTCACAGCAAGGCGCGTCGCTGAATGTGGCCATCGCGGGACAGTTTACGCACTTCGCGCAGGGCACGACCACTGCCTCGTTCGGCACCGGCATCACCGTGAACTCCCTTACCGTCACCAGCCTCACCACGGCTACAGCCGCGATTACGGTGGACCCCATCGCATTTACCGGATCGCGTAGCGTCACCATAGTGACCGGCGCCGAGACAGCCACCGCCGCCAATGCGTTTACAATTTCAACGGGCTCAGCGGCGCTCCTCTCAGTTGCACCCGCCAGCGGCCTGCAGGGCCAGACGGTAAACGTCGTTATCACGGGCACCGGCACAAACTTTGCGCAGGGCAGCACCGCCGCCAGTTTCGGCCCGGGGATAACTGTCTCTACGTTAACTGTGATCAGCGCCACCAGTGCAACCGCTGTGCTCTTGATCGATCCGGCAGCCGCCACCGGGCCTCGTTCACTCACACTTACGACGGGAGGCGAAGCCGCAACACTTATTTCGGCGTTCACGGTACAACCCGGCGTGCCCGCAATTCTTAGCGTCACGCCGAATAGCGGAACTCAAGGGCAGAGCATCGCGAATATCGCGCTGGTGGGTATGTTCACGCACTGGGTAAATGGAACTACGGTTGCCAACTTCGGCGCAAACATCACCGTAAACTCGCTCACTATCGTAGATGCCACGCACGCCACGGCCTCTATCCTGATCGACCCGCTAACGGCTACCGGTGCGCGCGGCGTGACTCTCACCACGGGCGGTGAAGTGGCCACACTAGCCAGCGCGTTCACGGTTCAGGCCAGCGCCGCGGCACTCTCATCCGTGACACCCGGTTCCGGTACGCAGGCCCAATCGCTGAGCGTTGTTGTTACCGGCTCGGGCACGCATTTCACTCAAGGCGTGACTGCGGCAAATTTCGGCGCGGGCGTGACGGTTTCCACGTTCACCGTTAATAGCCTGACCAGCGCGACGGCGCAATTATCGATTTCGGCCGGGGCTGCTGTCGGCACGCGTAACGTCACGCTAACAACAGCCGGTGAGACCGCCACGCTTGCTGGCGCCTTTGGCGTGATCGCGGCAACACCGGTTATTTCATCAGTGACTCCGTCCAGCGGAACGCAAGGGCAAGTGAATTTGAACGTTGCCGTTGTGGGCCAGTTCACGCACTTCACGCAAGGCACCACCACTGCCAGTTTCGGCGCGGGTGTCACCGTGAGTTCGGTCACCGTGGGGGATGCGACGCACCTGACTGCCATCGTCTCCATCCTGGGCACCGCCGCCACCGGCGTCAACGCCGTCACCGTTACCACCGGCGCGGAAGTGGAATCCTCCAGCTTCTCCATCTCCTCCAGCACCGCCACGCTCTTCAGCCTCACTCCGAACCAGGGTTCCCAGGGTCAGACAGTCAGCGTGACCGTCACAGGCCAGGGCACTAACTTCGCCCAGGCCACCTCGGCCCTCTCTGTCGGAGCTGGCATCGCTGTAACCAACCTGACCGTCACCGGTTCCAACACCGCCACTGCGACGCTTACCATCAATGCCGCGGCCGCGACTGGCGTGAGGTCCGCCGTGATGACCACCGGCGGCGAAGTGGCCGCTCTCAATAGCGCCTTCATCGTCACCGCGGCCACTCCCGTCCTGACCACCGTCAGTCCCGCGTCGGCGCAACAGGGCGTCACTCTCGGTGTCAATCTCACCGGCCAGTTCACCAACTTCGTTCAGGGCACCACCACCGCCAGTTTCGGCGCGGGCATAACCGTTAACTCCGTCACCGTCTCCAGCCCCACCAGTGCCACCGCCAATATCACGGTTCAGCCCACTGCCGGTACCGGACTGCGTAGCGTCACCGTTACAACAGGCGCGGAAAGCGTGACTGCGGGCAATTCCTTCTCGGTCGCCACAGGCAACGCTGTTCTCCTCTCCCTCTCTCCCAATAG
>JAABUK010007372.1_pt1 | contig 15913 bp, 14 predicted proteins | sample 5559141 | NCBI WGS metagenome assembly JAABUK01 (sample SAMN10711869, study PRJNA513367) | rock metagenome | isolation source: Antarctica rocks | place: Antarctica: Victoria Land, Pudding Butte nord | collected 2016-01-03
GAGGCGAGCTGCTGCGCCAGGCCGGGCGGTCGGGTGAACATGCGAATGATACTAACCCTTGACAGGTGATCACAGTCACAGGCAGAATCCCAACAGACCGAAAGATACGGCTGTTTAACCCAGGAGTCGCCGGGCCGTGCAGCGTCAGACAGCGACGCCAGCGCGCCCCCGAACGCGAGACGAGACATCCATGCTGCGTAAAGGGCGGTTCGCCGGACCCGTTGTTGGCCTGCGGTTCGACACTCCTACCTGCTCGGGCAACACGGACCGAGACGGGACGTTCGAGTACCGGGACGGCGAAGTCGTCACGTTCGCGGTCGGTGCCCTTTTGGTGGGGGCGGCGCGAGGCGCCGAGCGGCTCACCGTCGCTGACATCGTCGCGAGGGTCGACGGCAACGTCGACAAGTTGGCCGATCCGGGTTTGACGAACATTGCTCGTTTCCTCCAAACGCTCGATGCGGACGGGAACCCCGACACCGGAATCACCTTGACACCGGAGGTCCACGCGGTGGTGGGAGATCGCGCCATCGACTTCCGCTACCGGATGATGACGCTCCCGTTTGCTCCCGTCGATCCCGTCGAGGCCTTCACCGCAGACCCGGTCGTCGCGACGCTGCTTGTCGATCTGAATCGGGCGAATGTCTTCACCGATGCCACGCCGCGCAAGCTCGCATCGCCGGCCGCAGCACGCAACGACGTTCGGCGCAACGTCCTCGGCATCCGGCGGTACCGCGACGTCAAGATCCCGCTGAGAAACGGCTCGTTCGTGTACGGCGACGTCTACCGACCCGACCACGACGGTCCAGTCCCGGTCGTCATGAACTGCGGTGTCTACGGAAGGGCGTTCATTCATCATTCCATCTGCAGTCCGGAGGATGCCGAGCACCACGAGATGATGGAGGAACGGTACTTCCTGGGCAATCCGGACGGGTACGAGTTCGAGAACCACGAGAGCATCAACACGGCGGCTTGGATCCCGCGCGACTACGCCCTCGTCCGCGTCGACAGCCCTGGCGCCGGCAAGAGCCCGGGCACCCTCGGCATCTGGGGGATCGACGAGGCGGAGGCGTTTTACGACGCAATCGAATGGGCCGGTGTGCAGCCGTGGTCCAACGGGAGCGTCGGGCTGTGGGGCATGTCGTACTACGCGGTGAACCAGCACGCGGTGGCGAGCCTTCGACCACCGCACCTCAAGGCCATGATTGCGATCGGTACGGATACCGACCTCTACGAGGAGGTCATCTACCCCGGGGGCATCCTGAACGAGGAGTTCTTCCCCAACTGGTTCAAGAATGGAATCGCGCCCGCGATCTGCGGCGACGTCGACGCGAAGGACTTTCTGGCGACGGCTAGAGCCAATCCGTTCAAGGATTCTGATCCCTCGGCGATCTTCGGCCCCCGAGCCGAGGTGTTGATGAACCCGGACCTCAGCAAGGTGTCGGTGCCGTTGTGGACGATCGCCGTGACGACGCATCCCAGCCATTTTCATCAACTGGGAAGCAGCGAGACCTACCTGAACACTCCCATTGCGAGCAAGAAACTCGACTTTTGGGAGGACTGGTTCATCAAATCCTACTCCGCGGAGGCGGTTAAAGATCACATGGCGTTCTTCGATCACTGGCTCAAAGGAATCGACAACGGGATCATGGATCAACCGCCAGTGCGCCTGGAGATCCGAACGGGTCGCGGCGGATCATACGTCCAGGAGGAGAATGAGTGGCCGATCCCGCGCACTGATTACGTGAAGTGGTACCTGGATGCGTCGCCCTCCGATCCGGGCGAAGGGCACCTCCCCTGCGACAACGTCCTGGGTTTGGCTCGCACGATCCCCGACGTCGAGGGTTCCGTATCCTATTCGGCCGAGGTGGATCTGAACGCCTCCCGCGCGCTGCCGACACGAGCAGTTGGGGAGAATGCTCTGGCCACCGCGCCGTGCACTCCCGGTGCCACGTTCATCAGCCAGCCGCTGGCCGAAGACACCGTGCTCGCCGGGTACAGCAAACTCGTGATGTGGGTGGCGTCTACGAGCGAGGACATGGATATCTATGTCGCCCTGCGGGTTCTGGACGACAGGAACCGGGAGGTCGACTTCTGCGGCCTGGCGCTCATCCCCGGCATCGGCACTCAGTTCTATCCGCTGGCCAAGGGATGGCTGAAGGTGTCACATCGAAAATTGGACACGCAGCGATCAACCGAGTTCCGGCCGAAGCACACCCACCTGCGCGCCGACCACGCCCCGCTACAGGGCGGCGAGATCGTGCCGGTGGAGGTGGAAATCATCCCGAACACCGGCCTGGTCAGGAAGGGACAACGTATCCGCCTCGACGTCCAGGCGTTCACCGGCTTCGGTCACGGCATGCGGCACGAATACGACGCGTCCTACCACGACGGGGCACAGAACACGATCTACACAGGCCCGGAGCATCCGAGCTACGTGCAACTGCCGGTCGTGCCACCATGGCAATCATGAGAGCGGCAGCGGTACACCAAGGAATCGAAACGGGCCTGTCATTACCGAGCAACTGCATACGAGACCCGGCCTGTCATATGTTTGACTCGGAATACACGTCGATGGTTAGGAGAGGCTGATGAAGCTTGAGGAACTGAGTGCTCGAACGGAGATCCACGACGTGCTCCTGCGTTACTGTCGGGGTCTCGACCGGGTCGATATGGACCTCGTGCGCGGAGCCTTTCACAAAGACGCGTGGATACAGTTTCCGGCGAGCCTGCACGTGGGATCTGTCGATGGTTTCTTCGATTTTCTAGCGGGCGAGATGCCGCGATTCGTCCGGACCATGCATTTCCTCGGGAACAGTCTGATCGAATTTGACGGCCCCGACACCGCACACGTCGAGACCTATCTGGAAGCTGATCACCAAGGCTCAGAATTACATCACTGGAAGGGTGATTACGTCAAGCTGTGGGCGCGCTACCTCGACCGGTTCGAGCAGCGGGACGGCGTGTGGTTAATCGCACGCCGTAAGCTTTTCGTCGATTGGATGTTCAAATATCCTGCGGCGGGTTGGTTCGACGATCATCCCGACGCCTCGGTGGGACGACGCGACGGAACTGATCCGAGCCTTCGTTCAGTCGCAGGCTTCGACGGGACGCCGCTGACCAAGGAAGTCTGGCCTGCCTGATTTGCTTCGTGGTTGACCGCAGAGCGGGCGAAAGAGCTGACGCGGCGCTGGTACAGCGAGCAGCGCCGGCGAGCAACCGGACCCGCATCGCACGTGTCCGGTTGCTAGCAGAGCAAATTCGAAGAATTGACATGACAACTAGTAGAAGGTCTGACAGACGATGACCATGGGCATCACGACGGACGCTGATCGGCAACAGGCTCAGAAGATCCTCGCCCGTGTCACGGAGATGCGACCTTGGTTACGCGAGTACCAAGCCGTGGCCGAGCAGCAGCGCCGGATTCCTCAGGAGAGCATCGAGCGCCTCGACGCGGCCGGTGTCTTCAGCCTGTGCACGCCGCAGCGATTCGGAGGGGCCGACTTCACCACACGTGAGCTCCATGACATCTACCGAGCGTTCGCCGCCGGATGCGGGGCCTCGGCCTGGGTCGTGTGGGCGGCCGCCGGGGGAAATCTGTGGAGTTACGCGTTTCCCAACGAGGTCATCGCGCCGGTGTACGAGTCCCCCTGGGTCGGAAATCGCACGTTTGCGTTGGGAGGTACCAGCCGGCGGATGTCCGGCACTGCCAGGCAGGTCGACGGTGGCTGGATGATCAAGGGAGTCTGGCCGTTCGCCACCGGGAGCGTCCACGCGTCCCACGGATATCTGGCTGTCTTCTACGACGAGACCGACGACACCAAGCTGGGAATGGCTCTCGTTCCGAAGGACCAGCTCATCGAACGGAATGACTGGGACGCGATGGGTCTGGCCGCCACTGGCAGCCAGACGGTCGCGACGGATGGCGAGCTGTTCGTGCCCGAGGAGCGCTTCAGTACGCCCGCGCAGCTCGGCACGCGCATCAGCGAATTCACCGGCAAGGGCCTCGGGCCGCGACGCGGGGGGCTCGTTCGCTCGATCGTCAGTGGCACGGGCGTCGCCCTCGGCATGGCCGACCACGCCATGGAGGTGTACCTAGGAGCCGTCGGCAAGCGAAGCGTCCCGTACTCGCACTACACGCAGGCGGTCGATTCGCCGATCATCCACCACTCTGTCGGCCGCGCCCACACCCAGATCCGGGCCGCGGGCATGGTGGCCGACGCCGCGGTGGCCGCGCTCGACCGGTGCGAAATCGGGCAACGAGACCTTACTGAGAGCGAGACGCTCCAGTTCCACACCGACGTCGCCCACGTCTGGGATTCATGCGCCTCGGCGATCGAAACGCTGTTTCAAGCGTCCGGTGCGTCGGCGATCAGCAAGCGGCAGCCGCTGCAGTTGATTGCTCGAAACTGTCGCGCGGGCAGCCTGCATGCCGCCTACAACATCGATACCTGGTTGGAGAACATCGGCCGGGCGTTGTGCGGAGCCGAGTCCGCGTCCATATCGACGAGTGTGCTCGAGCGCCAGTCCTGAGCGGTCGCGGACTAACGATCAAGGCCTCGAACAGCGCTCGACGACGGATACCCAACCCTCGCGTGACGATGGAGAACACACATGAACTAGCCAGAAATGATCTTGGTCCCGTCCTCTCCCTACGAGGCAGGCGAAGCACGCGGATTGCTGAGTCCATTCGACCCCGGTACGCGGGTCCTATCGGCAGGCTCCCAGATCGATCCCCGGTTCTGCGCTCTGCCGGTCGACATCGTGCTCGAGAAGGATGTCGCGGTGACACTGCGGGACGGTGCGACGATCTACGTCGACGTGCTCCGTCCTGCGGGGACCGAGAAGGTGCCTGTCATCGTCGCGTGGAGCCCGTACGGCAAGAGCGGAGGAACTGCTCCCAGCACCACGTCGATCTTCGGGATCGTCGGCCTAAACAACAGCGTGGTCTCGGGTCTGGAGAAGTTCGAGGGCCCCGACCCGGCCTACTGGTGCGCGCAGGGCTACGCGATCTGCAATCCAGATCCCCGAGGCATCGCCACCTCGGACGGCGACAGCTTCCTGTGGGATCGCCGAGAGGGTCGGGACTGCCACGACCTGATCGAGTGGCTGGTCGTCCAGGACTGGTGCACCGGCAAGGTGGCGATGAGCGGGACGTCCTATCTGGCCGTCGCGCAGTGGTTCACCGCCGCCGAACAACCTCCTCACCTGGCGGCGATCAACCCGTGGGAAGGCGTGAGCGACGTCTATCGCGACCTGGTCATGCGCGGCGGCATGCCGGACCTCGGCTTCGCCGACCGACTGAAGCACAACTATGCCGGGAAGAATCGACGCGAAGACGTCGTCGCCGAGGCTGAGCGCTACCCGCTGATGAACAGCCTGTGGGCGGACAAGATTCCGCGCTTCGACAAGATCACCGTGCCTGCGTACGTCGTCGCCAGCTACACCAACACGCTGCACGCGGCAGGGACCTTCCGCGCGTGGCGGAGGATCGCTTCCGAGGAGAAGTGGCTTCGCATCCACAACACGCAGGAGTGGCCCGACTACTACGACGAAGCGAACGTCGAAGATCTGCGCCGGTTCTTCGACCACTACCTGAAGGGCGAGAACAACGGCTGGGAAAAGACGTCTCGGGTCCGGTACTCCGTGCTCGACCTCGAAGGCAACGATCACATCAATCAGCCGGCGAGCCAGTTCCCTCCGGAGGGCGTGGTCGACACGAAGTACTACCTCGACGGTCGCTCGCGCACGCTGAACTCTGAAGCGCCCGCAGCGCAAGCGAGCGCGGCATACGACGTCGAAACGCTGCCGGGCTTGGTCTCGTTCACGGTCCGCTTCGAGCGGGAGACAGTGCTGGTCGGCTATCCGAAGGCGCGGCTCTGGGTGGAAGCGAAGGGCGCGGACGACATGGATCTGTTCGTCCTGATCCAGAAGCTGGATGCCACCGGCACTCCGCTGCAGCAGTTCACCGTGCCCAATCAAGGTGCGATGATCCAGGACGTCACCGAGCGGAGCGGATCGGTTCTGCGGTACAAGGGTTCCCCGGGACGCCTGCGCGTGTCCGCACGGCACCTGGACGAGCTGCTGTCGACGGATACCGTTCCCGCCCACAGCTTTGATCGGGTCGAGAAGCTGACGCCCGGCGAGGTGGTAGATGTTGAGATCGATCTGTTCCCGGTCGGTCTGAGGTTCTATCCCCGCGAACAGCTCCGGCTGGTCATCAGCGCGCAAAACGCGCTGGGGGCCATCATGCCTGGGGTGGCCTTCTACACGCCGCAGAGCAAGGGGCAGCACGTCATTCACACCGGCGGTTCCCACATGTCGTACCTACAGCTCCCCGTCAAAGCGATTGAGAACTCCGAACAGAAGCGTTCGACATGATTCTCGTGACCTCAGCCAACGGCAACCAGGGCACACGGCTCGTGCCCAAGTTGCTGGAAGCGGGCCATCACGTACGCGCCTGCGTGCAGAGCAGTGCCTCGGCCGACCGCCTCCGCGCCCGGGGCGTTGAAGATGTGGTGGTGGGCGACCTCGCCGATCCGGCCGTCGTCGCTCGCGTCGTGCGGGACATCGAAAGCGTCTACCACGTTGGTCCTACGATCCACCCCGTCGAGCGCGCCATCGGCTTCGCCATGGTAGATGCGGCGCGGGCCGCGGGCGTCGGCCATTTCGTGTTCAGTTCGGTGTTGCACGCCATCACCACCGACCTGGTCCAGCACGAGATCAAGCGGGACGTCGAGGAGCACCTGCTGTCTTCTGGGCTGGAGTTCACCATTCTCCAGCCGTCCAACTACATGTTGCCGCGCAGGCTGAAACCTGTGTTCGAGGAGGGCGTCTTTCGCCTGTCCTGGTCGCTGGACCGCCACCAGTCGATGGTGGACCTGGAAGACATCACAGATGTGGCCGCCCTAGTGCTGGGCGCGCCGGAGCGGCACGCGGCCGCCACGTACGAGCTGGTCGGCCCAGGCCGCTTCACCGCCCATGATATAGGTCGCGTTCTCACCACGGTGCTCGGTCGCGAGATCGGAGTGGAACGGGTCAAATCGGAGGGCTTTGTGGACGCCAGGCACGACGACCGCGACTCGGACACACGCCAGTACCAGGCGCGGGTCGTCGGCGCTATCCAAGCGCGTTACAGCAGCCACGACTTCTTGGGAAACCCGAACGTCCTGACCTACCTGCTCGGACGCTCGCCGACCACCTTCGAGGACTTCGTGAGGCGGGAATATGCGGCGTTTCAGGCGGGGAACTAGTCGCGTCGTTCGTAGGGCGGCGATGGGCGTCCACGCGTCGCCCTCGCAAAGCTCAGAAGAACGGCGAGGTACATCCGAGAGGGACCTGGCAGTGTCTAGGAGCCGCCAGGCTCCGTCGTCAACCGACAGGAGAAGACAGGTGACCTCGAGCAGCGAGGCCAGGCTCACCGAGGCCGATCGAGCCGACATCCTGGACCTGTACGGACGCTATGCGCTGGCGATCGACTTCGGCGACGGGTCCGGCCGGGCAGAATGCTTCACGACGAACGGAACGTTCACCGCGAATCGCGGGGAGGGCGCGGAGCCGCGCCATCTCGCCGGCCGCGCGGAGCTCGACAGGTTCGCTCGCGATCATCGCGCAGGTCCGCATGCCGGCGTCCGCCATCATTTCACGAACAATGCGACGAGGCCCGGACCCGGTGGAGCGGTCGGGCGCGCGTCGATCCTGTATGTCGAGGGAAGGGCCGTTCTGGGCAACGGCCTCTACGAGGATGATCTCGTCCGGGAGGCGGGCTGTTGGCTGTTCGAGCGCCGCGTCGTCACGCACGATCGGCTTCGGCCGTGACCAGCGGATCAATCGACGTGGGCAACGGGATCCTGGCGGCGATCGTCGATGCTCCCGGCAGTGAACCGCGGCTGGGCTCGGTGGTGCTGCCGCCGCGGACGCCCGGCACCACCCTCGTGGCCGTGGTCGCGGCGCCGTTGAACCCGCTCGACCTTCTCATCGCCTCCGGGACGTTTCACTCGGTCCGTCACGAAGCCGCCTACGTCCCGGGCAGCGAGTGCGTGGGCGTAGTGCTCGACTCCGACCGCTACCCGCGCGGCTCCTGGGTCTACGCCGAGTGCCACGCCTCGTCGGCCAACCCGGGTGCCTTCGCCACGCAGGTGCTCATCCCCGACGAGGACCTGCTGCCGCTGCCCGACGGCGTCGATCCGGTTCAGGCTGCGGCTGTCGGCAATTCCGGCACAGCGGCGTTCATGCCACTGGTCGATGTCGCGGGCCTGCGCCCCGGAGAGACGGTGCTGGTGCTGGGTGCCACCGGCGCGGTCGGGCAGCTCGCGGTCCAGGTGGCGCATCGGAGGGGGGCAGGCCGGGTGGTCGGCGTCGCCCGCGACCACGTGGCGCTGGAGCGCTTGCTCGCCCTCGGCGCGGACGCCGTGGTCGCTCTGCGCACCGACGAAGACGAGGACCAGTTGGCGGGTCGATTGCTGGCGGCGGCCGGGCCGGTGGACGTCGTCCTCGACGGCGTGTACGGGATGCCACTGGAGGCGGCGCTGCAGGTGTGCGCACCACACGCACGGGTGGTCAACATCGGCAATCTGGCCGGCGCGACCGCGCAGGTACCGGCCGGGCTGCTCCGCGGCAAGCAGCTCACCGTGTCCGGCTTCGCCGGCCTGCACACCCCGCTTGAAGACAAGCGGGCAGCGCTGACCTGGCTGTGGACCGCCCTCGCCCGCGGCGAGCTGCAGGTCGAGGTCCACCCCTTTCCCCTCGCGGAACTCCCGGCGGCGTGGCGGGCGCAGGCGGTCTGGCCGCACGCCAAATGCGTCGTCCTGCCCGAAGACGCCCGCCGCTCACGCTTGGAGGAACCGGGCGCATGACCACGCAACCACAGCCCAACCCCGCCGCCATTCTCCGGCCGGTGGTCGACTGCTTGGTCGTCGGCGGTGGCCCCGTCGGCCTGCTGACCGCCGTCTTCCTCGGCCAGGCCGGCTTGCAGGTGTCCGTCGTGGAGCGCTGGCCGCAGCGGTACCCGTTGCCGCGGGCATGCACCATCGACCATGAGGCGCTGCGCATTCTCCAAGCCGCGGGACTCATGGCCGACCACGCCGACCTGTTCGAACCGTCCGAGGGTGAACGGGGCGGGTACGAGTTCCGCAACGGCGCCGGCGAACTTCTGCAGGCCATCGACTGGAACAGGGCCGCCGAGTCGGGGTGGGCGAACACCAACGGCTTCTACCAGCCCGACCTCGAGGCGACCCTCGAGGACCTGGCGGTCGCGACGCCGGGCGTGAGCGTCCACCGCGGATGGACCTTCCAGGCCCTGACCGAGGACCACCGCGGAGTGTCGGTCCAGGTGGGTTCCACCGAACAGCCGGCCGAGGTCGCGCAGATCCGTTCGCGGTGGCTCATCGGCGCCGATGGAGCCAACAGCTCCGTGCGCTCCCAACTCGGCATCGACGTCGGCGACTCCGGCTTCGAGGCCGACTGGCTCGTGGTGGACTACCAGCCGCTGGTCGAGGAGAAGTGGAGCGCCTTCGTCACCCAGTACTGCGACCCGACGCAACCGACCACCGCGGTGAACAGCGGCCCAGGGCGGCGCCGGTTCGAGTTCATGCGCCGCGCGGACATGACCGTCGAGGAACTGGGCCAGGACAGCACGGCCTGGCGGCTCATGGCGCCCTGGGGCGTGACACCGGAGACCGCCCGGCTGGAACGGCACGCCGTCTACACGTTCCGGGGGCGGTGGGCGCACACCTGGCGCACAGGAAACGTCTTCCTCGCCGGTGACGCGGCCCACCTCATGCCTCCCTTCCTCGGGCAGGGACTGTGCGCCGGCCTGCGGGATGCTCGGGCACTGGCCTGGCGGCTGGCCATGGTGCACCGGGGGACGGCGACGCCGGCGGTGCTCGACACGTATGAGCCGGAACGCACCGGACACGTCCGGGAGATCATCGACGAGGCAGTGGCCGCCGGCCTTGTCATCTGCGAACTCGACGTCGACCGGGCAGCAGCCCGGGACGCCGAGCTGAAGAAGCGGGCGCGCGATCCTGAAGCCGCCACCCGGCAGCCGCCACAACCCCGGCTGGGCGAGCCGTCACTGACGATCGCCAGCAGAAGCACCGATGGGCGGCTGGCGCCGCAGGGCCGGGTTCGGATCGTCGACCGGGTGGGCCTGTTCGACGACGTCGTCGGTGGCGGCTGGCAGCTGATCAGCCGCACCGGGGATCCCACCGAGCTCCTGGGCGACGAGGACGTGTCCTGGTTCCGGCAGATCGGCGGCGTCATTGCCGACGTATCAGGCGAGGGTCCTGTCCAGGATCTCGACGGCGCCTACGAACACTGGTTCGCCAAGCACGCGTGCGAGGCTTTCCTTGCCCGGCCGGACTTCTACGTGTTTGCGGCAGGCGAGCACACCGACATCCCGCGCTTCGTCTCGCGCCTGCGCCAGGCGCTCCAGCCAACCCCCACAGAAAGAAAGTGATCCACGATGAGCATGCGCATCACCCGGCTCGCCGATGCCACACCGTTCGACCCGCCGGGCCACACCGGGGTGGGACCCGTCCGACTACAGGGCGGGGAGGCGGCACCGACGGAGGGCATGACCGTCGCGCTGTCCCATTACCTGCCGGGCGGACAGGCGGAGATGTCTCCCCAGCCGGCCGAGACCGTCTACGTCGTCGTCACCGGTGAGTTGGCGGTGATCAGCGAGGGAGCGGAGGAGACGCTCGGCCTCTACGACTCCGTGCACTTCACGGCCGGGACCCTCCGTCAGGTCATCAACCGCACCCCGCTGCCCGCCAGCATGCTCGTCATCAGGCCGACGAGCTGATGACCGGCTCCCCGGTGCATATCCGACGCCGCCCACAAGAGAACCCAGGAGGAACATCATGACGACAGCGCAGCATCCGCATCCAAGCGGTGAGCTTCCGGAGGCGCACCGGCCGCGGCCGGACGGTTCGTTCGACGCGACGGTGGTCACCTTCGCCGCGATGGGCCTCTTCGACAGCCTGAGCGCCGACCAGCGCCGCCGGGTCCTGCTGCCCCACGCGGACCCCGGCCGGACGCATTGGAACTTTTTGCCTGAGTCCGGCCGGCACGGAATCCCGCTCGGAGAGCTCGACCGCCGCCAGGAGGCGCTGGCCCACCGGCTGGTCGCGGAGTCGATGTCGCTGCCCGCCTACGCGCGGGTGGTCCAGGTGATGAACAACGAACACGTCCTCCGTGAGCTCAAATCTGCCCGTGTTCGGGCACGTCGCGGCCACCTTCCGCGACGCCCGCGGCTACTTCCTCACCTTCTTCGGCCAGCCGCAGCCCGATACCACCTGGGGCTGGCGGCTGGTGGGCCACCACCTGTCGATCAACGTCACGGTGGTCGACGGCGACCTGGTCAGCGCCACCCCCTTCCTGCTCGGCGCCGAACCGGCCCGCTTCGGCCCGTTCCGGATCCTCGGCGAGGAGGAGGACACTGCCTTCCTCGTGTTGGACAGCCTCACCGAGGCCCAGCAGCGGCAGGCGATCATCCACAGCAAGCCACCGGCGGACTTCGTCACCCGCACCGTGGCGACCGTCGGCGAGGTGGAGTACCCCGCCTACCACGGCGTCGGCCGCCGCGACGCGATGATCACCGACGAGGACCGCTTGGCCCTGGCCTACTTTCGCGACCATCCCCGTGGTCTCCGCGCCGGCGACCTATCCCCCATCCAGCGCGCGCACTTCGACGACCTGCTCGCCCAGTTCGTCGAGCGCGCCCGCCCGGGCCTGGTCGGCTTCGAGATGGACCGCATCGCCGCCGCCGGTGGCGTCGAGGAGCTGCACTTCGCCTGGGCTGGTGGCACCTCCATCGACCAGCCGCACTACTTCCGTATCCAGGGCGCGGTCACTCTCGTCGAATTCGACAACGCCGAGGACAACGCCAACCACGTGCACAGCGTCTGGCGCGACCCCGCCAACGACTTCGGCGCCGACCTGCTGATGCAGCACCACCTCGAGCACGACCACACCGGCTCAGCTGCGGACGACGCCTCGTGACGGGATCGCTGCGCCCGCGACCCGCAGCAAGTCGGGTGATTAACGGGACGGGGTTCCGCCACACTTCCGAGAAGCCGAAAGGGAACGCATGAGGATCGTGGGCATCAGGCGGCCTAACGCCGGCACCGGCGTGGAGGTCGCCGCCCTGACCGAGCACGGCACCGACGTCACCGTCATCGCCACACTCGCCGAGTTCTGGGCCAATCCGGCGAAGCATCTGTCCCGCCCGCCGGACGGCCCGACGCTCACGACCGCCTCGATCGAGCAGGTCCCCCCGGTACTTCCCGACGCCCGCGTCATCTGCGTCGGGCTGAACTACCTGAAGCACGCCGCGGAAGGCAGTTACCGGGACCGGGAACTGCCTCCGTACCCGACCCTGTTCGCACGGTGGACGCAGTCCCTGACCGTGGACGGGGCGGAGGTACCCGTTCCCGCCAACGAGGAGGGGCTCGACTGGGAAGGTGAAGTTGTCGCCTGGGTCGGGGCACCGCTCGTCGACGCCTCCCCCGAGGAAGCCCTGGCAGCGGTCATCGGCTACTCCGTCTTCAACGACCTGACCGCCCGCAGAGCGCAGAAGTTGACGTCCCAGTGGATTCTGGGCAAGAACGGGGACCGGTCCGGTCCGCTCGGGCCGATGGTTCCCGCCTCGGAAGTGGGCGACCTGAGACAGGGCTTGCGCGTACAGACCCGGGTCAACGGCGAAACCGTGCAGGACGCCCGCACCGACGAGATGGTCTACACAGTCGGGGACACGCTGTCCCTGATCTCACAAACCCTGTCGATACGCCCCGGCGATCTCCTCGCGACCGGAACCCCGGCGGGGGTCGGCTATGCGCGTAAGCCTCCTCGGCTGCTGCAGCCAGGTGACACGGTCGAGGTAGAGGTCGAACGCCTGGGGGTACTGCGCAACACCGTGGTCGGCAACGGGCGTCGGGTGCCAGGGTGACCTGATCGACGACGCTGGCCAGCGGCTGCCCAACGCCAGGTCGAGCTACGCCAACCGGAGGAAATGCTGTGACGACAAGCTCCGCCGGGACGGCGATCTGCCCGGCGCGGTGAAGCTGTTGGCGCGGGCCCACCAGACCGCGGTGTGGGAGCGGACCCGGCACGTGCTGCGGTTGCGGTCGGTGCTCCCGGAGTTCTTTCCCGCTGCCGTGGAAGCTTACCCAGACCTGGCGGCGCACTCGCTGCAGCTGCGGGCGCGGGCACTTGTCAGATGGGGAGGTGGCGCCCCAGAAACTCGACCGTCTGCGCCCACGCCGCCGCAGCGGCGGTGGGGTTGGAAAACATGGGCACCGTACAACTTCGTCCTGTAGACACAGGATGTGGCGCATCGAGCGAGCAAATCCAGGCCGCGCATAGATCGTTCGACGAATTGCGACCAGCTCGTCGGTCACAGTGGCTGGGTCGGCCATCAGCCACTCCAGCCGGGCCCGGACACGCTCGTCGCTCGGGTCATCTGCTGCGGCCTGGGAGAGCTGGCGGATACGCTCCATCACCTCGGGTCGCGCCATGGTTCCGCCCGGCGTGTTGAGGACCAGTCGCCCGGTGCGTTCCGGATAGGCGGCCGCGAACTTGACCGCGATCCAGCCACCGAGGGACTCACCGTTGAGGTGCGCGAGGTCGATGTCCAGCGCGTCGAGTAGTCCCCGCAGGTGCTCGACGTAGCTCGAGAGCTCCAGGTCGGCCTCGGCGTGGGTGGTGTAGCCGTGTCCGGGAAAATCGAACGCTACGACGCGGTAGCGCTCGGCGAGCGGACCGATGTTGTGGGCGTAGGCCTCCAGCTGGCCACCGGTGCCATGCATCAGGATGAGGTGCGGTCCAGCTTCGCCGGCCTGCAGCACGCGGGTGTTCCATCGACCGACCTGGACGTAGCGGATTGTGTGGGGCACTGCCCCGAGTGCCACCCATACCGGAGTTTCTGTCATTTCCTCACCAGTTTCTCGTGGCGCTGGCCGTCGTGATCGCGAACCCGGCGATCCATTCCGGAATGGCCTCGTAGAAGCAAGACGTGCAGGCCATCTCGAAGAACGTGCCCCTGGTCATCGTCGCGAACGCGACCACCAGTGGCTCGTCGCCGGAGACCGACGCCACCGGGATCATGGTCAAGGGCGACAGCCCAATCCGGACCGCAAAAGACCTGGAGGGTAGGAAGGTCGCGGTCAACGGGATCGGCAACAGCTCGCAGCTTTCGGCTCAGGCGGCGATCGACAAGCTGGGTGGCGACTCGAGCAAGGTGCAGTTCGTAGAGGTGCCGCCACCGACGATGAATGCGTCGATAGGCAACGGCACCGTCGAGGCGGCGGTAGAGAGCGAACCCGCAATCAGTCAGGGCAAGGCCGCCGGACTTCGCGTCCTGCTCTCGCCGCTGTCGACGGCATTGCCATCGGTTCCGTTGTTCGTGTACGTGACCTCGCAGTCTTATCTCGCGCAGCATCGCGACGTGGTGCAGAAGTTCGCCCAGGACATGGTGCAGGCGAACACCTTTGCGTCGCAGAATCCGGACTTCGTCCGCAACTTCGCGGTGCAGAACCAGAAGCTGACTCCGGAGCAGGCGGCCAAGTTGATCCTGCCCGCCTTTATCCCGCCGACGGTGGAGAAGCCGGCGATGCAGCAGTGGACGGACGCGATGCTCAAGTACAAGGCGATCAGCGCGCCGGTTGACCTGAGCAAGGCGATCTTCACACCATGACGTCTGCCTCCTCCACAACGACCGTCGGTCCCCAGTTGGCGCAGCTGTCGCACCCGACCGGGCGCCTGCCGGGTGGTCCTGGGCGGTCGTGGCTTCGGTCGCGCGGTGCGCGGACGCTCGGGGGACAGCTGGCCTGCATCGGGGTGGTCCTCGTCCTCTGGCAGGCGCTGGTGGTGTCCGGGGTGCTCTCCACCGATGCGGTGGCGAGCCCGACCGCGACCGCGCACGCCTTGGGCACGCTGATCCCCACATCCGGGTTCTGGTCGGTCCTCGGTGACACGCTGCGCAGCTGGGCCATCGGCCTGGTGATCTCGTTGGTCATTGGGTTGCCGGTCGGGTTGGCGGTGGGGGCGAGCAACCTGGCCTACCGGATGTCTCGGGTCACCATCGATTTCCTGCGCACGATTCCGCCGGTCGTGTTGTTGCCCTTGGCGCTGTTGATTTATGGGGCGACCGAGCAGATGGTTTTGTTGCTCGTCGTCGTGGGATCGGTGTGGCCGGTGATCCTGCAGGCCATGTACGGGGTGCACCAGGTCGACCCGGTCTCCCGGGACGTTGCCGCGGCCTACCGGTTGCGGCGCCGGGAGATGGTCTTCGCGGTCATCGTGCCCAGTGCCGCACCGTTCATCGCCACCGGCATCCGGATCGCGGCGACGATGAGTCTGCTGCTGGTGGTGGGCGGAGAGCTGCTCGGCGGGGCGCCGGGGATCGGGAACTCGATTGCCGTGGCCCAGCAGATCCCGGACATCCTGACGATGTACGCCTACGTCGTGGTGGCCGCCGCGCTCGGGGTGGGACTGAACGTGATCGTGGTCCGCATCGAAGGGAGGGTTCTGGGATGGCACTCCTCGCATCGCAATCGCGACACCGCATAAGCACTCGCAGCGTCGGGGCGCGTCTCGGCCGCTTGGGGCTTGAGCTCACACTACCGGTGGTGCTCGTGCTCACGTGGTGGGCCACCAGCTCGGGGAGCACGTCGCTGTACTTCCCGCCGCTGGCCACGATCCTGTCCAGCTTCGCCGAGGTCTGGTTGTTCTCCCACTTTGCCTCGGATTTTCTGCCCAGTGTGGAGCATCTGGGCGAGGGTTTCCTGGCTCTTCAACATGACGCGTGGCGAGGCGCGTCGCGACATGACCTTCAGCTTGGCGTAGGAGTCGGGCCTGGGGCCTCACGATTCGTGTTCGACCAAGAGCACGGACACGGAGGCCCCAGGTGGAG
>JAABUK010007373.1_pt1 | contig 15913 bp, 26 predicted proteins | sample 5559141 | NCBI WGS metagenome assembly JAABUK01 (sample SAMN10711869, study PRJNA513367) | rock metagenome | isolation source: Antarctica rocks | place: Antarctica: Victoria Land, Pudding Butte nord | collected 2016-01-03
AAAAGCTCCGAAACCATTTGTTGGGAGCAGAGAGTTTTGCAGTTCCTTCAAGTAACTTACTTGGACTGTAGTACATTTTCTTGTCAGAGGACTCTCAGGGGGGTCTGCAGCAGGCACACGGGCCTCTTGAAGCAAGTGTAGGTTCTGCTGCATCCTGTGCATGATACTGGCTCGGTATTTACCAGTGAGGCACCAGTGGATCCATGCCAGGTGCTGTTGTCGGTAATCACCTGTATACTCACCTTACAAAGCCGATGCACGGTGCCTGCGTGGCTTCAGCGCTGCATAGTTGCACATCTGATTGCATCCTCGACAGGAACTTGGACATGCAGGCATTAACAGATTCGTTATTGTCAGCAAATATGGAAAGTTTTCTTGACAGACCGGCTCTCAGATACACGTCCCGAAGGATGCAATGATCAGCAGAGCTTGGTTGTGTATGTGCATATGCGTGGGTCATACAGGTACCGTATTGTGGCACAGCAACTTTTATTTCAACAGGTTCCAGGCATTTCACCAGGCTCTGCAAATCAGTACATCCTTCAAGGATGATCCTTGGAGATCTCTAGACATGTATCTGAGATCCAGTCTATCATGGTGCATGCACGTGCATGCGCATGAGAATTGCAGTGGCACTGCGGCAGAGTTATCCAAGCGCAATATGCAGTCCTGTCCTGCAGCTGCTGTAGCTGCTGAGTGACCCACAGACGGCAGAGCAATGAGCACCTTGCCTGCAGCTGCTTGACCTTGCAGCTGGTCAGCATGAGTGGACCTATCAGGTATTTCGACTGACTACTGATTTGCATGAGGGGACCTGTTCCCTTGACAGCTGGAAGACTTCCTTGGCGCGTGACCTGTCTTTGCGGTTGGGGTCACGGGGCCTGGACCCCAAGCTTGACCCGTTGAAACCACCCGACGCTACCCGACTGGGTCCGTGCCTAACTGCACTTGGCCGAGCGCGTCATTGGACCTCGGCTAACCCGCTTGGTCGTAGTCTGCAGCTTATCATTCTCCGACCTGTTCACCCGCACGCTGTTGTGTCTGTGCGGCAAAGCCAGCTCAGCGGCCCTCGCTATAGCCTAAAACTTCTTCTGCGTATTCTCAACGGTTTTTGGTCAAGCAGTGCCGGTTAGGGGGGCAGCGTATTTTTCCGAGTAGTGAAGGCGCTGCTTGCAGTGACCCCTGGTTGTGTCGGGGGCGGCTGCGGGCGTGACCTCGTATGCAAGATGCTGCACTATTGCCAGCCCCAGACCTGACGCCAGCAGCCGAATACATTCCCTTGGCTCCTCTGAGTTACGAAGCTGCCGAGGAATACGCAATGGGAATGCTCAGTGCTTTGCAAGGCACGGCAGCTCTGGGTGCTGGACTGCACATAGCAGGAAGCTTGCTCATTGTCTATGGGCAAACTCTCGTGAAGGTGTGCAAAGGCAGTTGCAGCCAGCTAACATATTACCAACCAAATCAGTCAATCCCTCAGTAAATGTAAACCAGCCTTAGTACATATTCCCCTGGTATATTTGCCAGCCCTCAGGGGTCTAGCGCTATATCTGTAGGTAGCCCAGCTGATGGAAGAGACATCTGAAGCTGGCAGATGTTGGAAGCTTCCTCCCACAATGTCCACCAGCGAGGGATACCGATGGTAAAGTTTTGTGCTGTAACCACCGTACTTGAGTGGTCACACACTGCCTAGGTGGCATATCTGAACACGTACCTGTCCACCTAGCTAACAAATGCATATTGCATATTGTTCACTAAATGATTGCATGATTTGCAGAGCCGCTGACATTGTCCATGTTTGCATCTCATATGCCATATCGGATCTCTTGCATCCATGCACATGCAGTCCGTGACACATCATGCAGCCTCTAGCATGCATTGCCCCAGGCTACAGCAACAGGCAAAATGGCCTGCATGCATGCTGCAGTGCATCAGCAAAAAGACATCTTTGCCTCAACACACAGTCTCTGTATCTCCATTGTGCCTTTTTGCTTTTGCATGATCGCAGTCTGTTGTGCGGCACACAAACCTTGTGGGATGTTGCAGGCGAAGCACAGATGGCAAATGGCGACAGCAAAGGCTGGGCTCAAGGTTGTGCATGACTCTTGGGTGGTCCATTTTTGGTGTGGGCAACCTGCTGCGATTTGCTGCCATGCGTTTCGCTGCCCAAATGGTCCTGTCAGGCCTAGGCTCTCTGCAGTTTGTGATGATCCCTGTCGTGTCCAACTTCCTGTTGGGAGACAAGTACACGTGGGAGGCTTTTGTGAGCATTGTCATCATTCTTGGAGGTGCGAAGCATGCTCTGTCTCATCGCTGCCTGGCTTGTCTGCCTTCTGGCTGCTTCAAGGCAGCCCAAACATGCTGCCTGCCATTCTGACAATGTTCCTGGTCACATCTGCAACTCGCACACATTTTCTTTGTGTCTTCATTTCTGTCATCTTGACTATACCTTGCGCAGTCCCAGAAGACTTGCTGCAGAGACCACAGGTTGCAATGCGTCATTTCATGGTCTTGTATCTTGCCACAACTCCTGCTCTGCTGAACCCATTTTGTTGGTTTGACACAGGCAACACTCTCATCGTAGTCTATGGCCCAGCAGAGGTCAAGTTCACCCTAGAGCAGCTTCGGCTGCAGTGGACAACCACCAGCATGATTGTCTTCATTGTGGTGCTGGGCATTCTGCTGGGTGGCCTGCATTGGGGCAAGCGTTACGTAGCTGCACTGAGGGCAGAGGCGCAAGCTGCCAGTGTGCGTGTGAGGTGGAGGAGTAAGGCCAAGAAGGAGCCGCAGCTGCTGGTCTTCAGTCACGCCCTGCTGTTCTCTGCCTATGCTGGCCTCATTGGTGAGAGCCCATTCAGCTACCCTTGATGTCTTGCGTGAAACCTGGCTCATGGGAGCATGCCATGCATTGCAGTTCATGTCAGAACTCACGATGCAGGTGCCAGTTTAGCAGATTTGTAAAGGTGGAACCCGCCGTAGTGACCCTTGGCATCCAACATACAGATTCACGCATTATGTACAATCCCAGAGCATCATGACACACTTTGTTCATATGGGCGCAGCTGGTGCTTTGTGTCCAATCGGTCCTTAAGAACAGCATTGCTGCCTCACTCAAACAAACCATACTGTAACTTGGGTTCATGTGCCATGTGTTCAGGTGCATGGAGTGTGCTGTTCTCCAAGTCCATTACCTACATCATCACAGCAGCATGGCCAAGCCAGGTGGTGGACTGGTACAGCTGGTTCTGTGTGCTGGCCTTTGTCGGCAGCGCCGCTTTCTGGATCAAGGCCACCAATCAGGGCCTGCACCTCTTCTCTTCTTCCCTCATCATCCCTCTGATGCAGGCCTGCTGGACTGCCCAGTCCATCATCGAGGGGGGCATCTACTTTGATGAGTTCAAGGTATGCTATTGCCTTTGCAGCTCCTGCTGTTGCTGATGCATGCTTTGCCAAGGGCATAGCAAATAGTGAGAGGTGCATCTGCTTGAATGACAGCCATGGAAGTATGCTTTTCTTCTGTTCATTATAAGTCAGCAAGTCGGCGCAGTGAAGGATTTTGTATGGCAGCTGTTATACAGTACTGCTATCTCTATTGAGCAGTCAGCTGCGGCATTGGAATTGGGTGTTCTTCTCCCTGAACTTGTCTGTAGACTTGCAAGAAGAGCAATGAAGGCCGTCCCAGCTCATCGTGCAACACAGTTTTTGTCAAGTCCCTTAGCTCATTGATGTTATGAACAGCTCTGCATTTGCTTGCTGTATGGAGGTCTATGCCAGGCAGCACCAACTTGAAGCAGCCACTCACAATGTCTCTGTGACTGAGCGTTGCAGGTGCTGAAATCAACTTGCAACCTGCATTGTTCTGTTACTGAGCATTGCAGGTGCTTTAGGTAATATGCAACCTGCATTGCTGACAGAGTGCACAGCCTTGAGCAAGGGCAAGTGTGACTGTTGTGTGTTTATGTTCACAGGCAATGGAATCAGACAATCTAGTCTGGCTGCTGCTGGGAATGCTGCTTGCCATTGGCGGAGCCCTTTTCATGGGCTGTGCAGCGTTCATCAGTGAGCAGCATGCCATGATCTCACATGTCATTGTACTTGAGGATCCCTTGCACCCCCCCTCAGTTCTGGGGACGGGCGGAATGTTCCCCTTGCACAATGGAGGGTCCTCGGCTCCTGCCCCCACCTCCCAGTCAGACTGGCAGCACAACATGGCAGCTCTGGAACAGCGCATGCGGGTTGGCGACACTGGCAGGTACTTTGCTGATGTCGCCAACATCCTGTGTGTTGGCTGACATCACTATGCTTGCTCTGGTGTTTGCTGAATGTACAAGCACCACTCCACGACGGTCTGCTGAGTGAGGCACTGCTGTTGCACAGCTGTTCCCTTCTGCCCTTTTCCAAGTTCTGTGATGCCCAATCATGACCTGACATGCCAACCAAATCATGTTGACTTACACCTGGTAGAGAGCTGGTTGGCATTCAATGTGTCATGATGTCTGACAGCTCTGAGATCAAAGTTTTATGATCCCAAATTAACAGTTGCCTAATGACAACGTTTATCAGGCATCACGCGGTTCCTTGCAGTATGTCTGACTGCCTCACTGAGAGCTCAGAGCTGTACACTCAGACTCAATTCTGCCTTTTGACGACAGTATTATCAGGAAAGTCATTGGGGCACCATGCAGCACTGCTTGCTTTTTCTGAGCAACATCTTCTGCTGCAGTGGCTTTGACGGCACAAACAGCTTAGGCGGCGTCGGCCCGGTTGCAACTTTCCAAGGACCCCTGGTCCACCCCAAGCTGGGGCTGCTACCTCCCCAGGCAGGGGCTGGATCACAGCCAGGCTCAGCCATTCCTGAGCTTGACACCCTGGAGGATTCCCCCTTGCACACCCCCAGATCAGCTGACTCTGCCAGCAGCATGAAGTCAGCCTTCAGCACCATGCACCCCACCAGCATCAGTGGGGGTCAGTCTATCCACTCAAGAAGGGTATCAGCCGCTGGTGATCCTCAGCTTGAGGAGTTCGAGGATGTCTTTGATGCTGGTGATCTTGAACAGGGAAACCGCAGTGATAGGGAGGATGCAAGTCTGCTGCATTCCAATGCCAGCAGGCAGAGCTATGCTCACAGCTCATCCAGCGAGCCTCATGCTCACATGCCTGAGGGTCAGTCAGCATGGAATGGGGTGCTTCAGAATCCTGCTGTGGTCAGGTTTGGCCAGGCAACAAAGTCTTGGGGGTCGAAGCTGCGAGGCAAATACGAAGAGTACAGAGAAAGCCACGTATAGGCTGCTTTGTTTCATGCATTGGTCTGTCTGCTTTGTGTGCAGGCTTGACTAGCCTGTGTTCAAAAAGATCAATAAGCATTTTGACACGCGAGGGGCTGCAGAAGCTCATTGCTTTTGTTCTGCACAGTGATTTATTTTGCAGTAGAACAGTATTTGCATCTGTTTTTTGTGCCTGGTGCCATACAATGCACCTCTGGTGCTGCTGCAAGCAGACTTTGCAAACTTTCAAGTTGAGGTTGGTAGCTGTTCTTGACAAGGTAGTGTGTTGGTATAGTTGCTGCTACTGTGCCCTGTAGAGTATGTCCCCAAACTCGCAAACTTACACACTTTATGTGTAGAGTAGTGCAGTTCAGGCTTGTGACGTGTTGGCAGCCTGGCGCTTTGTCACTCGATGTTACACATCATTGGCAACGTAGCTCGCAGAAGTGTCAGTCGACCTGCAGAGAAGACGCCAAGTTGCAAGCTGCCTCAGCAGAGAATGCTTGTGTAACAACCATGACCTGGCCTGTACAACTGCATGGTATGCATCAATACAACGCTGCGTGTACATATGTCAGCACAGTCACATTGGCATAAAGTGACCCCCTGTAAGGCCACAACCCATGTAGAATGAGTGCGTTGAAACATGGATACTTCATCCTGAATGTAACCGGCACATCTCACCTGTGCCACCCTCTGAATTTTGTGTGCTGTGAGCCTCCTCAAAACCACACTTGGCATATAGATTTGTGGCTGCCTGCAGCAACAGGCTCCTGTCTTGCACACACATGAAAAGAGTTCAGCATGTATTGTGTACAGATGACAAAGATTGCCAACCTTGTTTGCAGAATCAACAGTGGTATACACCGCCTGCGCCTGCCACTCCTCCAGGGCAAATGCTGCTGCAGCTTCAAGCAGTTGAAAGCCTAGACCCTGACCACGGCTTTTGGAGTCAACAGCAACATTGGTGACATACGCTGCATGCTTGTCATGGGGTGGTACTGCTTTGGGATGCCGGCCAGCAGCGTCTTCTGGTGGATGAATGTCACACGTTGCCAGAATCTGCTTGGTGCCAGGCAGCATTGCTACTAGGCATACACATTCAGGCAACAAAGCATTTAGGGACCGGGCTGTTTGCTGCCTAAGCAAGCGCACTGTCTGGTCAACGAACTGCCTCTTGAAGCTGTCAACATAGCGTGCATGAGGCTGTTCCTGCAGACAGAACTGCCACCTCAGTCGAGTAAGCGCCACCTACACTGTCCGCTGTGAGATGCACAGCATTGCAGAAGCTGATGCAGTAGCAAGATGCTTCTGTATTGTGCTTGGTGCACACAAAACCGCTATGTATGGGAAGCAACACCTCATAATATGCCTCGGCTCTAAGTGTAGCAGCTTGCTGCAGGTCTGAAGTTGAGGACGCGGTTCGGAAGATAATTTGTTGCTCAGTAACAGGAGCAGCCTCGGCTGTGCTCGAGCAGGACACACGAGATTGCCTTGCGCTGCGGTGGATGATAGAAGGAAGCAGAAAGGGACTTGTGCAGGCGTTGCAAACGTAGGTGGCAGGAGCAGCGGTTATCGCATGCACACGGATAACGGCTGCATATCGTTTTGCGCCTTGCCGGTGTCGGGGTGTGAGAGCAGTCACACGACGAGTTCGTAGTTGTGTAGATGTCGCTTGGCGTGCAGATATAGGCTGCTGTGGTGAACTGTGGTTCGCCGCGAAGGGTGAGCCTCTAGCCGAGAGCATACGGACAGCTCTGTCAGCGAAGGTCTCTATAACGCATCACGCACGCGCCTAGGCTGGCAACAGCAGAAGCGCTGAAACTCGTTGACTAGAACTCTGCTCAAACTGTGACTCATGACCCAATCGTATGCGATCAGTGCGTCGGAAGAGCAGGAGAGGAGTCGTGAACACAAGCGCTCTTGATTGCTTTGCAGCCGTGGTTCGCTTGACATATATCAATACAACTGCAATAGGTTGCGTAGGCCTTTGCGGCATACGTATACCTCTGCCACTTGCAAGCTGCGTATAGGTGTGATGCCTCCGTCGACTGCGCTCGTCGACCGAGCTTCGGGTTGCATAGCAAGCGTTCATTCGCAAAAGTTTCTTCGGCATCCTCAACCGAACTTGAGCAGGTGCCCTCACCGTCTACAGTCGCTGGTACATAACCATGGCATGTCAACGTGCGCAGCACTGGTTGCAGCATTAGGTATGTGAAATCAACACTTAGTCAGCCAAAGCAGGTTCACACGGTAGGTTGACAAGCAACCTTTGCAGGTTCTCAGCTTCTGATACAGCCACCGAGCTTGGCTCAAACGTTTCCCATTGCCCAACAAGGCACCCCACAGACAGAGCAGACCATGGCCATTCAACAACCTGGTAATTGGACAGCTTGTGTATCTGTCTGTCTTATCTACTTCGGATTAACAGCAAAATGATGCTTGCAGGCAGCAATGTAGCGTTGCTTACCTTTGGGCACCTGTCAGCACCCGATCTTATAGTCTCACTGAGCCAAGACGAGGCCATCCCTAATCAGCCACCTGCATCTAGCAATGAACCATTATCAGCTCCACAGTTCTCAATACCCTCTCAACCAGATGTTCAGGTAGATCTGCACGTCCATAAGACCTGCGTATTGCATCGATGAGCTTTCAATCTGCATACATTTCTGCCATGCAGCTGGAGACTTATGGAAAATCTCGGTAGACACCATCCTGCACTCCTTCTGTTACAAGAATTTGCAGATTATGATTTGCTAAATGGGTTATCATGTCTACATCTTCACTGGGGTGCATCACTGCGCTGGCGAGAATCAGAAAATGTTGTGTGTCATGTGTCAGGGTCCCCCAAGCACTAGCAGCTCGCCACCAGAGACAAGCCCCTCAGGGCCCCCTCCTGCACCCCTGCCCACCCTCCCTGCCCCTGAAGACCCCCAAAAGACAGAAGAAGAACAGAGGAAATCGCTGAGGAAGACGAGGCGAAGCCGCATAAAAGAACTCGAAGACACCAGGTCAGCTTAGACTTGCGCCGTGCCTTTGTGGCACTGTCCTTTGCCCATGCATCAGCAGCATTTAGCTGCCTGCCTGTGTGGCTGTCTGCCTTGTGTATGCATATGACCTGTCAGCTGACCATGCTGTGCTGTGCTGTGCTGTGCTCTTCTGCAACTGCAAATGTATGGCCTGTGAGAGGCACACAGCATGAGGTGGCTGTTCCATCAGCATTGACAGGCCAGACAGATGCGGGAGCACCATCAGCAGCCTCAGGATCAGCTCTGGATAGTCTATCATTACTTGGTCAGGGCTGTACTGATAGATCACTGCTGGGTCAGGGCCTTTTAGTAACTCGGCTGCCATTACAGCAGGCCATGCTGGGTTGAAATATGACTTTGTATTTGACCTCGGGCATCAACCTCTATGAGAGTATCGTATGACAAAAGGGTAGATGTGTAGTGTGGATTTGCGTTGTTGGTAGTGGACTTACGTTGCAAACCTAGCAAAGTTTGAGATAATTGAGCGAGGATTTGGGTGCAGGTTGGAATTGGCAGAGAAGCAGCTGAAGCTGATAGAGAGGGAAAAGGAGCTGCTGGATAAGGACCAGACAGTCAGCACTCTCAGAGAAGAGGTGGGCATCTCAGATCTGCATTCTGCCTTGATGTGTCAGTTTACAATCTCAGTATACAATGTCAGTATGCAATGTCAGTTTACAATGTCAGCAGAGTCAATGTAGCAGTGATTGACTCTGCTGCACTTCTCAATGTGGGCCCATTGTTAATCCGCATAAGATTCAAGATTAGTATGTCATCTGCTGTTTAGTCCAGAGCAATGCTGTCTGGCTAGAACATGTTTCAATATCATATATGATGCATCTAAGGTTGCAGCATGGAATCAGTGGACCATGTCAAGTAAGATTTTACAATGTTTGCATCACTTGTTTGTGCAGCTACAGACAGGTGCATAATATTATTGGTGTAATGCCCCAGGCTTGCATCTGGCAAAATCCGAGTTCCAGAAAACATCATCATCTTGACGTGCATCTACAGGCATATGGGCAAGAGACTGAAGTGATTCCCTGTCATATCAATCTTTTGCAGCAACCTCCATCTGTGACCTGATCTGTACTCACATGTTCCACATACATGCCATAATCACCTGTTATATATGCGTCAACAGGCTTATGAGTCATCTAATGTTTGTAAGCCAGTTGATGTCTGTAAGTGTTTTTCTAACAAGGAGTGTCTTGCAGTTGGACTTAGAGAGGAAGCTGCGAGCGCTGCTGACCAAAGAGAAGGACAAAGCTGAAGAAGAAGCAGCCTTGGCCATGGGCCTCTGCACCGGTGCATTCACATTACCATGAGAGAGACAGTTTTGATCAGGGTGTCACAACCCTGAAGTTTAGTTTGTGTCAGACACTTGGGCAGTTGGGCAGCCCAACAACTATCACGCAAATATCTATATTACTTGGTTTCTCGTCTTTTCCTTATCCTTTCTCTGTGTTCATGGCATTCAAAATTCATTCTCATTGGTTTGTGACTTGGACTCTATGGTGGTGTATTGTGACTCAGTAGTGACTAGCACACTAAGTTCGATTTGCTGGACTTTTGTGCTCCGTGCACGCATAGACTTGCAAGTTTAACTTATCGTGTACCTAAAACATCGAAAACACCTTGTGGTACCTTAATCTCCCACATATCGATTCAACTGGTCCCAGCACACGCTTATTGATGCACAGCCTACCTATCAGCCAGTGCAGGTGCCCTGATTGGCTACTTTTTGTGGCTGGCTTGGAATGTCATGGCCAGAGTGTCGCAAACAGGTGCAGATTTTGGCAGCAGGAATGTGTGAGCATATTCAAAGAAGACGTGTATCTGCAGAAAAACTCGCACAAGGACAGCAAAAACACACACCAATGATGCAGGTGTCCTCTGTCAGATCCCAGCACGTGCATACCATAACACATTGAGATGCATTTGGGAGGGCCTAGGGCAGCCACATACAACAGCCAAGCCACGTAGGGGAGGATGCCAAGAAAATGCTCTGATCGTGACAATGTTGCAGGATTCGACATGATGTAATGCCTAGTGGGAATTGAAGATGCTGCACTGTCAAGACCTCACAAATGTCATCTATACACAGCAGCTACAACACCGACAACATGGTCAAAGACAGCTCTGAATCAAAACCTGTAAAGCTAGAAAATTGGTGTGCAGAACAGAGAACTTCAGGTATCAGACTAGCAGCACGCTGCGGACTTGACTTGGCTGTTCACAGCCTGTGAGAAATGGAATTCTGCGTCAAGTAGTGCTGCCCAGCAGCACCAGCCGTTGACGTTGATGAAAGCTGGATTGTGTCAGAAGTTGCTTAAAAGACAAGCCCGACCTCTCTAGCTGCCTCAGCCAACGCCTGCAAAATCAGCCAAAAGTCTTGTATGTTAATTTCACAAAAGAGGTTGCGCAAAACATTTCAATCCTTGTGCAGCCTGTCAGACGCCTACTGCACCGAACAAGATCTCATATCTTGCCCAGAAACAGTATGTGGCATGGTCCACATTCGAAAATTTGGTGCACATTCTGGGTAAGACAGCCTGTCTTACCTGTACACGTCCGTGATAGATGTTGCCTCCTCTGTCAAAGCACACCTTGCCTATGTTTTTCTGTAGACAAAGTTCAGCAATCTTTTTGCCAACCATGACAGCAGCCTCCTGCATTATTAGTCACAAGTCAGCGACTGGGTGTAGGCCCCATCTGACTGTCCAGGAGTCAACTTATCAAACAGGCTGAGCTATATGACATCACAGTGCTTTTGACAAAGGCTTGCTTGTATGTCGATCTGGCTATGTGTATACAGGCCCAGCACACTCCCTTGTGGGTCAGAAGTAGATCAAGTTACTACAATCTTGCTGGCTAAAATGTGATTGCAATGCAGACCTTGTTTGCACCGCCTGTGCCATTCAGTTGACCTCGAATCTCTGGCATCAGGGTAGAAGCAGCAACAAGTGTATGCTGCTGCTCATCATCTACTACCTGCAAAAGGTCAGTGCAGACGATGATTCACATTCTGTGACCGGCTACTGTGGTAATAGGCCTGCCTGGCCACAAAGTTTCCAAAGAACCATACCTGTGCATAGATGTGATTGTTTGATCTGTAAACAGCTAATCTGGGTTGGTCACTACTGCCGTTGACCTGCAATGCGCGTTGAGTGTGATCAGTACTAGTAGCTTTTGAAAGGCCTAAGCTGATGGCTAGGTCTGGTTGGATCACACACTTTATTTCTGAGGGCTTTGTGCCGTTTTTGTGTCCTTTCTTTCCGGGTGGCTACTGCTGCTTCGATCCTCAATGTACAGCCAGCTGCAAGTAAGCACCGGTGTGAGTGCAACTGCAGCAGCGTGTGGCTGCCAAAATCTGCCTCATCGTCCTACGTCCATTTGTTTGGTGCATATGTCAGCATGAAAGCATACCCAGTCTGTGGGACCTGGGTGGTGTCTGAGTGAAAGCCGACAGGCTCTGACGCGAAACAAGTCCTCGACCACAGAGTGAAGTGGTGGCAGGGGTCGGCATCTGTTATGTTAGTTAACAACGCCCGGCCATGCGCAACTGACTTTGGGCTGCCTACTTGATGCCGGAGTCTCAACAATTGCACAGGCTCAGGAAGGCTGCCGGACAGAGCAGGATAAGCCTTGCTGGGGACTGGCTCTGGGACGATCGTAGCCCGTAAAAACCGCTTTTAATGTAACGGCCGCATGCACGCAACGCTTGACACTCGACTTGCTTTCATCGCTATGGCGTCCGGTTTGTGCACAACTCAGTGACATTGCATCTGACTGCACGGTTGACACGCCTGCCCCTTAGATTGGCAAGAGAATTCACTATGGACGAACACGATGATGTCAGCGATACAGAGTCGGAGGCATATTTGGGAGATGAAGCCGGCAACGTTGATCAACACGATCAGGAGGTCGCAGATCTGCAAGGTGCAGAAGCAGGTATGTCTTATACTATGGCACCTCCGACATGGATCAATGCTTGCTTGGGTGCTCCTATTTGAGTCCCACCTGTGAGCAAGCGTTATTGCAATCCAGATGGTGGGTACGAGAGTGATTCTGAGGAAGGTGAAGCGAACGAGACGGGACAAACAGAGGTCAACGATGATGCAATCCACTGCTTCTCTCAGCACACAGGTTGATGCAGACAACTGCGCCCTTCTTGCAAGCCTCTGCACTGTCATGCTTCATGTCATCAGACGTTGCTTGTGCAGACGCTGTATTTGCTGTTGCGTGGAATCCGGCGCAGCCTGATATGGCAGCTTCAGGGGGCGGGGACGACAAGGCCTACATTTGGAAGGTACTTGGCTTTGCACTTGGCATGCACAGCTCAATGTCGTTTTTGAGTCGCATATGATGTGGGACTTCTGGCCTGCAGATAGGTCAAGAAGGACATCATGCCTTGGAAGGCCATACAGATTCAGTAAGTCCTGCTGCTAGTGACTGCTTCCTTGTAATCTTCCAGACAACTGCGTCATCTTCATGGCTGTGTCACAGGTGGCTGCTCTGGCATTCAACAGTGCAGGCACGCTGCTTGCATCCGGAAGCCTAGACAGTAAGCACATCATTTCACCATTTGACAGGCCCACTTGTGGCACTACTGATCCTGAGCCATGCATGCAATATATATCACATTGTGGCACTGCTGATCCTGAGCCATGCATGCAATGTATATCACACTGGAGCATTGCTGTTCCAAACCTGCTCAGCATGACATGTCGTATTCAGCAGTAATAATCATATTACAAATGCAAAAGGCTGCATTGGTATGGACCTTCATGAGCAGCACCCAACACGCTGTCATAGTAGCCACCTCATGTGAGGCATGCAGAGCCAGTATGTTGCAGTGCTAAACACATAACACATAGGCAGCCTATACATGCATGTCCCCGTTCTTCCAAGTAACACATGTAAATCTGTAATGCTTTTGGAAATTCAGCAGATGTGTCCATCCTTGCTGATGCATGTGTTGGGCACATGTGATGCATTGAGTTGGCTCTAGACAAGCTTTGGTCATGTCAGGCAGGGTGTCGATATGGGAAAGCACAAGTGGGCGGTGTACTCACACTCTAGAGGGCCCTGGGGAGGCCATTGAATGGGTCAGCTGGCATCCCAGGGGAGATGTGGTGCTAGCAGGCTCTGAAGATTTCACAGCATGGATGTGGAATGCACAGTCTGGCGATATGATGCAGGTCAGTGGACTTCAGATCATGCCTCTACTTCACAGCTGCAAACTTGTACGAGGCAATGGTCAAGCTGCTGTCATCCTCACATGCCTCATCACACACTGCAATGCGACTGTTGCACATTCCGTCTAGATGTCCAGAGTGCATCATCTCATTGGTGTTGGTGTTTCTCGGTCCCGGTCTTTGCGCGGCAACTGTATGTAGGTGGGGCCTTTGTTCATTGCATTTGTGCCTTACACTGGTACACCAAATGCACTTCCAAGCTCACAATCAGCCCCTTCAGAGCTGCAGGTGTTCTATGGGCACACAGGCGCAGTGCGCTGTGGCCAATTCACACCAGATGGGAAGGCAGTGGTCACTGGAGGTGGGGAGGGTGATGCTACCCTGAAAGTGTGGGATCCCAAGTCTGGCAGCTGTACTGGGACAATACAAGGCCATGGTTTTCATGAAGCAGGTGCTGCCTTCTGACCAGCGCTTTGTGTGTTTTGCTGTTCACATCCCTCAGATTTGGTGGGTGCAACATGTCTGCTCTGCAGCTTGTGGCATGCTGCTTGTGGCACCCGAGCATGCGTGCACAACCCTGGGCAATGGGCTGGATAAGAGCTTCTGGTGCTGTGATGCAGGCCTGACATCATTGGACATCAGCGCAGATTCCACTGTTGCCATCACTGGCTCTGAGGATATGACCGCCAAAATAAGTAATATCCATACTGGCAAAGTGCTGGGTACCTTTGTAGGTAGGCTTTTGCAAATGGCCAACTCCATTGCTTTCAAGATCAGCACGTCAGTCAAGTCAGCTGTGGTGTGTGCATAGCAATGTGCACAACTGTGTGTGGGGCTTATTCAGCGAGATGACTAACAGCCACAAATTTGATCTGCCAGACTGTGACTCTCAACCTGTCATGCAGTCAAAAGCTGCTTCACTGGTTTATGATGTTCTGAAGTTCTAAGAGCTGCATCATGTGATTGTGTTTGAAAGGAGTGCAGGTCACACAGACTCGGTCGAGGCAGTAGCGCTGTCCTCTGTCCTCCCAGTAGCAGCGACAGCTAGCATTGATGGCAAGCTCCTCATCTGGGACAACGCCACTCTGTCTGTCAGAGGGACCTGTGAACATCCTGAAGTGAGGCTTTGTCTGAAGCTTGTTGCATGATGCAGTGCTGCCTGCATGCTGTTAGAGCATTTTGTTGTAAAAGGTGCATGCCATGTCCATGCAAACCTCATAAGTTGCAATCGCCTAGTTTGTGATGCCTTATCAGCACAATCTGTTCTTGTGCAGTTTGTGTTCTGTAGAAAGACTGTTGATGTGGACAATGCGTCAACCATCAACAGACTTTCTGCAGAACACAAACTGCAGTTTGTGCTGATAAGGCATCACAAAGTTGGAATCAACCACTCAAATACAACTCATGAGGATCATCGTCTCCCTAGACTTTCCTGGTGCTTTTGTTGGTCAGAGCTTGTGAGCAAGGATCACCGTCTGATCCTGCGCCCAACAGCACTACATTGTGTTGTCTGCATGAGCCTACATGGACTGGTATTGTATGCAGGCGGTCGTGGCGTTGCAATGTCACCCAAGCCAGCCTCTGATCTTCACAGGCTGCCTTGATGGTGCAGTCAGGTGCTGGGACCTGCGAACAGGTGCGCATACACCAGGTCCTGCCGCCTGCCAGCCAAGTACTATTTGTTGCATGCGACACCTCACCGCCAAGGTCCTTGTTTTGCTAAGTTGCATCTTGCCACATGCTCCTAAAGACCCACCAAACTGCAGAGCTCAGCGAAGTAAGAGATCCATTGAGACTTCCAACCATTGTGGTTTGCACTGACCTCTGTAGCTGGTTCGTACTATGTAGTGATATGGTGTCTTGTGGTACTGAGGCATTTGTTTGGCTGGCAGGTGTCTGCATACAAACCAGGACAGGCAATATCAAGGGCGTCCAGAGCATAGCATTGAGTCCTGATGCCAGCATGGTGGTTGCTGGTTCAGATGACACAACGGCACGAGTGTATGGCTTTCAGCACTCATGACATGATTAGCCATGTGCACCTCTGCAGGGATGAAGTGCAAGGCCAATCAGTCTCATTGCTGTGTGGTGATGGTCCTAGCAATCAGCTTCATAAACACCCTTGGCATTCAGTCTTGAGCTGTCAATCACCTTCATGAGTATATTATAGTATATACTGGTCTCTTGAGTCTGGCTGGCCAGTTCACGGACAGCATGCCGTGAGTGACGGGCTATATTAAATATGATGCCTGATAAGCACGACTTCGTGTAGGACTTTGTGACTGGTAGCTTGTAAGGCGCAGACTGAACTTATCCTGTCTCATCAACTCTAGAGAGACAGATAGATCTTTAGATGCCGTAGGTCTCTTCAGACCAATAGATGGCCACGCAACACGCAGTCCGTAATTGATTGTTTGCTCGGCCT
>JAABUK010007374.1_pt1 | contig 15913 bp, 21 predicted proteins | sample 5559141 | NCBI WGS metagenome assembly JAABUK01 (sample SAMN10711869, study PRJNA513367) | rock metagenome | isolation source: Antarctica rocks | place: Antarctica: Victoria Land, Pudding Butte nord | collected 2016-01-03
TTGCTACCGCATCCAGCTTCATTCCTTGCAGCCATGACTCCTGACTGGTGCTGCAGGCTTGGAAGGATCTGCTGCAGAACACAGTGGAGGACAGCATGCCTGCAGCCCTCTCACTGGAGCAGGAATCCCCTGTGCTGCATGTAAGCACCTGCTCATTCCACTGCCGGTCATTGCACTGCTTCTCTGCCACCATCTGCTGGTCATTTCTTTGCCACTCAAACGTTTTCAGTCAGAGCACTGCTTCTCTGCCAACATCTGCTGGTCATGTCTTTGCCACTCAAACGTTTTCAGTCAGAGCACTGCTTCTCTGCCAACATCTGCATGTAAGCAGCTGCTCATTCCATTGCCGGGCATTGGTCTGCTTCTCTGCCAGCAACCTTTGCTGGTCATTTCACAGCCAGTCAACTCACTGCCAGTCAGATCAGTGCTTCACTGCCAACATCTGTCAATTGTTGCGCTGCTTCTCTGCTGACATGTAGCAGACACTGCTGGTCCTGCCATTGCACTCTTTGCCTACATTCAGCAGACAGTGCCAACCCTGGGAATGGAAAAGTCGATAGCCCTCGTCACAGCATTCATCAGCAGCTTGCTTTGTCTGCTGCTGTTTCTGCTGTCTATACAACCCATAACAGTCAGGTTGACTGCATACACAGCCCGTTCATTTAGCTTAGTCACTCAATGCACAGCATGCGTGTGCGTCAAGGAGGCTACCTGTAGTGAAAGAAGTCAGTGTACAAGCTGGCTCTGAGATACTGGCTGTGGTGTTGCAGGAGCAGAGTCTGGTTGACATTGAGATGCCTGGACAGTACATGAATGGAGATGAGCCTTCACCAGACGGCATTGTGTTCCTGGAAGGCATCAGCTCCAATGTGCATGTAAGCTCCCTTGCAGAGCCTCTAGCATTCGTCATGTCAAACACAATCTTCGTGCAGCTGGTGGCAAGCTCCGGGCTGCCACCTCAGGAGGCTCCCATTATGATCGCTGAAAAGCGCGAACTTTTCTCTTCTTTCTTGTCAGTTGGTGACAACAACATTGTCTCACATTGGCTCACAGCCAATACTTGCGTTACAAGCTGATGTTCCTCTTTTGCTGCAGAGTGTGGTCAATGCTGAATTGCGGATGTTGGTGTCCAGCTTGCATGATGCACGAGGTTTCTGCATATTGGCTGACACATGTAGCATGGCTTCCTGTCACATTAGTTGGTGTCACAGGTCGTACGGCGGCATTGCAGCAGCTACCGGCGGCTGGGCTTCATAGGCACAGACGGACGGACGCGCCACTTCATTGTGCAGACTGGCCAACATTGGCATGGCTCCACAGGTAGCTCGCTTCGTTACTTGGCACACATCTGTTTGCTGCAGAGCATACATGGCACAGCACACATTGCTTAGCATACATCGCACAGCATACATCGCACAGCATATATCGCACAGCATACATTGCACAGCGTACATTGCACAGCATATATTGCATAGCGTATCTGCTTGGGGACAGCAGCCTGGACATGCCATGTCAGGTGCAGACAGCACTGCAGGGTGCAGTCACTTCCATCTCAACTCATGCCTGCAACAGCCATCAGACCTGAAAGCTTAACACACTTGGCTGTGCGAAAGCGCATTAGATTGAGTGATGGCTTTGCTCACGCACAGTGCGACTCACATCTGCATGGGCTGTCAAGCCTTGGGATAGACACCCATCGAGCAACAAAACAAAGTCTGCAGTCTACACGCACTGATGGTGAGGCATTGGTATGCAGGCAGCGCAGAGGAACGCATGATGCAGTTGCTGCGCCTCATCAACGGACTGCTGGAGAAGCACCCAGAGTCACGAAGCCGCAAGCTTGCAGCCCATGCCCCCATCATTGTCCCTGTCTACTCCCAGGTACAACTGGTGCTTACCTGTATTGGCTGCAGGCTTGGACAATCATTGTAAATATATGCTTTTTAGCTCATGGCGCGCTAGATATGTGCAGGACAAATCTTGTTTCTCAGGTGGCAAACTTTCCCTGAAAGCATTTGTGGGTTCAGTGTCAGATTTGCAGGACCCAACGGAACATTTCTCGATGTGATGGCCTGGCGACCTCGACTATCTGGGATGCTGCAATCAGTGCTTCAAGCACTCAACAAAAGCGAGATACAATGTGTCCCACCTGCTGTTATCTCAGCTTGCGCAACAGACAGTTGTCTGTTGCTTGACTTTCCCTGCATAAAGAAATTGCCCTGTTTTGTGTTGAGCATCATCATGATTTGTGACTACATTTGTCCCGCATGTACCTAGCTCATCAGGAGCTGGAAAGAGAACCCATTATCATTATTACTATTATTGGTATTGTTACTATTATCATCTGTGATTACAGATACGTCTGGTGGAGGAGGACACCAGCTACTGCACGTATGGTGAGGCCTACGAGGTGAATTGTGCCCGGTATGGGCGACAGCCAGACCAACCCATAGTGCAGTTTAAGAAGCGCATCTGTGATGAGCGAGGCCAGCTGATCATCGACCCCAAGGGCGAGCTCAGGCAGCAGGTGAGCCTGTCCCTGCTTTTGTGCTGGGTTTGTGATAAGAAAAGGAAAGAAAAGAAAAGAAAGGAAGTCAAACTCCTGACAGCGGGGTCTTTTTTTCTGCAGGCTTACCGCGACATTGAGACCAGCATAGTGACAGAGAATGTGTTCAGCCAATACATGTACAAGACGCTGCCCACCTGTAGCCACCTCTGGAACTTCAAAAAGCAGTTCTGCTCCCAGTTGGCGCTCAGCGGCCTGCTGTCCCATGTCATGCTGATCGGCGGCCGGATTCCTGCCAAAATCTGCTTTGCACGCAATAGCGGCAAGACCTTCCAGATCGATTTCTACCCATCTTACGACCAAGCGTGAGTTATCACCTGCTTGATGCATCACTGTCTCCACACCATGTGTCAGCAGCAGTGTTGGGTTGTATTGGGACCAACAATTTGAGCCTGTATGTGACTTTGAGCAATTTGCTCTTTCATCTACAGTTCTGAAGATTCCATGAACAAGCATCTTGCAAGTGTTGTGTCAATATCTCAAGCATGATACTTGCCTGGCTGTATCAATCTTGCTGTGCACAACATACGCACAAGGTCCAGGCCACATAGCATGTGCTTTGTTGCACTGCATTGGTTCTGGTTTGGAGACTGCTTTAAGAGACAAGACTTGTCCCGCGCGTACCTAGCTCATCATGAGCTGAAAAGCGAATTTGTTATTATTGTTCTTATTATTATTGGTTCTGGTATGAGCTGGTGAATATCAGAATTCCATTTTGGTGCAGGGGTGTGTTGGAGCGCAGTGAGCCAGTTCCTTTCAGGCTGACTCGCAACCTGCAGACCTTCTTCACACCCTTCGGTGTGGAGGGAGTCTTCATCACTGCCATGGCTGTTGCTGCACAGGTCAGCTTTTCTCGATGCACAAACACTACTTGTACCACCCTGGCAATGCAAGACAACAGGACTTCTGAGACAGAAATCTTGCTTTTCTTTGAGCTGTCAGCAAGCAAGCCCTATGCATCAGAGCAAACAGTATTCTGTGATTGTGCTTGGTTGGTTGCTTGCTTGCTGGCTGCCTTCATCCTAGTGTCTGCCCACACCACAAACAACATCTGCCATGACGGCATCATGGTGCATGCAAGCAGCGCTGACCTACTATGCCTGGTGAATGCGCTGACTGTGTAAGCTGTCCTTCTTCCTTCAGGCAAGCATAGCGCACCACAGCGGCATTGCTCACATACTGAGCATGTTCTTCCGGGATGATGTGATGGCCTGGAACAAGAGGGTGCAGGGCAAGACCCCCAACACCCACCCCCTCAAGCCCGCCCAGCTGAAGCCCCTGGTCCAGAGGAACGTCAAGGACTGTGTAGATCGCCTCCAGCTGGTAAGCAACTTAGACTCATATTTTTCTTCCATTTTAGAACTTACAGTCTGACTCTGTGAAGGCTTCTTCCACACGAGTAGTTTGCTTGCGCTTTGTAGATCTGGGTAGCGTTTCAAGAAAAGTATGCAGTCACTTTTGAGCCTGGATACACAGTGCTTCAAGCTGGGCAGGCACAGACCTGGCTCATGCTGCTGAGCAAATATATGGTGTTGCTTCCTTTTGAGCTGCGTTGTTCAAGGTTAACATTCGTTTGACGTGAAGCATAGCCCAGGCAGCCTTGTCCCTGCACTGAGAGACCAACAGGAGAAGCTGTCTGGTATCCGATAAGCCCTGCATTCGCCGGTGTTGTCAGATCGCTGCCTAAATTGACGACGTTTGTACCAGGGACATGCAGTGTCAGTGCGGTCAATGACAGAAAGCTGCCCGATAGCCCTGTTGTGGTACCTGTGAACAGTTATCCAGTGATACTGCTGCCACCAGAACTACTCAAGAAAGAACTAGACAATGTAGATGCTGTCGCTTGAGGTGTTCATAAAAGCAACGACATGCAGCATGACAAGTCACCAGCTGTGTCTGCAGGTAGCTCCCAGTTTGGCAAGCGACGGAGTCCAGAAAGGCGCTGTCAGCCTTGTAGAAGCAGCCTTGAACCCAAGGAATCTGTGCAGAATGGACCCTACTTGGCACCCTTGGTTCTGACCCAGCTTCAAGCCTTTTCTGATTGGCCGTTAACATGGGAGGGAATTGTGTGTTGTGTTGTGTTATTGGTGTATTGCTTGCTCTATGCAGGCAGGCTGGTGAGCCAGCAGATGCCATTTTGCTGGCATGCAAGTATATACAAGTATGATTTGATGTCTGGTTCAGTGTACATTAGTTGGCACGCATGTTGAAAACACCACGGCTCAATGTCAGTTGAGCATGGCAGCAGGTGCTGCAAGGAGTGTCAAAACAAATTCGATCCGTGATACCTCATGATTAAATGAATTAGCTATTGACCTGAACTAATCCTGACTACCTTTCTTCTAGCGTTTGTAAAAGAGACTATGCCAGTATGCAGTTAGAAAGCGGCTTCATGTATGTTGACTTGTGCAACTGGTGAGTGTAAATCCCACACGAGCCCTCAAGAGCATGTCGTTTCTTGCGTGTGGCACAAGTTATGTTATCGTGAGCTCAGTAACTGTTGCTTGCATGCTGACTTCTCTCCTGCCAGCAGGCATCGTTAGCTCATCAACCATACAGTTTGCATATGCATGTCCAATCTCGTTTGCAGAACCCATGGCTCCATGCCCCTCTGCCCGATGTATTAACAGTTATTGCAGCTTTTGGTTAAGTTGGGTCCCGCGTCGGCAATAATCGGTCATGCAGGCAGATACACTCAGGAGCTTGTTGCCACAGCAGAGTGAGAGGTTGATCAAATATATGTATCAGTCGCGTCTTCAGCTAATGCTACAATGCAAGATTGGATCCAGCTGTATGCTTGTTCTGAGCAGCTGGCTTTCCTGCTTTGCGCCCTGCTGACAGCTCTTTTCAATATTGCAGTGTCTATCATGAGCATGTCATGAACACCTCCAGTATGGATCATGTAACCCGAATCTGTAGCCAGCTGCTTGTTTGCTGAATCAAAACGCCTGTGCATGAGTGCTGTAGCTAGCTAGCTAGCTTAGGTCTGTGACATGATGCACAGCAATAAGCTTTTGTGAATTAGGCAAATATGTATACAACAGCAACCCAACAGTCCCGAACAAGCTTGGACAAGCTTGGATGGTGTTCCATGCAGCGTCTGCAACTCAATGCATCGTCTGCAGATCAGACCGCCTTTGTCAGTATGGCAGTCTCAGCATGTAAGCGTTGCACAGCCATCTGCATCTCTTGATCTTGTGCAGTACTGTATCACGCTCTGTTTTTCGCTTTTTTTGACCAAAGGTTCCTTTGGAATCATGTTCTGCACAAAGCGCTTTTGCTTACTTGATAGGATTTGCTGTGCAGTGATCGTCATGCATAAGATCTGAGTGGCAACTATGGTGTCAAAACCACAGGCACCAGTTGACAGTGGCACAAGTTGTCTGAGCAACTCCGCTGTCAGACAGTGATGGTATCCAAGCATGTAGATGAACACATTTGAATTGCGGGCAGGTGCTGGACGGTGATGACGAGCTGTGTGCATCAGTCCTGTTTGTGCCAACGGTGTAGCTAACATTTGTGTGGAAAGGTGTGCGCACTTCTTCTGCTTTGCACACCTCTACCCCTTCTCTGCACCAGAGAGGCAGCAAGTATGCATTTGGCACCTCATCACCCAGGAAAGCTATGAACATAGGGTCCGTCGGGCAAGGTGCTGGAAGGCATTCCTATCGTTCCCTGTCGAATCGCTCGCGCACAAAGTTAACCGACAAGGAACTTGAGAAGAAGATCAAAGCAAAGCTCGAGGAGTTGCCGCCTATTAAAGAACACACCAAGAACCCGTCCAAAAGCAAAAGGAAGAAACATCAGGATGGTCAAGCTGAAAAATTAGGGCACCGAAATCGAAAAGCTGAGAGATCACTTGAAGGTAGCCTAGTACAGGGACAGTGTTTTTGTCAAGGCACCGTGACTATTGCACGTTTCTAAATCATCAATCCACATCTGCAGTGCGCCCTTCAGCTTCAAGCCTATCCTCAAGTGAAGCAGGCATGCCTTTATCTTTTTGTTTTAAGACGTTGTGGTAGCTCAGCCAGCCGCCTGCTATGCTTTGCAGACTCTTGGAACTCGGAAGACTCAGCAGGCAGCAAACCTGTTCCTCAAGGCAAGGCACTTCCTCTGAGCGTTGCTCCTTTGGACACAAACATCCCGTTTCAATACAGCTCATGCTGTTTGCAGGTGGTTTCCCATTGCTTGCCCACCGTGTCGAAGGCATACATTATGTGCTGCGCAGCCCAGCTGCTCCAGATGGAACACAGCTCGAGCATGGTTCTGAGGAGGAACTTTTTGATTTGGAGCTAAAAGAGGATGCAAAACAGTACATCACATGTGTTCATGACCAAGGTGGACTGGGCCCCTCGCTCTTCATTAATGAGGTGCCAAGTGAGGTGTTCTTTGACATTGAGATTGACCGGCGCATTGGCGAAATGGCCCATATTACAGCTGCAAGCCCCACTGTGAGTAAGCACAACAATTGTATGTGTAAAGTGGTGGTGCATCACCTCTTTTCACTGCATGTGCTGAGACTGCATAGTCTATATGGATCGAGGTCATTTGTCTTGATAGAAGGCATGGTTTGCACATGCTTTACAGCTTGCAGTACATGCGTAGATGCCTTTGATGCAGGCATGGCTGTGAGGGAGTAGCCTCAGGCGCACAAGCCTTATGCAACCTGGCACCCTGGAAGTGCATGTGTAGTTGCTGATTCGTCTGGGCAGCCCGATATAATACTTGGCTTCTCATTACATTGACGCCGAAAGGCGTAGTCTTTTCTTTATCTTTTCTAGTTGCTGATTCACGTCACTTTACATGACGCATGTGATTCTTTTTGGCAGGTTGACATGCAAAATTTCAATATTGTGGTGACATTTCTCTCGCATGGGGTCGGGATGGTGGAATGCTATTGTTCAAGGCAACACACCGCGCAAAGATTCAGCAAGCCTGGCGGTCTCCGGATTGGCACCAGCAGTTGCTAGAAAACCTGGATGAGTGGACAGTGGGAACAGCCTTTGCCAAGGTTGGGACACCATTGACTGACAATCCAATGGGTATCATTTACTCATTGGCACTTGCTCTTTTGTGATTGTCTTGGTCAAGCCAAAGTTGCTTTGCCATAGCAATATAACATTGATGGTAATAAATCTGGGTTTTGCTACTTCAGGTGCTGGAAACCTTCTGGTAAACGCCCATGCTCAGGCTGTGATCACCCTGCTCCTGGACTTCTGCCATGCAGCAGCAGCATTCAAGCATTTTGAGCAGTTGCGAGAACAATTTGAACGTAGTAACATCAAGATTGCTCTCTTCGCAGCCTGCCAAGCAGATGAACTAGCCTTTGGGCGTAGTTTCTGTCCTCTGGTGTGCGGCAGCTTGTCTTCTGAGGAATGTCAGCAGGTTCTTCATGAGCAGCACCCATGCTTTGTTCACACTTCCGGCTACCCTCTTACAGGAGGTCTTTTTGAGGTCAACACAACTGCGTGAGGTGGGTAAATCACTATGCTAGACATGCATGTGCTTGCAGTCAAGATGCAGCAGCATACTGATTGATTTGTAGAGGCAGACGGCATTTCATGCAAACTTGTTTTATATCTAGAGCAGTTCTTGTAGGCTGTGGCAATGCAGAGGTTGATTGCTCACAATGTCATGACACAGCAAAGTTCTCCGACACAGGAAAAGTTAAGTTTCATGCACGAAGTCTGCATGGTGCGGTCAAGGAGATGGCCATGCACTGTGAAGCTGAAGCTCCAAGGCCTCACGCCTGCAATTTATGTGCCCTTTGTAATTGTAGTGATTTGCAATTCAAATACAAGTATGCAGTCACTTTAGAGCCCAGACCTGCTGAGCACTATATTTGTAGCATGCTGCTTAGTGCTGCATCGTTCAAGGCATGATGTATAGCATAACTCAGGAAGCACTCACAGACAGACAGACAGGGAAAACAGACAATTGAGGTGCTCATTGAATAATGACATGCAGCATGATAAGTCACCGGCTGTGAATGCAGGAAGCTCCCAGTCTGGCAGGCGACGGGAGCCAGACAGGTGCTGTCAGCCGTGTAAAAGCAGCCTTGAACCCAAGAAACTTGTGCAAAATGGATCCTACTTGGCACCCTTGGTTCTTACCCAGCTTCAGGTCTTTTCTGATTGTGCGTCAACATGGTTTGGAGTTTTGTGTTGTGTCGTGTTGTGCTGGTGTATTGCTTGCTTTCTGTGGGCATATAGCGTTGAGCCAGCAATGCCTTTTTGCTGGCATGCAGATGTTTATAGGTGTGATTTGGTGTGGTTTTCAGTGTACATTAGTTGGCATACATGTTGAAAGCACCACGGCTCAATGTCAGTTGAGCATGGCAGCAGATGCTATAGTTCTGGAAGAAACCCGATCTGTGCCATGTCATGACCAAATGAATTAGATTATGATCTGAACTAATCCTGCTGACCCTTTTTCCAGTGCTTGTAACAGAGCCTCCTCCTGTCATGTGTTTAGAAAGCGTATTGATGCATTTTAGCATTATAACCATTTGCAACTGGTGATCTTCAACAATGCTGCCCCGTGTGAGTCCTCAAGAGCATGTAATTTCTTGCGCATGCTGCATCAACTTTGACTTCTTATGTCCTTATAAACTGCAGCTGGCTAACGCTCAGAACTTGCTGTCATGCTGAGTTCCCTCGTGCACATTGCCAGCAGGCTTCATATTATTTATTAAACTCATAGATCACCATCTTCATTGGCCATACCATTCAGCTGGTCGCTCAGGATCCTGCTGTGTGGTCATGCACCTGTGCAAGTAAGCGTCAAGAGTCTTGCAATGTTGACAGCAAGATCCTAGGACAGCCACTCACGACAGAAGTCAGCACATGCAGCAGGGAGAGTGCACAATCAAGTGGATTGCGTTGAACGTCCAGCAATACAATACTCATCAGGTGCTCATGACGACCACTGAGCGGGAAAGCTAAGCTGCTTCAGAGCAAGCGTATGCCTCAAATTCATCAGCACGTGGCCTGCTTGTGAGGCTCTGCTTTCGCAGCAACACGAACAAAGGTTCGCACACATGTGGCCGTGAGGCTCGACATCTCTCAGGCTCCGATCTATCCATCGCGACAGACTTGATCGATTTACCTGCAAGTGGCAAGTAGCTCTTATTGTCTATTGACGGCTCCTAGTCTTTCACGTCCAATAAGCCGCCGAGGCGAGTGACGATGACACCCAGACTTGCAAGCATGAGTGCTCAAGGTACCGCCAAACAGCACGCGCGAGCGCCATAACCTGTATCAAGAGCGTCTGCAGCAATCATTGCTTGCTTCTGCTCTGCTTCTTTGGGCCTTGCTATGACGTACACGTAGCTGGCCTGCAAAAAGCGTACACATGCCGGCATGTAACCATACAAGTGCAGCACTGACAGCATCTACCAGCGCAATGTGCCGAAATGCAGACGCTCGTCAAATGCTGTGACCAGCTCTACTTTTGCAGGGTTGAGATGTGTCGGTGGAACAACATTTGCCAACAGATCTTCTCCTGTGGTGTCGCGGCTGCCTGCTCGGCAGGTCCACGCTCTGTCTAGCGGCAGTGCCAAATCTCAATTGCGTAGGGTGAGTTTCTGTTCAAACCCAGCATTGTCAGCTCCGGCAAGCACGTCCGAACATTGGTCAGGCGGTACGGGTAAGTATGGGATGCAAGCGCATTTGTCAGCCGACTTCGTGCCTTCGGCCCGTCAACACCCCACGTATGCTGCATCGGCTGATCTTTGGCAAGATTTGTTCTGTTGCCCTACTTGCAGGACGCCAGGCTGGTCGTGACAAACGCACGGAATATCAACCAGGAGAGAGGCACCAAACAATCACTGAAGTCAGAGAAGCAGTCAAGTAAGGCTTTCAAAGCTAAACAACTTACACGGCATTGTCCCTGAATTGTGGGGAGCATGCATTGTACATTGCGCAAGCAGACTTTGGATCCCAAAACCTGCAGAATGCACAAGTGGGGCAATGCATGCCATCTGCCAGGCGCATGATTGCCTACATTGCCTGTCACACAAAGCCAACTGCCAGCTAAGCGCTGGTAACTTAAAGTATCCCTGCCCATGCTGTCAGGCTCAATTCCCTATGTCACCTAGTCACAAAGCCCTTTGCCAGCTAAGTGCTGTACTCCCTTGCCAACTTTGTCTATGCAATGCATGTAGACCATGCCAGCCCTTTTTGTTCTTGTCAGCAACACATCATTGTTGTCCAAGGGTTTATGTTCCTCTGCAGAAAACCCCAAGAATGACAGGAACGGACCTATTGATGAGGCAGCAGGCAGTGCCAACAGCTATCTGGTCCTAGCTGCCCTGAACGCAGCTGCTGCCCTGCCCCTTGCAGTTGCCCCCCACACAGTCGCAGATTTCTTGTTTGGAGCTGCGGCTCTGCCTCATGACTTTTTGCATGAGCCTCTATTACGAATCTTGGCCACAGGCTTTGCTGGGGCCAGCACAGCCGCTGCCAGTTTGAATGTAAGCAAACAGGGAAACTTGATGGGTGCTTTACTGTTACTGCGTTTGTCAGTGTAAACTTGAATGCACTTTAAATTTGTGCTGTTTGTTGGTATTGTTGTCTGACTTGTTCTGTGGTCTTGCTGTGTGGCTTGGCAATTAAGCAGTTACCTTCCTGGACAGTCAATCTGGTCTGTCAGCCCATGATTGTTCTGCTTTCAAGCCATGCAACTTCTGCTTTCAAGCCATGCAACTTCTGAAGCCTGTATAAGCCTTGTTTGTAACTCAAGTTCAGTCCAACTGGCGCCATGGCTCGAACAGAATCTCACAGGCTTTGCTGGATTGCAGTTGGCAGCCAAGAAGGGGCTACTTGGAGAGAGCTCCTTCCAGAGGTTGAACCTGGCCATTCTGGCTGCTTCAGCAGTCAACACAGTCCTCTTTGTATCCAACTCTGCCACCGCAGGTGAATGCTTTGCTTTTGTCACAGCAAATTTATCGTACTACTTTATTGTTCACATGTTTGCGTTTGTCAGTGTCTACAAGTCAAGTGCGTGTGCCTTGTAGTATCTGTTCCTGCTTGACCTTGTGACCCATTGGTGAGAGACTGTTTGTGTCAGGCATTCAAGCTTGACCTTTTGTGTGGTTTGTTCAGTGCTGTGTCATTACTGTGTTTTGCCTGATGTTCTCATCATTGACTTGATATTGCCGTGTTGGAAGCAGTTCAGCACATTTTGCAGACATGTCATATATCTGATGTTGTATGCTGGGAGTACGTTTATCCTCTGCATGATAGGCATCTGCCACATCAGGGTACATTGTGTGTACACAATAAATCTGTAAGTTTCGTGTTCAACACTATCAGAAAATGTCGACAATTTGCCCTTCAACATGCTAGAGGAGAGCTCTGTGGTCTTGTTCTCTGCTTTTGCCCTCTTGATGTCAACATCTTTGCCAATAAATGATAATCAAACTGCCTTTCAATGTTGTAAGAGAAAGCTCCGTGGTGTCCTCTTCTGCCTTCTGGGTCTTATAGCCTCTGCCTCATCAATGTTAGCATCTTTGCCTTTCGAAAGATTCAGTGCCTTTCAATGTTGCCCTTTCATGATATATTGCCTGTCAATGTTGCCCTCAAATGATATGTTGCTTCTCAATGTTGTAGGGGAAAGCTCTGTGGTGTCCTTCTCTGCCTTCTGGGTGACAGCAGCAGCCCTAGGGGCAACAGTGCTGGCAGCCTGGGGTGGCTATGGCAAGAACTCAGACACAGGCCTCTCCCTCAAGAGGGTTGGGCCTCTGCCTGCTGTCAAGGTAGCATACCTCTTCTGCTTTGGACCTGATTAGGCTATGGAGTTGTCGCAGAGTGCCCAGACAAGTTTGCTCATTTCTGTGGCCTGTGTTTTAGGCCAACACCAGTTTGCCCTCATACAAAGTGATTTTACTTCTTGTGTTGCATTCTTGCAGAAGTATCAGGACGACCTGGCTGACTTGCCAGACAACAAGGGGGGCCTGCAAAGCACGCTGTACAGCCTCTTGACCATCTCCTTGGTCGCATCTGGAGCAGCGTACCTGCTGCAGCCTCAGGTACACTGCCTGCACTCAATGCTGTGTGCTGAGTATGTATGATTCATGCTGTCTTGGCCATTGTGCAGCACTGGCTATATAATATGTTAGCTCTCTGCTGTTTGAGCAGCATAGAGCTCAAGTGTGGCAGCTGTGGCTCTCACTGGAGGTGAGATGGAGCGCAGGTGCTGCAGACACCTCTTCCAGCCTGTTTGTGCTGTCCAGCCACTTTTTGAAACAATCTGCTAGCTCGATTCGTCGGCGTTTTTGTCTGAGTACCGCTCAATTGCTGTCTTCTGTTTTGTCTGATTAATCAAGGCACAGTTTGGAAGCAGAGTGGTTGAAGAAGGGGTATATGTCCAAGCAATAATTGTCACAGAATGACATCATTATAGGGGAGGTTATGTAGGGGAGGTTATGTAGGGTATGTAGTTTGTACTTGACACGTTCATGCAATGCAAAAAGGTGCCACTGCTCCCTGTCTGCAATAATGAATTCGACTACTGATCAATGTTGGCTGGGTTTTCAAGGAGACCCTGGAGCTCTTCTTCAACAATTCCAAGGGCCAGGAGTGCATCTTCACATGGCGTGCAATTGGCGCTGGCCTCGTCACTCTTCTTCCTGCCATGACCTACACCCTCAGGGTAAGCATCAAGCTGTAACACCTTATTACGCGTGTCATGTACTTTGCTGTTGTACTTTCTGGCATTGTGAGCACCCTCTGACCTGTTTGCAGGCTATCCAGCAGCTTTTGTATGTAGCCCCATTCCCAGATTACTATTGCAGAGTCATACAGTCATACAGTTTGTTTACACATGTAAATTATCAGCGTCACACCAGGGCGTGCATGATCCCACAGATCACAGTGGCTTCTGAGTAGGGGCTATGGCTACTGCTCAGTATGAACTGCAGTGCTGTGTTATAACCTTGGGTGAAGTCATTGTGAATGCCTCTAGATTGCAATCAGTTGGCAGGATCCACTTTATATACAAATCAATTGGCATTTGATTGTTTGTAGTGACAGTGCATCAGCTGCATCTGCGTTTTTTGGGCAGTGCATAAGCTCTGAGCTGCCGCCTTAGGAGTCCCGTCATGATCGCTGAAAAGCGCAAAGTTTTCTCTTCTTTTCTTTCTTTCATGAGCTGCATGTCACTTGTGGCAGGAAGGGGCTCAGCTGGGCAAGCTTGGGGAGGCCCCCTACAAGGCCCTGAACATTGGAATCTTGGGTGCTGGGGCAGGGCACTTGGCAGTTTTGACCCCAATCCTGCTGTCTGGAAGTGGAGGGCCGTTCCTACCAGCCCTGCTGGGGCTGTGGGGTGCAGGTTCAGCTGTGTCTGGTGTCAATCTGCTGAAGAATGGAGATGCATAATCGCGTCACTGACTGGCATAGACAACCACTTTGTACAGCAGAGTCTGTCTGACACACATAGCTGAGTCGCGCGATGTTGGGAGGTCGCTTGATTTTCCATGAGACGTAGAAGTGCTGCAACAGCGACGTATTGTGGACACTGTCAGTGTGCCCAAGCAGCAAGATTGACGATTTTGATGGGAGCAGTATAATAATGTGGCAAAAAGCACTGCAGATGGTCTGAGAAGATTTGAGTCAGACAATGTTTGAAATGGTGGCAGTGTTGACTTGTGCACAACGTAATCATGAGCAGTCGTTGGAGATAAAGCTGTTGTATTGAGTAGCCTGCCTTCACTTTGAAGCAAGCAAGTGACCCAACCGAGATGCTTTTTTGGAACTTTAAAATATATCGAACTTTGGCTGCAACATGTGTCTGCAAATCAGTCTTTTGGGCCTAAGGTGTCTCAGTGTAAAGTACTCAGTGTAAAGTACAGCTAATGTAATGCAACAATGAGAGAAATGCCTGCAGGATAGGGGTAGACCCTGCTGCTGCTGTGCAGCAAAAGGTTATGCAGCTGGGCAAGCGTGATATTGCACACTATACAATTGTTTTGTTGAACTGTTCCAGGCAGAATGACAGGGCTGTGTTCTTGCAGCCCAGTGCAACTGCTTGGGTGGTCTGCTTGCTGGTGACATCACAGCATATGGCATGCATTCACTGGTACTGCAGCTTGGTGCAATTTACCACTCATCTGCTGTTTGGTGGCAAGCATTGTTGCATATAGGGCTACTTTCTGCAGCAACAGCTGCCTCAACACATGCAATTGCAGTGATTTTTTCCAATCACAGTGACTGTGTGCAGTTGGCACACGTCTCTACAACAGTACTGCTGAATCAGGATTTGTCAAGCACCTGCCTCCAAAGGCTGGGGGTCCTTGTGATACTTCAGCAACACTGGACTCTTACATATTACAGACAGACGGACCGACATCCAAAGCAGCAAACATGTTGCATTTGAACGTCTATCGAATACCACCGATCTAGATGTACATTTGTGCATTGAAGGTGCGAAGCCACCTTGAGTGCTTCTGTATTACCTCCTGCAAGGATCACGCGCTATTCAGCATGTGCCGACATTGATGGTTCATGCACTACGACATGTGATGCATTGACACATGTCACATCAGGCATCAAGAACAACATGCACTGTGGTCAGCGGGCTTGTCCCAAATGGTTATTCATCACATCAGCCATTCATGGGTGCTGCCAGTAAGTGACGAATATTGATGACGATCATCTGTCAGTAGCAAGGCGGCAAAGAAGCAGGCAACAAGGCAACACAGGCTGCTTGAACAAGCTAGACGTAGATGATAAATCCATCACTAGGCAGCAGTCCGGCACATGTTGGCTTACCTGAGCGCTATCAGGTCTTGTCTGTGGGCTTGCATGCACATGGCTAGGGCTGGCCCCCATGTGAGCAGGGGTGTGCATAGCCCTGGGGGTGCTATGGTAGCTGGGGATGGCCCATGCAGGGGCTACTGGCTGCAGCCCTGTCCCACACCTTCCACTCTCACACGCCTGGGTTGCAGGAGGTGATGAGTTGTCAGCTGACAGGTCAAATGTGGCAGCAAGAACTTTTTGCTTGTGCTCAATGTGTTGGTGTGTGGGTTCCAAGCTACACAGATATGTGGCTCTGTCTTGCATGACTGATGCCCTGCATGACTGATGCCCTGCATGACTGATGCCCTGCATGACTGATGCACTGCAGATGCTTAGCCAGACCACCCTCATCCTGTCTACTGTTTTGTAAGGATGATGTTGTCCTGCGGCTTCTTACATGCATGTTGCTCACTTCTGTGTGATGCTTGACTGTCAAGGCCCACAGGGGTGAATGCAAGTGGTCAAAGGTTAACCTGTAGGGCAGCAGAGAGGGCTTGACCAACACCATCTAACCCGCTGTAACCCCTTGGTGAGTAACCCTTGGCGGCAT
>JAABUK010007375.1_pt1 | contig 15913 bp, 25 predicted proteins | sample 5559141 | NCBI WGS metagenome assembly JAABUK01 (sample SAMN10711869, study PRJNA513367) | rock metagenome | isolation source: Antarctica rocks | place: Antarctica: Victoria Land, Pudding Butte nord | collected 2016-01-03
CTTAGGTGTGTTTGCAATGACAAACAGTCCTGCTGGCAACCTGTTTTGCACAGCAGCACTGATCAGTGGTGGGTGCATTCTGCCAGAATCAGTGTTGCAATGCATTGATGATGGGGCATGCACAGCTGTCTGGACAGCAAATCTTCTTAGGTGTGTTTGCAGTGACACACAGGCCTGCTGGCAACCTGTTTTGCATGGCAGCATTGCTCAGTGGTGAGTGCATTCTCCCAGAAACAGTGTTGCTAGGCATTGGTGATGAGTCATGCACAGCTTGATGAACAGCAAATCTTGTTTGGTGTGTTTGCAGTGACACACAGTCCTGCTGGCAACCTCATTTGCATAGCAGCGCTGATCAGTGGTGAGTGCATTCTCCCAGAAACAGTGTTGCTGTGCATTGGTGATGAGTCATGCACAGCTTGATGAACAGCAAATCTTGTTAGGTGTGTTTGCAATGACACACAGTCCTGCTGGCAACCTGTTTTGCATAGCAGCGCTGCTCAGTGGTGAGTGCATTGTCCCAGAAACAGTGTTGCAATGCATTGGTGATGAGTCATGCCCAGCTTGATGAACAGCAAATCTTGTTTGGTGTGTTTGCAGTGACACACAGTCCTGCTGGCAACCTGTTTTACACGGCAGCATTGCTCAGTGGTGAGTGCATTCTCCCAGAAACAGTGTTGCTATGCATTGGTGATGAGTCATGCACAGCTTGATGAACAGCAAATCTTGTTAGGTGTGTTTGCTGAGAGACAAGTATCACACTCTTTTCAACCCCCGAACCTCTTCAATACGATCCTTCTTTGCCCAGAAGGATCGTATGATTGTCTACAAATTTGATTCAGACTGTTTAGACATGATACACACTTAGTACTGATGTTTTGGTTAGATTACTGACAACCCTGGCACATCTTTACAAATTAGTTGGTTGGCTGAAGACGTAAATCCTCCTCGTCTCCTGCAGTCTTTCGGCACTGCGAGTACACCCATGCAACACTGCCTTGGGCAAAATGTATTCCTTATTGCTCAGTGCTGCTCTGCAAAACAGCTTGACAGCAGGCTTGTTCCTCTTCAACCACACCTATGAAGATATGCTCTTCATACAGCTGTGCAGTGACCCAACACCAATGCGCTGCAGCACTTCTTTTGGCCAAATGCATTCCACTCTGCTCAGTGCTGCTGTGCAAGACAGGCTGACAGTAGGCCTGTGTCATTGCAAATACTCCTCTGAAGAGTTGCTTTTCATGCATGTGTGCAGCGACCCGCCACCAATGCACTGCAGCACTGCTCACGCAGGATGAACTTGCCATTTGAGCAGTCCTGCACTGAGAATACACCTTTGAGTATTTGCTTCATACAGGTGTGCAGTGACCCAACACTCACTCACTGCAGCACTCCAGCACGCTCAGGGCAAAATGCATTCCCCACGGTAGGCTTGTGTCACTGCAAATACACCTTTGAACATTTGTTCTTCAGACATGCGTGCAGTGCAGTATTTAATTGCATTGCAAACAAACTGTCCTCACCCTATAAAGGCCCTGTATTATCATGTAAAGTCAAGTCAAATGGCCAGCCATTTAATGGCTGACACTGAGCATCACACTGTGAACATTGGACAATAACATCATACCATCCTTGGCATGATACCATGGCCAACAATGGTATGCCATGCAAAAGATGCCTCATACTTTATCTAGGCTACAAGAACACAGTCCACCAATGCATTGCCAAAATCTGCTTCGTTGACACTGCTACACAGCAATTCCAACTCCTCCCCACAACTTTTGAGATCTCTGTGTGCCAATTTGGCCGCACTGCTCACTGCAATAAGCTTCTCAGCCCGTGTGAAAGCCAAGCTACTTGTATCTTTGCGGTACATTTTCACGTCTTCTATTCAGCTCAGACAACCTCTTTTCAACCTTACTGCCATCATTTGCAGAACTCTGGCCTGAGTCACTGGCAGCAGCACTACCTGCAAGTAAGATCAACTGCTTTAGTGCAGACATGCTAGGCCGTCCACAGTGCGCAACAGGCTTGTTTGCCACGCAGAGACTTGTAGCATGCAATCGCCAGGGCTTGGCGCTTGACTGTATCGTTCTTTTTGAAATCTGTCAGACAGGCACTCAGCATTGCAAGCTTGGTCGTCTACGCCTGCTTTGAACGTAGAAAATCGGCCAAACTGGCCTCTCCGCGCGATATCCGCCGTATTTCGACGTCGACGTAGAGTAGACCGTAGTTGCCTGGGCTACTGCGGCACGACAGCGTGGGGGGATTGCTACAATTAGCCTACAGCTGTACAACCAAATTTGAACGCAAGGCTTGACATTCTGCTGTGCGTGGTGTATCATCGGTAGCGTCTGCATCAAGGCCCAAGATATTCAGGACGGTACTGTCAGTGCTCTTGGGCGTAGTACGCGACGTTGATGCCGGCTGTCAAGGTGTACAGCGAAAGTTGGGCCAACAATGCAAGCTTGCAAAATCGACAGCAGCAGCAGTTCGAGGAGGTAGAGCCTCTCACAGAGCCATATCTGCATTCTGCGTGTAGTTGTCGCCCAGCGAGAGGGGAGTGTTCCTTGCCTATGGAGCACGTGTCTGTGACCTTTCATGTCTGGCGGTCCTTCTAACTCGGACGGCTGCCGATGCGTTCGCGCGCCTATATCTGCTGAAGACTGATAGCAATCTTCCTTTCGAGCTGTTTACAGCTTGCCAGTGCACCTGAAGCTGCAGACAACAGGTGCTCTAATGGCTGAGCTGCCTATTGCAGAGGAAGACTTGGCGCACTACTCTTAGCCTTGCATATGCGGCAATTGGGGTGGTATTTGGAGACATTGGAACTAGCCCTTTATATGTGTTTTCATCAACATTCATTTGCGGAACACCTACAAAGACCGACATATATGGCGCACTAAGCATCATCTTCTGGAGCATCACTCTGATAGTGGGCGTCAAGTACATTGCAATTGTGATGTGTGCAGATGACAATGGGGAAGGTCAGGACCTGCAGCTTTTGTTACATTATCATGCGCGAGTTCCCTGCATGTACCAACTTTGTCCTTGGGTCATCTATGCTGCATGTCAGCATACGCTCAGCTCTAAGTTGTAGGCCCTATGCCAGTTGACCCATGTGCCTGTTGTGCAGGCGGTACATTTGCCCTGTATGCTTTGTTATGTCGTCACTCTGGTATTCGTCTTGCTAGACAGGGTAGTCCAGACGCTGCCGATTCATCACTTTCTAACTACAGGTCAGTCCCTAATTAGGTGGAATGGCCGCATGTGTGGCCCAGTGGCAAATTTGTCACAGCTTTCTGCTGTCATTTGCTAGCATAGAGGCGTCTGACAATGTGCTCTGAGTATGCAGCCAGCATGGCAGGGACACGAGAACAGCATCTTTCTCTGGTCGGTTACGCATGAGCTTACAGACGGTTTTAAGCAACAAACCGGTTGCTCAACTCAGCTTGCTATGTTTCGTGCTGCTGTTGACTGGCATGGTACTTGGTGATGGCATTCTTACACCGGCACAGTCTGTGCTTGGAGCTATTTATGGCATGCAAGTCAGAACAGATATGGGACAAGGTAAGCGGTGCCCTGAAGTCTGCACTTGCAAAATATTTCACTTTTCTCGGTTTTCGTATGTGTCATACATTTGCTGCGCTAGACTGTTTGTGACTGTCAATGCAGATGGAGTTGTGGGGCTTACGTGCGCTATCCTCATCTGCCTCTTCTTGGCGCAAAACTCTGGCACTGGTCATCTTGGCAAACTGTTTGCTCCTATCATTTTGGTTTACTTGACGTGCAATGTCATCACTGCTGCTACAAATATATATTGCTACGACCCAAGCATATTCAAGGTATGATGCACCCTGTCATGTGTCAGCAATGGTGGCTTGACCTCTCTGCACCACAGCGTGAAGATAAGGCTCGCTTCGTGCAGGTTTGCATTGTAGGCAATACAATAATACCTCTTCTTATGAATCTCGTGTACCAACAGTTTAGCAGCAAAAGCAAGTTTCACTCGTTGACTGTCTCTGCAGGCTTTGTCTCCTTATTATGCATATCATTATATTGCTGGTAATCCACACCTTAGCTGGGTGCAGTCTTCTGGACTGTTTTTGGCCGTCACAGGCAAGGCTGTTACACCTCCTGTTTCAGTCTATTACTTGCACCCCATGGTAGCGACCGCATGATATATGTCCGCACTTCAGCAGAGTACCCAGCTGCACCTGCAAGCTATTTGCTGTTTCGACATGGCAAATATGGCCTGATAAATAGTAGGCTTTTCATGCTGTTCACAGGATCTGAGGCCATGTATGCTGATCTGGGACACTTCTCTCCGGCGGCAATACGGGTAAGCTACATACAGTTACATGTACTCTTCTCCTCATGTTCATGCTGCTCATTATGGAGTTACTGATGCACTGCTGCTTTCTAGCGTTCATCAAAAGTATGTATATTGTAGGATTCTGTTTGCAGTTGAGCTTCTTGATGCTTTGGCCAATACTCATTCTGACCTACTTGGGACAGGCTGCCTGGCTGACTGCGTTTCCTGACCAAGTCAGCTCAACCTTCTATGCCTCTATCCCATATGGTAATGGGTTCTATTGGGTAAGATTGTGTGCAGCATGCACCTTTGTAGACTCCAGTGCTTTTTGAGCAGATCAGCTGTGGTTTTAGCTTTTAAGGAAAAGTGAGATCATAGGGTTCAAGCCAAACGTCAACATCATCCTTGCAACAGCTTGGCCAGGCCTGCTTGCCCTTCAGCTGCCTCCTGCCTTGTAACTCATGCAGCTGCCAATACGAATGAATACACTGCCAGCCTGCGTTCTCGGCTGTATTATGATGGCCTGTGTACTCTTGCAGTTCACCTTTGTGTTTTCCACTGCTGCGGCATGCGTAGCCAGTCAGGCCATGATCAGCGCAGCATTCTCAATCATCCAGCAGTCTATTGCGCTGGGATGTTTTCCAAGGCTCACTGTGCGCCATGTTTCCGAGAAGGTGCAGTATATCTGCTTTCTGTTCTTAGACAGCTAGTATGATGATTTGCTATTTGTCAATCCTCTGGGCATAAGATGCAAGAATGGCTTGGTAGTTGAAGGGCAAGTTATTGATGTACAGGCTTGCATTCAAGCTATTCTTTTGCAATTGTCTGTGGCCTGTTCAGCATTGCCTGATGTGTTCAAACAATGCTGCTGCCTTGGTACTTCACAATCAAGAAGTCTCTTTTGTTGCTGTATGGCCATATTTTTGCTGTATGACTGCTCTCAAGTAGGCTGTTGTTGCAGCACAGCTACTCAGCAAGTGCTACTTCTATGTTTTTTCAGGTGCAAGGGTCTGTGTACATACCGGCGGTGAATTACCTGATGATGATGCTCACAGTAGCCGCAGTGTGCATCTTCAAGACCACAGTACAGCTGGGAAATGCCTATGGTACAGTCCCATGCATAGGGATTTGTTGAAAGAGACTAGAATATCAAGTGCTGCTACACGCCTGCAGGCATGCATCATGTTGTGAAAGATGACCCCTAGTCAAGCAGCTGTTAGAAAGCAACATGCCATGCCTTATCACATTATCCTACAGTCACACCCCAAGTTATCTTTGCCAAAGATCTCATCATGTTCCTTTACAATTGCGCACCATGTGTTGTCAAACACACTATTTATTCCACATTGAGATGTTACATGGTTGTAAGCAGGTGTGGCAGTGAGCAGTGTGATGCTTGGCACAACGTTGCTTGTGTTTCTGGTCATGCTCGTGGTGTGGGAGACTAGGCTTATTCCGGCTCTGGCCTATCTTGTGATCTTTAGCTGTATTGACATGGTCTACTTGTCAGGTATGTATGCTGGCCCAGCTATGCACTCTTGTGCGTGAGGTCATCGCCAACAAAATTGTGTATGTCATTCAACTTATTCAAGGGGTTGCTAGACGCCCATCAAGCCTCTTGGCAACTTCCATTATTGCAGAAACATGTCTAGCTGCAATCACAGCGTGATCTTTCATCTGGGTACCCAGATGTGTTGGTAACACAGCTTGAATTCCTGATTTGAGTGCTGTCTATAGTGGTGCGTTGTAAGTTGCTGCAATCTATGGTGTCATGGTGCACCACAGCAGTCAAATGTGGTCTTTGCCTCTACAAACATACCAATTTTGTATTCCCATGTGACCACACAAGTTTGGCATGTTGTTTGTGTTTGACAATCAAAATACATTTGTGCCGAACCTGCGCTGCATTTTAGACTGCATTGTGGCTTGCAGCAAATTTAAACAAAATTTCCAGTGGTGGGTGGTTTGCTGTGGGAATGGCCAGCGTGAGTTTTGGTAGCAGTTATGTCTGGTGGTGGGGTACTCGCGTGAGACACAAGAAACTGAGGACAACTCAGGTATTGCAGCATTGTCAACTGTCCAGCTTGTGTTGGCGGCGTACTACCCAGAAGATTTGTTTCGCACTGTATTGCTGAAAAAAGGGACATGCTTGATAACAAGAACATGAACTTTGCATCAAGTGTTCTGCCTGCCAAGGCAACAGCTGTTTTCCTTATGCATGCGTCACTAGCTGAAAGCATGGGTTTGAACAGAGTTGTATCTGATTCTGTACAACTCATCATTCTGTTAATGGTGGATTGGAGGCCACTTACAAGCTCTCGTTGATTTCAGATACAGACTCTGATTTTGAGGACAATATGATATGTTTTGCATCTTTGCCTGCGTGTTTGTGACTGGGTAAACAGCTGTAGCATGCTGTTTTGCAGATTGCCATGGAGCAATTGTTCGGTCCATCGCAACCTGTTCACAGACGCAGCAGCATGAAAGCAAGGGCAGCCATCATTGGAGAAGCCAGTAGCAGCAGTCATCATGGGGAGTTCCCTTTATTATATGCTGGGCAGCCTTTGCTGCGGATTCCATTTGCTGCTGTGATTTTAGCTGATACTGTGCATGGCGCACCTCATGTATTGAGAGAACTGATAAAGCGGTGGGGGGTTCTCCATGAGATTGTGGTTATAGTCACTGTCCGCCAGGTAGCCCCTTGCTGCTAAAGTGTTTGCATTCCATTTCGGGCATGTGACTCAAGGGTGGCCTTGCATACTTTCTCATCGAAAGCTTCTCTGTTTAGGCCCCTCTGTTGGTTTTGTAGAGGACCGGTACCACCATCATCTGCTATGGGGAGGGTATAGCAGATACTGCAATGGTGTATTGAAACAGTTTGGGACAATGGGATAGGTGACATCTGGAAGATTTTCACATGCTGACAAGGGTGCCTGTATTGGCGCAAGTTGAACAACAGCAGAGAAAGCACAAAGGTCCACACATCAACTCGGTATTTGGCATGCAAGGCAGCTGACTGACATTTGGAGCAAGCAGTATAAAAGCGGTATCGTATTCCATGTGCAGATGACACATGTGTCAAGGCAAAGCCACAACTTGCAACAGCTGCGACTGCTTGCTTGCAGGTAGCTGTGGCAACAGTCACTGAGGCAGAACGCCTCCTGATTGCCAAAGTGCAGTATCCGGGATTGTACCGTTGTGTTGCTCGCTATGGCTGGCGTGATGAGGTGCATATGGGGCTTCAGTTCACCGCCGCTTTGCTCAAGAAGGTGCAGTAGAGGAAGAAGCACTCAGGTCTTGCTACTAAGTGCATCATTGTGGACAATACTGTGCAAGGCAATCAGTACATGGTGATCCACTAACAATTCCTTCTAGAGGCTGCAGATAGGCACTGGCCCACATCTTTGTTTATGCTGTTTTCTAAGTACTGGTGATTGTCTGTCATTTCTCTAGCCAGTACGGCAGCTTGCAACATGCCTCAAGTCATGGTTGCGCTGCAAAACAGTTCAATATTTCAAGTTTTGCAGGTGACCCAGGTAGATCCTGCAATGGCAGAGGCAGTACAGCAATGCAGTGCCAAAAGTACTGCATACATTGTGTCTTCCGTCATGCTGACTGCTTCAGCAGAAATCAAGGGCATTCTCGGATGGTGCAGACGATTTTGCCTTGAGGTGATTTATAAGACCATGTGTCAGACTGCACTCAATAGCTGGGAAAATTTGGGCTTATCCCACAGTGACCTTCTTCAGGTCAGACTAGAATTAGAGGCCTAACAAGAATGTCATTGGCAACTTCAGACCAAAGGTGCACCATGACGATTAGCTGATGTGCAATCAATTACAATTTGCACGTGATACTGTCTGTATGGCCATGACACTTTAGCCTTGCTGCTGTGCATTTGCCACAGGCCAATATGGGCCTGTGTGAAAATTAGTTGCACATAGCTAGGTACGATAGGATGCCGTGCACTCACCAATTAAGTGTCAAAACTGCTCTACCCTACAGGCCTGTTGAAAACAATGCTGCCAGTTTGCCAAACAGGAATAGACTAGCGGAATCTCATTGTCACTACAGTCACAGCAGTGCAGAGCTGCTTTTTGAGTTGTGCAGTGCCCCAACATGAATCAGAGCAGCGCTACCATGGACAGATAGCAGGCCCTCTGGCGCAGTTTCAAACAGGCTGACAACAGCCTTACCTCACAGTATACAACTGTTCAGTTTCCTGTTTACCTAGAAACAACAGTTGACACTCAAGCACACCAGTACTGTTGACAACAGCTTGCATGCCTTCTTATATAGCCTAATGGCATGCTTGTGTCCCTACAAACAATTTTTTGCAGATCTGCTAATTACATAAGCGAGCTGTGGTCCACCATTGACTCAGGGCAGCAATGCTGTGGGCCCTCTCCCCCAAAGTACTGCTCTGCAAATCAGCCTGACAGCAGCCTTGGGTCACAGCAGTCATAGCTTTTCAGCTTGATCACGATGCAAGTATATGAAAAGATGCAACACTACAGCAGAGCAGTCACACAACAGCACACAGAAGAGCCCTCACAACTCAGCATGTTGAGGTAGCCAAATGCGGGGGAAAAAACACTATATATATAATATTGCAATAACATGTGGGCTGCTGACAGCCTTTTTTTGCACACCAACAGTGAGCCAGATATGTGTGTTGAGCAGCTGTGCTGTGCACTACTGTTTGTGCATTTGTACTCTGGCCTGAAAAGCAAACTTACGTGAGTGCAATTGCAGGAACACAAAGTTGCTGAGTTGGTTGGTCAGGTCAGTGCACACCTGTATGAACAGCAATCCTTGATTGAGATGTTTAAACTTATACAAACCTGTTGCCAGCAGCACTCAGCAGTGGGTCAGTGAAGCAGTAAACAACCCTGCTGTCAGGCTGTTTGCACAGCAGCAGTGAACACTGGGACAGCAGGCTTGTGCCGCTGCAATCACACCTATGAAGGCTTGCTCTTCATACAGCTGTGCAGTGATCCAACACCAGCGCATTACAGCACTGTTCAGGGAAAAGTGCATTCTGCCCTGCTCAGTGCTGCTCTGCAACTCAAACTTACAACAGGCTGGTTTCAAAGCAATACATTTATTGAGCTTTGGTGTTCATGCAGGTGGGCATTGGCGCAACACCAATGCGCTGCAGCACTGCTCAGGCTAAAATGCAGTCCCCACTGCTCAGTGTTGGGCTGCATACCAGGCTGACAGCAGGCTCGTGTCATGGCAACCACACCTAGGAAGACTGCTCTTCATGCAGCTGTGCAGTGACCCACCAGTGCATTGCAGCACTGCTCAGGGCAAAATGCATTCTGCCCTGCTCAGCACTGCTCTGCAAATCAGGCTGACAGCAGGTTTGTGTGTCTGCAATCACAACAGTGAAGATTTGCTGTTCATGCAGGTGGGCATTGGCACAACACCAATGCACTGCAGCACTGCTCAGGGCAACAAGCACACCAAACTGCTGATCTGCAAAACAGGCTGACAGAGGCTTTTGTCAATGCAAATACACCTATGAGGACTTGGTGTTCATAAAGTTGTGCAGTGACCCAATATCAATGCATTGCAGCACTGCTCAGGGCAGAATGCAATTCCCACTGCTCATTGCTGCTCTGCAAAACAGGCTCACAGCAGGCTTGTGCAATCACACCTATGAAGACTTTCTTTGCATAAAGGCATGCAGTGCCCCACCACCAGTGCATTTCAGCACTGCGCAGGGCCAGATTCATTCCCTACTGCTCAGTGCTGCTCTGCAAAACAGGCTGACAGCAAGCTTGTGTCAGTGCAATACATCTATGAAGACTGGCTGTCTACACAGGTGTGCAGCGACTCATAACCAATGCATTGCAGCACTGCTCAGGGCAAAATACAGTCTCCACTGCTCAATGTTGCTCTGCACAGGTGTGCAGTGACACAAAAGAGATGCACTGCAGCACTGCTCAAGGCAAATTGCATTCCCCACGGTTCAGTGCTGCTCTGCAATACAGGCTCACAGCTGGTTTGGGTCACTGCAGTTACACCTTCAGAGATTTGCTGTTCATACAGGTATGCAGTGACCCAATAACCATGCACTGCAGCACTGAGCAGGACAAATTGCATTCCCCACTGTTCAGTGCTTCTCTGCAATACAGGCTCACAGCTGGTTTGGGTCGCTGCAATTACACCTATGGAGATTTGCTGTTCATACAGGTGTGCAATGACACAACAGAAATGCACTGCAGCACTGGGCCGGACAAATTGCATTACCCACTGTTCAGTGCTGCTCTGCAAAACTGGCTCACAGCTGGTTTGGGTCACTGCAGTTACACCTACAGAGATTTGCTGTTCATAGAGGTATGCAGTGACCCAATAGCCATGCACTGCAGCACTGGGCAGGACAAATTGCATTCCCTACTGTTCAGTGCTTCTCCGCAATACAGGCTCACAGCTGGTTTGGGTCGCTGCAATTACACCTATGGAGATTTGCTGTTCATACAGGTGTGCAGTGGCCCAATAGCCATGCACTGCAGCACTGGGCATGGCAAATTGCATTTCCCACTGTTCAGTGCTGCTCTGCAATACAGGCTCACAGCTGATTTGGGTCGCTGCAAGTACACCTTTTCAAATTTTGTCTACATACAGATCTGCAGTGACCCAATTCATTACACCACTGGTCAAGGCAAAATGCATTCCCCACTGTTCAGTGCTGCTGTGCAACACAGCCTGACAGCAGGCTTGTGTCACTGCAATTAGACCTATCACAATTTGCTGTACATACAGGTCTGTAGTGACACAACACCAACTCACTGCAACACTGGTCAAGGCAAACTGCATTCTCCACTGTTCAGTGCTGCTCTGCAAACAGCCTGACAGCAGGCTTGTGTCACTGCAGTTACACCTATCAAGGTTTGCTTACATGCATGTCAGCAGGCACTACGTCATTGCAGTTGCACCTATGAGGCAGGCATTTTGCCATTGCAATAACACCTATGAAAATTTGCTGTTCATGCAAGTAAGCAGTGACCCAACACGTACAAGCACTGTGTCATTGCAGTTCTACCTATGGAGTGAACCTCATACAGGTGTTATGTGACCCAACACCAATGCACTGCAGCATTGCACAAGGCAAGCAAAACAGGCTCACAACAGGCACTGCGTCATTGCAGCTACACCTATGAGGTTTGCCCCTCATACAGGTGTTAAATGACCCAACACCAGTGCTGTGCAGCGCTGCTCAGGGCAAAATACATTCCCAACTGTACAGTGCTGCTCTGCAAAACAGGCTCACAACAGACATCTTGTCACTGCAATTACACCTATGAAGATTTGCTGCTCATACAAGTGTGCATTGACCCAACACCAGTGTTACGCAGCTCTGCTAAGGGCAAAATGCACTCCCCATTGTCCAGTGCTGCTTTGCAAAACAGGATCACAGCATGCTTGTGTCACTGTAACTACACCTATGAAGGTTTGCTGCTCATACAGGTGTTAAATGACCCAACACCAGTGCTATGCAGCACTGGCTTTGGCAAAATGCATTCCCCACTGTCCAGGGCTGCACTGCGAAACAGGCTCACAGCAGGCACTGTGTCAGTGCAGTTACATGTATGGAGGTTGCCCCTCATACAGGTGTTATGTGACCCAACACCAATGCACTGCAGCACTGCACAAGGCAAAATGCATTCCCCACTGTCCAGTGCTGCTCTGCAAAATAGGTTCACAGCATGCTTGTGTCACTGTAAGTACACTTATGAGTCAAATAAGTGTGCAGTGACACAACACCAGTGCTCTGCAGCATTGGCGTTGGCAAAATGCATTCCTCACTGTCCAGTGCTGCACTGCAAAACAGGCTTACAGCAGGCACTGTGGCTTGCCGCGACGCTGAGGTCAGTCAACGGGCCTGGGGCATCGGTGGCACCAGGCCAGGCAGGTGCGAGAGCAGCATCTTTTGCTCTCGCAGGCGCCCTGGTACCCGAGGAGCACATCGCCGAACTTCGGGCTGGTAGCGGATCCCCTGACGCGCGGCACCAGGCACCGAAGCCGCGCGGGCGCTGAGCATGGCGGTCACGTGGGCCTGGGACAGGCGGGAGGCGCCCGGGCACGTGACTTTGTTTTCCATATACAGGGCCTTGGTGCATTGGGAAGAGCTGCAAATGTCCATAGTTGTATTTCCAGTGACACAAGCCTGCTGTGAGCCTGTGATGCAGCGCACCACTTAACAGTGAAGAATGCATTTTGCCCAGACCAGTGCTGCAGTGCATTTCTGTTGGCTCTTTGCAAACCTCTATGAAGAGCAAGTCTCATAGGTTTAATTGCATTGAAACAAGCCTGCTGTAAGCTGTTTTGCAGGGCAGCACTGAGCAGTGGGGAATGCATTTTGCCCAGACAAGTGCATTTCTGTTGGCTCATTGCACACCTGTATGAAGAGCAAATCTCCATAGGCGTATTTAAAGTGTCACAAGCCTGCTGTGAGCCTGTTTTGCAGAGCCCCACTGAAAAGTGGGGAATGCATTATGCCCAGACAAGTGCTGCAGTGCATTTCTGTTGGCTCACTGCGAATCTGTGTGAAGAGCCAAACTCCATAGGTGTATTTGCAGTGACACAAGCCTGCTGTGCGCCTGTTTTGCAGAGCACCACTTAACAGTAGGGAATGCATTTTGCCCAGAACAGTGCTGCCGTGCATTTCTGTTGGCTCATTCAAACCTGTATGAAGGGCAAATCTCCATAGGTGTATTTCCAATGACACAAGCCTGCTGTGCGCCTCTTTTGCAGAGCATCACTTAACAGTGGGGAATGCATTTTGCCCAGACCAGTGCTGCAGTGCATTTCTGTTGGCTCACTGCACACATGTATAAAAAGCAAGTCTCCACTGTTGTGATTGCAGTGACACAAGCCAGCTGTGAGCATGTTCTGCAGAGCAACACTGAGCAGGGGTAATGCAATTTACTAAGACATCAAGCAGCAGATTTTCCAACTTGGTGTCTCTGTCGGCAACGCCGTGCTTGTGGCATAACTCCAGAGCCACAACAAGCTGCCGGAAAATTCAGCGCACCGAGTCCTCTGACAAGCCTTGGCATGGAAGCGAGGACTTGTTCTTGACCACGTATTCCAACATGGGGACTGCATTTTGCTAAAATGCAAAATTCGCCACCAATGAAGTGCATTGGTGGTGGGCCAGTGCACACCTGTATGAAGATCAAATCTTCACAGGTATGGTTGCATCGACACAAGCCTGCTGTGAGCCTATTTTGCAGAGCAGCACTGAACACTGGGAACCTCATTTTGCCTTGACCATTGCTGCAGTGCATCTCTGTTGGCTCACTGCACACATGTATTTAGAGCAAGTCTCCAGAAGTGTAATTGCAGTGACACAAGCCAGCTGTGAGCCTGTTTTGCAGAGTAGCACTGAGCAGGGGGGAATGCATTTTACCAAGACATCAAGCAGCAGGTTTTCCAGCTTGATGTCTCGGTTGGCAATGCCAAGCTCGTGGCAGAACTCCAACGCCACAACAAGCTGCTGAAAAAATCAGCACACCGAGTCCTCTGACAAGCCTTGGCATGGAAGCGAGGACTTGTTCTTGACCGCATAGTCGGTTATTGAGGATCTCTCTCAGAACGCTCTTGCTGACGCCTGGACCACGCTCGCAAAACTTGATGGGTACTCGCTCATTTGTCCGTCTTTCCAAGACCAGGTGGACAGAAAGTGTCCTCACCCAAAGGCCGAAGTATGGCGTAGTAAGGGTGACCCCACAGAGGATGGCCGACTCTTGTGCCTTTTGGCCCAGCTACAGGATCTACTGGTATGCTTTTGACAGGGCTGGTTTGCACCGAGCTGCACAACAACGTCTCTGAGTCTAGAACATCACAGCAATGCGAGATCCAGACAAGCTTCAAATGGTACCACACACTTGGGACAAGTAAGCTCACCGGGATAGCCAAGCATCAACGGCAAAGTTGACATGAGGTTGCGCTTGCTGCTCTGTCACTTGAAACGGAGAATTTTCGGTCGCGGGACCTTCATCTTGCGGACTCACAACATACTGATCGGACAGCGGGTCGCTGCTGCCTGTATCTGAATCTAGCGTTGGGGACTGTTCCTTTCGCTTGCTGCATCCCAGATAAGATGCACCCCCCACTGCTCAGTGCTGCTCTGCAACAGGCTCACAGCAGCCTTGTGTCAGTACAGTCACACTATTGAAGACTTGCTGTTGATACAGTTGTGCAGTGACCCAGAACCAGTGCACCGCAGCACTGGTTCTGGCAAGATGCAACCCCCACTGCTCAGTGATGCTCTGCAAAGCCGGCACAAAGCAGCCTTTTGTCCCTGGAATTGCACCTATGAAGATTTGCTTTTCAGACAGCTCTGCAACAGGCTCACAGCAGCCTTGTGACCCAACAGCAATGCACCGCAGCATCTGTTCTGGCAAGATGCAACCCCCACTGCTCAGCGTTGCTCTCCAAAACAGGCACAAAGCATGTGTCACTGCATTTGCACCTATGAAGATTTGCTGTTCAGACAGGTGTGCAGTGACCCAACAGCAATGCACCGCAGCATTGGTTCTGGCAAGATGCACCCCACACTGCTCAGTGCTGCTCTGCAAAACAGGCTCACAGCAGCCTTGTGTCACTGCAACTGCACCTATAAAGATTTGCTGTTCAGACAGGTGTGCAGTGATCCAACAGCGATGCACTGCAGCATTGATTCTGGCAAGGTGCACCCCCCACTGCTCGGTGCTGCTCTGCAACAGGCTCATAGCAGCCTTGTGTCAGTGCAGTCACACTTTTGAAAACTTGCTGTTGATACAGTCGTGCAGTGACCCAGAACCACTGCACCGCAGCATTGGTTCCGGCAAGATGCAACCCCCACTGCTCAGTGTTGCTCTGCAAAACAGGCACAAAGCAGCCTTGTGTCACTGGAATTGCACCTATGAAGATTTGCTGTTCAGACAGCTCTGCAACAGGCTCACAGCAGCCTTGTGACCCAACAGCAATGCACTGCAGCATCTGTTCTGGCAAGATGCACCACCCACTGCTCAGTGCTGCTCTACAAAACAGACTCACAGCAGCCTTGTGTCACTGCAACTGCACCTGTAAAGATTTGCTGTTCAGACAGGTGTGCAGTGACCCAGCACCAATGCACCGCAGCATTGGTTCTGGCAAGATGCACCCCACACTGCTCAGTGCTGCTCTGCAAAACAGGTTCACAGCAGCCTTGTGTCACTGCATTTGCACCTATAAAGATTTGCTGTTCAGACAGGTGTGCAGTGACCCAGCACCAATGCACCGCAGCATTGGTTCCGGCAAGATGCAACCCCCACTGCTCAGTGTTGCTATGCAAAACAGGCACAAAGCAGCCTTGTGTCACTGGAATTGCACCTGTGAAGATTTGCTGTTCAGACAGCTCTGCAACAGGCTCACAGCAGCCTTCTGACCCAACAGCAATGCACTGCAGCATCTGTTCTGGCAAGATGCACCACCCGCTGCTCAGTGCTGCTCTGCAAAACAGGCTCACAGCAGCCTTGTGTCACTGCAACTGCACCTGTAAAGATTTGCTGTTCAGACAGGTGTGCAGTGACCCAGCACCAATGCACCGCAGCATTGGTTCTGGCA
>JAABUK010007377.1_pt1 | contig 15905 bp, 11 predicted proteins | sample 5559141 | NCBI WGS metagenome assembly JAABUK01 (sample SAMN10711869, study PRJNA513367) | rock metagenome | isolation source: Antarctica rocks | place: Antarctica: Victoria Land, Pudding Butte nord | collected 2016-01-03
AGGAGTTGGTCTTCCAGCTCCCACGGAAGTTGCTCGAACACTGGTCTCCCACATGGAAGTACCAGTTGGCACAGCAGCAGCTGCCTGTGCTCTACATGACTGGTTACCACAAGGACGCCATCAAGTACGTCACTCAGTGGATGGTCGCCGGTGGCATGGACAGCACCGTGAAAGGCGCCATCCCGTATCCAAAGGATGATTTCGCGGACCTAGTATGTCTCAATAGGTTGGCTGCGGATTTGGGAATCCGTCCATTACGAGAGCGAACCTTGCAATGCATAGACAGCTATACGCGTCATCATCCAATGCCGCTGATGGTAATGCAGCAGGTGGTCTCAATGGCTGGCATCCCCATTGAGACACGAGCCATGATCATTGGTAATCTCAAGAAGTGGATTGGCTCTCGAGCTGATGGGGAGTGGGTCAAGCAAGGAGAACAGCATCCTCAGGCTTTTGAGGGAGCTATGTCTCTTCTTGCAGTCGTAAGAAAAGAGGTGGCACAGGCTGAGGAAGCTCGCCGTAAGGCAAGATTGTCCCGCGAGCAACGCCAGTCCATCAAGGCGAAATACACGGATACTGTAGCGCCCACTGGAGTAAAGACTTCTGCTAAAGCTCCCGTAGCCAAGGGCAAAGGTCCACGAAAGGAAGGACCAAGTCCATCAAATAAGCCAAATAAGTTGGCATACGCTGGAAAGAACAATATGGGAGTTAACCCAGCTTCTAAGCCTTTCGATTCGGCAGACGCAACCAACAGAATCCCTGCGCAGGCTGCAAAGGCTGCCAAAGCGAGCGTTGCCTGCTTCAATTGCGGACAGGCTGAGTGAGTACCTTCGTTGCCTTTTGTTGATCACTGCTAACAAATACTTAGTCATACTAGGCCATACTGCTCAAACCCTCGTGCTTTCATTGGGAAATGCTATACCTGCGATCAGCAGGGTCACCGCGCAGCTGACTGCCCCTCAAAGGCGGAGGTGAAGCCCGAGGTAAAGACAAAGGTGAAGTTTGAGGCGAAGGCGGGCCTGAATAAGGAGGGTATTAACAAGGCTGTACGAGCACAGGCGAAGAGCATGGTCGGCCAGAAGTCCCACTACAGCAAGGGTGCGAAGGCCAACGGAAAGGAAGCTCAAGCTTCATTCCCACCAATGGTCGCGAGAATTGTTTTCGTCAAAGACGTCGGTCGCGCTTCTATCATCGACAATTCTACCAAGGGTACTCCGCATAGGAGCACCTCAGCTCAGAGTAGCTCAGCGACGGATGGATCATCCGGAAGCCAACCGTCCGCGAACTCACTACCTACTTCGCCTGAGACTGAAGCTCCACCCAACAAGCTGGCGGAGCAGGAGCATCAGCCTAAGGTCCATCGCTTTGTTACGAAGAAAGTACGCGCCCTGAATATCACGGCCGACGGAAGCGTCCAGCGTGAGATGGTTCCTGGCTTTCAAAAGAAGAAGCGTTCCGCCTAAAGGCAGTCCCAGTGCGAAGGCAGGTGGCGGAGTTGGCCATCGGATTCGGTGTCTGTTTTTTCCAGCAATTTTTCCCTTATTGTACTTCCTGCGATGCTTCATATAGACCGGTTTGCAAATGATTTAGACGTTGGGCCATCAAGCCTACTTGTTTCTTGCCGTACTTTTAGATTTTAGAGGGGGACAAATGCAACAGTACCAAATCCATGACCCCAGTGCAACACAGACTGTGACAGATGATAACTGAGAATATCTTATACCCGCCATCTCTGCCTGTGCCGCGACTGACAGCAGTTTTCCTTTTTTCGAAACTTTACGCTGTTCATGCCTACCACTATACAGCACCACAATGTTCTTAGAGAATCTTTCGTGGTAACCTATCCTGATGTCGAAATGTCTCCCCAGAACCAACGAACACGATTGCAGTACCACCTTATTTATCAGGGTTTCGTCCATCGTCCTTGATCTCAATAGGAAACGGAATATTCAGCCACCAGTCGAACATTTTCTATCTCAGGACATTTTCAAATCCCATTCTCTTGCATGTTCTCTCTCTCTTCCCTCCCTTCAAGCACCTTCGTGATATCGTCCTTCATCTCCGGCATGCTCTTCATCATCTCTTCCGCGAGAACATCTCTAAATCCTGCGAAAGCTTCACTTTTTCCCTTCAGAAACTGATTTAATTTCTGTACCAGCTCCACAAATTCTCTGGTGTAAATGTCTGGATTTCGACCCTCGTCCACATAGTCGATGATGTCCGGAGGGATGTGCAAGGGGATCGTGGAGGCTGTAGTTGAGAGTGACGAGAGTGAGCTGCTGAGCTGGGTTCTGAATATTGCACACAGAGAAAGATTAGCACTCGAAGCAGCATTTCTGGAGCTGCGATCAGCCTTTGGGAATGTGTACATTTTACGGACAAGCTCGTGTTGTGTCTCAGAGCCCAGGTACCCGTGGACGGCGGATTGGATCTCGAAGAGGTTTTGGATTACATCTTTGAGTCGATCTGGAAAGGTTTCAGCAGGCTTACACTCGATATCCTCAAAAATAAACATACCATCGACATCGTCGAGTGGGATCGGTGCCATGCTAATTCTACTTTCTGCCAAGGGGCAGAGTGCAGATTCAATTCAACGTGATAAGCTGCCACGTCCTAAGCTGCCTTCGAAATGAGTGGAGATCTGCCAGGTCTGTCAAGATATTGTGGTTTGTGAGTTGTATTTCAAAGGTGCAACAAGGAACTTTAACAGCTTCCTAAGTGTGTTCATCACCTTCATCACAGCGCTCGGACCATGTCGACGGAATCGATTCCGTCCCTGACGTCCCTTCCTCACCTCGTCGTTCTCGTATTCAAGCCGTTACCATATACTATATACATTGTATATTAGGAATTATGACTCAAAGTACAACGCTATCCTGCCTCAAGAAGTCCTGTTCGATGATAACCTAGCATGCAATTTTGTTTGATACTGTGATTGATACTTGTCATATGACGCTGCAAGCGAGGATGTAGGTCGGCTGACCCACGCTAAAGGTCGGCCGACCATGCAAAATGTCCGGAGCTAAAAACCAAGCTAACACCTGAGGTTAATACGTAGATTTCATAGTCAGATAAACCTTTACACTTACAACCAATCTATGAATAATTCATATTTCACAAACCAACTATCAGTAATCTATTAGTAGCTAATCAATCAGATGTCGTCAATTAAAGAAGTTGAATGCTATCAAGCGTATCAACAGATGATCATCAGGTCGAATTGACATTCGACCTGGCAGAAAAACATAGTTAGTAAATTTTCATCTACACTGAATTAATCTAGAATTAATTCTAGATTAATTCTAATCATTGTTCTGTTTTCACACGAATTGTTGAAAGAAAAAGATGATTGATCATTTACTGATAATTGATTGATCAATGATTAATCTAATCACAAGATGTGATCAAGTCAGATGCAGAAGAAATTGATTGATGATTGATAATGTATAGTTTGCTGATTAATACATGATTGATAGAATGGAAAAATTGTGATTATGCTCGATGAAATCTTTTGTTGTTATGCAAACGAGAAAGAATCAATTTGCAGCAACAAGATAAATGATTTATCAATCTTGAATTGATAAATTATTGATAAAGTATCAATTCATAAAGAAAGCACACGTTCACTGAAAATCTGAGAAAGCATGTGAATGAACATATGAAAGATGTAGTCGCGTCGATGACAGCAGATGACATCAAACAAGCGAATTTTGATACTGTTATGATTTTAGTCTTCGTTTATTCTTCAACTAGTCTTCGCCTGATTTCATTCTAATCAAGTCTAGCGAGAATCTGATCTAGAAGTGATGTCATTGAGTCTTTGCATCATATGTGTAAGACATCAACCTAATCAAGTCTAGCACAGAGCTGAGAAACATATATATAAGAATTGAGTTCTTTTCTGTAGATACTTTTCTTTCTTAGCATTTATCTATTAGTTAAATGACATTCATATGACTCACTTTATGCTGACTTCTAACAGTAGATAAATGCTAATCAACTACTCTGCTATCGACGTGTAGACGATATGAAATAATCTACTTCTATTCAGAAAATTCGCAAGAAATTCTTTGAATTACTTTCATCAAAACACATCTGCAAATTTACTCAAATTTATCAAATCAATCACTTAATCTACTTTTATCTTTCTCACAATGACATGCAACTCTGAATCAGTTGAGTCACAAACAGCTCATCTGCTTAAAAGCATTGCTAATAGACGAGTTTTTCTTATTTCTGTTGATGCTTCAACGAGATCTCAGAACGCTGATACTTCGTGAAACATCAAGACAGAAGAACAGCTTCATCAATGAGTTCATGATCAGTCAAACGAGATCATCAAGATGTTGAACGAGCTTAGATCTCAACAAAACATGACTTTAAAACTCAACAAGCAGTGAATCGTTGTTCAAGTCAAACATGACAAGAGATTGAATCAACTAGAGATCAAACAGATGATCATAAACACTCTAGAAGAGATAAATAAACACTATTGAAGAAAGATGTTGAATCTCAAAAATAAACTCAAAGAAGTATTACATTCAGCGAATCAGTCTCGATCTCGTCAGTCTACTGAATCTCAAGTTTCAACGAAATCTTTATCTCATCAATCTATCGAGAATCATACTTGACGTGAGTAGTTCACTTTATTCAATAATAATCATCACAAGTCTTTCAAGTTTTTGAACTCATCTGTATTCATTGACAAAGATGAATCAACATGAGATAGCTGAAGAATCAAGATAAACGACAAGCTTCAGACAAATGTCAATCACTTCGTTAATGAGACTATCTGCATTGTTTATGTGATATCTAGACTAGAAGATGATGCTGCTGAGCATATCTTTGCTTAACATCATTATGATGCTTTGCATTCTTACATCTTGATCTACAAGCTACTTGAGCATCTAGAAGAAATTTACGAGAATCAGAATAAGAATCAAAAGTGTCGTTGCAAGTACAATGCTCTGAAACAAGCAGACAAACTCTTCAACATCTTTTACTTCAACTTTATGAAGCTATTCAGTTATCTAGACTATGATGATTGCATTCTGATGAACGATCTTCAGAATAAGATCAACAATTGCTTGCAGAATGCTCTGTCAGTATGCTTCAAAGACTTTGCTTCACTTCATCATTTCAAGAACTTTCTTCAAGAAGTGAATAATAAACAGTGAGTCAACTATCAGCTACGCAGTCAGCTTCGCACTGTCATCGTCAAAGTCACTGTTGTATTTGATAAATGTGTTACTACTTCACTGTTCATGATGATTTTGATAATTAATTATGTTAAGTCTATCATCTCTTTTATCTCTGAGTCAGCAAGATTGTTTATCATCTGCTATACTTGCAAGATCTTAAGTCACTTGTTAAAGAACTGCTTTCAGAACAAGATCAACACTTTTGCTTCTTAAGCTTTCATCTTTCATCTACATGAAATCATCATTTTGAAGAATAAAGAGAATAAGAAAATGTCTTTCAAGAATAACGAGGCAAAAAACTAGAGACTTTCATCAAAGATGCAATGAAAGAGATGTTAATTTCTTCAATGACAAGCATGTCAAATGATTCTTTTGCTTCTGAATCTTTGACTACTGAATGTGTACTTTCTAGCAATGAAATTAGTTACTCATTGAAGTCATTGATTGACATCGAAGCTGTTGACTATTCATTCATTGAGAAAGTGATTGTGCAGATTGTTTGTGATCAGTTGCAAATTGAGTCTTTGACTTTGATCAAAGCAAAGTCAATTCAAGAATTCGATAATCATTATGCTAAGAAACTCATTACTCATATCATTTATTTAAATCTGACTGTTCAAGATCATATGATTGACACAGTTTCTATGTTGATCACTCGATTAAATCAACATCAAATGATTCTTGAAAAAACGTGAATGAACAAAATCAATCTAGTAATTGATATGCAAATCGATTTTCTTTGATTTTTGAATTTCACTCTCAATTTGAAATCGATTGTTCTACTCACAAGCAACAAGATAATCATGAAGCAAAAGAGTTTAACTTCTACTCATATATTGAAGAGATCTTTCACTATCTTTCAACTCAGTCTGAAATCACTTTCTTTCAGTCAGTTCAATGAGAAGTCAGTTAAACTAATTGAACAGTTAAAATCATGTGACGCGACTTTAACTAACGTCAAAATCTTTAAATCGACGTCAGATTCAACAAACATAGCAATGATAAAGACAGCAACATATAGAATGTTAGTCAAATGATCAGATATCAAAATCTTCGCTGTTATCGTTTTGAAAATCGATTGACTCATAACTACAGCTGAGAATAAGCTCGAAGAAGTGAATTTACATGAGCTTTCACATGTCAAGATTCTCAAGCAAGTCAAGATCAAGCTTCTTTCTGAATATCATGACTATCTAAATGTCTTTGATCGAGCAATGATTGATCAGCTATCATCTCATCATATCTATGATCACAAAATTGAGTTGATCGATGAGAGAATGTTTTCGCGAAGCAGACTATATCAGATGTTCAATCACAAGCTTCAGAAGATAAAGAAGTATCTGATCAAACATCTGAACAAAGAGTTTATTTTCTTCAGCTTTGCATCATATGTCTCGCTCATCTTATTCGCTGAAAAGAAAGACGAAAGTTTGTGTTTCTGCATTGACTACAGAAAGCTCAATGCTTTGATCAAATGAGATCGCTATTCTTTGCTCTTGATAGATGAGACTCTCGCTTGTATATGTTACGATTCTAGCTACGCATCTATGTTGATAGCTATGTTGGTGGCTATGTTGATGACTATCGCCGGCCGCTCGCCGCTAGACTATAGGGTTGTTCCGAGGCCAACCCTATTCAGGGTTAGCTTATGTTCTTCTGAGTCATATAGATAGCCGGCTCTTCCCTTCTAGATACTTTCCTTCCTTAGCATTTATATACTCGTTACATTACACCCATATGACTCGCTCTATGCTGGTTTCTAACATTATATAAATGCTTCTTCGTTACAGGCGAAGTGAAATAATCTGCATCGATCCCCGAGTGCTTCTGTCGACCCTTCAACCCACTATCGACATTTGGTCTAGCCGGCTTGCAACCGTCAGCAGCACTCATCTCCCTCCCCTCGTGAGCTGATTCAGCGAGGATAAACAAAAGATTCGAACTCGTGCGCTGATCAGCGAGTATAAACAAACGATCGAAACCATCCGACTAGATCAAAGATCAGCGAATTAACCGTTCATTCAGATTCGCAAGGGATTCTTCGGATTTGTTGAACAATCAAACGAGGCCAGTCTATGACTGCGTGAAGCCTCTATCCCAAAGAGCAACCAAAGAGGCCAGTCTAGGACTGCGTGAAGTCTCTATCTCGATGAGCAAACCTCAACAGTGAGTCTGCTTCAATGGCACCCACCGTCAATGCGATGACCCACCTACCCTCATCGCCCTACCCACCAGTGAACCGGTCCGCCTACCCGTTCATGTGCAACTAGTGAGTCTGCTACAATGGCACGATAATGCCTTCGGCAACAAGCAAACCTTTGAGCTTGTTCCTATACCGAAACCCCAGTGAGCCTGCTTCAACGGCACCCTCAATGCGATGACCTACTCACTCTCATCGCCCTACCTACCAGTGGATCTGGCCCGTCATCGAGTTCACGTGCAAATAGTGAGCCTGCTACAAAGGCGCCTTCCGTCAACGCGATGATCTACCTACCCACATCGCCCTACCTATCAGTGAATCTGGTCAAATGTCCACGTGCAACTAGTGAGCCTGCTTCAATGGCACGATCAATGCGATGGCCTACCCACTCTCATCGCCCTACTCACCAGTGAACCTGGTCATACGTTCATGTGCAACTAGTGAGCCTGCTACAATGACATCATTCTACCTCGCATAGTGAGCCTGCTACAATAGGCATTTCGATTCTACACAAGGCTAAGGAAATACATTCATGCGAACATGAATCGTTGAAGAAGAGGGGTAATGTTACGATTCTAGCTACGCATCTATGTTGATAGCTATGTTGATGACTATGTTGATGACTATCGCCGACCGCTCGCCGCTAGGCTATAGGGTTGTTTCGAGGCCAACCCTATTCAGGGTTAGCTTATGTTCTCCTGAGTCATATAGATAGTCGACTCTTTCCTTCTAGATACTTTCCTTCCTTAGCATTTATATACTCGTTACATTACACTCATATGACTCGCTCTATGCTGATTTCTAACAGTATACAAGAAAGCAAATATCTGACTCAATTGAACATCATTGTCATGTTTAATAAACTGCAAATGCACTCAGATAGCGAAGATCTGACTATCTTTATCATCTTCTTCGACTCATACAAATATCATGTAATGCTCTTCAAATTAATCAATGAATCAATGTTCTACCAACATTATATGAATGACATGCTGTTCAAATATCTTCATCAGTTTTGTCAAATCTATCTAAATGACATTATCATCTACAGCAAGATTTTGAAGAAACATAAGCGACATGTATGATTAATCTTGAATAAACTATGAGAAGCTGATCTACAGATAGACATCAATAAATGCAAGTTTCATGTTCAGAAAATCATCTTTTTAGAATTTTTGATGTCAATCGAGAGACTTAAGATGAATTCATGAAAGATACAAGCAGTAGTTGATTGATCTACACTCAATAATCTCACTCAAATGCAGTTCTTCATTGACTTCTGCAATTTTTATTGACGCTTCATCAAGAACTTTTCGAAGATTGTTCATTCAATGATTCAACTCACTCAAAAGAAAATCATATTTGAATGAAATGAAGTCTGTCAAACTGCATTCAATCACATGAAGAGATGTATGACTGAGATTTCTATACATCGTCACTTTAATCAGATTTGCAATTTCATTCTTGAAATTAACTCATTCAACTACGTCAATGATGAAGTTTTATTTTAATATGATGACAAAGATGTTTTACATTTGATTGTCTTCTATAGCAAGAACATGTCTTCTGCTGAATGCAACTACAAGATATATGATAAGAAACTGCTGATCATAATTTAAGCTTTTGAACATTGATGACTCAAACTGAAGCTGATCAACATTTCTATCAAGATGTTCATTGATCATCAAGTGCTCACTTCATTGATAAAAGACAAGAAGCTGAGTTGATAACAAATGCGTTGAGTTCAGAAGTTAACTGATTTCAACTTCAAGATAATGTATTGATCTGACAAATAAAACATTAAGATCGATGCATTAACTCGTTGAGCTGACTTCGTGCTTAAAGATTTCGATGATGAATGCATTTAATATCAAAGAACTACTATTTTGACATTAAATTGAATGAAGATTGTTGATCTAAAGAAGAATAATGATCAATCAATCTATAAACAAGTTCTTGATGTGAATGAAATTGACGAGAATTGTACACTACTTTGCAAAGCAATAGCAAGAGATGAAGCACAATATGAAGATATCAAATTGAAGAATTGTTGAACTCAGAATGAAATCTTGTTTCATGATAGTCAGCTATGAGTTTTGTTCAATGAACTTCTACAAATGAATCTGATTCGTGAAGTATATGATCAGTCGTCAATTGATCATTCTGAAATTCTTAAAACAATGAAAATCATAAAGCGAAATTACTATTGATCTTCTATGCGAAAAACGATAGATTGATATATTCAAAACTGCTATGTATGTCAACGTTCAAAGACATCAAGAAATAAATCAAATGACTTGCTTCAATCTCTATTTATATCTGAACAGTGATGACAGAACATAGTTATGAACTTCATTATCAATCTATTTAATTTGTACAACTACAACGCTATTCTGACTGTCATCTGCAAATTGTTGAAAGAAAGACATTATATTTCTTGCATCATTGATAATGAAAATATCACAGTTGAAAAGACAGCTAAAATGTTGCTTCAATGAATATATCAAACTCACAATTTATTAAGCTTCATTGTATTCAATCGAGATTCTCAATTCATCTTCATTCTTTGAAAGTTTCTTTGCAAATGACTGAGCATTTCTCTTTGATTGTTCATCGTTTATCACTCTCAGATCAACGATCAAAGCGAATGATTCAATCAGAATGTCAAGCAATATCTTTGTTTCTTTTGTTTGTACATGCAGAACGACTGATTCAAGTGACTATTCATGATCGAGTTTGTCAACAATAACATCTTGTCTTCAGTCATTTTCTTGACTCTCTTCTTCATGAACAAGAACTTTCACTCTCGTATGAGCTTTGACTTTGACATCATCGAGTATGAAATCATTCGCGAACGTCTGCAGATTGCTTGAGTCAAAGATATATTTGATCACATGAATAAGACATTGATCTTCGCTCGCGAAGCTCTGATCAAAACACAAGAGCAAATGATGAATCAGACTAACAAGCATAAAAAGAAAATCAATTACAAAATCAAATCAAAGATGTTTTTGAACAAACGAAACATTATTACAGCGAGATCTTTCAAAAAATTGAATGACAAGATGCTCAACTCATTTCAAATCATTGAGTCTGTTGACTCATTCTATAAGTTGAAACTATCAGAGACTATGTGTATACATGATGTATTTCATTCAGAGCTTCTTTATTCTGTCGTTGATAACTTTCTGTCTGATCAGAAGAATGAACTCTTGAAGTCAATAGTGATAAACGATGAAGATGAATGAAAAATCGACGATATATTGAACTCTTGATGATATTGAAGATGACTTCAATATTGAGTCAAATGAAAGAGCTATAACAACGATCTCAACTGATATAACGCTGACAACAACGAATTTATGAATGCTCAAGAGATGATTGATGACTTTTATATTAAATATTCAAGAAAAGCGCACTAAGAAATAATATTCATGCAAACATGAATAGTCAAGAGAGAGAGATAATGTTACAATTCTAGTCTTCGTCTATTCTTCAACTAGTCTTTGCCTGGTTTCATTCTAATCAAGTCTAGCAAAAACCTGATCTAAAGATGATGTCATTGAGTCTCTGCATCATATGTGTAAGACGTTAATTCAATTGAGTCTAGCATAAAGCTGAGAAACACACATATAAGAATCGAGTTCTTTTCTGTAGATACTTTTCTTTCTTAGCATTTATCTATTAGTTAAATGACACTCATATGACTCGCTCTATGCTGATCTCTAACAGATATATACATTAGTGAGTGAGATTCAGATTAATCATTGATTGATCTTGAATTAATCAATGATTGATACAGAGAACTTCAAGCGACTGATCTATGAATCAACATCAACATCAGAAACACTCGAGAAAGTTTCAGCTTCTTCTGCTTCAATTCTAGAAGAGATAAAACAAAAGAAGAAAAATCTTTCAAAAGTTTCGCGTAAGAAAGATGAAATCATAAGCTATTAATCATGAATTGATCAAGAATTGATAGCTTATTAATCTCAGATCAATAAGACTGAGATGCATGCGAAGTTGAGAATGAAGAACTTCAGCAAATGCATTGAATGTCAAAATGCGAAGATTGATATGATAATAATCAATGATTAATACATGATTGATTGCTGATCAATTCACAGTCTGTCTAGAAGATTTGAGTATCTGTCTGTATCTGAAGAAGTTTGACTGCAAAGATGATTCAATTTCAGATTCTTCTGTTCTAAAATTTAAGAACAAAAAGAAGATTGAGACTGTTAAATCTCACAAAAAATCAGTTCTTGAATCAGATCAAGATAAGAGTTTCTTCTATTAATATTTAATTGATAATCTATTAATTCTGAATTAATAGCTGAAAATGATTCTGATCATGATGATGATTAGTCAAACGAAAGTGAGAGCAATGATCTGATAGAAGAAGCTGAAGATAAAGAGAAGAATATGCAGCAATCTGTTCTGTCGAAAGATCAGTCTGCTATTGATCAATAATTGATATACTTATCATCAACTATTAATCTACAATCAATAGTTGACAGAAGCTTCTGAGATGATTGACAGAAGCAACATTTTGTCGATAGAAGATAGTAAACTACATAGATGCAAGCTGATTAATCATGTATTAATCATTCAATAATATGTGATTGATTTCATTAATTAATCTTGAGAAATTCTCAAGAAAATCAATGCAAAAATGATTAATATCTGATTAATAAACAATCAATCATTGATCATTCTGCAAATCTCTTCATATTTGAATCATCTTCAATTTCGATTTTTCATTTTCAAGCTTTATTTTTTAAGTCTCAGCTTTCAACTGTTGAATTTGAATCTTCTGTTAATGAATAGTTAATGAATTCTGATTGAAAACTGTTTGATTATTCTGAAATGTCTATTGATGTAAAGAGATTCAAGAGCTGAATATTGATAAGTGATTATTCATTTATTGATATTAAATTGATAATAAAATAATATCTTCAAGATTCATTTGAAGAATTTTGTTAACAAGATTGACTTCGTATAAATCTTTCATCACGCAAACTTTCAGAAGAAGAATATTGAGACAATATGTCAAAATCATCATTATCATTATCATTATGATGATCATTATCATCATGACTATGATGATCATCTTGATCTCGTTTTCATTTTCGCTTATTAGCTTTTTTTGTATCTATATTAATAAGTTATTAATTGCATATCAATCATTTATTAGTAACTTACAATCACGTTTTTCTAAATTAAAGAAACGCTCAGATGCAGAAGTTTGTCTATATGAGTGACGAACTTCTTTGTTTTGAAATGCTTTATATTGAGCAAGATCTCAATCATTCAGACTTTGTTCTCTATTATTGATAAGTTATTAATCATTTATTGATTAAAGATCAATCAACAAATCTCTTGATTGCTTGAAGAAGAGTTAATCTTTTTTCAAAACTATTTCTTTTATGATGTGTTTATTCAACAGCATTGATGTGATTTCAAGCTTAAACAAAAACATCTGCTGAAATTTTTGAACAATGAACATTAACATCAGATGCAATAATATCTGTCTTTTTCTGTTTGATTCAGAATTTTACGTTTGATGAACTGAGTTGCAAAGCTGAAATTGATTAATTATTAATACATGATTAATAGATGATTAATAGAAAATTGATTATCTATCAGTAAATCACAGATTTGAAAATAATCTTCTTTGAACTGAGCATTCAATAAACTTAACATACGATCATGAACAGAATCTGAATATGTATCTTGTTCGATTGATCGTGTAACTTCACGTAGAAAATAAATTCTACAATAGATAATAGTTCATGCTGTATATCATTGTCATTGACGAGATTCTTGATTGATACTTTGTAGATATAATTCGAATTCTGAATTAATAGTTGATTAGTAATGTAATAATAGCTGAACAGTAAAGCATTGATAAATGATTAATCATCTTTCAGTTGACTTGAATTCATATTCATAATCATAACTTCAAATTCTGATTGATGAATATGATATTATTTGACTTCAATATTCAATCATTTCTCAAATAAAGAAAAAACAGTAGAAAAGATGAATTGATAACATTCTGAAGTTTAACTATTTGTAAAGACTCAACAAAGAGTGACAACTAAATATTAATCGATTATTGATTGACAACTAATCATAGATTAATGAATGATTGATTATCTTTTCTTATTGATTGATCAAACATTGCAAATACAACTTCATTAACATTACGAGTTCATACTCTTTTGAAAGACATATCAACTTCAAATGATTTCTGTTTCATTAGAATTCAAGCTTGTTCTTCATAGAAACAAACTATGATTTTGTGTTTCTCGAAATAATTCAGAAATTGAATATAGTGTGACTGATCAATCAGTTATCAATCAGACATTATTAAAGAATTAATATCTTATTGATTAAGAAGCATTTTTATGATGTGTTCAATATTTTCACTGTACTTCATTGAACTTTTGTTCAGCAGAAAAATGCAACAATTTCTGTTTATATATAATTGCAGATATTCGATTCATATTTGATAAGAACTCATGAATTTTAGAAATGTGTTGCATGTGATACTTATTGCAGAAATCGTTCAACAGTGAACTTTGTAGAAACTTGACTATTAATGAATTAATAATCTCAGATTAATATAATATTATTCAACAATTAATATTTGAATAATAAATTACTTACAAGCAGTTAAAGTTGAATCTCGAATTTTGACTACTGTTTTCAATAAATCTTTTCATAATTCTAAAGATAATTGATTCGATGATGCTGATGAATGAGTATGAATATCATGAGAAGAAAAGATAAAAGAGTCACATTCTGTTGTATCTTTTGAAATAAGAAAATTGAATTTTACTTCACATGATACTGTCACTAATTCGTCGAGTTCAGTAATGTGATCGATGTCTATTTTAGATCAATTATTAATCGTTTATCAATAACATATTAATAATAGAATAATAGAATATTAATTATCACAATGTTTTCTTCAAGTATTTTGTTGTTCAACAATATGACAAGTGTTAAGATGAACATTAGACATTCATATATTATTGAATCAATCTTTAAGAAAATCAATATCAATATTCTGAATGTTCATAAGAGATTGATAATAATGTTTTTGAAAGTTGTTTCAAGTTGCATTTGAACATTCAATGAAATGATAAGTGACTTCAGCAATATTCTAATCAGTCAATAAATAATCAATGATTAATATTCAATTAATAGATTATTAATATGTACTTTTTGATTGCTTTCTTTCAACACAGATTGTTAGAGATCAATCTAAAACAAGTCATAGAAATGTCATTTAACTAATAGATAAATACTAAGAAAGAAAAGTATCTACAGAAAAGAACTCAATTCTTATATGTGTATTTCTCAGCTCTGTGCTAGACTCGATTGAGTTGATGTCTTACACATATGATGCAGAGACTCAATGACATCATCTTTAGATCAGATTTTCGCTAGACTTGATTAGAATGAAATCAGGCGAAGACTAGTTGAAAAATAAATGAAGACTAGAATCATAACATTATCTCTCTCTCTTGACTATTCATGTTTGCATAAATGTTGTTTCTTAGTGCGCTTTTCTTGAATATTTGATATGAAAGTTGTTAATCATCTCTTGAGTGTTCATAAATTCATCATCATCAGCGTTATATCAGTTGAGATCATTGTCATAGTTCTTTCATTTGACTTGATATTGAAGTTGTCTTCGATATCGTCGAAAGTTCAATATATCATCGATTTCTCATTCGTCTTTATTGTTTATCACTATTGATTTCGAAGATTCATTCTTCTGATCAGACAGAGAATCATTGACTGCAAAACAAAGAAGCTCTGAATGAAATACATCATGTATATGCATGATGTTTGATAGTTTCAATTTATAGAAGAAGTTAACAGAGTCTTTGATCTGAAATGAATTAAGCATCTTGTCATTCAATTTTTTGAAGAGTCTCGCTGTAATGATGTTTCGTTTGTTTAAAAACATCTTTGATTCAATCTTGTAATTGATCTTCTTTCTATGCTTATTAGCTTAATTCATCATTTGTTTTCGTGTTTTAATCAGAGCTTCACACATGAAGATCAATGTCTTGTTCATTTGTTCAGATATATTCTTGACTTGATCAATCTACAAGCGTTCGCGAATACTTTCATACTTGATGATGTCAGAGTCGAAGCTCATACGAGAATGAAAGTTCTTGTTCATGAAGAAGAGAATCAAGAAGATGACTGATGATAAAACGTTATTGTCAACAAACTCAATCATTGATAATCACTTAAATCAGTCGTTCTGCATATATGAACAGAAGAATCAAAGATATCGCTTGACGTTCTAATTAACTTGTTCACTTTGATCATTGATCTGAAGATGATAGATGATGAACAATCAAAGAGAAATGCTCAGTCGTTTGCAAAGAAACTTTCAAAGAATGAAGATGAACTGAGAATCTCGATTGAATACAATGAAGCTTGATAGATCATGAGTTCAATATACTCATTGAAGC
>JAABUK010007378.1_pt1 | contig 15903 bp, 13 predicted proteins | sample 5559141 | NCBI WGS metagenome assembly JAABUK01 (sample SAMN10711869, study PRJNA513367) | rock metagenome | isolation source: Antarctica rocks | place: Antarctica: Victoria Land, Pudding Butte nord | collected 2016-01-03
GTTTTGGGGTTTCGGTGGTGTGGCTGGCTGCGTTGGGGGTTGGTGGAAATGGATGGTTTGGGAGGAAGGGAAGTGGCGGGGTGCTGATGAGGGGAGGGTTTGGTGGCGTGGGGATGGGGAGGCTTTTGAGCCCGGGCATTACATTTGGGGTTGTTTGGGGAAGGTCGGTGGTTGGGTTTGGTGGTGGTATGGTTGAGCGGTATGAGAGATTTGGTTGCCGAGGAGGTTAGGACGGAGGTGGAGGAGGAGCAAATGTGTGTTTTCCCTGGTTTGTAGATAGGAGGGGTTTTTTCCTGCACAGGTTGCTAGCTGTGCTTCTTGTTTTTGGAGCTATGTGTATAGGGTAAAGGCATGCTTTCTCTGTTCTTTCAATACGTCGTTTTCTTGTTTTCTTTACATGGTTTATAAGCCTTGTTTGTAACGGGCGTCTTCTTTCTCTGCCTTGGAGGACGTCAAAAGGTAGCTTTAGTCTATACAACTTTCTTCCCTTCGTTGCCCTGCTCATTCTTTCTCTCTGCATGAATCATTGTGCTTGCCTCCTCTTGTTCCCAACGTGCCATCCACCACCGCAGCGTTTTCTCAATGAGCCCGCTCTTCAATACGCTAGAACTCTCTCTTAGAGACCGGCTATCCTCAACCGCCTTCCCAATCTCAAATCCCACCTTTCCCCCTCCCGTTCCTTCAATCCCGAACATCTTCTCGAAATGATCGATAAGCTTCAGCGCCGGGTTGCGCTCTGGGTCCGCGGCTGGATTATCGTTCTTGGAGCTGGATTGGGACAGTGAACACAGCTGGTGCAGCCATGTTGATGTTGGGACCGGGGTAAAGGAGAGGCCAGCGTGGGAGAGGGCGGGGAGGAGGGAGTGGGTCCAGGGGAAGGAGTGGGGGGAGAGGATGTTGTAGACTAGTTGGTTGGGTTTCTCGGGTACTGCGGGAGTACCGTTTGACATCCTGTTGCCCATCATGTCCGGCAAGACTGGTGGAGACAACCTAGCAAGTTCCAAGATTGTAGTTGCGAGCACGTCGACAGGAAGCCATTCGCAACTCATATCCAATTCCGGCATACACCCCATTGTCAGCGCACTCCTAATAACCAGCGGAATCTGCTCGTTCTCATTCCACCTCCCCCACTCCGTATCCCCCACCACCTGCCCAATCCTCAACACCGTCGCTCTTGCTCCCGCTTTTTCTACAGACGCCCGCACGACATGCTCGCCCACCAGCTTAGACCGGTCATAGCCCATATCCGCTGCATGCGCGAGGTCGGTAATGGGGGCTTCGGGGATGAGCCCTGATGCGGGTGTGCCCATGGCGGCGGAAATGGAGGAGCAGAAGAGGAGGCGGGCGCATGTGGGATGGGGAACGGAGAGGGAGAGCTTGAGGAGGTTGTGCAGGCCTGAGACGTGGGGTTCGAAGGAGAGGAGACCGAGCTGGAAATTAACGGGCCCGGCGCAGTGATTTATAAGAGTATTTTGGGTGGCGAGAGTGGTGAAGGTTGGCTCGTCGAGGCCGACGTGCGGGTGACTGAGATCGCTGGTCAAGGCAGAAATTCTGGTAAGATCCTCGGGGAATAGGAGGCAACGAGATTGAAGGGAGTTTTGGATGCGGGAGAGGGGGTCCTTGCCACGGATGAGGCAGTAGATCTTGGAGATGGAAGGGTGGGAGAGGAGCTGGGATAGGGTGTGTGCGCCAAGAGCGCCAGTTACTCCTGTGAGAACCACAACATGATAATCGGGCTCAGTGCTAGAGCGGGGAACGTGCCTCTCGAAAATGGAGTACTTCTGGATCATGGTCTCCATTTCCGCAACTGGATCGCCTACCTCGTCATTTCCATCTTGGCTTTGGCAGAGTCGTAAGAGGTGCTTCGCCAGGTTTGAGACGTTTGCAGTGTCGAAGATGACATTCTGGGTCAGCTTCTTGCTGTTGCCTCCAAGATTCAAATCCTTCACGATAAGGCCTCGCATCTGAATCGCCCGTAGACTATCCATTCCAGCACTGAAGAAATCTGTCTGGGGATCAACAAGCTGCGGTCCAATGATTTGCTGGCCGAGCTTTATGAGGTAGGCTTCCAAACTTGGCAGATCAAGCCTCAAAGAGCCCCCTTGTCATTCTTCGAGTTTGTCGTAGGCCTCATCAATCACCATCTCAAAAACTTTGTACATCTGAGGTCGAATCATTGAACCCTTGTCGGTCAAGGGAATCGCTATTCCAGCAGGCAGTGGCACAATCATGTCTTTGCCTATCTGTGAGAAACCCTCAGCATGCTGATTTGCAGCCTCGACAGCCAGCCAGATAGCACTGATAAATTCTACGTCGGACATATCCCTCACAGATTCAGCACGGAAAGCTAGGAGACCCGGTATCGATCTGGCAACCCCAAAGACCACCGCTTCTTTCACTAAAGCCTCTCCCCTGATACGACCCTCGATAGGTAGTGGTAGCACTTTTTCACCATTCACAAGGGTAATGCGGTTATCTAACCGGCCAAGGTACTTCCAAGCATTAGGGATGGAAGGATGCGGCCGAAAGAGATCTTTGGAGTGATATGACTCCGGCGGGTCGTCCGAGATGCTCTCCACCCGTCCGGGGTAGCCCCGTAGAAAAACAAATTCGTAGTTGTTGTCGCCGAGTGGTTTCGACCATATATGGTTCCTCAATGGGGTTGGCGGCCGGATGTACGACCACGCATCAATCCCTAGTCGCCGATCTAGGGACGAGCCAACGTAACCACCCTCGGTCCTATAAAAGGTACCCTGTTTAGTGATTCTAAATTCAAAAAACTCACTAGATCAGCGAGACTCACATTCCAAATGCAGAGCTGGATTTTACTCCTTGATGTACCAGACGATCGCCAAGTTCTTCCGGGCACTGGCTTCCTATGAAGATGACCTCCTGGCAGGATCTCAGGGCCTCAATTCCAGACTGCTGCTCACTAAGTAATTTGAGTCCATACGGCACGGTGTTAAATACAGACGGTCGTGCTTCGTTGATCACAGCGGTAAGGTTCTCGCAAGTCAACGGTAACGCAGGGTTGAGAAAGTATATTGTTCTACGGTGGTACCATCGTTGAGGAAGAACCGAAAATCCAAAGCTATGGAAGCTGCAGCACGGTCAACAATCTACGCCTGGTAGTCTAAGTTTTGTGAAACCGACAGTGGTAAAGTCATGACCTCTCTGTTACCTAGCCCTATCGGGTACGTAGTTGTGAAGCGGATATGCTTGCTGAATATAGGTTTTGGTATCCCGGTGGATCCAGAAGAGTGCTGAATAAGAGAGATACGATCTCTTTCTACATCTCTGTCAACTTCTCGTACAAAACGAGTCTGGGAAGAATCAGGCTTATCATAGTCTTTCCGACTCATCATTGGTAGTACTTGAATTGAATTTTCCTCTTTGAGCGACTTGGCTGTTTTGATCACTTATGGAGAATCCCGGTAAATCAACGTCTCGCAGTGTGTTTTTTCCATTAAGTTGATAATTGCCTGTGCGGAGAGTCTTGGAGATAACGTTAATACTGCATAACCAGCTCTTTGCAGGCCAAATACTGAAACGATCCAATCTAGGTCTGTATGCCCGAGCAGCGCAGCTCTTCTCATGCCATCCTGTCTCTCGTAATTGGCATATATTCAAGTGCTATCAATACTTTCTGGGAGCTCATGGCTTTTATATTCGCTTCTGTATAGTATTTTGGCCGCCAGATCTACGAATCTATCCAGGTCCTGGCCTGTATGGTACTCGAAGTCGGTCACAGCTCTCTCTGACTTCGGAAATGCCACAAGAGGAATTTGGACTTTGTCCGCTGCCCGCAGCTTGAATACATCATCTAGCAGGTAGAAGTCTCCTAAGCTTTCTTCCGAGCTATCTTCCTCAAATTGAACAGACGCCGTAGGGACCATCGTGGTGATGGTGTATGAAGAAGCTATGTTGGAGCTATTGAACTATCGAAGGTAGAGAACAAGGAAGAATAAATCAAATATCGAAGGAAGGATCACTAGGATTCTAAGATCAGCAAGTTGATATGGTTGGTCACATTCACTGCATTGCATTGCATTACCGTCTACCGAAATCTCTTTCCGCCTAAGCCCAGGATAATGCAACTCTTATCATTACCGGTGCTGTTGTTCACCCACCGCGATCAAACAACTTCAACAAAAAATAAAGCAACTGGGAAAGCGGACCGGACTTCGAGACCAAGGTGTTGACGGCGCCCAGGATACCTGAATCGCCACCGACAATAGCAGAGATTCCCCCCAAAACCAAAAAACCCAGAGAACAGCCCAATGATGGCAGAAGCAAGCCCAACAGAAGGCTCTGCGGTCTAGAAGGCACTGTGACGCTGTGAAAATATAGATTGATACCGTCAATCTGTGTCAAGATGTCGGCTTTTCCAATCTCTAGAGCGTGATACATGTTGCTCAACATGTCACGCAAACTTTTGCATTGCAACCCAGACCCGCGTCCACCAGTGTCTGGCTATCAGCTTGGTTACTCGGGTGTACTTGTTGGCGGAGCTCCAAGCGGCTCATAACACAGACACGATAAGAACAAGGACACGAACTTTTAGGATTATCGAATCTACCATTCCGTAGAACATGCTAAGAAATCCAAAGATCGCGAGAACTAGAATTTAACGTAGGATAGTAGAACGTGTTTTTCAACGGACGAGCAGTTTCTGAAGACTTTTCGCGCCCAAGAACCACATTTATACCTTCTTTGCTATAGAGCTCTATATTCGGATACCCAAAGATTCCAATGTTGTGGGCTGCTGATAGATTCCATCGCCAGCTCAATCGCTCGCTCATCGCGTCGCTTAATCTCCCGCGTAATATGGTGGGCGCTACTCTTCAGAGTAAGGTTAGCCGATGACGAGCAATTATCATCGTTCGAGGTTGTCTGCTGGCGACCGAAGCTGAGCTTAGCCATCAGATAGAGTCGTCCCAACTGTGTGGAATTATCATACTGTAGAACGGGCTAATAAGATTGTAGATTGCCTTGCGTGATAATGTGGAGCGCGTCATAAAAGCTACTATTTGGAATAAACCGCACTGGTCGAAACCTACCGATTTTTACACTCTGAAGGTCGTGGCCTCTATGGCTGAGGACCCATAAGGTGCTTCTGGGAACAAAGATAGGACACTTCTGATGCGTTCCACCTCCTGTAGGTAAAACCGTGTCTGCACATTTTACGGCGATATCTTGGCCAAGGCGAAGTTATGATCGATAAGTGGAATTACGCCTATTATTGAAGCATTCCATGATCTCTTCAATACATCTAGGCATGTGATGTTCGCGGTTATAGATACCATCATTCGTTGGTTGCTTGCGGCGTTTATGCATGGATTGGGAATCGCTTGATGCTTCAATCTCTTAACTTTAAAGCGTGGTATGTTTCCAGTTGCCCTAAAAAAAAGCTGCATGAGGTGTCGAAGAAAACCCGAATGAGTTCCGAGCTGTAGCTTCTAATGGAAAGCATCTGGAAGACTTGTTATCTACCCTCGCGGAACGCCTGCCTAAATGGCCTTTTCAAACGACGAGAAACTGCATCAACACGTTGGGGAGATATTAGTCTACCACTGGGGACCGCGCTTGTTTACCTTCTAGAACATTTGACTAACTAGGAGAGAATCAAATTCAGTAAACAGTTCCCAACAGCCAGGCCGACCAACAGAATAAGCTACAGCGGGTCCCAATTGTTTGATTTTCCAGTTTCTCGTATCACGCATCTTTCGCAGATGAACAAACTATCGACCGTACCTTCTCAAGATATCGATGAGCATGGATGTTCATTTGGATACAATGAAAGAGACACAGACAAGTCACAACAAAATGGCAAAATATCACTTATTCTGACAGCCTACAGCCATGCTCTTTCCGCCGCGGTTGTGCCTCAACTGGCGGATTCTAGATTCGATGCCATGTGAAGTAGTCTCCAGATCCTGATTCATTGGCAGCTTGCGTTTCCAAATACCCGCTAGAGTCATCCAGGCTCAATTCACTTCAGACTCTGATGTGATTATGGAGTTCTGTAATACACTGCTCCATCTCTATTCTAGCTCGAAATTCTACGAACAAATAGTTCTATCTAGATCTTGCAGCAATGCTCGGAAAAATCGCCATTCCAAATTCCCTACGAGTAGCAGAAATCCTTACTTTCGTGTTCTGTTTTGGGCTTAGCACCATGGCTGTAGTCACGCGTATATACACCAAAGCCATTATAACCAAGTGCGTGAGAGCAGAAGATTGTGAGTACTACTGGTGGCATAAAGACGGCTACTTTGCGGTCCCGATAGCTAAGTCCAAAAAGATCTCTCGGTCCTTGCTTGGGTATTATAGACCACCACAGACCCTCAAGCGCATATTAACTTCCAGTCCAGCTGAGCTTCGTAGCCTATATCGGGCCTGGGATTAATATTGGTAAGAACCGTGGAGACCCTGTTCACGTTGCTTATGTAGGTTCTACTTAGAGAGTCCCGTTCTAATAAATTACGCTGAAAGAGATATTCGTTGCGTAGCTTGCCGCTATCGAGTCGACTTTGTATTGCTTTATTGTTGTGATCGTTAAGCTATCAATTCTATTGCAATATATCAGCATATTCATGCCTCACCGACGCGGCCCGGCTTACATTGCTACACATGTACTTATCTGGACCAATCTCGTTTACTACACCATCAGTATCTTCTTATACACTTTCGAGGTATGCATCAGGACTTATGGTAAAGAGGATAGATGCTAAGTTCCTAAGTGCAACCCCAGAGAGAAGCTGTGGAACCCAAAAACCCCTGGGCACTGCATTAGCACTCATGAGCTTGGCGTCGCCTTGGGAACAGTCAATGTCGTATCAGACTTCTCCATATTCGTCCTTCCACTACCAATAATACGGCGCTTGCAGATGTCCACCCGGAAAAGAGTCAGGGTTTATGGGTGCTTCTGTCTGGGTCTCGTGGCTTGTATCGGTAGTGTTGTACGTGTTGGCTACAGCATCGCTGTTTTGCATATTCCCAGTAGCAGTCCGGATTACATGATTGTTATAGACATCACTGGACTGTGGAGGTATGAAAAGTCCCCTTTCCCTAGTGATATATGGCGTCTTACACGACGTAGTTTCGCTGAGATGTCCATTGGGATTATCGTGGGCTGTCTGCCAACTCTTCCCCGATTTTTCAAGCAATTTCATCAGAGCAGAAGCATCTCATCAGATACCACTGAAGTCCATCGTGGCAGTAATAGTGGTTGGAAATGTTGGCACGGCCTGTCTCACAGGCCCCCAACCGCATACACAGACAGCAACCAGGTACGTGTCTTTCAAATGAAGGGTCTCGGTAGCAGAAGCTCCATGTCCACAGCGCCGTATTTACCGCCCCTAAACTTCTCCGATACCTCCATTGGCATGTTCGACGAGAGTCTTCCAAAGAAACCGCTACCGACAAAGAGCAAACACATCTCAGCGACGTACTCGGAGCTGTGGCGAGCGCCTACACCATGGATCCCAAACGATGAAGGAGGTGGCAGTCGAGTGCAACAAGACAGCAGCAACAGTAAGCGCATTCTTTGTCAAAGGGGTTCATAGAAAAATATAAATGTCAGGATGAAGACTAAGAATTTGTAGGCATTCTAGTCGATGGGACTCTATTCCACTTATGCACCAGGGGACACAGTATGTCTGTAATCCCGTCTCCACAGAGACATCTAATTGAACAAATCAACTCACTGTTCTCGTGCAGTAGTATGATAATAGACTCGGTTTCAAATAAGAGACTTGCGTGATTAGAAAATTGGGCAAAGAAATATACGGAACTTGACCTTCCAAACTCAAGTTGCCACCTGATCTGATTGTTTTGGTCTGCCGTGCCTGGCTGTTGGTTATTTGTCTACTGACTTCCGACACCCACTGGCGATGCGATATATCTAGTAACTATCTACTTATTAAAGCGCTATACTTGTGAGTACATTCTCGGAAGATGACGAGGAAGCCGAATTTCATACAATGGCACGCATGCTTGAGGAATTTACTTTAAATCTCAACAATACCTGAAAATAAAAGCACAAATCGTCTCCTCCGAGGCCTCTCTGGTTAGTTGTTTCAAGAATAAAGCTTTCTCTCAACATTATCAGTCACTACGATGGAAAAGAAACATGATCTATTTCTAACCCGTTATTCCTTTCTCATGTAATGTTCTGTACGCTTACGGGAATGCTGCGACGTGCTCATCTTTTAAAAGTTAGGTAGTAGCATGATTGTTGAGTGATATATCAGGCTTGAGAACAAGACCATCGAGGTGAGATAAGGGGTGAAGTTGTGCTGTAACCAGCAAATCTTCGGCTACTAAATTCCACGGCATGATCGAGATTGGACTTCCTCTCTTCGTACGAGTATATGTTGAGAATGCAGCAACTCTTCCGTTCTTGCAGTGAACTCGAACGATGGTTAAGACTATCGCAGGTCTATCCCCTTTTGCTGCTGATCCACGGCGGCATCGTATCGCGGAAGCTACCCTGCCAATGTCCCCAAATACTCGGCTTACACATCTATTGCCAGAAAGACCATCTGCTCTTGTGCTCATAGAGTCCTCTCTTCGCCGGTACCCTTGTCTTCTTTCCAACAAATCCATCGGTTTTCCCTTCGACTCGGCCTCGTTACATTGCATCCAAAACACTCGGCAACAGGTATTCAAACCCCAGGCTTCGCCACTCCCCAGCCATCAGCGTCGAATATATCCAACCCAACAACACAGTTTCCCACTCAAATATCCACCAGCCCCCTTTAAACCCCCAACTCGGCATCGCGACCCGTTGCCTACACCTACCCCTCCATTCCCTATCCCCCTATCCCATCTCCCGCAGCGACTCCTTCTCCGGCCTCCTCGATCTCACCAATACGGGCCTCCCAACCGGCTCCGAAGGTGGCTCCTCCGGTGCTGACGTGCATATCGATTTACGCTTTGTAGCAATGGCATGGGATCGAAACGACGGATGGAATATGGGCTTGGACAATGGGGACGCCGAATTTGGATCAGGCGGGGGTGCAGGGGTTTAGTGATAGTTGTGTGCCGCTTTTGGGGACTGTGTTCGTCCCGGGATGAGGACGGAAGGAAGTGAGGTTCTTTTCAAATGGGAGATGGACATGACAGCGGGACTAGGCTGCGGCCTTGTGACGAAACGAATTGCACCTTCTATGCTTTCTTGTAAGAGCTTTTGAAGGGCCGCTTGCGTGCCATCTTTAAAGGTGTCCTCTGGGGGTTATACAACGATGCCTTGATGAAAAAAATGCCATATTTGTTTCTAGCTTCATGACTCGATATTCAGTCCGTTGTCGTGCTGTAGATTGGAGTCGCTACGATCGCTATGATGCATGACTGCGACCGGAGCTGTTCACTCGTACAGTAAGTAACTTGCATATTTACATCTCGCATCGTAAGGTTCCCAACATGGAATCAGGGAGGGGACTATAAGCTCTTCCCACTGATGTTTTGCAACGGTCCGCCAATTCAGTATCAAGTCTGGAAAGCTCACGTTTTCGCGAGGCTGATCACATGACCCGTTCGAGCATGTGCATGCTGGGGAATCATGCACCTCTCGGTCGTCGCCTAATTCAACTCGCATACAATGAGTGCCTAGAAAGATTCGCATTCAGCTCTTGGCCAGAAATTCTTCATCTGTCTAAGGGTGAATGTTTTATCTTTTGCTGCCTATTGCTGTCTATTGCTGCAAACCTTCATGCGCAAGTCCAATCGACCTCTGAATACTAACTCAGCTTCTTGTGATCTGTAATCATGGATTCACAATTGGACACTACCTTGATCCAGCATGTAGCGTCGAAAGGCTTCCAGCTTTTCGGCAAGCTTCTAGATGTGCCTAGCCGCTCCTGGATAGTCGGTCGAAATGATATTCAAGACGCCAGCATTGAGGTTGCATTCACCTCTAGTCTACTGAAGCACTTTGTTGAGTCGTTGGAGCATAGCGACGGAGAAGCTGGAATGGTTTATCTGATCGACTCAGCAGGCTTGTCAACCGTGAATCGGTCCGCATCAGCCTGTGCACGTGTTTTCGACGAGATAGAACATGGTCTGATACGATTTGTGGATGAACCAAATGAAAATTTTCGGCCAATCCAGGAGAATTTACGAACTACACTTGGAGAGGCGAGGAGGATATTGACCAGTACAATCCAAGGAACTTTGAAACACCAGACTGCGGAGCCCAGTCTTCGGTCTTCAAACGTTGACGGGGCCCAGTGTAATCACTTACCACCAGCTAAAGCTCAAATCTTGCCATTTGAGCGGAGCTTTGGAGACTCTATGACATATCGAGGTGCATCGACAGCGAACATAGATCCAGCTCTAATTTCGCCCCTCGCCCCGACTCATCGGCACGACCTTGCCAACGTTGTGGATCTCGGTGCTGATCAGCCCACCGGTAAACGTGATCGGATCAGTTTGACCGGAGATTCGTCCTTTACCTTGAACAAAAGTGTTACAGAAAGTCCTGGAATAGCTCGTAAGCAGTATACGGGAAAAGTATTCCATGGATCCCGCGATCTGCAGAAACCAGAGGAAACAAGAAATTCGAACGATGGCAGCGTTCTTAGTGCCTGCACTATCATGCCAGTGGTTCGTCCACATGCTCTCGGACACTACATCGACTGGCTAGTAGTTGAAACGCCGCTTCAAGAGATGGAGGTGATAATGGAACTCCGGAGGCTTCACGAATTGGATTCGAGGAGCATCTGCGAACAATTAGATAGCCTGACCCTTCTTGAGCGCTGTGCACTAGCAGAATATATCGCTTTAACACCGCTGCCACCTACTACGTCTCGGTGGCCTTATGGAAAACACATTGTTCTGCTGGCGGCAGTCGTCGAGCACATAAAGCCACCTGAGGAGCTTGAGTGGTTTCGCGGCCGACTGTCTGAGCGACGAGTCAAGATCGTTGTTAGCTCTAAGCGGCAATTGAATCCTCAAAATCATTCAAACAACCCAAACAGCTATCCTTGGGTAAGGGTTCACCGTAAACACATGAGTCCAAGGCTTCTAGACGACCGCGGCTTACCTTGGGAATGGGATTATTCTAATCCAAATTATCTTATTATCAAGCGATGGATACCACAGAATGAGCTGGACATGCTCTTTGACCGATCTCGAGATATGCGACGATCTCAGGATTCGATCCTCGATGCATCACCCTCCCTTGATCCTTACCAACAGCCTACGATCGGGCAAGAGCAAAATTCAGAAACAGACACCGTGATGCTAAGGCGACGATTCTGCAAACCGCTCACAAACACACTTGCTCGGTTGGGCTTTATCAAGGACGACGACAAGAACAAGGACATAGCGAAAGGAGCCATCCGGAACCACGGTGCTTCCCAGAACCCAGGACAGTACTACCACCAGCGCGAACCCAATCCTGGTGAAAGCGAAAAGGTCGCCGAACTATGGAAAACGAGAAAGGACATTGAAATCGAGATCGAAGAGCTCGAGCGCCAAAAAATCGAGCTGAGAATCCAGAGGAGAAACGAAGACAAGCAACGCATGGTAAAACACATTTTATACATCACCATCGTTACACTATTGCTAAAGTAGACTACCAGGCCGATTCAAGATCCTTCCCAAACTCCCAACCCCTTCCACTCCGCCGACGCAGCCACACCAGCTCCAAAACCGCCTCTCCATCAAAGACAGCCCAGTCAACGCACAGCTTTCCTATGCATATGGATCTAGATAGCGGTTTCCTTGTGCCGGACGATCCGATACCGGATTTTGGAGCCAGCTTGGTGGATTTGGCTTTTGACGACCGGACGCTGTCTTCCGTGCTCCAATCTTCCAAAGAGGCAACTCAGGGTGTGTGCCAGCCGACGCCTTTACAACCAAGCGTATCGCAATTTAGCGAATCCAGGCCTGATGCAGCACCGCAGGAGATCGTTGGTGAGGTGCTGGCCAAGTGCACCAAGTTTCCTTTCAAGGGCTGAAGGGTCATTCTCCAATTTGAAGGGGCAGGTCTTCGGGTTGCTTTTCACATTTCTTCCAGAATGTCTTTTCTCCAAGAATGACTCAGCCTTCTAATGCTATCCTTTTCTTCCTCGCCGTTAACGATCTAAATGACCACCTCTACGTTTCTAAACGCCCCACGACTCTCACGACTCTTACGACTTTAATATTTCACGGATAACGCCGCTACATCACCGCCACGAAACTCCCTTTTTCTCCTTTCTAGCATGTATTTTGGATGACTCTTTAGTAATACGATAGCGCCACAAGATATGCAGAACCATTATGTAACGGAGAACGCTTGAAGCATTAGGTACTTACCGTACGGTAGTAAATAAAACACATGTGCACTATTAAACTTCAGAAGATTGTGAGAAAAGCACATAAGATATCGCTAAACCACAAGGTGTAATTGGGTATAAGATATGGGGTTTCCCCTTGAGTACCAGCTGAACATATAGCGATTACGTTCTACAAAATTTGATGTTTCTATCATGGTGAAAAACTGTCAAGGTAGTCATATGGTCAAGCTCATGTATAGGTGAAAGGATGCCGTATAATATGAATATACACGTTAGCGAGAAGTTGAAAGATTCAACAGTGTCTTATGAATAGAGGGTGTATATGTACCCATAGACGAGTGTACATTTCTCGAAAGGGGTGTACGTTTATGGATTTCCTATTATACATTTTCGTATCGAGCAATAGTGCACCACTGTAGTTGAGATTTGATTTCTGATGGCGCTAGTACAAGGCTTCGAATAGATAAGGTAAGATAAGCTATGAGCTGAACATCTCTTCTCTCAAGAATCCTACCGAAGACTAGAGAGTACTGAGTAAGCCTCACTACTTGTTCATGAGTACGAGTGAGTATTTTGTATGTCCAGCACCGTCGAAGAAAGGCAGCCTGGTTCGCGAGCCTCGAGAAGTTCTTCTGATGCTCTGAAGTTGGGTGACCGCGCCTCTGGGGGGCTGAGCTGCTGCCTGATACGGCTCTCTTAACAGTATCTAATAAGGCGCGCAAGCTATACATGGATACGATTAGCCACCGTGTTCTTCAGAGCTTCACGCTATCAGACGAAAACTGACAGAGCTATGAAAGCTTAAGAAGCTACACCATCGATCAAGCCCTCATCAGCGTGCCTCTCATAAGAATATACTGAAGAGCCTGGAGAGATATGCATCCCCGGGACTACACAGTGGGATGGATCTGTGCGGTGGAGACGGAGTGCGTGGCGGCCTGCGAACTGCTGGACGAGGAGCATCTTGCTCCGCTGAGCGATTCCTTTCACGACCCTCACGACAACAACACCTACACTCGCGGTCGCATTGGCGAACATCACATCGTCATTGCATGTCTTCCGAAAGGGAGATACGGCATCGCCTCCGCCGCCAGCGTGGGCAAAGACATGCTGCGCAGCTTTGAGTCTATCCGGATTGGATTAATGGTCGGCATCGGAGGGGGAGCGCCTAGTGACAAGCATGATATCAGACTCGGTGACGTCGTGGTCGGCTGTCCTTTGAATAGGGTGGGTGGTGTGGTTCCCTACAACTTTGGCAAGGCGATCCAAGATCATGAGTTCCAGGAATCAGGTTCCTTGAACTCACCGCCGACGTTACTGTTGACTGCGGTAACCAAGCTCAGCGTAAATCACAAGAGGAAGGGCAACAACATCGCCAAATGGGTTAAGAAGATAACAAAGAATGCAAACTTGTCAGAGGAATACCAACATCCAGGTGCAGAGCATGACAGATTATACGAATCAAGCTATACTCACCGTGACAATGATCTCAAGTGCGAGAGTAGTTGTGATAGCGCATCTCCCCCTGTGCTTCGCCGACCACGACGAGCTCCTGACCCAAATGCACCGATGGTGCATTACGGCCTTATTGCATCAGCAGATACACTGATGAAAGACGCGGTTGCTCGCGATCAGCTAATCAAGAAGCATGATATTCTATGCTTTGAGATGGAAGCGGCAGGGCTTATGAATGAATTCCCGTGCGTTGTTATCCGAGGCATTTGCAGTTATTCGGACTCACACAAGAACGATGTGTGGCAAGCGTACGCGGCGGCCTCGGCGGCGTCGTATGCTAAGGAACTTCTTTGCATTATCCCAGGATATCAAATCACGCGCACGCAAACGGCGACTGCGATAGCTGTAGAAACGAGTGAGTAGACCCTAATATTATTTACTACGTCGGCACTTGGGAGGAGCAGGTTAGAACTTCTACTTCCTTATTATGGGAGAAACGAAGCTTGTGAGATTGTCGTGATGATTGTCTTGGTTTTCATAAGATAAATGCTAGATCACAGTTTATATAGCGCTGATCTTTCTACGATAAATTAGTTAAACCCCTTTTCACTGTGCCATTTCAAAAAGATGAACAGTTCATTGATCGACAAGATATTTTCGCTCAGATCGAGAAGCAGCTTCATATGCATTCTCGTGCTTCGTTATGTGGGATAGGAGGAGTTGGGTATACTTCTTCCTCCAAGCGTACTATCATATATACTAACAAAGTACCAGAAAATCTCAGATCGCAATCGAGTACGCTTACAGGTTTCGGCAGAATCGACCGCAGAGTCATGTTTTCTGGGTATTTGCGGCCAGCACTACTCGGTTTATGCAGGCCTATCGAGATATTGCACAGACATTGAAACTCTCCGGATGTAATGATTCCAAGATTGATCCGTGTGGACTGGTCTTCAAGTGGCTTAATGAAGACGACAGCGGCGATTGGCTCCTGATTTTGGATAATGCAGACGACGCGGATCTCTTCCTTCGTTCAGACGTATCACCCACTACTGAGACACCAACTTCAAGGTCTCTTATCGATTATCTTCCAAGAAGATTGAGTCCTCAGAGGCTACTAATTATTACTACAAGAAACAGACATCTAGGTGAGGAGCTGGTCAAGGGGGAAATATGTGTTGAAATATCACCGTTCTCGTCTCAGGAAGCGCGAGAATTGCTGCGATCGAAGCTAAGAGAAGATATAGATCTTCTTGATACATCTAGCTTGGAAAGGCTGTTGGATGTCTTGGGTCATATTCCACTCGCTATCACTCAGGCCGCTGCTTTCATGAACCGTAACAGCATGTCTTTGCAAAAGTATCTTGCAGCCCTCGAGAAAGATGAGCAGAATCTGGTAGATCATCTGAGCGAAGACCTTCGAGATCATCGAAGGGAGCCAGGTTTTCCCAATTCGGTCTTTCGAACATGGAAATTATCGTTTGATCAGATTCAAGCTCAAGAGCCTTCGACGGCAAAGGTCTTCTCACTCATGGCAATGCTTGACTGGCAGCAGATTCCTGAAAGTTTGATATGTAATGCGGTTGAAAGGGACATAGATTTCACAACCGCCATAGGGACGCTAGTTGGATTTTCTCTAGTCAGCAAAGGGATCAATCAAGAGACATTTGCAATGCACCGCCTCGTGCAGCTCTCTGTGCGCCAGTGGCTGGAGCATGAAGACCGGAAAGGACACTATGCAAGGCAAGCTTTGCAGCTTTTGGCAAATCGATTTCCTCACAGTGATTATGAGAATTGGCAAATGTGTGAATCTTTGTTACCTCATGCTCAGCAAGTTTTGAATCATGACTCAACCTTGGAAAAAGATGGGGGGAAACGTGCACATCTTTTATCCAACATAAGTTTATATTATCGGCAGCAAGGAAGATATGTGTCGGCATATCAAGCAGTCTCTGAAGCATATAATATTGATCGAGAACAATTAGGAGAAGTCGCGACTGACACCTTGCAGAGCTTATCTTTGCTAGCATCGGTTCTTCAAGAGCAGGGAAAGTATGAGGCTGCTGAGGAGATGAATCAACGGGCTCTGAAAGGCTATGAGACGACTCTGGGACTCGAGCATCCAGAAACATTGGTCAGCGTCAATAATCTGGCATTGGTG
>JAABUK010007381.1_pt1 | contig 15898 bp, 13 predicted proteins | sample 5559141 | NCBI WGS metagenome assembly JAABUK01 (sample SAMN10711869, study PRJNA513367) | rock metagenome | isolation source: Antarctica rocks | place: Antarctica: Victoria Land, Pudding Butte nord | collected 2016-01-03
CTTGACAAAATTTTGCTGCAGCCTTGGCAAAAGGAACACCAAAAATCAGAACTTTTTGGTGTTCCTTTTGTCAAGGCTGCAGCAAAATTTTGTCAAGCCACTACGCTCAATTAGATAATATTACCATTTCAGTGACACAAGGAATATTGTATTCTTAACTTCATAATAACTTTAAAATTTATATAATTACTCTTAAATACTTATAACAGTTATATTCAAATAATTATAGTTTTAAATTTATAAAAATCACTCTTCTCTTTCTTAATTTAATTAAAATTAAGAAAAATTCTTTTAAATCAATTTATCTTACTTTTCATTATCTATATTAAATTAAATTTAATGAATAAATCTAACTTAATAAAATGAATATATAGAAAATTCCAAGAGCTATCTAACAGTACTATTTATAGTCTTCTAGCTATGATATTCAGCTTACTACAAGTAATTAAAGATGAAATAATATAAAAAAGTGCTGTAAGATTTTGATGTTCCTTCTGCTAAGACTGCAGCAGATTTTGACGCTAAAACGCGGGAACGCTATTCTCAATAAGGAAGGGGCACAACTTCAGTGACACAAGGAATAGAATGTAAGCTCTTCTTCACGAGAGATATTCGCAGAAATCGTCTTTAAAGATCTTCTGAACATGATATAATATATCATGCAAATATAATAATCAAAAAACGCGTTTAAATTTGATCAAGAAAAACGCGTTCGCGAATAGATACTTTTGCGTTAGTACTATCTCTTGTGTCACTGAATGACAACAATCTCATATTGAGATTAGTACTCCCGCGTTATAGCGTAGAAATTGGGTGCAGCCTTAGCATTAAGAAAATCAAAATTAAAAAGATGAAAAGTACTTAAATCAGTTATAGTAAACTAAGCTTTTAAGCTGACATAATAAAAATAGTATTATTAAAAAGTGCTAATAAAGCTTTATATAATAATCTACTTATATATATTAATTAATTATTAAATAAATTAGAAATTAATAATTAATTAAATTTTAAATTTTTTTTTAAAGCTTAATAGATTATATAGAGTTAATAACTGAAACTGAGATTTTATAAATAATATTATAAGAAAGTTAATTTTTTAAGCTATAAAATAATTTATTTAGATTTTAATTAGTTTTATTTTAAAGTGAATATATTTTGATTTCTAATTAGAAATAATAATATATATTATTATTTTAATTTAAAAAAAAGATATTATATTATTATTTCTAATTAAAAATCGAAGTGCACTCACTTTAAAATAAAGTTAATTAAAATCTGAATAAATTATTTTATAACTTAAAAAATTAGCTTTCTTAAAATATTATTTATAAAATCTCAGCTTTAATTATTAACTTTATATAATCTATTAAGCTTTAAGAATTTTCTTAAAATTTAATTAATTATTAATTTCTAACTTATTTAATAATTAATTAATATATATAAGTAGACTATTATATAAAGCTTTACTAGCGCTTTCTAATAATACTATTTTTATTATGTCAGCTTAAAAGCTTAGTCTATTATAACTGATTTAAGCACTTTTCATCTTTTTAATTTTGATTTTCTTAATATCAAGACTGCATTCAATTTCTACACTATAACGCGGGAGTACTAATCCCAATATGGGATTGTTGCCATTCAGTGACACAAGAGATAACAGCTTAAGCTAAATAGATTCAATAGCCTATAAAAATAAATACTTAAATTATAGAAACTAATCTAGCTTATAAAGAAGCTATATAAGTATCAGGTGCGCACTGCGGCCGTTAATCCCAATACAGTATCCCAGCCCTAAGGCCCTTCGGGAAGCGTAGCCCCAACGCGTCAAGCCCACGTGCTAAGCCTCGGGCATTTTGCTGTACCGCGAAATGGTTGGATTTCCATAACTCTGCCTGCACCCTCCTCCACGTACAGCATATCAACAAAGCTGTAGCAACTCGTGACAGAGGTTAGAAGACCTGCCGCACGGGAGAAGTGTTGTTTAAAAGGGGGTGTTTTTTTGAGGACGTTGAAATGGAGCGGTTAGATTTAGACGCAGGTGAGATAATGCGAGGGACAGGTCACATGACCATTGGGGTGCACGGAGTACAATGGGTACCAAAAGCGCCCGCAAAGACTGCCGAAAACAGCGGCCGATGTCTCTGAACATAGAGTTAGGAGGTAGATATCTGTACCCTTAGTGCCAATAGACGTCTTCTCCCTTGTATTGCGGATGCTGTTTGTTTTGTAAGGTTCTTGGCATCGCGGAGGTACGTCCGGTGTCCTATCAAATGAATCCGGCTTCGGGGCCTTTGAACGGACAAATATTCGTGCGCATATGCCGAAGGAGGGAGTATAGTGTATTTACACCTTTCATGCAAATCCACCCGCTTGAGATTTTCCTTTACAACAGCAACATCACTGGAAAAGATTATTGTTTTCATTTGCATGCGCCTTCTGTCTTACCAAAGGCAACAACATCATGCAGTCAGAGAAGGATCTGGGCGCCAGCGAGCAGCAATCGGCTACTTTAACGGGTGAGACGCAGCATGAGCCTTCCATCAAGCTGACGAAAGTAAGATTCGTGTTGGTGCTGGTTGGCCTTGTTCTGGCTATCTTCCTGGTATGTTTAGCCAATCTTGTTGCTTGATCTAAAGCATGTAATTAATTGAAACATTATAGGCGTCCCTTGACTTTGTCAGTGGTTCTTCAATTTCAACCCTGGGTCTCTACTTTTCTCTGACAACAACACCAGACAATTATAGCAACCGCCATTCCTGCCATCACCGACGAATTTCACAGTCTTGAAGACATTGGCTGGTATGGCTCGGCATTCTTTATTACTACTGCCGCGACCCAGTCGGTCTGGGGCAAGCTCTATACCTTTTTCTCGCTAAAATGGACATACCTTACTGCGATCGCTCTCTTTGAGGTCGGAAGCTTAATATGTGGTATGTGCCTAACGTCGATACCACCACTGTTTGGGAAGACACAAGGACTAAGAGTTGTAACTAGGTGTGGGACCAAGCTCAACTGCCCTCATTGTCGGTCGCGCCATTTGCGGTGTTGGTGCTGCGGGTCTCTTTGCCGGCTCCTACACTATCATTGCGGTCTTGCTACCGCCAGAGCAGCGACCTAAATACAGCGGTTTGATGGGAGCAGCCTATGGCGTAGCGAGCGTCGTTGGACCACTCATTGGCGGTGCCTTGACAAGCAATGCGACATGGCGTTGGTGGTACGACCCGATGCTCCGAGATGCTCCAAAAACTACGTTCGCTAATAGCATCGCAGCTTCTACATCAATCTGCCAGTCGGCAGCATCTCTGCAGCAGTCATTTTCTTCTTCTTTGTGAATCAGCCGCCAGCGAGTCGTCCACGCTGGCGGCAGATGTTGATCGAAATGGACTTCATCGGCATGGTACTTGTTCTCGGAGGTGTGACCTGCTACGTTCTTGCAATGCAATGGGGTGGCATCTCGAAAGCCTGGAATAGCAGGGACGTCATTGGGACCCTTGTCGGCTTTGGCCTCCTCTTTGTTGCGTTCGTCGTTGTCGAATGGTATCAAGGAGAGAACGCTATGCTGCATAGTCGGATCATGAAGCGACGCACTATCGCTGTTGGCTCATTTTTCGCTTTTTTGTGAGCTTGCTCGCTCATGGATGGAAATCTATGACGGGGTGACTGACGCCAAATAGGATCAACTTTGCATTCCTCCTCACCTTTTATTATCTACCCATCTACTTCCGTAAGTCATGAAGGCTTCCTGGCTTATTACAATTTTGCGTGCGGAACACTAATGGCATGAAGAATCAGTGGAGGGTGTATCGGCGGCAATAAGCGGTATCCGGACTGTACCATATATTATTGCAGTCAGTAAGTGCAATGCTCCGCAGCGCCCGTCTTTGGTGCAGCTGCTGACTCTCCAAGCGCTCGGCGTCATCATCGCGGGTCAAGCCATATCTGCTCTGGGTCATGCTGTGCCGTGGATGATGTTTGGAGCGGCTGTCACGACTGTAGGCTCAGGTCTTATCTATACTTTCAACATTGGATCACCAGCCAAAGTTTGGATAGGCTATCAGGTACGAAGGTTCTTGGCGATCATGTGGCTTGTTATTAACCTTGCCCTTTTCCAGATTCTTGGGGGCATTGGCGTCGGTCTCAGCTTTCAGGTGCCAATCATGGTCACACAGGCAACGACGAGAGAACAGGATGTCCCGCTGGCAACAGCTATTCTTCTGTGTAAGTGCAGGAACGATTGGGTAGCGAGGAAGCAGCTATCTGATTTACTAACTCTGGCCTGTAGTCATTCAAACCCTTGGAGGCGCCTTTGGTGTCTCAGCTGCGCAGGCCGCCTTTCAGAATACGCTTCTGAAGCAGCTTCCTATCACGGCACCTGGTGTCGACCCAATGTCGATCCTTCACGCCGGGGCGACACAGCTCAAAGATATCGTGCCGTCAGGTTCGTTGGATGGGGTGTTGAAGGCCTACTTGGCTGGTTTCAGGGAGACTGTGATTATTGCCGTTGCATTCGGTGGTGCCGCATTTATCAGCTCGTTTGGATTCAGGTTTCTAAGCATCCGACAGACGAGGAAGGTGGAAGGTCAGGACTCGTAGAAGAATTTGTGTCGCACATATAGAAGGGAAGACATTTACACACCAGCATCACCAGGGAGTTCGGCTTGTACCATCAGGATAGACAAGACAATTGAGACTTTGAGCGCACTCTGTATCCGTGGTCAACGAGAGGGTCCCCCCCTGTAGGGGGGCCCCACCCTAGGCAGGGGTATACCCCTGCCTAGACCACTCGCCGCATGCGAGTGGTGAACAGAATAATGGCCATATCAGAATAATGGCCACATCAGAATAATGGCCACATTTCTGTATATTCATTGCGAAATACGTTGTAGATGGCCCAATTATGCGTTTTTTATATTCTTTTTAATTGAGATCCTCTAATAGATCTCGTGCGCACTATCTAGCCAAGTTTTGACTGCGTTGCTGCTCTGCTTCAAGCCTCATACGCAATTCTCTCTCATTTCTTAACGCCCGCTTAAGCTGAGGTCCCCCTCTTCTTGACGCTGTGTAATCATTCCTCTTGCTTAATGAGCATATAAGGTCCCCCCCGCCTGAAGCTGTCTTCGAGTTCGATTCTGGCGTGCTCGACGTTCAATAGCTGCTGCAGTTGACTCTGCTAATTGCAGCTTTATCTGTCCCCCATTTTTGGCCTGTGTGAGGGCGCCTTTGATGAATATCGTCTGAAGAGATTTCGTACGACTTGGGTTTGCTTGTTGAAATAGATCGGCTTGTTTTTGAAGCGCTTGAGCTGTATATGGAGTTGTAGGAGCTGAGTGAGAGGATTCTGAGTCTGAGGGGGTAGATGGTCAATTTAACGGAGGAGGCGCTTGATAATCTCGCACTTTTGCTAATACAACTTGTGGATTGTAAGGAATTAACCCACATTCTCTGAATGAGGAGAGAATGAAGTTCTTCTTAAATGTATCTCTTCGAATGCTTGAAATTGGAGTAAGGATTTCAAGCTTGGTGAACTTTGAGCACCCGGTTTGAGTAGCCTGATCAACAGCTTTGGCGTGGAAATGCTTGAATGGCTGAAATAGTATAACATCTAGCGGCTGAAGAATATGGCTCGTATGGGGAGGTAGAGGGAAGATATGAATCTTCTGCTGCGCACAGAATTCAAGAATTTCGCGTGTGAGATGGCTTCCATATTCATCGCAAAGCAGAATTCGACGAAGCCCCTGCTGGTATTTTCGGCTTTGACGATTGAAATGATGAATATAGTCATACGCCAGGTCATCATTATTATATCCACTTTCGGATACACCCACAAGTACATTATCTTTGGGATCGGAGAAAAAGCGCTCTTGATATAACTTATCAGACAAAATAAGCATCTCTTAAAAAGCTACTTTATCAGCGCTAACAGCCTCTACAGAAGTTATAAGCTCTTGATTATTGTTAGAAGCAAGATAGGACCTTTTAAAGACTATAAAGGTTACTATTTACTGACTCTTACCCACGTTGATTCAAAAGCCTATTGCGTCGAAATTCCAAATATTCTCATTCGCAACTTTAAACTCCATATAAAGTCACTGAGAATGCTCAAATCAATTCAAAATCCCCTCTAAATTATAAGCAAGCTTACGCTTAAGCTCTAAAGGCTTCTGTTTAGTCTTATGAAGCTCAGGAAATCGTTCAAGAAAGCATGTAGATTAAAGACGATCTACAATAGACGGTGAATCTTCTCCGTCGTGGTCCTGCTTGAAAATGAAGTTTGCAGTGATGACTATTATTTTCGAATCCTTTAAGCAGCAGATAGGCTGGCGTAGGCAAGAGACGCTTCTCGACCGGATGAGCTCGCTCTTTAATGACGGAGGTTACGATATTGAGGAAGTTGGCAAGATGACACGGCAAGTGCTGATTGAAAGATATCCGTGTTCGTACGGGGCGTTCATTGCTTCAATCGAAATAGTCATGATATGGAAGAAAGCCTTCCAGCTCATGCAGTGATATTCTTGGTGATACCAGGAGCCACCTTCTCCAAAATGGCCGCCAATTCATCCCAGACCCTCTTTTCGAGTGCCTTGCCTTCCTCGCTGCGCACCAGAGGCGACGGATCCGCGATCTTATCATCGGCGATGTACTCCCCTGTGCTCTTCTCGCCGACCATACCTGCCGCATTGACCAGAGTTCGACTGCCAACTTCCAGCTTCCGTCCTAAGAGAGTCTTGAAGACGACCGGTGCCCACCCCATGTCCTTGACCAGTTCGGATTTGCAGAGCCCGGGCGTGACGCAGTTGATTACCACGGGATATTTGAAGCGGTCTTTGATGAGGGTTCTCGTCAGATGGCGGAGAGCAAGAATCTGCAGAAGCTTTGAAACGTTGTACCTATCCATCATATCTGCCGTCTTTTTGTCGTCCAGAGCTGCGAAGATGCTCGGACTGTTCTTCTGTGGCAGAGTCGTCCAGTGGTGGACCTCTGAAGTGACGATGGTGAGGAAAGGCTTGGTCTTGGTCTTGGCGGCAGAGTTGCGCATGATTGGCAGCAGAAGAAGCGCCAACAGGAATGTGGAAATGACATTGACCGTAATGTGACTTTCGTGTCCTTCTGCGAGAGCGAAGGTACCTTGTGCGATGCCAGCATTCTCAAGGCATACGTCAAGCCTGGGAAGGGATTCGGCGCGCTTGGCGAATGCCTTGACGCTGTCATACGAGGAGAGGTTAAGCTCCCAAACCTGGACCACACCGGTGCGCTTCTCAGTGCGCTCAATGTCTTCCTTTGCAGCATTGCCCTTGCTCAGCGTGCGGCAGGCGATGATTAGATTGCTCGCGCCAAGGCGCGTAAAATGGCGCGCTGCTTCAAGGCCCAGACCTGTATTGGCGCCAGTCACAATGACCGTCTTGCCCTCGTATGATAGCGAAGGGTATTGTGGCTTGTAAAGGAGTTGTGACTTGAGGAAAACACCGAAGCTCGCCATGATGACAGACAAGTCGCTGTTGTTGGCAGGCAGTGTTAAGGTGGTGGTATGATGATAGACAAGTCGCTGTTGCTGGTAGGCGGTGTTAGGATGATGATGGTGGTGGTGGTGATAATGGTGATGCTCAAGCAGGGAGAAAAGAGATCCAAAACAGGCTAATCTCAACCATTTATGATGAGTCACCTTTGGCACAGCACAGCACGACCAAGCTGCTTATCGGAAATGGCGGGGTATGTATCTGCCCGCTTCGATTCCTTTGTCTCCGTTGGATGCCACTTACAGATTTCGGTGAGCCAAGGAGGTGATGCACGGAGGTATACGGATGCCTAATCCGCAGCCCCTTATCCGCAGCCGGACAGGCTTCATTGTGCATCGTCGCCCGTAAACTATATCTAATTAGTGCCCTGCTGGTTGGGCCATGTCCGAGTCCTTTACGTACATGACGTTGTCGAATGCTTTGAGTGAGCATTGTTCAACCTGCAGATCTCCGTTCGTGTCACAAAAATATAAGTCATTTGGGCTTTCCGTGAGGTAGATGTCTCTGCAAGTCAACACTCCAATACAATCGTACAGAACAGTCCTTCAGGGATAACCTTTAAGCAACCCTCTCTGAGACCTATTGGCCCGACATGGTTTCTCTCGCAACTGTACAGGTTTTCAACCTGTTCCAGACCACCTTCCTCTTGGGCTTCATGCTGAGCCTGTCCCACATCTCCATACCGACAATCTTGCTTTCGCCTTCGCCCATCTTGGCCATTCGCCAATGGAACCTCCAGTTCGAGAAGGGCAGGAAGACCGGTACTCCACTCTGCGCGACTTCGCTCATCGTCTCGCTCATCTTGGCTTATGCAACTGCGCCTGCCGCTGGCGCCAAGGGCTATTCGACGACGTTTGTGCTTTACGCCCTCTCGAGCTTCCTGTCGTTCTTAATCTTCCCATTCACCCTCTATATGATCAACCCGATCAATGAGATTCTGTCCGAAAAATGCAAGGCGCAGGACCAGCTACACTACGCTGATCTGCCTGAGAAGACTGCCGGCATGCAAACTGCTCGAGTAAGTTTGGAGAATCAAAATCAATCTGCGACATATTGCGGTTCAGTACTGACCCGTGCCATTTTTTGCAGGACCACGACAAAGTTGCAAAGTGGGGCGTGTTGAACTGGTTTAGGGTCTGTACCGTTGCCATCATTGCCGGAGTCAACGCAGTTGCCGTGCTGCTCTCGTTCTGAGGCCAAACATGGTGCAAAGATGAGTTGCATTCTGGGGAATCAGAAAGCTCACTTGGCTGAGCAGATGAGGCGCCTTTTTTCTATATGCGAGATGTTCTTCCGACCAGCATACTTTCATTTTTGTTTTCGAATATATAGGTAGAACATGTGACTATTAGCAGGAAGCTGTGTTTGGTGTTGATAAGATTAGAGACTTTTATCTTTGCCTGCATCCCTGCCTTGATGCTCAGCATGCATGATATCAACTCCGATCGACCTTCAGACTCGTACCAGAAAACGTGACTCGGGATGAGATCCTTTCTTATTTTGCCTCTTTGTGTACACTTACACGTCCTTAATACCCTGCTGTCGCGTTTTGCTCTGGGTTCTTTGAGTTGTGGTGATTCGATCAGCCTTTTGATCGGTTCTAGCAGTTCATGTACAACTTCCCACAGAACTGGCTTCTTACTCTTTCTGTACGTTTTATAGATTGTCTCAAGCCATCGCTGAGCGTGTTCTCTAAACGTCGCGGTCGCCATTTTCTCTGGGTTAGGTATGGATGAAAAAAGAAGAGAGGAATTTATTGCGTCTATACAAGAGGGGGTAGTTGTAGGGATGATAATAATAATAAGTAGCAGTAAAGATAACGGTAGTGAAGATACTAGACAAAACAGAGATAAAAAGTGCAAAGTCAAATCTACAATAGAACAAAGATATGTTGTGCTAAAAGTATCGCGTGCAAATGTAACTCTGTGAAATTCAAAACATTTTATCTATTGAATAGTATAAAATCAGTCGAGCAGACACTCCAATCCCTCGACAATAGAACGCTCTTTCGATAAATTAGCCGTACCCAAAAGCCAATATACTCCCTACCCTTCTCTGAAAATGGAAATTGATTCATAATATTGCCAAAGCAATTCCAATCCAGTGCCACAAACATGCCTTCTAGATCACCAACGCAGCTCAGCGAATGGCGTTGTAGTGATTGAACAAGCTCCTCGGATCATACCGTCTTTTCAGCGATCGCAGCTTCGACAGTTTCCGTTTTCCGTACAACTGCTCAGGCGTTTCGTCGCCACGAGCGTAGTTGACGTACACATTCCCGCCCGGGTTGCCACAACCGCGGGTGAGATTTGAGCGGAGCTGCTTCGCGAATGTGGCGACGGTGCTTGCTGTCTGAGGTGAGGCGTCTGGCAAGTTGAATTCGAAGAAACCGTATGAGACGGTGTTGCGCCAGGGGTAAGCCGTGGATTCGTCATCAATAGACGCCGTAACACCCAAACCGAACTTTTCGAGAAGCCAAAAGCCGCTAGAGCTCAGACTCGGATTATCGAGCAAGAAGTCCATCAGCTCGGTGTACACGCTAACGAGTGTAGGCACGGTCAGATTGTTGACATTGTAGCCCCAAATATCGGCTTGTACACCCTTGGTTCGAGCGAACGTGTCGGCACCGAAGTTGGCAGTATACACAAGCTTATTGTATGGGACCTCGGAGATTGCACTAGTCGTTGGTCCAACGTCAAGGAAAGGCTTGATGGCCGCTTCGCCCTCTTCTCGCGTGCCAAAATAGATGGCGCTGACACCGATCGAAGGCTGTGGGCGGGCATATTAGCGGAGGCGGCCAACATTATGCGGGAAGGGAAAACACACCGTGTTATTTCTCAGCGAGGAGGCAATCGAGATTGCAAGCTTGTCATCCTGGGTTCCTTGGTAGGTGCTCAAGATCTCGAAGATGGTGCCGTTTGCCTCGCCGGGAAAGAGCAGGTCGGCATTGTACACATTGCCATCGTTCAATGCATCGTAAACACGATATGTTGCTGACGTGACAATGCCAAAGTTGAATCCAGCTCCCCGAATACCCCAGAAGAGGGGTGAATTCTGTTCGGCTGATACGGTCAAAATTTGGCCTTCGCCAGTCACCATTTCGACGGAGAGCAGGGAATCAATGAGAAGGCCATGGGTGCCAGTCAGGGGTCCAATCCCGCCACCCAGCGTCACCCCCACTATGCCTGGCGAGGAGGAACCTCCAGTTGCTGGACTCTAAATCAGCTTTGCTTGTAGATTGGAGCCAAGATCACTCACGAATCTGCTTTCCAGCATTGTACAAAGGGTCGTAGATATCGGCGAAAATCGTAGCACCACCAACAGTCATAGTGTTCGCGTATGCATCGACAGAAACGCTCTTGAAGTTGCCAAGGTCGACATCGAGCGCATCCTGCACGCCAGACAAAGTCGTAGAGTACCCATGACCACCACCAGTGGCCATGAAGGAGACATTGTTCCGTGCTGCATACTGAACAATGGCCTGTACATCCTCGATTGTGGCGGGCTTCGCTGCCACCGAGTAGGTTGGCTCAGCTTCGAAATAAATTGTCCACCGCTGCGTGAAGTCCGTTGAGTAGGTGCCATTGCCGGTAAGGATGGTTTCAGAACCCGAGGATAGCTGTCCGCTAAGGTCTGCTTGGATCTCCTGTGGAGTCTTTGCCCAGCAGGGCAATGCAGCGATCGACAGAGTGCAGAGAATGTGTACCAGGAAGTTCATCTTGGCAATAGGCAAGGAGCGCATGAATTGGATGCAAAGCTAATGTGCCCTCCATGCTGTGCAACGGTGCGAGATGACGAACTTAAATATATAGTGCTGCTCACCGTATCGTCTTCTGGACCTCGACGCTCACTGCTAATGAAGGTGGGACTTATGATGATGCGCTCGCCATTGCGGAACAACGCTATCATTGAGAGCCAACACCGAAAGGTGATTTCGATATCGCTTAACTGTTAAGAATAGTAAAGTCGGTGCCTCCGATTCGGGCGAACTACCCACATAGCGGGCTCATGGCCGGCATGCAAGGTACCTCTCAGGGCTCGTACATACTCCTCAGCAGCGTTCAACACCAGAAGTAGTAAGCTTCGGAAGATGTTGGCGGGTCGAAGGATCACGGAGGTGTTGAGTGTGAGGAAGGCAGTCGGCGGTGGAGCAGGGGTCGTTTGCCAGTCAGTGTACGTCATTTCCGCCTCCGCTGATATCAATTGTGTTCCACCCCGTATCTCCTGTCCAGCAATTGCAGCAATTGGTCCATGGATTGCACACCATGCAGAGCCTTGGAGATATACGGAGTAGTTGGGCCGGTTCAGACGAGAACCGTGCCCACCTGTCAGACAGCCTGCGCCTCAGGCTCTCCATCGGCCTATTTGAGCCAATTTCTGGCCCCCTTCTGAGCCTCATCTTCTTAATATTTAGCTCCATTTCAAGAGCAATTCTAGATTGATTCTAGGCAGTTGATACATTCAATTCAATTCGATTTTACAAGCATTTCTAGCTATTTACTTGACACCACCCCTCTAAGCCGATACACGGCATTGTGATACTCCATGACCGTCAGGGACCACAATGCAAGTCAACGTGGCTATGCTCGAGGATGCTCATCCTACCGGACATGGATCCTACCGGAAGCGAATTCGGCTAGAGGCGAATCCGACCGGACATGGATCCGAGCACCTCTAGATACCTATGGCAGTGGTCGGATGCAGCTCAATCGCTTGACGCGATGACGGGACCCAATACGGACACTGAGGCATACGATCTCAGTAAAGACCGCGCCGGTGGCATTACAGCATGGAAGACGACAGACGTGCTGTTATAACAGCCTTTGTCCGCGGAAAAAGTCATCGAATACCTTCACGTGTATCTTTCATGTGTATTGCTTCCTTTCCCGTCTGAACAATAGTCAAGATGTTCTCAGACCTACCGCTGCCGCTATTGCTTCCTGTGACCAGTATTCTCGCCCCCTCGGCGATTGCTGGTCTTTTGGGTTCCATTTTCTTGATCTACGTTCGCTTCTTCACCTCAAAGGACCCCCAGAAAGGCGAATACAAGCAGCTGCCCGGCCCAAAAGGTACAGATAGCCAAGGACTATCTCTTGGCCTCCACTGACACTGTCATCCAGGTATCCCATGGATCGGCCCTATCCATCAACTCCCCCCCACACATGTGTACAGAAAATTCAAGGAATGGGTAGGCTATAACCTTGCCTTTATCCACCTGATTCGCAATGGCGCTGACATGCGTGGTAGCACGACAAATATGGCCCTATCTATCAATTGACACTGTTTGGTACGACGCATGTTCGAATCAACAGCGAGAAGATTGCACAGGAGATCTTGGCGAAGAGAGGAGCTAACTATTCAAACCGCGCTCCCACACCTAATATACCGGGCACAAAAGTCGACGCTGAATATCTGCCGTTGCTAGACAACCATGGTAATCCCAATTCATTCCGTCAATATCCAGCTTTTATCTGCACAAGTCAGGGCACCAAGGCTTACTCTGATGTGATGCAGAACAATTGACAAGACATCGCAAGTTCGCACATCAGTGCTTGTCAAAAACCTACAACTACGACATGTATGGTTTCACGCACCTGGAGATCAAAAGGATGATGTACCTGCTGGCCAAAGATCACAGAAACTATCCTGAATTGGCCGAAGAGTTCACGCACCGAGTCAGCTGCCGCCTTGCGTGGGAGGATCCAGGTCTCAGCCGAAAGCTCAACGCTAGCTCTGCCGGTCTCCTGAAAGGAATTTCACCATCCGGACAGCTCCCGAATACTGTACCGATCATCATGCTGCTTCCCAATGTGCTAAACCCCTGGTACTGGAGAGAAAAGGCACGCCACGATTTGCAGAAGGAGTTTTGGGTGAGTGCCATGCAGTCCGTCAAAGTAAAGATGAACGCCGGCATCGAGGGTCACTCTTGGACCAGGACCTTCTTCCGGGAAAAGGAGCGCCTCAAGTTTCCTGACTCCAGCCCCGATGACAAGGAGGGTGCGTTCGCGGTGGGAATGTTGGCCATCACGGCGTCGCTGCCAATGTCTTCGCCCATCCAGACGTTTTTCCTTGCCATGTGTCACTATCCTTACTGGCTGAAGAAGCTTCAAGCGGAAATTGATCTTGTTTGTGGTCCAGACCGTCTTCCAACCTGGTCTGATGCTCCGCGCTTGCCAATTCTTCGGGCTATCGGGAAGGAGCTCATCCGTTGGCGACCACCAGTTCCAACCGGTGTGCCCCATGAGGCTGAACAGGATGATGTCTTTGAAGGGTACTTGATCAAAAAGGGTACACTGGTCCATCCTACCGAGTGGGCACGCCGCAGCGATGAGACGATGTACCCCAACCATGAAGAGTTCAATCCGGACCGTTACCTTAACCCTGCTTACCCCACCTACCAAGAGCCCCTGACCAAGTATCCCAACATGATCAACCATCACGTCTTTGGCTATGGCCGTCGCATCTGTATGGGCATGGAAATCGTCGACTACCAGCTAGTCACCGTCCTTGGATCATTGGCTTGGGCCTTTGATATCTCCAAGAAGAAGAACAAAGTTGGCGTTGGTGCGTATTACTAAGGGTCCAAACCCCTCTGCGAGACATTGGCTGACTCAAGCGTTTGGCTTTCAGATATACCAGTACATTTCTTTGACTGGACAGACCTTTTGATAACTCGACCAGAGTCCTTTGTCTTTGACCTCAAGCCAAGAGATGCTGGCAAGGCGGAGAAGCTTAAGCTCATGTACGAGGATGCTATCAAAGGTGACCCGTCCATCGAAATTTGAAGGCAGGATATGCCTTAGAGGCGCGTAAAGCTATGCTATGCAATATTCTAGATTTGATCATTCAAGGCATTTAGAGACATGCTTTCACCGTTCAATTCAGCAAATGCGCTCTACATAGTAATGTCACAAATGGAAGTTGCACTCTTTTGGGATGAATTGAATAACTTAATTCACCGAGTGCAGGGTCACACCGCGTGCCGGGTCAGTCAACCGCGATCCCACAACCTTCAGTTCTTCATCCATCCATCATGGTGCATCGCACGAAGCAAAAGCGCGTGGCATACGAAAATAAATTCGAAAACGCTAAATATCTCACGCGCGGACAGAGAAATGGGGAATGTTTCGAGGCAGCAAGTTCAGCAGCAAGTTCTGCTCGCAGCAACTTCGGTTAAACTATCTCCGCCGATTATTCTGCGCCTGTTCATAGTAATTTGTGTGCTCTTAACTGCTTGTGCCTGTCACTTTCGCTGTCGCTCTTGATTACCGCATTTAGACTCTTGATAGAGCTTCTGTTGTATACCCTCCTAACAATGATTTGGCAGGCAAAGCCCGGCTGCCCTGAGCAGCACCGGTGATATCTCTTATATCACTGATTTGATAGCATGCCTCATTAAGAGTAGCGTTATCGTGTTTTAGTGTTAAAATTTACTGCAGTCTTAATATAAAGAATATTAAAAGTCTACTTTATCTTAATCTTTATTTATTAATAATAGATTTATTATAGTAATTATAAGTCTTAAAATAACATTATAAAATAGTTCTTGAAATTTTATTTTTAATAATAGTTTTAAATTATTAATAATCTTAATAATAAAGAATAAAACTCTGAATTTTTTTTTAATAAAAAGACTCTTCTTCTATTATTATTTATATTAAGCTAATTATTATAATTATAAAAATATAAATAATATCATTAAATAATATTCAATATTCTCTTTTTAATAATATAAATTATTGATATATATATATTATTTTCTATAATCTTAAATAAAGATCTTTATAATCAGTTTTTTATATTAAATTTATAATTATAATTATATTTATCTTTAATATTAAAGTTTTATTATAATTTTGATTAAGAAGAATATTAAAACTTTATAATAATTATAATACTTTAACTATTTATATTAAACTAATTATCAAGATTTATAAGCTAGAAAAAATATTATTAAATATTTAATTTTAAGAGTTATTTAATAATATAGTTAAAAATAGAATAGCTCTAATATTAAGCTTAAAACAAAAAGAATAGAAAAGTATTTCAGACTTAATAATATTAATATCTTTAATAACTAACTTATTATAAGAGTATTAAAGATATATTTAATATTCTTAAATAAAATTAAGTAAGAGCTATCTATTAATATTACTTTAAGATTAATAATAATAATAATAAACATTAAATAATTAAAAGAATTTTTGATAATAAAGATATTTAAATATTATTAGTTTTAATAGACTTAATAGTAAAGCTATTAATTTAAAAATAGAAATAATTAACTACTCTTAATTTTCTTTATTTTAAAAATTATTTATATTCTTAATTTCAATAATTTTCTTTTTTATAAATATATTTTTTATACTCTTTATAATATTAAT
>JAABUK010007382.1_pt1 | contig 15897 bp, 22 predicted proteins | sample 5559141 | NCBI WGS metagenome assembly JAABUK01 (sample SAMN10711869, study PRJNA513367) | rock metagenome | isolation source: Antarctica rocks | place: Antarctica: Victoria Land, Pudding Butte nord | collected 2016-01-03
GCCCCGGTAGCAGGGTACAATGAGCTATAGGACATCTAATGCGCAATGTGGAATTTTGCCCCTACAACAAGTGTCTGATGATTCTGTTACAGAGGAATGTGAGCATGCGCAAACGCCTTGTGTAAACAGGTCATCAACTGCAACAACATGCATCAGCAGTCCATGAGAGCCGGCAGTGGCTATAGCAGCAGCTCCACATCTGCTGGACTGGCTTTCTGCTGTGCAGGTGAACCCAGTGCGTGAGAAGAAACTGACCAATGTAAGAAATACGGGCTCAGACGAAAAAGTCAGCCTCTCGCCACCACGTGTCTTCACATTGGAAGATGCGATAGGTACCACATCTCCTGACACCTCAACACATGTGCTTGCATTTTCTGAGATTCTGTCACATGCTGGCTTGCTGTACGCGCCACTTTTGCATAATCAAGCATGGGGCTACCTCAGCTTGCTGATGTACTGATCTTCTGCAGGTTACGTGGCGGAAGATGAGCTGATTGAAGTCACGCCAAGCAAAATCAGGTGCGCAGAATGTCAGCCATTTAGGGATTTTGTTGTGGCATTGTGATGCGCAAGGTGCAAGTAATGCCTTTGCCGAAATGAAGCTTCTGGTGTACTGCTTGCAGACTAAGGAAGCGGATGCTCGACAGCAGTGCGCGCAAGTCGCTCAAGCGCAAGGCAGCTTGAGGTACTGGCAGGGATGAAAACACAAATGCATCAAATGATGAACTCAATCTGTGTTTGCAACAGATGAAATCTGGGTACCATAGTTTATACTGTAGTTCGTTTGTCGTGCTTACCATTCTTTTAGTGACCATGGTGAATGATATCACTCAAGGAATGAACGCCATCAGGCATTACATCCAGTGCCTGTGTCTCTGCTCTTGCTTTCAGGCTGCACTCCATATAGGTATTGATCAATGTTTTTAGGAATATAGCGAACTCTAGAGAGATCTCAAATTGTTCAGTTTAGATCCTGGTTTTGACATGTCAACCTGCACAAGGGTCTGGTTAGATCTAACCAGGCTCAGTCAGCAAGCTGATTTGACAAAGCTGGATGTAATACTATCCGTCATACAACCTATGTATATACACAGGTGCAATATAAAAGGGCAATTTAGACAAGGGTACTACTCTACATTTAACTAGAAAAACAATTCCTACACCATGGTGGCATGGCAATACGTCATACACAGCTCACTTGCATTCCTAGGCAATTGTATTGCCCAGCATGCTCGAAAAAAAATGACACAAAGATAGCAAATAAAAGCCTACAAGATGGACAGATCTGCCTAGACAGCGTACTGTGTGACTTCTACTGCTCAATGCCAAGGCATGGCTGGTATACCTTGCAGCTGTACTTGAATTTGTACCAGACAGCTTGTTAATGTGGTCGTATGATGGTCCTGCGTCCACTGCCAGTGCAGCACACAATGTACCAAGACATGTCACAGTGAACTGATATCAGTCTCAACAGTCCCAATTCTCAGAAGTCCCCTGCATATCTGTATGCAGATCTGCTCCAGTCCATGAACCCAAAAATGAAGCGCTGCAAAGCTTCAGTGTAAGCTTCAGCATGCTGGCTCCAAGTGCGTCTCTGTGTAAGAATGAGGAATTCTTCATAGTAGTCGTCAATGTAGCCAACTGTCAGGCTGTGCGCTTCTTGCTCATTGAGCGACTGAGTTGTAGACAGTAGATAGACTATGTTGCTGGGATTTGCGCATGTGGCTCGTTCCTTAGCATAGGACACAACATCGTTCAGCAACAGTACCAACAGAACAGTAAGATCTTCAAGGCGCTTGAGATCTGGATGCCTGAGCTGTGACGTAGCAATCGGATGAGGAAGAGCCAAAGTCTGCAGCAGTGGCAGGAAAAGCTGCACAAAACAGTCATCGAAGCGGTGCTGGATGTACTCTTGCACCAGTGTCACTTGACGCAGGGCCTTATTTGCTGTGATTGACCTGCAGCAGCATTGGACTTCAGGACTCATCTATAGCCTATCCTATCTTTGACTCGGTGGCTGTCTGCCAGTGAGCTGCAGGCAGGTCTGATCAGCAGCTTTGCAGTAGCTGCAGTATCAGATGCATGACTGTGTTTGTTGCTGCAAAGCCTCCAGCCACAGATGATGCTGGCTGGAAATCTGAAACAGTTCTGATGCAAGTGGAGACTCGTACTAACCTGACCAGCACTTCTCTCATTGCTGGCTCAAAACGCTCCAACACCGTTTGTTCGTGTTCAGGAACACGAAGCTCCTTGAGCTGACGGTAGATGTGCTGAGCATAGAGCACATGCGGGTCTACTGGGTCTGTGACACGGCATTGTGGACCAGAAGAGGCGCAGAATGCCGCAGCGACTTGCTGAATGAGAAACACGCGTGCAGTGTCTTCCATAGCAACGTCCCCTGTGAAAATTGCAGTGCAGCAGTGAGTTCAGTTTTTGAAACAACAACCTTCGCAAGATCCCTCATGCAATTCAGCACGATTACAGCAGCGGTACCTTGCATAAAATCTCCGTCTATCCTGTCGTCAAATGTTGCAACCCACCAGTTGATGTCTGTGCACACCTGGACCACTTCCAGCTGAGCGCTGGGAAACCACATGCCGCTCAACGAAGCCAATTTGGTTTTCTGATATCGCGCAAGGCTTTCCGGGCTGCTCAGGATGCCCAACTTCTGCACGGTACGTGACGCTTCTGCTTCACACGTTTGAACATGTGGTGAAACCGGCAGAGTCCGCAAGTGTTCAGGCCTCGTGCGTGGAGTCAGCTTGGATACATCAAGTGTCCGCAGGTGCGTTTCAGGGGCCGCACGCGCCGGCATTTTCAATTGCTGACTTATGCGGCAGCGGCCTGCCGGTACAAGACATTCACAGTCTGCACGCACGCAAATATGTGTATATATGCCAGCCGAGTCGACACTCGACATTCTGCACAAGTCAAATACGTAATGACCTTGTGCACTGTGGTCCCAGGAAGTGGATGGTAATCCTCAGAGGCACTGGGACAGTGCGAACTTGACAAACTAATGAGTAATGTACTGCATCAAAAATCACTGGGGATCAGAGTCGGGATGCCTTCTCCTAAAAGGCTCTTATGTTGCCGCAAACACGTTATGATCGATCTGCTATTCAACGACTGTCTGCATGCTGCTCACGGCTAAACACCTGCGGCAGAGCAAACATGACTGCATCCAGCAAAGCCGTAATGCTTTGGAGCCTGCTTACATTCGTTCATGCAGCTGGCAACACCGCGAACACTGCTGTGGTAGGTGCGGGCCCACATGGCTTGATTGCCGCTCTCGAGCTTACGCAGCTTGGACACAGCGTCACGGTGTTTGAGAAGGAGACGATTGAACTGCCGATCATTCAATCTCTGGAGTTGAATTCCGTGGTGTACGAGTACTTGGGCCAAGCCCTCTTGCCCGCTGCAAATTCACACGGAAGCGGGCCACCGGCAGCACTGCTCAATTTTGCGGAGAAATATGGGCAGCCACTCGAGCCACTACCCGCAGCCATCACGACTTTGTCTTTCGATTCAGTGGCTGGCGTGAATCCAGTGCCGTCCTCTTGGCTGCCGTTTCTTGCTGACGCCGCTGATCAGCTAGAACTGCTGCAAGAACTGGCAGCAGGTTACGCTGTTTTGCTTGAGCTTGAGAGCTTTCAGACGAACCCGTCTGGAGTGGTGGAATCTGGAGTTGCCTTCTCCAATCAAACATTTGCAGACTGGGCCCAACAAATCTCCCTGCCAGCCTTTACAGACTTTATTGAGTTGGTCTTCAACTCAGCTTTGTCTGGTCCAGTGGCAGACACCATTGCCGCAAACATTCTCAGTCCCTCTCGACTGTACATTCCTGGAGGTCTTCGGCAGGCTTTCCTCCTGCAAGGTCTGATACACATTTGCACCGCAGTACACATCACTTGTCATGATGCGTAGCATTTATTGTCAGAAGCAGTGTATGAGCTGCAGCGCTGGATGCAACGCACTTGTGCTGACATCTTGCCTATGTGCTCCCGACCAGACAGATGCTATGTTGCCAGCTGAGTACCGATTCACGCTGCATGCTCACAGCTGCATATGCATCACCCATGCATGAATGCTGATACTATGTTGACAAGTCACATCCTGTTGTTTTTCACTGCGGCCACATTGCAGCAGATTTTGTATGCACTCAATCAGGCAGTTGCATATGCAGACACGCATGCAACATGCTCATCATGACCATCAAATATGAGCATCATATGCATAATCTGTATATACATATGTTGTTGCACAACATGCAGGGATCAACTCAACCAGTCCAGAGGCCCAAGCAGCAAATTTAAGCAGCTTGCTCCAAGGGGACCCCACTCCAGCGGCCTTTTACCATCTACCAAATGGAGTTCGAGCTCTGTTTCAAGCTGCAGTGCAGAGCGAAGGTATTGACATTCAGCTGGGGACACCTGTGACATCTGTAGCAAATGATGGCACAGTGACATATGAGGGGGGGCAGCAAAAGTTTGACAGTGTCATTGTCTCTGCACGTCCAGATGCAGCAGCTGCAATGCTGGCACCTCCACTGGTGGCTGTGTATGAGGGCGCACATACCGGCTTGATTGACCTCTGGATTTTCAACGCAACAAGCCTCCCTAATGCAACCAGTCTTGCAGATCATTTGCAAATGCCGTTTCTGGGGTTTGTGACGGATGCTAGTGGCATAACATCTGCAGATGGTACTCCTGCATACATCATCAGCTTGGATGATCAAGCTCCCATTGTGTGTGTTGGCAGCTATGTCACGCCTAATGTGAGTCAAGCAGCAAGTACTGCTCTGGCCACAAGCACGCTGCAGCATTATGGGCTGAATGTATCCTCTACTGTGCAGTATAGCAGAGTACAATTTTCATCTTCACTTGCTGACTCACCACAGCTCGACCATTATGGCAATGTTTACCTTTTAGGCGAGGCTTTCAGTGGCATTGGCATTGTCACTGCTATTGAATACGTCCCCAGCAAGATCAATGAGTGGTTTGATGTCATCAGTCCAGGATTGGCTTGAACCGTTTTGACTTTTTATGATGTGTTCAACGCTGAACCTTTGCGCCAAGCATCAAGCCTGATGAAGCTTTCAGCGGTATCCCAATGAGATAATCTGATCAGATAACTGCACACACAAAATACTTGTGGATAGGTTGCAGTAAGGCCTTAACCAACAACCCAGGAATCACAATTGGCCCCTTAAGGCAAGCTTGACATACACGTAGTACAGCCACTACTCATTACATGCCAGCAGTGCTGACACATGTTGTCTTACACAGTAGTAACTAAAAGACACTTTGTGACCGGTGATGTGGTGCAACCAGGATGTGACCACACTAGGTCCTGGTGTGCTCTTTGACTGCAAGATTCGTTTTGATGCATTACGCTGACATGACACTCCGACGGAGTGACTCCGTGAACAGACATATCTTTGATTTATATATTATTGGTTCAAGAAGTTCCCAGACAGTGCAAGTGTTACAGCAACTTCCTTGATGCACTACACACTGCCAGTGACACAGGGCCTGTGTCAGCCTGACATGGCGCTCGTGAAGGATACGATGTGGATTTGTATACCTAGGCACGTAACGTCTGTTTGTTCCAGTGGAACAAATAGACGTCATGTGGCACATGATGTATACTGTTGCTGACTCCCCAGTCATTTTGCTGGGCACCAGACATTTGCAAATCCTTAAGAACGGGTTTTGCGATCGGTATTGGATGTCATCAAGACACAGTAACTGCAACAATGCCCTACGACCAAAGCCAATACTTGTGCTGGTGTGCCTTGCAGAGCTTATGTTATCTTATTAAATTTGCAAAGCAATCACTGGACAGCTGACTATAACAGCACTACCCTGACGCATCACATACAATAATCAAATGCAGACATTCATCTGCAGCCATTAGCTTTTCTATACATTGTTGCCATTCTGAGTCATGCACATCAATCAGCACTGGATGGTCAAATGTGTGCATATTTAATTGTGAGTATTTTCTGAGCATTTGTTACAGCACTGGTGCTCTCACGACACTGGTGGAGCATCTGCCCTGCTACCTGATCAGCTACAATTAGTCTGCATGTTGATGATTGTGACCTGCATGCTGTGAACATGAAGCAAAGAGTCCCGGCCTGTCAATGCGCTCACTGTACTGGTTTGGACGTGCTCATGACAGCAAAGCTGCGCTCTAACAAAATGCACTTGTGGTCTACAGCATGTTGTGCCAAGGAACATTACACCTGTCATTGCCTACTTCCATGTGCCTTACTGATAGCTTCGTATGTGCATAATAGCAAATACAGCCTCTCAAGACATGCTTGCAAGCAGCCAAATTGCTTCCCAGCAGCTTGTGGAGGTTGGTCACGTGACAGAGCTGCAATCTTGTCTAGCACATCCCATTCATTTGAAATTCACAAGCTCGACATCGAAGATAAGGGTTGAGTTGGGGGGAATCAGCTGCAGCAACACAAACTGTGATCACATTTCTGTGTTGCAAGCACATTCGTACAGACATTTCTGCTCGCATGGCATTCACTCACCCCATTGCCAACGCCTTTGCTCCCGTAGGCATAGTCGGGCGAGCAGATGAGCTTGGCTCGTTCACCCTTGCTCAACTGGATGATCCCCTCGTCCCACGCTTTGATAACTTGTCCCTGACCTAGCTTGAAGTCGAGAGGCTGACCGCGCTTTCTGCTGCTGTCAAACTCTTTGCCGTTTTGCAAAGTCCCAACGTAATGAACTGAGACTGTCTGACCTTTCTTTGGATACTCCCCATTGCCAGGACTGATCTTCTGCACCTCCACACCCATGCTTGCAAATGTGGTCACAGAAAACTAGTCACGGAGTGGCCGACGTAGATCTTAACTGGATTGTGCTTGCACAGCCTGGGGGAGTTGTATCTTACGATGATGGCAGAAGCTTCATGGAAAGGCTTCAAGCTGTGACGGCCAAATCCATTGATCTTCTTCTGCTGTTGGCTGAGACCTAGCTACAAACACCCTCTTGCGAATGCGCTACAAGAGAAGTACTGTTGGCTTCCATTCGCTGCAAAAATACAAGAAAAGCATTTTATCTGGGATGACGCGATTTGCTGTACGACAGCACGACCCTTTGAGGACTGCAACAGGACGAAGACATCATCTCAACTTACTCTTGCACGACCACGATCAAGTATGACTGTCGGTCCTGTGTCCAAACAACAAGGCCAAACACACTCACGCAACGAGCGACGTTGTGTAGGAGAATGCGAGGACTTACGGCGACCGAGCTCCCGGTTTGTTATCAGTAACTAAACTTCGCTATGAGGCCTCGCGGGTAAGTGGGTTTTGCGCGGACTTGCGTTTCAAGTCTTATTCGGCAACCGCTTGTGTGAACTCTCAGGTGGACAGTCCGGCATCTTCTCCTAAGCAATCCTCAACCAGCAAGAGTCTCAGGTAACTTGTCCGCCTGTCCAGCTGTGTTTTGCATGCAAACTGCGTGTATAAATCAGGCTTGCATCTGGTTGCAATAGTGCAGTACTGGCAACACCTAATTGCACGAATGCCAAGCACCGCAGGCTGATTCCCAAGTGGTATGCAGATATGCACAACAGCTGCCTAGCTTAACTGAGCAAGCCCTAGCTTTGTCAGGGTCTGTGCGGGCCCAGGACTCCCTGCTGAGCAGCACAGCCCTTGACCAAGCTCCTTGTTCTACACAAACATTTGCAGCAGAGGCATCCACCCTGGACAGTAGCAAGTCTGCAACCCAACCCTCATGGCTGACACCGCAGCAGCTGCAGAACAGGCAGTTGGGTATGTCTTGCATTCTTACCCGTCACCAGCAGCTTGACGCAGCTTCACTAGCTTTTAGCTGTGCACGCTCTCAGTCTCACTGAACTGATGGGAATTGCAGGGATGAAGGTGGCCAAGATGATGAGTTCCCACAGGACCCCAATTGGGGCATTTGCAAACTTTGATATGCCTGTTGCACCATAGCCGTGTATGTTGTCACGACTTGCAGCTATGTTAGCGGCAGCACGTCAGGATGCAAATGTTCAGTGGTTCCGATTTTGACGTTTTGCTAACTGTGTGCAAAGCGCTGCCTAACATAAGCACATCTCTAATCTTCTCATTCTACTTATTCCTGACTGGGGTGTCAAAGCCATGACCAATGCACAGCAGCAGTAAATGCTGAGCAATAACTCTGTCTGCACACAGAACCGTCAAGACACAGCTGCCAAGGCTATTTTGTCACAGAATCAGAGCCAGCAATGATTAGTAAGCTCATCAAAGCAAAGCTGCAAGGACCCAAGAAAGGCCACCCATGAAGAGCTATTAGTCAATATCAGTAACAATAACATACCACAAACCGCCAATTTGATAACAATGTCAACAGGCGTGAGTCACACAATGCAAAGCTTGTGAAGCAATAGCAAGCAAAAAAATAAGCATGTTTATGTAGAAAGAAGCACGGCAAAATTGCAATCCATGTGCAGGGATCACACATGATTGTCCATAAAAACACATACTTCCAGCACAGCAGCTTAAACTCATGCAGCTAGGAAGACCACCACAACTAGCAGAACAAAGGCAACAAATGAGTACCTAAAAGCTGCTGCAAATAAGGCATACGAGACTACTGCCAACTTCCACAGAATGCTACCAAATCCCCAAATCAGCAGGGCAGACAATGCCACTGCCAAAGCATTCTGTGCTAAAGCCTCGGGCGAAGCATCATCCTACGTGTAACATCAAAATGCTTGATAGCTATCTTGCCTTGTTGTGGTCCGTGGCATGAGGTGCGTTGCCAGGTGCAACGAATGCTGCACTCTGAGACATGCAGATGGCTTACTCACAAGCCTGCTGCATCCTCTCAGCAAGAACCTCTGTTGCTGTGTCTAAAAAGCTAAGACCGCACCTCATACCAAATTTCCTCTAGCAGGTCCAGTTGATCTGGTGCATCAGTCCAATCTGGAGACTCTTCTCCCCACGACGGAGAGACTATGTCCGCTTTATGGTGCTGCCGTTTGTCACCTCCTCTGCCTCTACCGAAGAAAGCATTTGCTTCGGTAGCTCTCTGATGCTGCAATCGGGCTGTTCTATCAAAACGGGGTCTGCAGGAGCAGGGGTGAGGAAAATGAAGACTAAGCGACTGTGGTCCTGCTAAAGAGCACAACATGCGAACATGCCAGATCCCGAGGGAGACTTAAGTGTGTGTGGCAACTACTAGTGATTGGTCTCGCAACAAATCGCCTGCCAGGCCGAAAGGCAAGGACCTAACATGTCGAAAGCGCTGGAGAATCCGGCAATTGCGCATGAAGAGACACACTACATTACTTTTGTTTTGTTTAGGGTTTCCATGTAAGGGGGGGGTGGGGGCCCGGGGGTGTTGGCACCCAGCCCGCCGCTTTTTCTGGGGGCGGTCGAGCCCCGTCATACTGCTTTCAACTGTGTACGGTACCGTAACACGTTAGAGGCTCCAACAGGCAAATGCTGGTCGTAAGCTTGGCTAGCCATCATAGAGCTTTGCCCGGACTGCCTAAAGCCTGTTAACTGGGGCTGCATTCACCAAAGCAAAAGCTGGTCGGCAGGACTGGCGGACGGCCGCGTTAACAGCATTAGCAGCATCATCAAAGCGCTTTGCTTTCTGCAAAGTGCAAACTGCTGCGTCAGCGGGTGCTGTGCCTGACACTGTGGACCCGTTGACACAGCTGGCCATAGTGGCCGACTTAGCCCAGCAGAGATAGACCTTCTGTGCAGATCACTCAGACAGGGTTTTACAGGACATACTTCATGCTCTGCTTTGATGTGTCATCTCGGGAATGAATCGAAGTCACCAAAAGCAGAAGATGAACGCCGAAAAGCTTGATCTGCTGTCAGATGAGGTGGCATTGGACATACAACACCAGTCATGCCCTTCTCAGCTTATGTGAGATTCTTGTGAAGACAAGTCTGTTGCTATGTCCATATGTAGTGTGCTCAAGCAGTTTCTGCAGGGCTTTGGCTGTCTCTAAAGCTTTGCTTTCAAATGGTTCCCATGTAATGTTGCGACAACATCAGAAAGGGAAACATGACAAACGCAGCTTGTATGGCACCAGAGGAGTGGTGTAGAAAGACACTCAAGCTTGCAGCTGCTCAAACACACAGGCTACAGTAAGCAGGTAATGATTGTTGTGTCGCCATGCTAGGCATCAGTGCTCTTGGCTGACTCTTGGCATGTCAGGAAGTTTTGCACCCTGATGGAAGCTACTGCAGCAGCTAGCAAGGCCACCTCACTCCCTTCTTCAACTTCCAGAATTGGCACCAGACCTGTAACTCAGTTTTCAAGAGCAAAAGCATTGTTGGCAATTGTGCGCCTGTTGCCTTGGTAATGTGCTGCCTGTGTGCAGTGGTAAAGGACAAACAAGTCTTTTTCTTCAGGTGTCCAAGCGGTCTTTCAGATTCGGTGCTATAGACCACATGTGAATGAGACAACAGGTACATGTACTGTTCTCTCATGTGCATGCGATGCTGCGAGGAGATGTTGTGCAGACTCAGTGCCGTCTGTGGAGAGCCTGTCCAAGGTTGTCCCTGCTGTGAGTTTCTCAGGTGCCCTGCATGATTGGGCTGGTGGTGCTGGGGCAGAGCTCGTGACAACAGAGGTACGTCAACTCAACTGCTCATGTAAATATAAAGCGTTTCTAGTGTGTATGCTGGTGTGTACATCAGTCTTTCACTTCAGGATGCGCATGCATGTGAATTCTTGTAATGATGACTCATGCCAGTCAGTAACGTAATGATGACCATGCCAGTCAGTTATCAAACAATGACTCATGCCAGTCACAGGCTGAGCATGTAAGTGCAAGCAAGGCCTGATGTTCGTGATGGCTCTTGCACTGACTTCTGCTGTGCTGGAATGCAGGTTCACGTCAAATGAGCAATGGGGGTTTCCCGCCCTGAATAGTGGCACTGCAGCCATAATCAGAGGCCAGCTGTTGCTGACTAAGGGAATCTCATTTCAATGCTAAATCTGCCAACATGCTAGGGCTCATCAAGATAGTGCTGAATGGAGGAGAGCTGTATGAGCGCACAATGACTGTGCGGGCTCAAAGTCTAGAAGAGCCAACTCCAAGGAGTTCACTCTGGCAGACTCCCAGCCATCATTATGCAAAGGTGCTGTTCATTTGTGTGATGCACAAGCATGCAGTATAACTTCAAGCTGCTGCATTCCACCCCATATGATGAGCAATTGTGTTGCATATAGCTCATGGCACTCACTGCACTTTATCTAGGGTTCAAAGTAAACCCTACGCACTGCCTGCTCTGTTGGTGCAGCTATCGGAATAGATTGTCAAGTCAATTGCATTGTGCACTCATCAAGAATGCAACTCTGACAGGTGAGGCTTCTTTTGCATTAACAGATACAGCTTGTTGCTGGGGCTACCAGACATTGACCCTTACAGCTCCCTGCTCTCTTGGACCACTTGACCATGTTGTTGCAGATGTTGTTGCACCTCTACAGCAAACGTGAGCAGGTGAGCCAGCAACTGAATCGCGGCATGCAGATGGTGACAATTGGTCAATGTTAGTCATGTGTCTTAGAATCATCTTAAGATGCTTGACTGCTGCTTGCACTGGCATTGCTAATTCGTGGCATGGCTGAGCCTTTGCATTGCACAAGCAATACAGGCAAACGTCTTGTGAAGCATTAGCATCGCGCAGAAGGCTCCTCGGTATCCAGGCTGTTAGTTCTATGCAGCGCTGCTGCCGCCGCTGCTGAGTTAAAAGTACCAAGCCCACCCTAGAATGCCACTGTCTTTCACATCAAATGTCTTTGGAAACTTCCCGACTATGGTGGTCTGCAGGTGCACGTGCTTTATACAATCAAGAGTGCGCTACCAGCATGCCCCTGACCTTGAAAAGGAAGCCAATCTGTTGTTTGTCCGCTCCCTTTTTTGCAGCACTTCACCAACAGTTGTCAACAGAACAGAGGAAGCAGGATTTGACATTACGCCACCTGGCTTGGGAAGAGTCAGCGCCCTGCAGCAGTTCCAGGACTCCCATGTCAGTGTATTCGGTTGTGGAGCTTGATGTAGTCAGAAAGGGGGTCTGCATTTCCCCACACTTCAGCTATTGGCAAGCTGGAGACAGGACTCATTTCCTGTTGAATGACCTCATTGACTGGTGGCCACCTGAGGAGCTCCTTCCATTGACAGTGGTGCGCAAGCCACTGAGAAACACTGTTGCAGTCCTGAGTGATACAGATGATGACAGCGATGGTGGGGGATGTTACTTGGTTTCCAACTGTCTCAGACTGATTTCAGTGCATTAATGGAGCATATTACACATGATTACAAGTTGGACCTGTGGACCTTTGTTGATAATCTGTTGACATTCTGAGAGGTTATGGTAAGAACTGGTCCTAGTGTGCTGTTGAGCTTGAGCAGGCAGTGTATGTCAGTGACCTCAGTCTGTGTCCAGAATTGCAATCATCGCTCAGAGCTGAGTCCGTGTAGACTGCTTGAGTCATAGTGGTAAACATTGCCTTGCACACCCCTTGTAATTGATGTGCAGGCCTTCAGACACCAAGTATGCCATCAGTGATGCTTAATCACAGGGGCTGTGCTGCTTTGTATGTGGTGCGAGTTGAAACTGTGTGAAACATACTTTGAGAGTTCTCAGAACCGGCAGTTTTTGAACCAGTCAGCAAAACTGCTACCAAAAATAGAGACGGTATGTCATACCGACTAGGTAAGACGTCCATAAAACTCAGCACATCGTGTGACCTGGCTACAAGCTGTCCACTAGGACCAAAGACTAGACTGAGCAATACAATAGTATGCCTAAAGGTGAAGTTCAGCAATAAAACGTTCTGGAGTGACATCCGTTGAGTAGCCTGGATGGAAAAAAAACAAATCACGTAAGCGATTGAGCATGTTGTGGCTGGTATTGGGAACGCGCTCTAGGACACGTCTGGAGAACTCGTCAGATGCCATCATGCCAAACCTAGTTGCCGCCAAGTGGGGATGGTCAAGAGGGATGTGCCGCCAAGGCAGAATCCCATCAGCCAGTACAAACATCAAGACGTACATCAGCGATTCCAGCTCAGTGCTGACATTGTGACCCCGTTTGCAAATGACATTCCATGCCATGAACAAAGGCGTACCAGTGGTAAATTCAGTTGTAGCAGCCTACAAACCAGCATCAAACAGTCGGTAAGAGACTGATGGCAAGTGCATAAAAACATGCAGATGCGATTAGTCAGTACCTTCGCCATTGACATGAGGGTTTGCATATCCACCAGCAGAGCTTCATCTGTGTCTTGACGCTTCAACAAGTTGTAGTAAGAAAGGTCACCATGCAAGTAACCCCTTGCAGCAAGTTGCTGAACTATGCCTGCAAACTGCTTCATCAGAGACAACAAAGCGTCAATCCCAATGTTGTACGGAATCAAGCAGCCAACAGGCTGCAGGATCAACATGTCACGGTCCAGACTTTCAGGGCGGCCAATGGCTCTCAAATGGACTACACTGTCTGTCAGCTCCGGCCAGTCTGCTATCTTTTCCAGATTCTCAACCTGCACACCCAACTTGTGCTCAAGCTTGCCTTTACAAGCGCTAAAGACAAAGAGCAAGGACAACAGGTGCACACCTCTCGCTGAAAATACTCATCTCTAGCTGGCAACTTTGCAATTGCTTGATGACCATCAGACAGCTTGCCAGTGAACACCATAACTTTGCCTTCTAACATGTTGGCAGAGTCATATGTAGATGAGTTCTGGAACACTTTGGCTGATGGACGCATAATCTCATTGGCAATGAGGATTCTTGGCAGGTATGGCGATACATATCCTAGTGCCTGCAACAGTTCGAGTCACTTGTTTGTGTTTCTGAACGCAATGACATACTATGCAAGCATGTGAAGCACAAGATGTTGATTTGACAAATGCGTTATGTAGCCCAAGAGGGGGCAATGATGTGCTTGCTACAGCAAAACACTACAAACGGTTGTGGGCTTGCACCCGATCAGGGCTACACATACAAATTACCTGCGAGTCTGATGCTAGCCACCTGCACATCATCTGAAACCCTGCGGAGTCTGAGCTCAGTGAGAATGAGTACATAGGGGTGTGCTTGCACCCAATCTGGCTCTTGCAGAGCTGCCAGAGCTGAAAGTTGCTGTGGCCAATGATTGCCGCTGTCCATGTCTGGCGCATGTCTTGATCATTGTCAAGCTGGTCCAATCTTTGCTGCAGGCAACAATCACAGTGGTTGGAAGAAGATTTCCATGTCTGCTGCATGTGCTGTAATTTCTATTACTGTCTTGCCTAGGCACTTGTTGCACAATATGATAGCAATCAAATGAAAAGCAACAGCATTGGATCAAAGACTCACCCAGATCTGACCAACAGCTTCAGCTCTTTCAGAAGTCGACCGCAGCTTGAATTTGGCCTCAGCGTATGTGATCACATGGGCTGGGCAACGAGGGCCATCGGTAATTGTACAGTCAATGCGCACCTCAGCACCTTTCAGGCCAGATGCTGCACAGCACAAGAAAGTTGACTGCTCAACGCAGCTGAGTGGCAAAGAGGCGTAACAGATGTAACAGCCTTGATACCAGCAACATCACAAGGCAAAGAGGAATGCCGCAATCTAGCAGCGTACCATGCGTATCATGGTATGTGCTGTTGCCATCAAGGCTCTGACAAGTCAAAATTTGAGGTATCATCTTGTTGAGACACTCTTGCAAATCTGCCTCTTCTGAAGCTGCGGCCCACTGTGATTGTAGCTCTAGTCCCACAGTCGATTCAAGAAATGCAGTTGCTGCCTGCTCATCGAAACCTGCCATTGCATTCTAAAGCTTACGTGTCACCATTGGTGGGCAAAAGAGACTACAAATCTCAGTTGCCTTTTGCAGATGAAAGACAGTACAAGTACAAACACTTACAACAATGAACGCGACCCACCACTATTGTGTACATGTCAACACTGTTGCATGAATTGCTCGAAATGACTCAAATCCTCTGCAGGATGTGGTTGCAGAAAGTGAGACCAGAAGCTGTACTTGCCAAGGTGTTCTCAAACCATACTGAGTCTGGGCATGATTCACTCAGTATGTGCTGGCCAATATCTGGTAGGCGGGTGAGTGTGAATTTCTGTCGCTTAACCAGAAGATCTGCAGCGCCAGCAGCTGCCCTCTTGACCGCCTCCATATCGAGCTTACTACCTGGACACATGCAGCACAGTTCAAGACAGCGTGGGTTTCCTGGTGCCATGGACTAAGTCACAGATCTCTCACACCACACAAGATCTGTCTTCAACACTGCTAAGCTCAAAAATTAAGCAACAGAAAATCACAGGTCGATGATGGGTCCAAGCCAAGGGTGTCAACCTGTTGCCAATTCTGCAGAGACAGCTATGGGTGTGTCTCAACATCAGCAGCAAACCCTCAAGCCACAGACAAGGCTGCAGGGCCATAGAGACTTCGCTTTTCTACAGGCATTCTCACCAGAAGTGGGCAATGCCTGTATGTAGATTCTTCCAATATAACAATGACTCATGGCATGCATAGGCACTCACCATGATGCTGCTTTGGCTTCTTCTCTGTTTGCCATGCCAGCACAGCATCCACAGCACCTCGACGAACAAATACTTTCTCAAGGCTCTTGTCCAGGGCATCCAGCAAAGCCGCTGGGGAGTCAAAGCCTTCCTTGATAAGATTGATGTAGTCCTGCTCTGTCAGGCGGGCAGACCGCAAGCCAAGACTCTTCTTTAGTGTGTCTGCTGCAGCCTGGTGGCCAGCAGTCATCAGTTGCTGACATGAAAGTGATGCGTGATGCACAGTACTGCAATCTGTCATGTGATGTGCCACATGACGGACAGAAATCAGATCACTTCCCTCTTCAGCTTGACTTGGCATGTACCATCAGC
>JAABUK010007383.1_pt1 | contig 15896 bp, 16 predicted proteins | sample 5559141 | NCBI WGS metagenome assembly JAABUK01 (sample SAMN10711869, study PRJNA513367) | rock metagenome | isolation source: Antarctica rocks | place: Antarctica: Victoria Land, Pudding Butte nord | collected 2016-01-03
GCCACAGCCACACTACCACAATGTGTGCAGACCCTCTTGGCTCTGGCAACATGTTGACCCCCAGCAAAACGCCCGAGAACAATTGGCAGTTGATGAGAGCCCAGCCTAAACTGAAGAAACCATGAAGCACTGTTCGTTCGTGCATCCGAGGTTGTTCGTTTACCAGTTTGAAACAGGCTGTTTCCTGAGGTAAATGAAGACACAAGCCTGAAACATGTCTCACGTGTGGATCATAGCCAAATGCGATTCTCAAGAGGAGATGTGTTATGGCATTGAAGCCAAGCAAGCTGGAGACACGGCGTGCAGACCGCAGCTGACTGCTTACGATATCTTTGTCCCTGTTTGAAATGCGTGTCGAGAGTCTGCCAATGCCTATGTGACCATTGTGGACAAGATTCAACATGGCTCAGCCAGCCATACAACAAGCAAGCCGACGATGCCTGCACTCAGGCGAAATTCCAGCTCACATGCGGAATGCCTGGCAGATGCTGCAGCAGTCGTCACTGCAAGTGATACAGGCGTGTTCGAAGCACGCAAAGCAGCACACTTATGTTGTCATACAGACTGTCCGTATCTGAATCACGTCTACTTCTGCAGGTCCCTAATGCTGGGAGAGGACTGGCTCCCGTAGAACCAATCCAACAAGGGACAGTCATCCATAGTGAAAAGCCCATGCTCTGTTTGCCTGCTCTGAAGCATCTTGCCAAGGTGTGGCCAAGCTCATCTTCGTTTTGGACTGCTCTTACTTGAGCCAAGACCTACGACTCTGCTGACCCTGTACATTCTTGCATGCTTGGTTGATGGGTACCCACATGAAACACCGGCAAATCCAGAGATGGTACAAACATGGTCTGCTTGCAGGTCTGTCACCACTGTCTGACACCCGTGCAATCCAGACAAGCATCAGTGTCAGCCTTGCGTTTCTGCTCAAAACCTTGTGAGACAGCCTCTTTTGCCTACTCCAGAACAGAAAAGCTACTTGACCTGTCGCCATTGTCGGAGTACTGCATGGAATACGAAGAACGGTTTCCACTTCTTCTGGCCAGGGCAGCTTGCATGCACCTCAGCAAACAGCTACAACCTATAGAGCCGCACCTCAGCAGCAGTCCAGCTGCAAAGCAGCAAAGCAGCGATGCCCCACAAGGTGACATTTGGCAGGTGCAGTTTGTGCATCATTTGCGATGCCCTGACATCCTGCATCTCCCAGAGCGCTTCCTTGCTTGTGCCTCAGCAATCAAACTTTCTCTAACAAGCTGATCACATCGGCTGCAAGCTTGCACCAAAGGCTTTGCAGCACAAAGCTCATGCAACTGTCTGCTGCATACATACGTGTTTACTCCTCTAGGTGGTTCAGTACAACTAATCAAAGTTACTCATCGTTTGCAGGATTACATGTTCCTGACTTTTGCCCGCGTTCCGCCCCCGCCTCCATCTCCCTGGGTTGAGACCCATGCCTTGTTACAGAAAGCTGTCCAAGACTTTGTCAGGAAACAACAGGCCAGAGTGCCGGCAAACGTGCACCAGTCACTGGTTGCTGCAGCTGCTGATCTGACTCTGGAGTGGTATGTTGGCATGCTTGCCAGGCTTCACATCAATTCCTTCAGGTCAGCAACCCAACAGCATACTTCATCTATGACTGCTCACTGATTGCCTAGAGCACAGTCAGCTACTGTTGCCCAGCATGGGCATAGCATAGCTGGCCATGCAAGCAGGAGCATGTTGCTTTTGTTGTCGTCCTTAACCTCTTGGGTTGTTTTCAGTGCCAGCTTGCATTGCAGGGTGGATGGTGTGATGCTGAATGGTGACTGCAGTCTGGCAGAGATGGCTGCTGCTTCTGTTGGCGCACAACAGGGCAGCAGTCTGGGCACAGCTGTGTACCTGCTAGCTTCCTTGTTCAATCACTCCTGTGGCCCTAATGTTGATGTTACCTATTCCTTGAACAACAGTAAGCTGCTGCTTCCCGTAACGCTGCTGTGAGATGATGTAATGCTCCCAAGCAGATGCATGTGTACATCAAAGAGACGCAGGGTAGGGTCATACTGGATGGCATAGTGATGTGGGGATGTTTATTGAGAAAGAATTGTTCTGCAGCCATACTTGACACTGTTCCCTGAACTTTACTTATGCTTGCAGGTACAGCTCACTTTGTAGCAGCTCGAGACATTGCAGCTGGTGAGCAGTTGTGCATTTCCTACATTGATGCCAGCATGAGTGTCAACGCTCGTCAGCAGCAGCTTGATTGGGGATATGGATTTCGTTGCAGCTGTGAGACTTGCACAGAAGAAGCGACACAGCACTCATGAAGTGTGTTCCTGGCATTGCCATGCATGAACTGTGTCAGCTAGCTGTCTAGAAACTTGTGATTCTGATCCATGACTGTATCCATCTGGTCTAGAACAACATTCCGTGACCAAGCCAATGCGCCCTACCTTGAATTTAAGTCTCGTTGTATAGCTTGCAGTTAAAATCTGACATTCGAGGAGTTGTGTGCACAGCACCCTGATCGTGACAAGACTATACAAATGCAGCAGCACTGCGGCAATCTACGTTGAGACGTCACAATGCTAACCACGGGCAAGGGTATGCAGCATTGTACCGTGGTGTTGAAGTGCGATGGTTCTCCAGAACTGATTCAAGACACTGACAATACATGTTATTGCAGACAAATCTGAGCAAATAACTTAACACATGATCAGTCATGGCAGTAGCATGACAACACAAATCACGCTGCTATAAGGCACGTGCAAGCAGCACTAAAGGCACGGAAAAACATGCCATTTGTGTTAGCAGCTCATTTGTTTTGGGCCCATTTTGAGGGCCCAACTTGAATCCGCAACTGAGTTGAGGTAAACAAGACACTCAAATGGGGGAAAAAAACATCACATATGATGTGTGATCAGCCAAAATTGAGCAGACAGGCGCTCAAGCACCAATCTTCACATTTGGGATCCAAATGTGTTTCAGATGGCCCTGTCATATCCAGTCTGTATCAACCTCAAGCGTTCCACACAAAAGCGACGACCACAGCATGGTACTGCTGGGCAACCTTGATGATGCGCTGATATACAGCTGCCAGACTTCAGCTGGCTGAAAGTAATATGTCAGCAGCCTACAAGGGAAATAGGCAGTATGCTCCTACAGTGATGGCACTGCCAATGGCTCCAAAGCCAACAATGGAAAGAAGTTTCTGCAGCAATCACCAAAAAATATGTATCACAACTTGCTGTCGACAAGATAGTACAACCAAGAAATGTCCCGAGACTGCACTCTATACAAGATCTGATGATTGCACAACAAGGCTGGCATTGCCAGCAAGATGTTGGCAGAAGCATTAATGCCATTCAGGCTGTCTGCTGGTTTCACTGATTACACATCAGAACCTGTGTCAGCAGGGCCTGTGTAGGTGAACAAGGCTAGTCTTGCTTTCTAATGTGCTGAAACAAACGAAAGAACGGCCATGCTCAAGGCAGATGCCAGATTTTACCTTACGAATTTGGGCAGCCAGCTCTGGGTTGGGGACGGTCTGCATTCCAGTACCGTCCACATCCCAGACATCTGCCAGGCCTATGGATCATAGACCCGACAGCCCTGAAGCTAGCTCTGCACTCCCCAGGAAGAAGATAGGGAAGATGCGAGCACGGTCCCAGGGGCTAGCTCCACTCTTGATCTGCCATGCTGCAATTCCGACCAGCGCAATCTGCAATGTGGTGTAAGTGGCTGTGGCTGGAAGTTGCTGATCTATGATGTACACACAATGATCTGCTTTGCCGGCTTGCAAATTATCTCACAAGATCAACAGGAAAGCATGTTTACACAGCAACACACGCCATGCATGTGTGGCCCTGAGGGCTGCTGAACAGCGCTGGCGCTTGCTTGAGGTGCCGTCGCAAGAAGATTGCTGTTTGAGGCCTATACAGTTGACAGTTTGCATGGCCATGATGTTGGCTGATGCAAGAGTGTACATACTAAATGGTCATATGCAACGCTGGACACATGCACGAAAACTTCTCAAAGTTGCATGGGTTTTTGCTCCAAACGCACCAGCATGATGGTCCCAAGTCCTATGCGCCGTTTTCTCTCCTCGCTGTCAATATTTGTCAGGTTCATGGCAGCACTTTCTCGGGCTTCTTGTCGCTCTGCCTCTGTTCTCTGCACACACATATAGATATGCTCATGGAAAGATCCAACGCATTAAGCTCACTCGTGTCTTGTACATTTGCAGCTCTCAGACACTGCTGCCCAATGCCATGCCCTCAGTATGCCAGTCAAAGTCACCAGATAGCATACGTTGGAACAAGGCGCATCTGATCGGCAGATCTGACAGGTGCGCAGTCAAAAGGCAATAAAGTTGTCTATCGGTCTGCTGTAAACGATCACTGACATGATCGAGGAGACCTACATCGTCCAAAGGCCCCATCGGCACGGAAAACCCATATCTATCCACGTACCCGTCGCCAGGCCGAAAGAAGAACTTCCACAGCCTTGTCACAGGGCCATCTACCTTCTCAGACTCCATACCTCCTTTTCGCCAGTTTGTCTGTGTCAAGTCAAACTTTTTTTTGCCGATGTCTGTGAATGTTTCTTTGATAGAGTCGCCGGCTCGTACAACGGTGCGCAGGTTTCTGTTACAATGCGGCCTACTGCATGGCGACACAATGCGGGGTCGCACTGATCCTAGCATGACGCCCTGCGTGCCTGCTTGTATCGCCATCGCGTACCTGCGAGCAAAAGTTTACAGCCTCTTGTGGCGTTCGAGGCATTTCGGGACTGGCCTGGGGATTGTTTGCCACCTTGCAACTTGTTGATCACATGCTTCATGATGAGTCATGTACATTTTTGTCACTCATTGTTGCTGGCTGGATAATCTTAATCAAGGCTCGACATGGATCCGCATTCTGAAAGCTTACTCGGGCACGACGCACGAAGTAGCGCTTGCGCTAGGTAAGCACAACACTTACTTCAGCTGCTTCTTGCCACTACCAGACGTGCATGCCCCGCACGACGCCGTTTGTATCCAGGCTGACCGGAAGGCCAATCCTACGATACATGCCGGGCTTGACTCGGAGGGGGTCTGCCTTGGACGGGCTGCGGACGACGGGAGACACAGCATATCTGAGCTGAACTGCTGCAATAAGCGAGCATGGACATGAAAGGTATCACTTGCCCATGAGCGTGGCCGACTAAACCTGTGTGCATGTACGCCCACAAAGGCATGACTGCTTAAGCTTTGTTGTGTACAACATGTCGGTCTGACCTGTTCATGACACGTTGAAACCTCATAAAAAGCGCTAACATTGTGGCTACCGACATCTTGCAGGCTTTGAAGGTCTCATGCCCTATCTACATCAAAAAGCAAATAGGGCAACGCTTGACGCTCCAGAGGGCCTGCAGGACATGTCACGTCCGGGCAGCGGGCGGCACGCACAGGTACGTTCGTTGTATCACAGGCATGCCTTGCTTACCACACCATCATAGCCCTACTTTAGCTGAATCTGCAGTGCATGTGATTCAGCGATAGGTTTGGCAAGCTCGCAAGCTCCACCTCACCTATGCAGGCTGGTACCAGTGGGCGTTCCACTTTGGATGGTGATGATGACTGGCTGCATGGTCATCTGGGATCTGACCATCATGGTCGCCACTTGACCACCGACTCGCTTCTGGACCCTGCCACAGGCACTATGCCATATCTGTATGGTAAGCAAAGGCATCATTTGTACTTCACTGTCTGATAGCTTTCTTGCTGTACTGCTTCACTGCCTGCCTTTCACTGCCTGGTTTTGCTCTGCAATCATCTGTGATACTCAGGCATGTCAGGCTTGCATACCAAAAACCAGCTCAGCAAAATGCCACATTGACTTAAGGCTGCTCACCCTCTAACAACTTGCCGCATAGCTGGGATGGGGCAACTTGCAGCAAGCTCTTTTGCATGCTGCAGGTCACTCTGGCCTGACATGCAGCAGGTTTGATGATACGCTACCGCTTCTGTACTCCCATGCGCTGTATCCTGGCTTTGCTGGCAACGGCCATGCTGCAGATCAGCACAACTGGGCAAATGCATTCCATGAAAAAGCAGACCAGGCAACAGCGACTAGCCCTTTGAGGCCGCCTCTCAGGTCTACATCAGCAGGTAAAGGTGCTTTGTCACGTTGCCTGCAACTTGTTCTGGTATGACCTGCTATTTGCTTGCGCATTGCCTGCCATTTCCTTTGGTGTCGTTCCCTGTTTTCTCATACTTGTCCTTGGTTTGTGGCCAAATGTCAGCTGCCAGGCCTTGTTCACAAGCAGACCTGCCTGTCAAACCTGACTCATACAGTACGCTTGACATGTCTGTTGCTATGCTTGATGTGTGTTATTAGGTGCCGACATCATTGTGATGTTATCGTATTGCACGTCAGCTGACTTAAGCACACTGCAGCGTGGGGTTTCAGACTCCAAGTTGCAGCAGCTCAGGCCTGTGACAATGCTGTGACACACCACTGGGTGTTTGCATGAAAGTGAACTGTCAGATTGCACACAGAGCATCAAAGCACAAAGTTGCCGTCTAGCAGTGTGGACAACAGCTTTGTTAACTGTTGTTCATGCCATCTGGCAATCGCAGTTGATCATTATTCTTCGGCACATCTAATTGCATCAGTGTGGCAGGTTTTATGATGAGTAGCTTTGAGGTTGGGGATTGTGAGGGAATCAAGGCCGAGCCTGGGTTGGATGGGGGGGTGGGGCTGCCCTTTGCTGGCTTGGAGGACACCCCCCTTGCAGCCTTGCACCACCTTCACCAGGTCTCACTCTTCTGCTTGACTGTCGACTGTACTTATCATCATGCATTCATCCACCCACCCACTCACTCACTCGCTCGTCCATTCGCTCACTCACTTGTTATCCATTCACTCACTGACTCTGTCACTTTTTTGTTTCCAGGTTCCTTTGTGTTCATGCATTTGTTCATTCATCTGACAGATGTCTGTCCCTCCTGACATTATACAGGGGCTTGCTCAGACTGCCAACACATCAAAGCCGCACAGAACTTGCTCATGGGCTGCGAGCAAACTAAACATGAAACATGCGGCATCTGGGCATGAGGAGAGACATAAAAAGTAGCACAAGTGGCTCACGTTTCTTACACTTGCGCATCACTCAGCAGGATGAAATCTGAGAATGCATAGTTGCTCACACCAGTCTACAAGGGTAATGGTAGTTGCTTACCCAGGGGGAAAGTCTGCTGTCAGGAGCTGCGCTGCTCTTTCTCATGTGACAGTCAGCCTGCTGGGCTGCAACTACATTCTCCACTTGCAGAGAAGATACCACTGCAGAACACATGCAAACCAGATGTTGATCTCACACTGCAGAGCTTTGGGCTGCTGCCTTAGGAGGCTCGCTGAAAAGCATAAAATTTTCTTTTTCTTTTCTTATCTCACTCACACTGCAGGCAATTCATGCAGGACTTCAGCATGAATGCTCAAACTGTTCACATCACCACAGCATTGGAAGGTGACACGGCAGGCATGTGTGTGTGTAGGTGCAGCAGGGCTTCAGCATGCCGGCAGGGCAACTCATGGGCCTTGACGACCACCCCCTGCCTCACGCCCAGGGCCTAGCTCACACCACAGACAGACCGCTGTTTCAGGGCAGCACCTTGGGTGGGCACCAGCCTCATGTGGTGAATGCCAGCCCACCCCACCACGATGTGGGATCTGAGGTCAGACTCCCTGAGTCTCTGCCATTTCGGCTCTCTTGGTTAATTCAGAACAGTTTCCCCATTTCATCATTCGCCATTGTTTGTCATCGTCTCCATACACAAGCACCAGCACCTAAAGAAACTGCAGCTGTCCAGAGCATGAAAGCCTCATGCACTTCATGCTTTGTTTTGCAAGTCAGCCAACACATGCAATAGTATACATTGCCAATGACCTCATGGCTGCCAAGCCCAGATTGGTAGTGCTGTACAATGTCATGCTGCTGTGGCGCATGCTTTGCTTTGCTGTGATGCACCTGCTCTGACACAAAAATTTGCCTAGTCCACAAGCCCACTCAGCAGCACAGCACTGCTCTGTGACTACACCATTTTGCTGCTGCAGCTGTGTGAGGGAGCACGCTCTTCCTGTGCTACAGTCATGCAGTGTCCCCAAGATGCTTGAGACTGCCTCATGCCCTGCTGTATCTCATGTGGCATGAAATGAGAGTGTGTTGCTGCAGCAGGCATGTGATCCGGGAGAGCATCATCTCTTGCTTCAGCATGGCTGCTTAGGTAGAGAGGCCTCAGAGACACGCCTGCACTGGCACATCCCTGCAGTGCCCAGCCACTTGCATGCCCAGGGCCCCTTCTGCTACCCCCACCCTACAGTCATGCAATCAGCCTTGCAGCACGCCTTTGGCGCAGTGCAAGCCACATCAGAGCAGCAGTCAGATGATTCTGGTGGGGTCTACACCTCCAGCACAGGCTACAGCCACTCCCCCCCCATGTCACCAAGGGGCAAACGCAGCGTAAGGACCGTACGTACGCTTCATGCCTCACCGTCACGAGATGGTGACAGTCACCAGGGCAGGGCAGTGCTTTCTGGAGGGAGCCCTCCCAAGCTGTTGGCGGGAAGTCCTGAGGGGGCAGACACGCCTGACCACCAGCAGGATCTTCCCGCCAGGTGCAGAGGGCAGAAGGAGGATGTGAGGCAGAGGGCAGCATGTGAGCTGTATGGCCTGCGTCGCCTCAGGGCATCCCCACGCTGGGCCCTGGAGGCAGCTGAGATGAGCGATGACAGCCGGTCTGCAGGTTTGTCATCAGTTAGCTTGCTGCACCTGCAGCAGTTGCCCAAGAAGCTGTTGCGCATGCATGTTGAGCCAGAACTCACACCAAGTAAACACATTCTGAGCTTGCAGGTATTCTCATGTCACTGTGCACGGTCACGTGGACCCATACAACATTTCTAATACAAAGCCAATCATGGGTTGCATCACTTGGCAATGTCATAGAGGCTTTGTCCATGCGCATGTGATTAATCTCATCAGGACTGTCTGTGCAGCTTCATGCCTTGCAAGTTTGTGCAACCGCCAATGTAGGTGAGGAGGCAGAAGCGGCAGAGAGTGGAAGCGACACAGAGGCGATGTCGTGGGCCCGAAGGCCTGTGACGGGGTCCAGGGCCAGCACAAGGAGGCGGCGGCGTGTGCGCACCTCCACTGGAGATGCAACCTGCTCCTCCCAGTTCAGAGGCGTCAGCAAACACAGGTCAGCTGCTGCTGTCGCTGCTTCATGTCTTGTGCAAGATGACACTGTCTGCATTCCAGCAAGATACATGACTGCTTTGTGGCTTTGCACTGCGCCATGTTGCTGTAGGCATAGCTTGCTGCCACTGCCCAAGGTTGGATGAGGTGAGGTGATGCTGTATTGAGTGTGAGTTGGTTGCCAGGCAGTGACAATCATCTGGGTTCGTCTCAACCTTGCATTTGTATGAATGTGATGGGAATCAGCACGACTCAATCTGGGAGCTTGTTGTGTGTTATTGAGTGCATTACCCATGTCACCATGTGTGCCGTCAGCCATGACTTGGGTTGCATGCCTGCAGTCATAAAAGCCACTCCCTGGTATATGTTGTGTTAGCTGATTGGCCAGACTGCAATCTTGCGCTCAAGGTGTGTACAATATACAGCGCTGTATACTTTACACATCTTGTGCACAGGTCAAGATTGAGTCATCAAGCTCCCAAGGCTAAATGCCCCGCACGCATGCATGCTGCATCAACATTGCTGCATCCACAACAAGCTGAAGTGCCAGAATACCCTTACTGCTCAAGTCCTCATATTCGCACAACACATGCAACCACCTTTGAAGACATCACCAAGTGAGTTTGCGTTTGCGCTGTATGAGACATGGCAGTTGTCTTGCAACAAAGTGGTGCAACGCTTACCATCAGCAAATCATGCCTGCATCCTGTGGCGTGCTACACCAAGCAAGGCTTCACGCCCCATCAGCACAGTCACCTGAGCGACACTGCGTGCAAGCATTGCCCCACTGCCCCCCTTGTCCACCAACAATTTGGACATATTGCCCATCTTGAGCCCAACGCCATAAGCTCCTGCCCCCGTGCCTGACAGTCATCTGTTGCTCTTGCATGACGTATCCTGCAGCCATTGTGGTGGTGCAAGACATGTGATCATTAGACATCAGGTGGTGGCAGCATATGTGCAACTGCTGATGATGCAGACTCTGCACAACCAAGTTTGGCCCACAGATGACTTCTGCTCATGAGTGATTGCAAAGTAATGGTGACTATGTCCACACACGAGGCAGCGTAGCAGACAGGTTTGGCTCAGATCAACAAGCTGGTGCAGGCTGAGAGCACAGGCAGGGCTTCAAGGTTATGGCTAGACCAGCAAGTGATCCCAGTTGGTCATATGGCCATTGTACAGAGAAACGTCCACACAACTATTGTCAGTGCTTGTGATAGCATGCAGACCTGACCGCAGGCTGACAGGCAAATGTAGAGCACAGCAAGACTTAAGGAGCCAGATATACAGAAAGGAGGTTTGGAATATACCTGGTAGCAGCTAGGGCGCACGAGCTTCCTGCTCTGCAGACACACAACTCTGACATCAAGGTCAAAGCTTCAGTGAACGTCACCCAACATGGGTTGACTCACAAAAGTGGCAACCAAGCTGATGGCTACAGAGACACTAGCTGCTGCTGACAGAGGCTGGGAAGAATGTGAATCCAGTCTGATCAGCAACACAATGTGCCTTCTCTGTCCTGACAGCTCAGCACAAGGGGTACACATCACATGAACACAGATGCTGACAACATGCCATGAGGTCCTCTTTAAGCACCCACGGCAACTTTCAGACCTTGTTGTGCTGATTGCTGATGCAGGCTGACGCAAAGGTGGGAAGCAAGCTTGTGGCTAGAGGGGCGCCAGCTGTACTTGGGAGGCTTTCAGACTGAGCTGGATGCGGCCAGGGCATATGACATTGCAGCCCTGTCCTGCAAGGGCCCTCATGTGCTGACCAACTACCCTGAGGAGTCATACGCCCAGGAGCTTCAAGAGACTGCTGGTTGCTCCACTGTATGGGCCTCACACCTTTAGCTGCTGCTTCTGCTGCTGCTGCTACTTCTGCTGCTTCTGCTGCTGCTGCTACTTCTGCTGCTTATGCTGCTGCTGCTGCTGCTGCTGCTGCTGCTGCTGCTGCTGCTGCTGCTGCTGCTGCTGCTGCTGCTGCCACTGCTGCTGCCACTGCTGCTGCTGCTGCCACTGCTGCTGCCACTGCTGCTGCTGCTGCTGCTGCTGCTGAAGCAAGTTGCCATCAAGTTGCTGCTGGTGTTCCTGCATGCACAAGTAATGCATCGATGTACTGGGACACCATCCTTCTGTGATGGTCTGCCAGCGCCTAGGTGCAGCCTATCTTTGCTCAGGATAAACAGCATGACGAAGCCACATTCTGCTGTGGGCTGACCACCACTCTATAGCTTCATGCACTGCAGACTGAGTTCTGCATGCAGCCATGCAAGCTTGACTTGCGTTTGCTATGACCTGCAACTCAATTATGTATGTATGCACCTGCCCATGCCTTTGATTCACACTTGCGTGTTTGGTCCACCTCTGCAGGACGAGATGATTGCATATGTGAGGAGGAAGAGTGCGGCATTCTCACGTGGGAGGTCCAAGTATAGGGGGGTCTCAGGCCAGGCCGGCCGCTGGGAGGCGCGCATTGGGGCCTACTGTGGCAGAAAGAATGTAAGCATACATGTCATGGCAGAAAGAATATAAGCATAGATGTCATGGCAGAAAGACTGTAAGCATAGATGTCATGGCAGAAAGAATATAAGCTTAGTTTTCATGACCTCAAACAAAAAGTCAGGCAGTAATTGTGTATGCCGTGCTCACTGTTGTCTGCCGCTTGCACAAGGTGAGGAAAGCAAGTACACTAGCACACTGCGTGCAGGGCTAGTTCAAATAGCCAAACAAGCAAGCAGTTTCCCAGCACAAAGGACAAACAGAGCCCATAGAAAACAAAGAGCACACACATCCAGCATGCTTGTTGCTAGATTCACAGGTCAACCAGGCTGTTTGACACAATTTTGTCTCTGCAAAACAGACACTGCCAATGGGTACTGCCAGTCCTGAGATGCCCAATCAGGGTGCCTATTGCATCCCAATCTGTACCCTGCCTTTGCTTGTGCGTCCCCTCTGCCCACCCCCAGTGGGTTCTTGATGGCTAAACTGCTTACCTTGAACAGTACTGCTTGTTCCTCACACTCATTCATTCATTCATTCGTTCATTCATTCATTCATTTGATTTAAGGTCTTTGGGCCAACCATGACCATTGGACCAGTAGTCTGCAAGTGCCAAACACAATATCAACTGTTCTAAACCTGTCAAACATGACCTGTCATACATGACCTGTCATACATCACCTGCCATAAATCACCTGTCATACATCACCTGTCATATATCACATCAGAGCATGGCAGCTCTGTATGAAGGTCTTGCTTGGCTGAATTTGCAGAATGCCCTCCTCTTTTTCCTCAAGTTGTGTGTTGGCCATTGCTCACCTGAAGTCAGCATGAGACAGCATTTCAGCAGAAAGAACAATGCATGCAGGTGTCATTTGGGGTGCATGAAGAGGAAGAGTCGGCAGCAAGGCAGTATGACAGGGCACTGCTGATAGAGAAGGGGCGGGCTGCCAAGACCAACTTCCCTCTGCCTGACTATGAGAAGGAGTCGAAAGAGTTTGAGGAGTTTGTTGTTGAAAGGTACAGCTGGCATGCCTTGCATGCTGATCGTGTCATCGAGCATGCCTCCGTGTGGCAGCATGCAGGAAAGATGTGGACATTGTTGCAGTTGTCTTTGTCTTCTGTCAGTCTTTGTCTTAGGATCCGCTTGAGTTACCCTTCATGCCTTTGACATACAATGTCTCTTCATGTAGTACTTGAGGCTTACTTCAGTGGACTGCATAAGCGCTGCTTTGCAATACACACATGAGGCTTGTGTAAGCACAGTATGACCCTCATACCTGCCTTGCAATACAAGTATAGGATCATGCCTTGCAATGCACATGCAACAATTTTCAGACTGTCCCAGTGACCAAATCAGCTGATTGCCAAAGATTGGCATTTACAACTATGGGATATGCACAAGATTTATGTAGCGTGGCTGCAGAAACATGACACGCTAGCTAGACGCGGCATGTACATAGCTGAGAGTTAGCTGCTGGTTCAGGTGTGGGGACTTGACTTGCCCAGCGGCTATGGAAATGATTGCAAAATGGGTGTTACCATTGTCTGCTAACACTGCCAGTGGGGGACCCCAGCCAGTCATCCCAAAGAAGAAGGGTCGGGGTGGGCGACCCCGAAGTCATGCAGCATGCATCATACTGGCTGAGGATTTGCGTCAAGCAATCAAGCGTACATGATGCCAACTTGCCCAACAACATGTGACACAACGACTGTACAATTAGTTATACACCACTGTGGTGCACCACAAGACTTGTGCCGGGACAAGACTGTCAAATTGGGTTTGTGGATTACAGCTGTTGCTCTCTGCCGATGTCAGTTCTTTACCTCAATGTGATGAGTGCTTGATGTCATATGTATATGATTAGTCAGCTTTTGCTTTTGATATCTGATGTAAAACTAAGTGCACTATCCTGCCTGGGCTGATCATAGCTTTCTTTTATTCTTGTTTCTTGCAGCTGAATTCTGACAGCCATCATTGCTGTCATGACGTGCGTTGCAGCCATGTCAACAGCTTGACCAACTAGACTCTACCAGCAGTGCAAATTCAATCCGTTTCGATATTTTATCCTTGCTGTCGTATGGTGTACACACAGCTGTGTAGACCACCATCCTGCACATGCTGTTAACCACATGCAGCAAACAGCAAATGGTGTTTGCAAGCAGATTGTTACAAAGTCTGTGATTGATGCCAAAGTGAGTGTGGCCACACATGTTTCAATCAAGTGTTTGGTCTTCCCTTGTCTTCCAGTAGGTTGACCCATAATCTAGCAGAAGCTCTTCATCAACCTGCATCAGGGTGCACAGCTGCTCTGCCTTGCTCCTCTGTTGCTCAACATGTGACAGCCGACAGCATCATACATGACATCGTAATGCACTTCCTGATCAATGCCAAACATCAACTGCTGCTGAAGGCAGTCAGGCACTCAATGCCAGCAGCCGCCAAATATGTCAAGCAAGGCATCAAGCGTCCTTAGCATGTGAATCTTACGCTTTCACCTGCACACAACAGTGGAGAGGGGTGCATGCACTGCTAGTTCACCTTGATGTCAGTTGCGGTGAAGAATGACACCCTCTGTTGACGGCGACTGGTACTTCTGACAATGTTGTGCCGGGTAGTGGAGTGATTCATGTGACAAGGGCTGAAGGTGGAAGTGTCTGGGGCTCTGCTCTGTCCATCAATACTCCACTCCTGGTCTATGCGGATACTGTAGTCTGACTGCAACACACACATGATGCTCACATTTCACCGAGGATGCTAGCTAATACAAAGTTCCCAGAGTGCAAAGTGTAAGTATGGTCAGGCTGCAGCAAGGAATTCAGCTGCAGCTGCCTGGGCACAACAGCAAGTTTTCAGGGCATGAGAGTGCTTGCCCTAGCTTACACAGATAAGTACACGGCATTCTGCACAGACAGTTGTGGCCGTATAAACTGTGTGAACCACGCAGGCATGAACCAAGCCTTAGCCTGCTGCAACGCGTTGACTGTCTTAAAGCGCTAGCACACATCTAGACAGGCACCCATTCTGGTTTGGGCACATGCAGTTTGGAGGCACAGCACAGGAGAAGAGACAAAAGCAAACGACTAGATACAGGATACAAATGTTAGGCCTGATGCATGACAGGAAGGTACCACTCCAGATGGGTAGCGGGCCCAGTAGGCAGCTTCGTCTAGCAACTCCCCTTCATAGTCCCCAATGTATGTTCCAGCAGGAATGGGCTTTGCAGCAAAGGCCCCATTGCCCCGCCCATCAGTAGTGGGCCGCACCTGACAGTCACAGTCTCAGTATCTCACGCATGCCAATGCACACATTCCTAACGACTTGAATGAAGAAAAGATTGGGCCCTATGAGGCATCAGCAGTGTGGTGCTACGGACTGAAGCAGAAGTGCATGGCTCACTGTAGCGCAACAGGCATGCATGCAACCAGCAGTTGCTCCACTGGTTGTTTGCGTCGTTTGAGGGGCTCAGATTGCTAGACCACCTCGATGGAGCCATCAGCGAGGGGTGCCCCGGTACTTGGCGACCCCCACTGTATGTATAGCCGCCCCTTGTGCACCTCTATCTGGGCTTTGTCCTTGCTGATGGCCAGCAGCAGTACTACTGCCCCAACAGGAACCAGCAATGCTGAACCAAGAAATGACCATGGTCCAAGACTAGGCAGGGGCATGCCTTGCACCCATGCTGTACCCAGGCCAACACCTACGATTGCAGCTGACGCACCAAAGCCAGTTGCTTTGAAGCGTCTTGCTCTGATCAGTTTTGAAGGCAGCTGCTGCTGTGATGTTGTTCGAGCTCTTGTGTCTGCAATCAGGGACAATTGCATAACGCGGTTCGGAGTGTTGTTGTTGAGACTTGGCCTATCCACACGATCACCTGCTGTTACTCGATCGCCGCGTGTCACAACGAGACACCCACGAGAGCACACAGTTCTGCTGCCCGACTGTCGAACCCTGTTGCCGCTGGCTTCCAAGGCACCTGGAAGAGTGGGTCGGCCTCCGGCAAAGGCCCCGTGCAACGATCGAGTCACGATAGGCCCTGCAGGCATGCTACGCGCATCAACTGCCAATTGTTCTCGGGCGTTTTGCTGGGGGTCAGCATGTTGCCAGAGCCAATAGGGTCTGCACACATTGTGGTAGTGTGGCTGTGGCAGATGAATTGCACATGATTTTTGAGTGTCCAG
>JAABUK010007387.1_pt1 | contig 15891 bp, 19 predicted proteins | sample 5559141 | NCBI WGS metagenome assembly JAABUK01 (sample SAMN10711869, study PRJNA513367) | rock metagenome | isolation source: Antarctica rocks | place: Antarctica: Victoria Land, Pudding Butte nord | collected 2016-01-03
CAGCGCGGCGCAATGTACTGGGGCTTCGGCGCGACTTCGTGGGGCGGCGGGGCGCTGGGAAGGGCGTCCCACCGGGGGACGGCCAAACCGTCCCACGGCCCGTGGGACCTTGGAGACCGCTGCCTAAGTGCCTGGACAGTTGGACACTCAAAAATCATGTGCAATTCATCTGCAACAGCCACACTACCACAATGTGTGCAGACCCTATTGGCTCTGGCAACATGCTGACCCCCAGCAAAACGCCCGAGAGCAATTGGCAGTTGATGAGAGCCCAGCCTAAACTGTAGAAACCGCTGCATGCGCCTACCAGAAACAGGCAGCTGACAATACCGCATGTGCCGGCTAAAAGGCCTAAACCAATGGTGGTATGTACATGCAACAACCCCAACAGAAGGGGCGGCTCTGGGACAATGCAGGGCACAGTCATGGGTGCCGTTGAGCGGACGGACAAATCCAGGCGACGGACAAACATGACGTAATGCAATTCAGGTAGTATCCCTATAGGCTGAAGCCCTACAGGCTTGCAGCCAAAAATTGCTATAGTGATGCTGTAATGAAGCAAGGCGCTAGTACTACGACTGCTCTAATCCAGCTCTACAAAGTCCAGAAGCTTAGCTGATATGGACTGGCCAAAACACAGTGTCTTTGCGCAAAACAAGCAAACCTAGTCTCAGAGCATGCGTGCTGTGCAGAAGAGGAAACATGTCTTTTGACAGCACCACGCGGTCACATTTGCCAAGGTAAGCTTTCAAAAAACATGTAGCTGCTAGTTTGAATATATGGATGTGTATACAAGAGTCATTCTTTTCCTCAGAACAAGCTGGCTGAATTATCAGCGTGATAAGATGCTGATGTTGCTACACATCCACATGATTCTTGCCCAAAGAGATTAGAGACTTCCCAGGCATGCCTGCCATTGACCAGCACATTGAACGTCCTGCATACTTTGAGAGGTGCTCAGCATAGCTTGTACAAAATGCATTCAGCATCAGCCATGCAAACAGTATTGCCAGTGAGGATTGCCGCGGAAAGTGTACATTTACAACAGGGCAACCATTGCCTGCGCAGCATGCTGCATAGCATGTGATGGCAGCTTTTGGCTGTAAGCAAAGACTTGTATAATGCTAATTGCTTACGAAGCTGAATTGACAATTCAGACGCAACTGGTGTCAAAGTCAGCATGCTCTGAGCAGTATCATGCGTGACACATATTGTGACACCAGATGCACATAAAAGGACGGCATGTGGAGATGTGCATACATACTGAGCACTGCAGATCTTTCTATGTTGGCAGGTACGTTCAGCAGACACAGATAGCTGGCCCTGCGCACCTTCCCTTGGCCAGCAATGCAGCAACATGTGCAACTTCATCAGTTGTGTGTCAATACTCACTGCTGCTGACTGGCCTCCACGTAGTCCAACAGGGGCTACAAAGTCAAATGGCTTGAGTGGCAAAACAGAGATGGCAGGTCGTCACCTAAGAATGAGTCAAATCAGAGCTGACACACCAATGATCCGGACCTTGAGAGCTGCTGTGTATTGACTAGGGAACCAATACAGCCAGTACTTGCCTTTGCCTGAGACAAACAGGGGCTGTAAGAATGTTTTGCAGCTGCCATGACAGTGACATGCACCAGCACTGCCTGTGGCCAACAGCATACCCTCTGCATTTAGATGGAAGGCCACCATGCTGTACTCCTCATGGCCTTGAATGACATGGGCCTCAATCTTCTTGATCTGGCTGTAGTAGACTGCACAGTAACCACAGAGGATGAGGAGCGTGAATAAGGTATGTACATACTGTCCTGTGACCCACAATACACTGCAGAGATCCTTTTGGCCCCAGAGGTCCACCCAGCCTTTGGTATAAGCTGCTATGTGTCAGGTTGTGACGCAGCAGGTCACGGGTTCAAGCCTCAGTGGTCATATGCTGATTTTTCAGGCTTCCGTGTCGGGTAGTGGGCAGAGGTTTTCTGCCTCGCAAATGCGTCTATGGCACTCGCCCTGTCAGCGCACACCCCTTGGGTGCAACTAGTGTCTCATGTTAGTGCATGTTGGCTCACAGGACTGGGGATTAGGCACACCTAGTAGGTACCTGGCAACAACGATTAGCTGGAACGCCTGTAAATTATTATTATTATTATCCTTTTGGCAGCAGACAGCCTCAAGGCCATGCACGAGTGGGCACAAAGCAGCTAGCAAAAGATGGAGAGCAGGCAGAAGCAAGTCCACAAGCACCTTTTTGAGTGCTGGCAGCAGACCCCATCCAAATCTGCCGCTTTATTGGCTTGAAAGTAAGTCTCACCTGCACGCAGAGGACATGACGTATCTTGCGAACATGAATATGACTCAGAAGATGTCAAGGTGATCAAATTTCATACAACAGATGTCACACCTTGTTTCCTTGACCGTTGAGCAAGCCAGGTATCATGTTCTCATCTTGTTTAAGCTGGACTTGTCTGCCAGCTACGCCAGGCGTGCACCCTTCTGGTTTGCCTTTGTCCAGAATCTGCAATCAGCACAGCAGGAGGAGAGCATTCTTGTCTCAGTGCAGCATCAGCAATGCCGATTTGCTTAGGATCCATGAGACAGCCAAAATATCAGTGCGTATGTATGCAAACCTTCTTGTGCTACGTCTGTGTATGCACGGGGTTTTCTTCAGAAAGGACTGGGGAGTCCCAAGCTAAGCCAGGAGAAGAAGTTGGGGCAGCAGCTGAAAGGATGTCCTGCGGTCTACCTCACGCAGTCTCTCAGTCCTTGTCCATGCAAGCAAGCCAAGCTTGTCCCGAGCACAGCCTAGGGGCACGGACCTACTGCCTATCAGCATAACACGCAACCCTCTCTTTATACCAGCTTCCTGTAACGTCGTGGCATCTGGCTTTATTTGACCCTTGATCAATAGCTTTTGCATTGTTGCTGGGATGCCAAGAAGCTCTTGCGCCTCTTGCTTCAGATTACCAACCGTTGCGGGGACATGCTGAGATCAGTGCATGCTTTGCCGAATTGCAGCTTGAACATCACAGTGACAGGATCTTGTTGCACGTTGCACTTGACTTCTGGCAAGCTCTCGTTTTCTGAGGAGCTCATGTTTGAAGATAGGCCAAACTTGACAGGTGATCCTCAACCTATAGTAACAAAAAGCCCTTTGGATCAACAATCGTCTTGCACTCAATTGGCCGCCAAGCAGAGTACACTTCACCCATACAGCTTTGCACGACGGTCGAAACAGGCCTCACTACGTCCAGTCATAGCATGAATGCTGTGCTCAGGGACCCTGAGTCAGGGTGCTCATCTTGCCACTTACCCTACCGGTAGGGTAGTACACGGTACCGTGTACTCACCGTAAACATTGTATTGTTACAATTTCAGCAACAGTTTCTCCTTTGGGTGCTGAGGCAAAACTTGGTACAGTGCAATGGTCAAGAAAAAGGGTGGTCGAGAGATCAATCCAGCGGATGCTTTCAGAAAAACACAGCGCGCCAAGGAGATTGCCAGAAACAAAAAGGAAAGGAAATTTCAACGGGATGCTTTTGCCCTGAAAGCGCAACCAGATCAGATCAGAGACGAGCTTGCTGACGTCTTGGATAAGGAGCAAGATGGCCAGGTTCTCAGTCAGACACTGCGTCTGAAGAAGCGAGCTTTGCAAAGTGCATATGACGCTGCGCTCAAGAAAAAAAAGGTGAGCAGCTGTTGCCGCTTGCACAGTCTCACCTGTGAGTACTGTCTACAGTTCTTCTGTCGCCTGTAGGAGGATGACGTACGCAGGATCACATGCGACGTGCCCGTGGCTGACCCTGCTCGAGGGACAGGGATCAGGCGTCCTGAAGATTCTGTATACTATCATCCAACTCTCAATCCACTGGGTGCTCCTCCTGCGGGAAAGCCACAGCGCTACCGCACAAGTGTGCTAGCACTGGACGCACCTCAGTCCTTGCACTCAGCAGCAGCCCTGCCTGTTCCAAAACCACCTCCTCTGCCACAAGGCCCTGCACCACAGCTGGCTCTGCCTGCTCCACCTAGCAACACTGCTGCTGGATCTTCTTCTAGAACTCATACTGAAGGCAAGGTTGCACAACTCATCTTTGCTGCTAAAGGGCTCTGTCATCTGTGTACAACCTGTTTGCATGTCCTGCTATGTTTTGCGTTGATTGCGATGCAACTGCTAGGTTGTCACTCACAGACAGCAGCACATGGATGATTGTTGCATCAGAGCGTTCCGTGCAGGCTCTGACGCTGTTCAGATATCTGGGACCCCCACAATCCGTTTGCCTCCACCAGATGGGCCCCCTCCTGGAGCTGCACGTGCAGGTAACATTCTTTGTCAGGAAAACTGAAGTAGTACACCTACACATCCACTGCAGGTTTGCCATTAGTCATCAAAGTTTGTATGAGAATCTTATGATGCATATCAAGCAATTTCTTGAGTGGAAGTGGGTGTCGGAACAAACAATAATAACAATTAAATAATAAACACGCTTTCCAGCTCATGATGAGCTAGGTATGTGCGGGACAAGTCTTGTCTTTCCAAAGCTGTTTGTTTTGTGCATCTCTATAAGGCCTATCAGTTTGACAGTCTTGACAATCACGCAACACAACATCATTGAAACTAGACCTAGGGCCGCCAGGTGGGCGAAGCCCCTTGACTCTACCAGAAGATTGTTAGTCAATCTATTGTTAGGCATCCTGAAAACATGACCTAGCCACCTGATCTTTTTGCCTTGCAGTTGAGACCCCATAGACAGGGTGTTGCACCTATTCAGGGTTGTAATTGTTGGAAGAGCTGCCACAACCAATGTAAGAGCACTGCACCATACAGGGCAGTGTCAATGGGTGCATACCACGCCCTTTGTCCATCATCTGTTGACCATACTGTCATACATGCAGCCCGTCTATAGCCCTGCGTGCTCAGGCTCTGCACGTCTGTATTACCAGCAACATGTCAAGGTCTTCAAGCACATTGCATCACTCAGTCCATGAGCTCAACGTGCCTGGGTGACTCTCAATTGGTGGCAGGTCATAAGACCCTATTATCTGCTGGCAAGGCCACAAAACGCAGTTTAATGGTGCACTTGAACAAGGCTGACGTGCAGGGCCAAGTTCAGCAGAGCTAGGGCCCTTGCCTCCTCCTGCCGGCCCTCCCCCAGGCGTTGTATCTGGCCATCTGCCACCCCCCTCTCCCAGCATGTTGATGCACAGGTTGCCTCCTCCCATGATGCCTCCGCCTGGCTATGCTGTGCTCATGCCACCTCCACCAGGTGACCCCTCTCACGACTCGTCTGCCATTGCCTGCCCGTCCTTGCTGTCATTACATGTCTGCCTTGCATCCTTGTGCAGGGCAGGCCATGTATGCTGCACAACATCGCTCAACAGTGTCTATGTTCCTAATGCTGCTATTGATACAGGCATGCGCGCGCACATGTGTGTGTGTGTGTGTGTGCGCGCACACGCGTGTGCATTGGGTTTGGAGGTATGCATGCAATCGTCAAGGTACAATCGAGGCTGCATCTACTTTCAGCATGGTGCACAGTGCTTTTGCAACAGAACAATTGCACTGATTTTGCAACAAAACAATATTGTGCCAGCTTCAGCAGTACACGAGACAATGTGCACCTTTGCAAAGATAGAAGACACTGTGGTGGTTGCATGGTCTCTGCAGCAAGATTACTCAAAGTGCATGCAACTGACACACAGTGTGTCATATCATCAGGTCCTCCCCCTGGAATAGCAGCTGCGTCCAGGATCAAGAAGGACACCCAGTCCACCTTCACTGGTCAGTCCACAGTTGTCAAAATGCCGCAAGCAAGTGAGGATAAGACGGTGACAGCAATGGTTCCAGCCTCTGTTCGTGTTAAAAGGGAAATGGCAGCAAACGCTGCGGTGCAGCGGCCGCGCAGTCACACAGGCGCATCAGCATTGTCTGGCTTTGGGCTCATGCCAACAAACATCATAACTCACGCTGCACGATCCATACCCAAGCCAGCTGTCCCCTCTGAGACAGACAACAAATACCAAGATTTCCTGGCAGAGATGAATGCCTTGGGTGCAATGGCAAGCTGACACTTGTGCTTGTGAGTTGATGCACATGACAGCTCCGCTCACCTTTCCAGCATTCTCCAGCCTGATGTTGATAATTTGCACTGAGCAACAATGTCAGTCATGTTATGAATTGTGTCAATAGTTCATGATTTCTTCAAAGTTTGCTATCAGCAAGTGCATTGGCTGAAGTCCCAGATGCTTGTTGATGTGCCTCTGAAATACCAGCATTCCGCAGAATTGTGTTGTAGTGTGCAGTTTTGTATAACATCAGGATATTTGCAGCGAGTGTATGTCTGTCAGCCAGTCACTTCCCTCTTTAATGTAAGGTCGGATTCATGGCTGATAGCCATGCTTGATGTGATGTCACTCATGACACAATTGCTGAAAGAGTTGACCATTGCAATGCATGTGCCTGCTCAGATCTGGTATATGTCAGTAAGTGGCTTTTATGTGTGCCCGAAAGGGTCTCTCATGCCCTGGGCGGCACTGTATGGTGAGATTTGTACTCATCTCTGCAGTCATTGTGACAGGATGCATAGCATAAATCCAATTGAAACACTCGAAAGAGTTGCGTTCCGAGTTTGCTGCTTAACTGTGGACACAAAGATGTCGCCATGATGCTGCTGCACAAGTCAGCTGTCTGCCAATGATTCAATTTACACAGCTGATGTTGCGTGATTTTGGGGAGGCACATGTGTACACAACCACAGGATACAGTTGACTGGAAGACACTTACAGACAACAGGTAGAGAACAGCACTTTTTTCATCATGTTTTGTCTACTGTGCAGCAGCTTGCACCTTCCTATGCAGAATCTCAAGTGTCTCAGCTGCAGCAACTGCGCTTGAGTCAGCAGCACTGAAGATTCCCACTGGTGTAACCGGCAACATGCATGGGCCTTCATTTGCTGAAAGCGCTGCTGTTGCTGCCAGTGGTCCGCCTGCATCTGCTGCTAGTGCATCCACAACTGCTGGTGACATATCCGTGACTGCAATTGATAAATCCGCAACAGCAGCTGACAAGTCCACAGCTGCTGCTGAACGCAAATCTACTACCATGGGTGAACTACGTTTATGTCTAGTGGCTTCAAGTGGCAGCATGCCTGAGCAGCTTGATACCACCCCTGGCAGCCATGGGCAGCTGAGCAGCATGGACGCCGGGCTATCTATGTAAGGCAGCACATCTTTAAGGCTAGCAACAGCACTGATGTCTGATTTAATAGCCTGCAGTATGAAGTAGGTCACTTGAAGCATGGTCATGCTGGTGATGCCACAAACAAGCCATGCCATCAAAGCATTAGGCAGGTGCAAGCAATGAGCCACAAGTCTGCCAAGCTCATCTCACATAACTGATGCAGCTGACATGTGCAATCTTCCAGCAGGGACACGAACACCAAACTCCGCTTGGCCTGCAAATTGCATGCCTGCTGAAAGTGCTGTCTCACCAAAAAGGTTGTTTTTGGCTTCTCTGGCTGCAATTGTGAGATCTGCTGCATTGCTGCTGCACCCTCTTTGCCAGAGGCTCCTCCATTTCTGTAGCTGCAAAGCTGGCAGCTGCTTTGCAACTCTAAGCTTGTCTGTGATTGCTGCAGCGCTCTCTATGGGAGTGCAACATTCTTGAAGCTTGTATGCACGCAGCCCAGGTGTACTTGCAGGGATGCTGTTGCTGGTAAGTCAAAAGGCATCGTCAGTGCAGGTTGAGAAATTCCAGCCAGTTGTTGCTTGTCCCTGGAGTTCAGATTACAAAGTAAGCTGCCCCTGTTTTGCAGGACAACTTTCTTGCCTATGGCACTCAAGTGACTTACCTGAGTAAACTCAGCCACTGGAGATATGTCTGTTAGCTTGCACAGGTGTCTGAAGTCAGATGGGCAGAAGTGCTGTGGCAGTAGGCAGTTGCTCAGGTGAGCATGAACCGTTGGTCTGTGGTATTTGTGACTGTTCACGTAGACCCTCCTGTCCCACTTAATCACATAAGTTGCTCGGACAGGAGCAGTCATACCTGACGGCTTGCACTGTCACAAGCAAAGCACACACACACTTACCTTGACTGGCTTCAACTGCAAGACAACAGGACCATATGTGGCTTGAACCTCTTTCCGGGTCGCTGTAGCCTACGAGGCAAAATTCATGAACCGCAGCTCCGTTGGAAGATACACGCTGCATTGAGCTTTACGCAAAAGAGGCACCTGAAGATTGTTCCCAGCCCCAGCCTGAGCATCATGAGACGTCGTTAGCTGGTTTACAGCGTGCGAACAGGGCACGACACCCCGCAGAAAACCCGGCGGGCTGGGTCCCCAAACCCCGACCGGCCGAAGGCCGGTCGGGGGGCGCCCCCCCAAAACGGCTTAATGCCATTTTTTGAAGGGGGCTTTGCCCCTTGCAATTGGTGCCTCAGTGGGAAGCCCCCTTGACTGACGATGTCGGCTGCTGAGTTTGCGGGCACACCGTCTAAGGGCTTTCGACCGCTATCAGTATTACACTTGCAAATCCTGTGCAAAGCTACTTGTGCATAACAAGCATCCCAACAGGCACGAACAACGTGCTCACAAAGTACTTTACTCTCACAAATTACGTGTAGGTGGGACCAATGCGGCAAATAACGTCCGTGGCGCTAGCTGCAGAGCCTTGACCCTGACTGTGCAGTTGACCTAGGAATCTGTTGTCAGCAGGAGGGAAAGTTTGCTGCTGTGCAGCAAGCAAAAACCATAAGCAAGCAGCTCTCAAGAGGGCAGTGCTGTCTGTGAAATCAGGCCAGCTTTCTTTTGTAGTATCCAGTTTGTGAAGCAGAGCAGTGTGCTGTTAGCCAGAGCATTTTCACAAAAGACAAGGAGTTTGCTTGTTGAGCCAGCTTTCCTGTCACTTGAAGCAAAGCTTGTGCAACCAGAAAGCCCTTGCAATCACTTGCAAGTGCCCAAAAAATTGCCAGAGTACTTGCTATTTGACTTATTGACTTTGACAATCCACACCTCCCCTTACCTCCCCTCATCTGCGCCTTCGGCTGCGCCGAGGCAAAGCAGATTGCTGTACCCCTCGCTGACAGCTGAACTCTAAAGCTATTCCTTTCATATTTGAACACGTAATCCCCAGTGATGAGCTGACTCATGATACCAAGGCAATTGGGGATGCAAGGGAATGCTGCAATGTACAGCAATGCAAATGTTTGGATGCAGACATTTGACTGCTGCTGTAAATTTGCAAAGCAAAATCTTCAGCCTTGGCTCTAGAGTAGCAAGGCTGCCATTGCAAGCTCCAGCCCAAACATGCATGATACACGCAGGCTGTGATGAGTCTACTACCTCGTCTACGACCCCTCACATACCAGGGGAAAGTCAAGCAGCTTGGCATGTTTGCTAGCCTTACAAACACCCAGAAATATATACAGGTGCCTATGTGTTGCCCCACACCTGGTGAAGGTTGTACAATATTACGAAAGCGGTGAATGGCAGTGCCTTTGTAGCAACAAGAAGCGCATTCTTCTCACAGCAATCAACTATGCATAAAGTCCCAGTCAAAATAATATGTCAGATGGTATGTCAAAGGTGTTGGCCTCCATAAAGGTGTTGGCCTCCATCAACAGCACAGATATCTTTAAAGTCATACTCGGCAATTCTGCTCCTTCACGTGCTGGCTTGCCGTGTCAGCTCATCTGCTCCATCTGCCGCGCTGTCGACTGCACAGTGTTGGTCATCCAGCGACCTCGCAGGTGTCGCTACCAAGCCTTCAACCAGATCTCTGGACTCACCACTTGGTTATCAACAGCAGCGCTGTGAGAAATACTGCTGAACAAACTCAGTCACAAGAGACAACTTGCAAACCAACAGACTGAACTTATCCTTTGATTTTGGCGGCAATCAGGACATTTCTCTTACCAACCACACACTAAAGGTCTATATACTCAAATTTATGAGGGGTGGACAGTAAAGTGCAGGTCAGCCACATTTCGCTGTTACCTCTGAGCATCTGCCTCTAAACACTCACTGTGCTCTTCTGAGAGCAGTAGGGGTGGCGCGTGGTGATGCAGTGCAGCAGGAGCAGTGTGTGGCAGCAGGCCTAGCAGCACCTCCATGCGGCTCATGCGTGCTAGCAGAGCACCCTCACGCTGATGTGCCTTCTGGATATGCTGTTCCTGGGCTTCTGCACACAGACAGGCACAGGACTGCATGTACCTGATGATTGAAAAGAATAGAAAAGTTTGGGACCGGATACCAACATCAACCCAAAGAAGCTATAGCATCCTACAAGCTCTACAGGAAGGGCGCAAGTAACGAGTACATTATCATGCATAGGAGCGACTGTATATCTCTGAAAATCTCTGGCAAGCTGTCTGTTACTAGATGCATGTAATGGAGGAAGGGATACATGAGTACATGCATGGATGGAGGGATGGATGAGCTGTCCCACCCCAAGAAGCAAGCAAGCTCAGAGCACTTGCACGCATGACCATAATACTTGCTCGCTCAGGTGGAGCCTCTGCCAGCACTCATGCATGTGCTCAAAAGAAATGCTGTTGCCAGCTGAAGTAAGAGCAGTGCCAAAACAAAGAGTAGCAGCAGCAGTGCATCACACCTAGCCGTCTCATCAGTGCTTGCACAAGTTTGTCCTGTGCGTGAGCACCTTGCTGCAGCTGGTGCGCCTTTGTGGGGTGCCCGTGGAGCGATGCAAGATGTGGCAGCCCATCTGCACTGCTGACAGCTGCGACTGCCTGCACCAGCAATGTGCTGTCTTGGCCTGACTTGCAGCTTTTGATTCCAGCTGGTCAGGCTGGTTGTAGGATCAACAAGGCCTGAAGGGCAGTTAGTTCATCAAACATGTTGAGTGCCAGCCTAGCGGATAACAGCGCTCCTCATATGGAGAGGATACACTTCTGCCAGGGTTTTATATTGTGCCAATTTTGTGAGCTTTGTAACATGTGCCACAAGCTGACATCTGCATGCATGTTATGCATCTTCCATGTTAGCAGCTTCATAAAGATCGCTACCCAAGTGTCTGCAATGACAATCTAGCATACAGTGCCATGCATGTACTGGGGCTGGCTTGGGCAGTTGCAGTGAAAAGGCAGTTCAATACTTAAAAAACACAGTTCAACGAGGCCTTGAATGGTAGGTGTCAACTGTGCTGATAAGGCCTACAGCAAGTACACAGGCAGTTGCATCAGCATGGAGTAGGGCACCTCAGAGTTGCAGTGTGTATTAGACCTTAAGCAGCATGAGAGCTGGCAACGTAGAATGTCAATCCATTGTTACAGAATCGTACATTCAGCATCATGAGTCATTGCGGGTCTTATAGGGTGACCTCCAATTTGGGAGAAGCAAGGGGGTGAGAGGCTGTCAGCAAACACGGACAGGCGAAGCCACTAACGCTCAAGAGGGAGCGTGCCATATTTGCTGCTAGTTTAGGAGAAAGGGCTGCAGCTTCATCCAGGTCTAGCTCGTGAGGCTTGGTCAGAAGGCTGACAACGTTGACAGCGTCCACAAGAGGGTAAGCTCACAGCCGCAAGGCAGGTAAGACCCTGAGCAATTGAGGTGTCTTGCCAAAGCTTGTGACTATGGTGTCCACAGTGCCTATTTTGGCATGTGCAGTCAAGGGCTCAGGGTAGGTGACAGGGACAGGCAAGATGAGGGATGTGTGTAGGTGTCCTTACTACCAGGCATGATATTGTGTGCTGATTAATTTGCTGACAAGCCCTGACGAGCACAAGTCATCGGTGCAGGGTGGCTTACAGTTGCTAGGTAGGTGAGGCCTTGAGCGGTATGGGCGTGGGCCTGCTTGAGGGCCTCCACCTCCTCCCTCACCTTGCCCACCTGCTTCAGCTGCCCCACCACCTCCCCCAGCACGCACTGCGTCACATCCCCCAGCTTGCAAGCCACTGGCTTGCTGATGTCCCTCCCTTCCTCTGCACCACTCAATGCACTTGGTCACTAGCTTGCTACCTACTTGTAGGCCACTGATCAGTCAGCAAACGTCTTTTCCCTTCTCTCGTTTCTGTCCTTATCCGCAAATGACGATGGATCCCGTCAATGATGCATATCGCAGGCTGCACTGGACAAGTACACATACATACCTTGTGTCATACATTGTTTACTGTTTAACTTACATGTACCGTTCAGATACATATAATTTTGAAGGATTTGCTGTTGCGCAAAGAATGTTAAATCAAATGCTTTAGCATTTTCTGGTAAAGCAAAATGCGATTGACAGAGACAAGCAACACTCAAAGCCCATGAACGATGACTAGGCTGACCTGGCATAGTGTTTGCCTTGAGTGACCTCTGCCTCTTGACTGGGCTGTTGTCCAGATGGGGCACTTGCTGCTGCAAATCGGCAGTGACAGACATGACAGTACTGCCAGCAACACGACTACTGCTGGAAGTGGTGGGGCCAGCAAACACAGGTGGGCGACCTGACATGCCAGCCTCTTCGGCCAACCTCTTCCTGATCGGCGAGCGGGGTTGAGACTGCTGTGCTGGCTGCATCACACTGGCTATCATTCTGCTATAGCGTTCTACTGCTGGCATACCGTCCGGAAGAGCCCCAGAGACTGGTTGATTAGGTGGCACAGCTTGGTGTGGAGCCTCATGCTGGTCTAGGGAATGCTTTGGGTGTGAAGGTCCGCAGGAAGGTGGATCTGACATGTGACTGGCACCAGGGGGGTGCAGGGCACTGCCTGTGCCTTGCACCTTTGACTTGTCTTGAGCAATAGGGTGCTTGACATTCAGATCCAGGGGAAGAAAGTGTGGAGACAAGCTGTCTTGAGGGAGACAATGAGCAGGTGCAGCAGAGGCTTGAGCCCTCATAGCATGGGGCAGGATGGACTGGTCTAATCTGCCTGAAGCCTGACTTGTAAAGGCCATCAGGTCTGCGGCTGCGTGCAGAGTGCCATTGTAGTCGTGCATTGAGCCATGCCAGGCAGAGGCATCCTGCCCTTCTGATGAATACAGGCCACAGGGCTGCTTGGGAACAAAGCCTGTTGCACGGAGTGCCTCTGCCCTGGCTGCAGGATTGACAGCTTTGCGCCTCTGTATGCTGATGAGTGCCTCCTTGTCATTTTTGACAAAACTTTCATTGGCAAATTCCCATGCATCAGAGTCAATTTTACGAAAACCCTACAGGCATCACAGACTGCCTGAGTTCAAACAACTATTTGCATGATTCAAAAGTCTGCAGCAGATCGTGCTGGGAATGTGCCATGTCTCACATAGGTGTTCAGTTGACGCACAAAGCTGCTGAAGTTGTTGTGCTTGAAAAATTTGGGAAGCAAATCTCGAGCAAACTCTGCTGGCTTCCATACCACGAAACTGCAATACAGCTCACTTCTTACTGTAATTCTGGATGACCGGGTCAGAAGACGAGCTGAGCAGCCTACCTGTTGCCGCCTGATGCCCAAGAGACAACGGAGTTAGAAGAAGTGTCGTCTACGATATCATATCTGCAGTGTTGTAGTCTTGGTGAAGACTTGAGTAGTCAATTTAGCTTTAGATTCGACAAAGCCGACCCACGTTTTGCGTAGGAAAGGGGCAGGAGTTCCCATCATGTTTCGCGGAGGGGGTGTGGCCATGCAGCCCAGCAGGCAGCGGAGCTCAGTGACTACTCATCCCTCAGACACCCGAACCTCCTTTGTCGGCACAACATGTCTCCCGAATGTCGACATGAAATGTTTTACACAGGGTTGTCACAGACAGCAGAGTGGCCATGTGCGCGAAATGTACGTTGAAGATGAGCCTGAGAAGGTGAAGCTTCTGCACGTCTCGAAGGAAGATGAAGATGAACGTGAAGAGGACACAGCATGACTAACGATAACTCGTGCAGCGAGCAGCTCGCGAACACTCAGATGACTTCATGCAGATGTGGATCACTATTGTTGCATTGCTTGTCACCGTTATGCTCACCGCCCAGTGGAGTTTCACCTCACCCAAGAGGCTGGCACTACACCCTTCCTCGACAGTGACACGTGTGCCTGAACCCGTCCCTGTCAAGCACATGTCGACAAGACAAGCTACTGATAGATCGCAGACCAGATTTGTACGCGCTTCACCTGCCATGCAAAATGCTGCCTCCTCACAGGAAGTATGTTCTTTAGTGTGCTCACTGGTCGCAGTTTCAATTTCTGCTCCCCTTTCAGCCTTTCAGGGCTTGCATTCAGGTTGACGAGTATCTTACGCTTGAGGATTGCGTTGGCGGAACGCCCTTGGTCAGGCTTCTGAGACTGCCGGGGCAGACGAGCAATATCATATTGGCCAAGCTAGAGGGCAACAACCCTGCAGGATCTGTCAAAGACAGGTGAACACAGCACACTCTCATATGCCGTCCCCAGCATCATAGATATGCATGCAGCAATTTTGAGTCTGCAGTGCACATGTGTGATTCAGCACTACTCCGTCCACCTGCTGAATCTCGTGTGCAGACCTGCAGTGAGCATGATCACACAAGCTGAAGCTCAGGGGAAGCTCAGCCCTGGTGATACCCTCATTGAAGCAACCAGCGGGAACACAGGAATTGCACTTGCAATGGCTGCTGCAATTAAAGGTAGGTGGCATCACACTTGCAAACTAAGCCAAATCATGCGCACATGCTTGACCTCTTTCACACTGACTCATGAATATTTGTCATGAATGCATCAACAAACGACCAGCATGTCACAAGGGGTGAACCTGTCACTGTTGCAGTGAGCAATAGCGCAGTTCAAGCAAACCACTGTGACTCACAGTACATGCTTGCTTTGAGGGTACAAAATCAAGCTGATTATGCCAGCTGATCAAAGTGAGGAAAGGAAGGCAGCAATGGCAGCATTTGGAGCAGAACTGATCAGTGTCCCTTCCAGCAGTGATGGTGGGGGCATGGAGGCAGCACGAGACATGGCCTCTCGTATGCAGGTCAGACCACCTCTGCAAGTCTGCTTGTTCTACCAGATCCTGACGCCTTGGCTAATCTGTACCAGATTCAGCCAAACGCCATCATTACATCTCAATGTGCATAGCAACCATGAGCTTTGCTTTTATCAAACAAGGGAGGATGTGCACATCTGGTCACATGCCCTGTTGTAAGAGTCATTGCCAGCCTGATCAGCAATTGCAAGGCCTATCAGCGTTTGCAATCAAGGCCTGTCAACAATTGCAGTCAAGGCCGACTTTTAGAGCACCCTCACTGTTTCAACTTCCATGCGTACCTGCAGCATTACACACAGCGGCCTTGAGGCTGCATGACAGCAGCCATCCTCATCACCTCCTCTCTGCACTTGCTCATGTGTCGTTGGGCCAGCTTGCATGGCTACCTTGATTGCCTTGGTGGCACCAATGTGCTTCCAGCATGTAGGCAGAAGGCCAAGGGACCGTTCTAGACCAGTTTGGAAACCTTGCAAACCCAATGGCGCATTATCAGGGCACTGGGCCTGAAATTTGGCAGCAGACCAAGGGCAAAGTCACCCACTTTGTAAGCTCCATGGGCACGACTGGCACCATCATGGGCACATCTCGCTATCTGAAGGAGCAGAAGCCAGATGTGCGCATCATTGGCCTGCAGCCCAAGGAAGGCTCAGCCATTGCTGGAATCAGGCGGTGGCCAAAGGAGTACCTTCCCACCATCTTCCAGGTCATCCTGGCCTGCATCCACTCAACATCCACTCAACTTCAACACCATTCATGTTCAGCGCGGCTTGTACCTGCTGTGCGCATGAGATATATGCTGGCAAATTAATTTGACGTATGCTGAGACTGTTGTGTATTGTACTCTATTGTTCCAAACCATCTCCCCAATGTAGAAGTGCGTTTCTAACGTCCCCAGCTGACGCTGAGTTCATGTTTCCACTAAAACAGATGTGTTGGGATTGCGAAGAGCTGCTCACACACCAACTGCTGCACTTC
>JAABUK010007388.1_pt1 | contig 15889 bp, 10 predicted proteins | sample 5559141 | NCBI WGS metagenome assembly JAABUK01 (sample SAMN10711869, study PRJNA513367) | rock metagenome | isolation source: Antarctica rocks | place: Antarctica: Victoria Land, Pudding Butte nord | collected 2016-01-03
GTAGGTCCTCCTTGGCGGCTTACTCAGCATAGACCTATTTCCTTCTTCCTTGCTAGTTTGCGTAGATAGCTTCTTCCTTCATACACTCATTCATCAAAAACCTCTGGAGTCCAGACGTCAGCAGCTCTACCAGTATTCTTGTGTGCATGCAGTCAAGTGCCGGTGCGTATCTGATTATCTATCTACTAGTACTGGTATCTACCGGTATCTGATCTATGCCACGGAACGATATTGAAACAGCCAAGACCTGCTTTGAGTGGAGGCGGGCAGTGGAGTCGGGGAACTCGGGTGCGGTCACAGCGGTGGAGGTTTGCCTGGATAGATAGATGGATAGATGCAGGGTCTTGTCTTGGAGTGAGATGAGATATTGAATTGCAAGGAAATCCCGCATTGTAGATAGGTTATGATTATGAGATGATACGAAGGAGTGCAAGGGAGGGAGGGTGATGGAGTCTTGGGTGCGCTCGTGGCTTGGGATGCATTGTTTGGGATTTCCAAGTACATGGCAGGATGGGCATTGCGCAGGCATCGCTCACGTGAACGCAAAGAATCAAGAGGCTCCAGGTTCAACCATCAGCAAAGACAAGGACATCTGCTGGGACTTTGGTCACTACTCCGTAATCTGCTTGCTATTCCAGTCGCTACCTCGAAGGGGATGGTTTTCATTCTGGCCCAGGTGCCCTCTTCGTCCACAACCACGACCTCCTCCCCTTCCTCCGCTTCCTCCTCCAGCTGCTGCTCCTGCTGAGCCACGGGTGTGCCCTGACCAACGCTCAATGCTCAATGTCCCTTGAACTGATCCTCCGTGACTCCCTTCCCCATCGCACTCGTACTACTAACACCACCAGTTACCATTTTGAGCATATTATCCACATAGTTTGCACCGGACCACTTCTGATGGGTCACCACGTCGCACTTGACTGCCATTTCCGGCTCCTGAATCATATTTCCATATGCTCGCATGCCCTGTTTAGCAAATGCTTGCGCGAATTGATGCGAGATCAACGCCGTTGAGTGGAGACCGGCCAGAGTGATGAATTGCCAGCAGTAGCCAAGCTGGCCAAGGCGGGCGATGTAGGTTTCTTGCTCGGATTGGGGCATCGCGGCTTTCCAGTTGAAGGAGGGGGAGAGATTATATGCCAGCCTGTGCAAGACATCAAGGTCAGTCAACTGTTTCACGAGAGTGAATGTGGAAAATGGGGGTAATCTCATACTTCTGATCCGGCCAGACTGCATGCACGCCGTCAGCAAACTCCTTCGCCTGCGCGTAATCCGGCATCTTGCTCTCCATCCATATCATATCCGCGTACGGTGCATATGCGATGGCGCGATTGACCGCACACTGGCAGCCTCCTTGGTATCTGTAGTATCCCTCACGTGTTCTTGGCGCATCCCAATCCCAATGGATGTCAACGCCGGTCAATCCTTTCGCAATGGCACGGGCCTCAGAGTTGGACTTGCCGCTCACGGCATCTTGGTACTTTCCAACGAGGGAGGCTTTGTCGACATGTACGCCCGCACTGATGGCATCGATGACTGCTTCGTCAAATAGTTTCAAGCCCGCAGCTTTGGTCCATTCTTCTTCGATATTAGCCAACGCTTCACCCATTTTCCCGGCTCTTTCTGCGGCGACCATCAGGTCGTTGAGAGGCTGGAGTGAAGGATTGGTCGCACCAAGAATGAATGCGTGGTCTCGGTGGTCGATGGTGGAGGTGATGAGAGTTGCTGCTTCAGAGTCGGTTCGTGCCACGGCCAGAAGGTCAGAGCCCATGATATCTGCCTGAGCCCGGATTGCAACCAGACGATTGATGTGCTCTGCGATAGGGACGAGGACTTTGCCAGCCATGTGACCACATTTCTTTGTGCCAGGGGCTTGATCTTCAATGTGGATCCCTGCAGCACCCCTTTCAACGAAGAGCTTGGTAAGCTTCATGACTGCAGTGAGTCCACCGTGGCCAGTGTCTGCATCTGCAATAATGGGTCGAAGGAAGTCAGTGTTGCTTACATTGGCTCTCTCGCTCTTGGGTGTGGTGAGGCGTTCTTCGCGTTGTTTGCGGTCGTGGAACAGTTGAGCCATCCAGAGATGATTGACCTTGTTAGGAACAGTATTCATAGGGTAGTCCGCAAGATCAGGCGAGGGCTCATCGGTGGAGGAAGCGGTGCTTGACGACTGCCAGCCGGAGACATAGACAGTGTCGAGGAATTTGGCCATTTGGGTGAGCATGGTTGGCTCCAGGCAGCCGTAAGTAAACGAGACATCTTTGTTCTAGCTAAGTCAGATTTCGCGTTCTGGCGAGGGACGGATAGGAGCAGAAAGCAGCATACTGCAAATCTTCCTTCAATGATTTTCCACAACTTCTTTGCTTGGACATTGCTGGGGTAGTCTATCTTAAGGTTTCCTCGCTTCTGGACAATCTGTTCTGCAGTGAAAGGTCTCTTGGTGTACCTCCATCTGGAATCTTCCCACCACCTCTTGACAGCTGCCACGTCCTCAAGATAAACCTGTTCTTCTTCGTCTAGGTAGCCCATGTCTACAGGTACGGCGTAGGTGAAGACCATGTATTTGGTCTACAGAAAATGCGATAATCGACTTCTCGTCTTTCAAGGTATCGAATTGGAGAGAAATGGAATACTGGACAGACAAAGCCATGTGAAGAGAAATCCTTCCCGCATTGGAGCCCGAGAAAGAGCCGTCTCGGTCTACCGGCTGGTGGTCCAGTCAGAGCCATCACCAGCGCGGCAACCAACCCTAACGGCAAGCACTCGAGCGAGAGGATCAGGTGTCGGGCTGTGATAGGAATGGTCCGGACGCTGTCGAGAAGGCCATTTCCCTCGGCGCTGTGGGGAAGGCGATCGACCTTTGGGAGAGGTCTGCGGGGAGACATGTGCTGCTCTGCTGCGGAGGAGAGGAGGAATTGCTTGGCAGCACTTATGACGTCCTCGCAGAACTTGGGCGGCTCAACTTTTGGCAGCCTCCTGCGGCTCATTGGGCTTGCGTGTGGAAGGCGGGATAAAAGCCTGCTTCGAGTCTTGCAGCGGCTTAGCGAACCTCATCGCACCACTGTGGTGTTGGCTGCACGATCCCCAGGACATTCAAGCTCAAGCGTTGTTGTCGGACGTCACGTTTCATCACGTGACACGCTCCATTGACAGAATTGAGCCTCGGCAAAGAACCGGAGCATCGGATCGGCTAAATCCGGACTCCGGGAGCGATTTCTTCCGAGTCAAGGTTCGACATAAAATGTATTGCATTGTGATGGTGTTGATGGATGAAGTCTTGCAGAGCTAACTGCCTAGGTGGTAGAGGTCTAGAGTCTAAGGTATCGAGTCTAGAGAAAGCAATCGTGAGGAAACAAGCATCATAACGAGTGGACAGTGAGTTCGCAGCTCAGTGACCTCTGTTCGAGGGTCAATTTGCAAGCTCTCCACCAACTCAGCGCCTCGTCTTCATCCAGTCCAGCTGAAATGCTTCGAATATGCTCATTCGAATTCGACTGCCTCGGTGATGGTTTCATCATCCAAAGGCATTCTCGTCGCTTGGTAGAACGTGTCCCACGGCGTCATAGCACCCAAGGCTCGTTTCATGTGCGCATTTAGAATCTGCAATCCAACGACATAACTGGCATTAGCCCAGCCAAACCTGTGGACACGTTAGCACTTTGTGTTTGCCTGGGTGGACGCTTCTCTCTTACCCTTCTCGGGGGACGCCTCTAATGTCGCTGCCCTGATTGCCATATTCGGCATCAACCTTGTGGGGATCAAGCTCCTTCGTCACGTTGTATTTCTCAACGACCACGCCGTTGAAATCGTTGAACGTCTTGATAACCATGAACAGCCATTTGTAGGCTAACGTTCGTGCCTCCTCATGATAGCTATATCGTTGCAAGCCTGCCCAGGCGAGCATTTGCTGGGGCGCCCAGCCAAAGGGATAATCCCACTGACGATTGGGCCTGTCCACATCGATGTGACCACGAGACTTCTCGGTTCCGGAAACAAGCCCGCCAAAGCATTCGAACTTTGGAAGAGCGTTCAACACCAAGAAAGCAGCTTGCTTTGGTGACGCCACCCCGGCCCACATGGTCCAGAAGGTCGTAACACTCTCATAGCTCGTTCGCACCTTCTTGACTGTATCGTAGTCGAAGTACATGCCTTTCTCCTCGCTCCAGAGATATTTGTCCATAAGCAGCTTGCGTCTCTTGGCCCGACGGTCCCAAGTCGAAGATCTTTCGATCTTGTCGAGTTGATTCTCGTTGGTCTGAAATTCCGTAGGAATGGCTAATCTGTCCCCAAAGTGCTCATGGATGATACGTGCAATGTCTGTCTCGTACTTGTAAAGAAGCGAGTTGAGATCCACGGTGGCCAGATTCGCGGCGACGTGCTCCAGACGGTAAGAAGTGTCATGGCCAGATTCCCGGACGGCCCTGTCGTGCAAGAAGTACTCGTCCAGATCAGGTTCCTGAACTTGTTCCGTGTTGTAGCCTTGCACAAATTCATCGAAAGTCATGTTATTTTTCTTGGCGTAAGGAGTCAGGATGTGCAGAAAGTGGCTGGCCTCGGTCTCGGGTGGCACACCGAGACCCTCTGGACGATACCGAGATAGACCTGTAACAGGGTCGTAGCGTGGCTCAGCCATCCAGACACTGTAGTATTCCTTGATAGCAGCAAGGATGGAAGTTTTCAGGAATTCCTCAGCCCCTGGATCATGTTTGATCTTCTCGTAGACACGAATGGCCATGTCTGTCAAGAACGGTGGCTGAGAACGGCACAAGTAATACGATCGGTTGGCGTTCAAAATCTTGCCGTAGTGCTTGATGCAGAAGCAAAAGTTCTGAACCATGGATTTGCACATATCGACACGTCCATGAATGAGCAGGCCCAACGAGGTCATATAACTGTCCCAACCATAGAGCTCATTGAAACGACCTCCAGGAACGATGAACGGCAGGCCACGCAGAGTCTCCTCGCCGGTCCGTGGATCAACACATTTCTCCATCTCCAAGGCAAGCAGGCCGGGCTTGTTGTTGATACTGCGCACATATTCCGGCGTGATACCCTCCTCCGGTAACCATTGGACATCGAGGTCAATTTCTGGTCGCTCCTCGGCAACCCTTGTGTAGTATTTGAACTGTTCAGGTGCGCCCCTTGGCACATAGATCCTGGGTCGAGGATCCCCCGTCCTATTCTTGGGATCTTTCCCTACCCTTTCAATCACTGATCCATCGATAACACGCGTGAGATTATCCCAGAACGTATCTCTGATGAAACGCGACAGCCGATTCACCGGATTTTCGTTCAGCCGAGCCAGATCGATGACAACATTCTTCCGTCCAAGGTCATTTGCAAGCGTGAGCTCCTGCAAGAGATTGCTCATAAGATAGTTGCCGCGAACGTCCTTGGACTTGTAACCTGCTGACTCCAGCGTCCCAAGTGAGATGACCTGAAACTCCCGGTCAATCACCGAAGAGACGTCCACGCCATAGGGTAGGCTTACTTTGGGTCCATTATCGTCTATGGTAATTTGATGGTTCTTGTCCGTGTCCTCCCTCTGTAACAAGTCTTTCAAAGTCGCTTCAACGTTGACAATGAACTTCTGAGGTTTTTGTGAGACCTCATCTTTTGCTTTGATTAGTGTTGAGACAGTAAAACGAGACCCACGCATAATGCTTACCATGACTGGCTCGGCGTCTGTTTACGATCTCATTATGAGCAGGGCTCTTTGTCACCCAGACTCGGTTGCGCACCAAAGAAGTCGTTCCATCTTCTTTGGCATAATAGACCTCGGGTGTGGCGTAAGGATCACGTCTTTCTAGACTAGAATTTCTTCGAACTCGTCCATTTGGCACGCTCATGATACGACTAACGTTCACAAAGAGTGGAAGTGGAAATGTCACCACGCAGTGGCGGAGAAGTCAATTTATCGTGATAGGCCAAGAATCTTAGGAGTGGGGCAAGAATGTCCGAGTGGCTGAAAGGAAGCTTAACAAAGGACCGAGGATGCTTACTGCTCGATGAGAGTCTGCGGGTTGATTAACCTAAGCTTGGGCGTTTACAATTTGTATTCCAGGTGAAGGGGATGACTCAAGGAGGCTTCTGCGGATTATTTAAACTACAACGTGCGGCTTTCTTCGGCCTCCAGGAGTCAGGAGGATCTAAGCTAATCACGAGGTATGTTTGAGCTCGGGGGTGGTAGGCGGGCCATGTTACAGTTACACCTTTGATCTGCAGCTGCGTCCGACCTCCATCCAGATTCTCGTGAGTCCTAGAAAGGAATGGTCACCTTGCGGCTACAATGGACATCGCCACTCTTACAGCCTCGGTCAGCAACTCCGAGGACTTTGACCCGCTCGATTTCTTCCATGTTAGCATAGCTATGATTGGAATTACTCGGTGATTTGGCTGAGCAATTCATCAGAATGATTTTGCGACGACCGGGGGTTGGATCTGTTTCACTCCCCCACAGCTGGATGTTGGCCCCTACACATTTGAAAACCTAGTGCAGATAGATCAGCTGCTCCTGAAAGCCACAGATTGGACCCTTTCCCCTGACCTTGCCAAGGCGGAAGTGCGATTCTTCTCCCTTGATCCTTGCCCTGTGTTGAGATTTTCATGCCCCTCTCACGTTTGATCGCGTCTGACTGTACGTGATCCTCTGCAAATAAACTCGCAATAGTATCGTAGGACCATTCAGTTTCTACGGAAATCCCAGCTTGGTATCGCGAATACTGCCATGTCGATCTTGGACAACAAACCTCTCAAAAGCATCGTCTGCACTCCTCTTCTAGGACGACAGCCTCAAAGGAAACCGCAACTTACAATGGTTGGTAGATGAGTCTGCAAAGCATCACACTTGAGCGTTGCTGAATCCCTTTTGACATGGCTTTCAGCTCACACTCGTGGAGATCCTAGTCCTAGCTTCCACGCTTTCTACCTTTGCTTGGGCTTGTCTGGACACGATATCTCTTCAGATCAGCAATGACAGCTGTGCTGGTTTCTCGCTCAGCTTCCAGACTGGCAATCCTGGCCTCAAGCTCGGTAATCTTCTTTTCCTTATTCCCCAAGGCTAATCTTGTGATGTCTCGGCCTTTGGCGATCCCTTGAGTTCGTAAGTCATGTTTGTTCAGCAACGCGACCAGCTGCTGCTCTTCCGCAGGAGATAATTTGCTCTGTTGCAGAATGCAAAGGGTGTCAGCTGCCAAATTGGAGTTAGCCGGAGGAGGTATGCCATCTTGCGACTTTCCTCGCATAGGAGTTTCAGCTGGTGACAGCAGCCCGCTGGCATTCTGTGACGACCGTGGAGTATTGAAAACGTCATCGTCGTATGCAGATGTAGAGGATCCTGAATGGCTTTCCATTTCCGGGTGGCTTCTCTTGCCCGGTGAGGTGAAATGGGGGTTACGAGGTGTCTTGCGAGGTGTTTGAGGCGGCGCCATAGCTGTCGTTTGAGCTGCTGCTACTAAAGCTGACTCATTGCTTGCCGACCAACCAAAATCATTGTCATCATTGGTAACTGGATGTGTTTTGCTCTTGCTCGGAGGGATTACGACTCGCTGGTGACTCTGTTGCGTTGATGAGTTATGCGTAGGTGTTGCTTGTTGCGCTGGCTGAACGGGCCTCGTAGGAGTCTTAGGTCCGGTCTCCGATCGAGAGTTGTTCAAGACGGCAGTCTCTTCCCTTACTTTCGCATTATCATCCCACAAAAAAAATCTGCATCGCTTCGGCTGGGACTTTTGACATGTGTAGACTAAAGAAGCAAACGATTAGTTGCGGGTGCTCCTTCAGAAGAGCAGCTGTAGCTCGTACACCATCGCCCATGATTCTGTCCTCCATTCTTGGTTTGGAAATGCTCCGCGGGAAGTCTTGGTTCACACTCGCAATGCCAAATGCCGTTCAGAAAGGCACCTTGAACATTTTTCTTCGCTGGAGATTTGTCTATCGTGCCGGATGATAGGTTGTCCTTTCGAGGGCTGAACATGCCCTCAGGTTGATATGGTGGCTGATTGATGGTCATGATACATCGAAGAACCCATTTAAGCACGGTGCCAAATCTACAGAGGCCTGAACCGAAGCAAGTTGTCTCCAGTGAACAGACACAGGTAACATAGCGAAATCCGAGGATAGCAGCCACTTCTGGTAGTGGCGTCTGTTGCTCTATCTGCAGTGAGTTGCGGCGGAAACGTGCAGCTAGCGATGCTTGGCGCACGCTTCCAGAGTCCAGGGTCCGCACCCGTCGGCGACAGCTTAGTTAGAAATAGTTTACTCGAACTGCGCGGTCGCGCTCAGGCTTCTTTCGACAAGCCGATGTGCTACATTCGGTGCAACAATTCGCAAGCGTGGACTTGAAATACCATTATACAGACTGACCTGAATACCAAGCGCTGTTTGTGAGTCAAGTGTATATCCTTGGAAACATCGTTCAGCTCTTCAAATCAGTTCCAACCAGCCAACCACTGGCCAAGTAATGGTTCGACGACACCCAAGCACTTGAGCGCGCATCCTGGAATGCGCTGGCAATGGCGCCCACTGGAGGCGGCAACATAAAAGTGGTGGTCAGGGTCAGACCATTCAACGCTAGAGGTGCCTTGCATTTCCTTGAAAGCATTGCCAGAATGGTCGCTGACGGACTAGGAATCAGAACTCAACCGCAACGCAAAATGCATTGTTTCCATGCAAGACGCACAAACGGTGCTTCAGCCGCCACCAGATGCTGAAGAACGGCTTAGGAAAGGCGGCAAAGGAGGAGTTGACAGCCAGAAGATTTTTGCGTTTGATAAGTCGTATTGGTCTTTCAACAGGAGCGATGAGCATTTTGCTGGGCAGGATAACCTTTTCGCAGACCTGGGACATCCTTTACTGGACAATGCGTTTCAGGGCTACAACAACTGCATCTTCGCATATGGCCAAACGGGGTCAGGGAAATCATATTCCATGATGGGGTACGGCGAAGAAGCAGGGGTCATACCTAGGATATGTCGGGACATGTTCGACAGGATATCAAAGCAACAGAAGGACCCGAATCTGACATGTAGCGTCGAAGTCTCATACCTAGAGATCTACAATGAGCGAGTACGAGATCTTCTCAATCCCTCGACCAAGGGCAACCTCAGAGTTCGAGAACATCCGTCAACCGGACCTTACGTCGAAGACCTTGCGAAACTCGTTGTCCAATCATTCCCAGAAATCGAGAATATGATGGATGAAGGCAATAAAGCTAGAACTGTAGCGGCGACTAATATGAACGAAACCTCGAGTCGTTCACATGCGGTCTTTACGCTGACGCTGACCCAAAAGAGACATGACGTTGAAACAGGAATGGATACGGAGAAGGTCGCCAAAATCAGCTTGGTTGACCTAGCTGGTTCAGAGAGACAGTCAGCAACTGGCGCAAGTGGTGCTCGGCTGAAGGAAGGAGCAGAAATCAACCGTTCGTTATCCACTCTTGGACGTGTCATTGCTACATTAGCCGACCTTTCCTCCGGCAAGAAAAAGAACATGTCCATGGTTCCCTACCGAGATTCTGTCCTGACATGGCTGCTGAAAGATTCCCTTGGAGGAAACAGTATGACAGCTATGATAGCGGCAATCTCGCCCGCAGACATAAACTTCGAGGAGACACTGAGTACTCTGCGATACGCGGACTCCGCAAAGAGAATTAAGAATCATGCAGTCGTTAACGAAGACCCCAATGCTCGCATGATCAGAGAGTTAAAGGAGGAGCTGGCGCAGCTCAGGAGCAAATTGGGTGGCGGCTCTGGCGCTGGGGGAACCAACGAAGAGGTTTATCCTACAGGCACTCCTCTGCTTCAGCAGATGGTTTCCATCACTCAGGCCGATGGATCGATCAAAAAGGTCAGCAAAGCTGAAATTGTTGAGCAGCTCAATCAGAGCGAGAAGCTGTACAAAGATTTGAATCAGACCTGGGAAGAGAAGTTGCAGAAGACAGAAGAAATTCAGAAAGAGAGAGAGGCTGCACTGGAAGAGCTCGGCATTAGCATCGAGAAGGGCTTTGTTGGGCTCACCACCCCTAAGAAAATGCCACATCTGGTTAATCTTAGCGATGATCCACTACTTGCTGAATGCCTCATCTACAACATCAAACCAGGAACTACAACTGTCGGAAACGTTGACACTTCGGCTAACTCTGAGATCCGCCTGAACGGGTCCAAGATTCAGCACACACATTGCAATTTTCGAAACGCTGAAAATGTTGTAACGTTAATACCAAGCGAAGGTGCAGCGGTCATGGTGAACGGCCTTCGTATCAGCGGGCCTAAAAGGCTGCGGAGCGGGAATCGCATTATTCTGGGCGACTTTCATATCTTTCGTTTCAACAACCCTCAAGAAGCCAGAGCAGAGCGGGCCGAGCAGAGTTTACTAAGGCATTCTGTTACTGCCTCGCAAATGGGTTCACCGGTACCACCAAGACCAGGTCATGAGCGCTCCGTCAGTAAAGCAGATTCTGAGCCTGAAGGCGATTATAGCAGAGCCGAATCACCAATGCCGTCTTCTCGAGGCCGAGACTCCGATTGGTCCTTTGCGAGAAGAGAGGCGGCTAGTGCGATCTTGGGCCCGGATCAGAAAATTGCTCATCTCACGGATGACGAGCTGGACAATTTGTTCGACGATGTGTTGCGAGCTCGGGAGAAACGGCGAGGCCGCCCTGAGAGCCGTTTCTTCGAGAATGAGGAAGACTCGGACTCCCTAAGCTCTTTCTTGGTTCGGGATAAGTATATGTCAAATGGGACTTTTGACAGTTTCTCCTTGGATACTGCCATCACTATGCCGGGAACGCCGCATTTACAGGAAAGTCCTGGAAACGAGGAAGCAAGCGCTTTGAAAGTTGTCCGTGATGACATGCAAAGGCAACTCGATCAACAGAAGGACGATTACAAGGAGAGATTGCGCACCACAGAAGCTTCTGAACATACTCAGCAGGAGCTGCAAGAAGAGAAAGTGAGAATGGAGGACGCACTCCGTGTCGTCAAAGAAGAGTTTCAAGCACAACTACAAAGTCAGAAAGAAGCTTATGAGAGCCAGATCAAGGAGATTTCTCAGGCACCCCCATCGGACACTATTCATAGCACTCGAAATGTAGGGCCTGATGGCTTTGCTGGGCTCAGTCCCGCTGAAATAGGAATTGCGAGATCAGTTTCCGACCGCTGGCAGGAACTCAAGTACATTCGCATCACAGAATCAATTTTGCAAACGGCTGCCTTGCTCAAAGAAGCACAAGTTCTCAGCCATGTCATGGAAAAACAGATCGGATTCCAGTTCGCGGTGCTCGATGCTGGCCAACACAGAGCGTCTTCGTATGATCTAGTCTTACATGACATTTCGAGTGAAGATGATCACTGGTTAGAAGAAGCCAGGAAACCCTGCCTTGTGATACGGGTCATGGACTTCACGCATTCTGTTATACATCTTTGGTCGCCCGAGAAGCTCCGCTACCGCGTACAGAAAATGCGACAGATACACCAGTACGTTGACCGACCTGAGTATCTCCAGCATTTCCGATCGCAAAATCCATTTTCTGAATCATTCGCGCCACAATTTTCGCTCCTGGGTGACGGGAACGTGCCACTAACAGCTGTTTTCGAAATGAGAGTGCAAGACTTCGCCGTTGAGATTATCTCGCCTTACACACATGGCGTTGTGGGCATTTTGAGACTTTCATTGGAACCATCTTCTGCACAAGGTCCTAGCTCAACGATGAAATTCAATGTTGTTGTGCATGAAATAGTTGGCTTTGCTGAACGCGAGGGGACCGAGGTCCACGCACAGCTTTACGTTGCAGGAGCCTCTGACGACAACGGCGCCACTACGACGCAGACGATTCGCGACTTCGACGAGGGACCCATTCGTTTCGAAAGCGTCCATAGTCTCAGCATACGACAGCAAGATTCCAGGGACTCGATATTAAAGGTCGCCGTCTATGCCCAATTGACGTCCATGCATCTGGACAAGCTTGTCAGCTGGGATGAGATAAGAAACTCGGCAGACGCTCCACCTCAACAGCAGAGTCTGCACCGCCTGCCGGAGTCGGAATACCATTCGGAAGAGAGACATGATATCTTTGGTCGTGTACAGATCCTTGAACTTGCAGAGAACGGGCAGTATTTGCCAGTAGAAGTGGTACAGTCCAGCATTCTCGACACAGGTGTGTACCAGCTGCATCAAGGTGTGCAGCGCCGGATCAGTATCACTTTGACTCACAGTTTGAGCGAGAGTCTACCTTGGGATGATCTTACAGCTTTACGGGTGGGCGACGTACACCTGATTGATACATCTGGCAAGATCGCAGATCTGGGCTCGCATACACCAGATGTTTTGTCGAAGCAGATCCAGGAACCAATGATCAAAGACAGTGCAGATGGAACCTCCAATGTCACCATTGTGGGTCAGTGGGACAGTTCACTTCACAACTCGCAGCTGCTTGACAGAGCTACGTTCGAGAAGCACAAAATCCAAGTGACCCTGCGATGGAACATAGTTTCGTCTCGCGTGCATGAGCCGATGACTTTCAATCTCGAACAGCAACTTCAGATCCTTCCAAGAAGCTACACGCGTCCACAGTCGATTTTGAAATCCTTCTGGAACCAGACGCGAGTGACACATTCAACGGACGGTACTTTCTGCGTTGGAATCCGGCCAATGAGCGCTAAAAGAGCGGCGGACTTATGGCGAATGGATACTCAACATGACTATGTCAATGGCGAAGAGCTTCTCACTAATTGGGCTCCTCGTCGCGTCTCACTTGTTAGGGACTTTATTGCTTCCCGAAGGAGACAGCGTCGTCTAGCCGAGATTGAGGTGGCAAAAGCGGGCCTTGCTTCTCGTCATCTTTCAGTATGTGGCGGGCTCAAATCTAGGACATCATCACCATCGCCTCTGGAGCCAAGACAAGAGGAACTTCTCAGGAGATTCGTGGATCTGTGGTCCAAACGAAGCCATCACATCTCGGACACGATCCTGGCAAACAACAATCTCTCGTCTCGTTCTTCCAATGAAGCCCTTATATCAACATCACATCTGCTACCACCATATGAACAAGACACGTCCACCTCAACCCACTCATCGCCATCAAAAAGACCTCTCGGCAGACCACGATTCGTTGCGACAGTTACCTCCATCCCCAAGAACCCCTTCTCCTTAAAGTCGGGCTATCTCCTTATGCCGTCCGAGGCACAGAATTCAAGAACACAGTCGATGCGATGGGAACGGCGGTTCGTCGACCTTCGGCCGCCTTACCTTCACATCCATTCCGTCCCTGATGGTGATGGAATAAATGCTATCAACCTTGTCCATGCAAGAATCGACCACGAGCCAGATTTTAAGAGGCTGTTAGGGGGCCTACACCACGATAGCAATGGTCAATCCGAATCTTCCTATGCACACTCCCGCGATGGCGCGCTTTCTGCCGGCTTGACCAATGTCTTCGCGGTTTATGGGGAGCAGAATACGTTCTTGCTTGCGGCGCGGACAGAGACGCAGAAGGTTGATTGGATCTTGAAGATTGATCAGAGCTATTTCAGCGGAAGTGCCGCTATCGAAGGATCCGAGGGGGGCTAAGTAGAGCCATGTATCTTCGCAGGCTCTTTCATGGCGATTGAACCGCTCGGGAATTGAGGAGAGACGCGGTTTGTTGAGGACCAGGCGTCGTTGCCGTTTCGATGCAATTTCTATTGCAGTATATTTGTGATACCCCATATGCTTGGACAAGACCTGTATATAGTTCAGATTCGTTTGCAGTAGATAAAGACTGGAATCAATACCGTCGTGGTTGTACCTGGGGCCCTGATGACAACGATGACTGCCTCAGTCCTCATTCTTTTCGTTACTAAGCGCTGGTCTTCCACAAAGCCTCGGCTCATTTCTGCACAGTATAGTAAGACCACCACCGACCCCAGACATTTGACCCGCCACTCATCAAACGACGTCAATCTACTGCGCCGTTGAGGCCACCCTCTTGAAAAGTTCGGCTGAGTTCGATAAGTGTGACGCACTCATGTGCCATAGTCGCGCGCAATATGAGTACAGTCTCGCCCCCGAAACCGTGGGAAAGAGCTGGCGCCGCAGGTACAAGTTGCACGTGTTGACTGAAATCCATCACAAAACTGACGGTTGATAGCCAACACGACCACAGCCTCATCCACCACAACAACATTCCCGACTATGACTGCAACCTCTCATGGGTCCTCTACAAGCACCTCAGATCCTCCTGCCTTGCCATCACGACCGAACACCCTCGACTCAGTAGTCAACCGAACAGCATCTAATTACTCCAACTACGGCGCATCACGATTAGGCACAAGCGGCTATGGTGGATATGGCGGATATTCTTCATACTCATCACCGTACTCACGCTTCGGCGGAATGGGCGGGATGTATGGAGGAGGGTATGGAGGAATGGGTGGAGGCATGTATGGGGGGGGCATGGGTGCCATGGGAGGAATGTACGGCGGAGGCATGGGAGGGATGCCAGGGAATCCAAACGACCCCAACAGCTTGACGAACTCGCTCAACCAAAGCACACAAGCGACATTTCAGATCATCGAAAGCATAGTAGGGGCTTTTGGGGGATTTTCCCAGATGCTGGAGAGCACCTACATGGCCACACATTCATCATTTTTTGGTACCTCCTCCGTCTTCCCTTTTCACAATGAAATACTCACGCTCCCTCAGCAATGGTCTCGGTAGCCGAACAATTCGGCAACCTCCGCAACACCCTCGGCTCCGTCCTCGGAATCTTCACCATCCTCCGCTGGCTGCGCACCCTCCTCGCCAAACTCACTGGTCGTCCACCCCCAGCCGACGCCACATCCCTCACCCCCTCCGCCTTCGCCTCCTTCATGTCCGGCGGCAACCGCAACACCAGCAATGCTCTCACCACCCTCCCCGATGGCTCGCCCGTCCCACCGCGCCCCTCGAAGAAACCATTCGTAATGTTCCTCCTCGCCGTCTTCGGCCTTCCCTATCTAATGGGCAAACTCATCCGCGCCCTCGCCCGCTCCCAAGAAGCCGAAGAAGCCCGCCGTCAACAACAGCAGCAAGATATAGCTGTAGGCCCGAATGGCCAATTGTTGCCTGCCAGCCATCAGCCAATCGACCCTAGCAAATTAGACTTCTGCCGAGTCCTCTACGACTACGCCCCCGCCCCACATTCCGCACCGGCGGGGATAGACATCGCCGCCAGAAAAGGCGACTTGGTAGCCGTGCTAAGCAAGACAGATCCCATGGGCAATCCGTCCGAGTGGTGGAGGTGCAGGGCTCGAGATGGCAGTGTAGGGTACTTGCCTAGTCCGTATCTCGAGACGATTCAGAGGAAGCAGCCGTTTCAGGGCCAGATTACGGCGGGGAGTGCGCCGGGGAGCAGGACCGCGACGCTCAAAACTGTCAGCAGCAGTGGTAGTGGGAAGGAGGGGGAGGGGAGGAGCAAGAGCTTGAGTAGTGTGGGCGTGGGGATCGGGGTCAAGGGGCAGCAAGTTTACGGACCAGAGAATAAGGCGAAGGTGGGCGATGGTGGAGTAGAGAGTTTTCAGAAAAGCGCTTTCTATTCATGATGAATGGAGGGTTTGAAACACTTGACGCTACTGTCATCTCGGAGGTATCCTCTTCTCCAGCTGCAAACATTCCTCAAGGAGTCGGTCCTTAGGTGTCGCTTTGGGAGTGTCATGATGGCACAACTACGCATGGATTTCAAAGCAATCTTAGTGTGACGGACTGTCGAAAGCCGGGGCCAGCAAATCCATGCGATCAGGTCGGTGCTGCGGGCACGTCCCCCTGAGACGATCTATCTCTCCGGCGGAGAGCCTGGAGAGAGGGAGCATGGAAAGGGAAAGGACTCGAGAAGACCAAAAATACTCAATAACAGGAGCTGGGGAACGGTGAGAAA
>JAABUK010007389.1_pt1 | contig 15888 bp, 14 predicted proteins | sample 5559141 | NCBI WGS metagenome assembly JAABUK01 (sample SAMN10711869, study PRJNA513367) | rock metagenome | isolation source: Antarctica rocks | place: Antarctica: Victoria Land, Pudding Butte nord | collected 2016-01-03
GGCGCGGGCGTCCTTTCACATCTTGCGCGCCGCCTATCCAACCGAGGCCTTCCGCTTCCGCGACATCTGGGGCGCGTACTTCGCCGGATACGGCTTCAACTCGGTGATCCCGGCCCGCGGCGGGGACGTCGTGCGGCTGTTCTTGACGAAGACATCAGTTCCCCGCGCCAGCTATCCGGCGGTGGGTGCGACGTTCGTCGTCGAGGCGGGCTTCGACCTGGTTATGGGGGTCTTCATCCTCGGGTTCGCCTTCACCCAGGGGGTCTTTCCCAAGCCGCCGGCCTTCGCGAAGCTGAACGCGTTCGACCTGTCCTATCTGGCCTCGCACCCCAAGTTCACCCTGTTCCTGCTCACGGCCCTCGGGGTCGGCGCGCTCGTGGCGTTCGCCCTGCTGTCGGTGCGCTTGAGGGCGTTCTGGGCGCGGGTGCGTCAGGGCTTCACGATCGCCTATGACCGGCGTCGCTACATGCGCGAGGTCTTCGCCGTGCAGTTCGTGGGCTGGCTGTTTCGGTTCACCGCCTTCTGGATGCTGCTCGAGGCCTTCAACATCGGCGGGTCGGTCAAGAACGTGCTGCTGGTGCTGGGCGTGAACGCGGTGTGCGCCGCGGTGCCGTCACCCCCCAGGGAGCCGGGGTCGCGCAGGCGCTGCTGGTCAAGGTGTTTGCGGGCACCGCGGCCGGGGCCACCGTTGCGGCCTACTCGGTTGGGCAGCAGATCGCGCTCGGAGCACTCACGTTCGCGATCGGGTTCGCCGCACTGCTCTTCATCTTCCGCGTGCGCAGCTTCAAGGAGATCATCGCTCGCGGCAAGGCCGACAGGGCCGCCGAGAAGCGGGCGCGCGATCGCCCCGCGGAGGCGGCGAACCCCGTCTAGGCGACGGCGGCCGGGGCAGGCACGTCGCCGCCGACCAGATTGCGCACCAGGAAGTCGAGCTGGTCGGCGACGGTCTGCTCGAACTGGGGATCGACGTAGATCTCGAAGTGGCCGATCGGGTAGCGGTTGAGCTCGGCGTTCGGCGACGCCTCGGCGGCCTTCACCGCCGGGCCGGCGGGGGTGGTGGTGTCGCGGTCGCAGACCTGCACCAGCACAGGCTGGCGCAGCGTCGAGAACTTCGCGTAGGGGCGGTAGGCACCGACCGTGAGCGCGATCCGGCCGGCCACGCGGTTCACCCAGTTGCTCACCGGCGGATCGATTCCGTTGAACCCGGGCTCCGCGTCGGGCGCGGTCATGACCGCGGAGGTGCCGGGCGGGCCGACGGCCGGCAGGTAGACCGGGTCGCGGCCAGTGAGCATCGCGACACCGTCCTTCAGGCCAGCGGCCGTGAGCTTGAGCGCCTGGGCGGCGCCGCCCGCCCGGATGGTCGAGAGGCCGTCGGTGAACGGCGCTTGGGACACCACCGCGGCGATCCCGGGATCGGCAGCGGCTACCGCCACCACGTGGCCGCCGCTGAACGACGAGCCCCAGATGGCCACCCGGCGTGGGTCGACCCCGTCGAGGTTGCGCGCGTGGGCAACGGCGGCGCGCCAGTCGGCAAGCTGCTTGCCGATCGACAGCAGCTCCCGCGGCTCGCCAGGACTTGCTCCGAAGTGGCGATAGTCGAACAGCAGCACCGCCATGCCGGCGGCGGCGAACCGCTCCGCGTACGCGTCCAGGCGCTGCTCGCGGGTCGCGCTGAAGCCGTGAGCCATCACCACGCACGGGTGGGGCCCGTCACCTTCGGGGCGGTACAGCCACGCCGCGCAGCGACCATCGCCCGAGACGAAGTCCGAGTCGGTGCGTGCGGGCGCGGCCACCGGGCTAGGCGCCGAAGCCCTCGCGGGCCTCGCGGACGAGGGCCACGGCTTCGGGGAACAGCCGGGTCATGGCCGCGCGCAGCTCCTCGGCCTGCTGATCGGCATTGCCCTGGAGGTTCAGGCGCGAGATGCCGGCCACCGTCATGTCGGCCGCCAGCTTGATCGCGTTGTCGGCCCAGGCGACCTTCTGGGCACCCTGCATCTGGTCGGCCAGCTCGGCCATCCGCTTGCGCAGCTCCTCGGGATCGCCGAACAGGCCGCCGAATGGATCTTCTGAAGACATGGCTCGATGATAGGGACCGCGCGTCACCTAGATACGATCGTCTGCCCGTGGCACCCCTGACCCCAGACCAGCGGCGAACCCGCGAGCGCATCGAGACGGTGATCCGGATCGCCGCGCCCGCCCTCAACCTGGTGTTGGCCGTCGGCGAGCGGATCTCAAAGATCGCCGAGCCCGAGGACCACGAGTACTACCCGCCGCGCAATCCCACAGGCACCGAGCCGCCACCCCGACGGCCCGAGGCCGACGCGCAAACGCCGGGCCTGTAAGCATCGTCGCGGTGAAGGACTCAGAACAGCTCGCCTGGGAGGGCGAGAACGGTCCCAAGTTCGCGATCGCGGCGTTTGTGGCCGGGATCCTCAACGTGGCCGCGTTCGTGGTTGAGCGGATAGCGCTCGGAGGTGTCACGAACGAACGAGAGCTCCTCGGAAAGATCAACGATCACCCAGGGCTCCTCTATGTCAACGTCGCGCTCCAATCGCTGGGTGTCGCAGCGTTGATGCTTGCCCTCTTCTACCTCGTGCGTGCGGTGATGGCGCGTCGGCCCGAGGGGTTGAAGTTCCTGTGGCCGCTGCTCTTGCTTGCCCCGATTCTTCTGGTGGTAGGCGGTGTTTTGACGCAACTCCACCTGACGGACCTGGCTGATGAGTTCCTCGGAAGCGGGGCCCGCACGACAGCCCGGGCGAAGGAGCTCTTCAAGGACAACCGAGCTGTTGCCAGCACGCTGCCGGGTTCGCTGGGCACCTTGTGCCTCGCTCTCTCCTACGTCTTGGTCAGCGTCAACGGGATGCGCGCGGGGCTCTTGAGCCGATTCATGGGAGTCCTGGGACTGATCGCCGGAGCGCTCCTCATCCTGCCGCTCCCCTTCATCCGGGGCGGAGGCACGTTCGTCCAGCTGTTCTGGGTCGTGGCGCTGGGCGTGCTCTTCCTCGACCGTTGGCCCAAGGGTCGAGGCCCTGCGTGGGCCGCCGTCGACGACATCCCCTGGCCCAACGCGGCGCAGGCTCGGGTGCCTGAGGCTCCCACCGACCCACCGGAAACCGCCTCGAGCCCCGCGGTCACCGCCGGCGAGGGCAACGGGCATTCCGCGGCCGTCAAGCCAGCCCGCACGCGCAACTCGCGCAAGAAGAAGCGCAAGCGCCGCTAGCGCCCCACGAAGCGGGTCAGAAGCACTGAGGCGGTGACCTCCACCGGCTCTGGCAGGTCGGTGATCGCCACATCGCGGTCGGTCGGTTCGCCGTGGCGCGCCCAGGGCCCCATCGCGGCGAGGGCTCGCACCGCCGCGCGGTCGAGGGGCATCGCGAACTCGATCTGGGTGGTTGCGGTGGCCATGAGCGGCGCCAGCTCTGACGTCAGGCGATCTCGCTTGAGCGGGTCCACCGCCAGCAGGCCGAGTGGCTCGGCCAGCTCGGCGAGGTGGCGCTCGGTTGGCGTGACCACGAGCAGCTGGCCACCGGGTGCCAGCACGCGCGCCATCTCGGCGCCGTTGCGTGGGGCGAACACGTCGAGCACGAGATCTGCCGAGCCGTCGCGTACGGGCAGCGACGTCCACGTGTCACAAACCACCGCGCGGGCACGCGGGTGGGCGCGTGACGCCCGTCTCGCTGCGTACTTCGAGGCGTCGAGGGCCAGACCGCGCGCACCGGGCAGCGCGTCGAGCACCGCCGCGAGGTACCAGCCGGTGCCGGCGCCCACGTCGACCACGGTCGCGGTGCTCGGCGCGATGGCCTCGATCAGCGCTGTGGCGATCGGCGCGAAGTGACCCCCCGCGAGGAACGCGTCGCGTGCGGCGAGCATCTCCGGGGAGTCACCCGCCGGCGAGCGTCTGCCGGCCGGGAGGAGGTTCACATAGCCCTGGCGCGCGACGTCGAAGCTGTGCCCCGCCTCGCACCGGAGGACGTCACCCGCGGCAGCTAGCGCGTCCCCGCAGAGCGGGCACGCGTCCCCGCAGAGCGGGCAGGCGAGCAGGGTCAGACTGCCTGGGCCGCCGCGACAAGCTCGGTGTATGCCGCCGCGGGGTCCGCCGATCCGAACACAGACGACCCCGCCACCAGCAGCCCGGCGCCCGCCGCCGCCGCCGGACCGGCCGTCTCGGGGTCGACGCCGCCGTCGACCTGTATCGGCACGTCGGCCGGGAGGATCGACCGAAGGTCTGACACGCGACCGGCGGACTCGGGGATCCACTTCTGGCCGCCCCAGCCCGGGTTCACCGTCATGCACAGCAAATGGTCGAACGAGCCATGCAGGGAGTCCACCGCGTTCAGCGGCGTGCCCGGGTTCAGCGCCAGGCCCGCATGGCAGCCGGCTTCACGTACCGCCTTGAGCGCGTAGTGGATGTGAGGCGTGGCCTCGAAGTGCAGCGAGATCGAGTCGGCTCCCGCGTCGGCGAACTCGGCCACATGGCGCTCGGGATGTTCAACCATCAGATGGACGTCCACCCAGCCGCCTGCGGCGTGCACCTGCTCCTGGATGGAAGCGGTGACCGTTGCGCCGATCGAGATCGGCGGCACGAAGTTGCCGTCCATCACGTCCACGTGGATCACGCGCGCGCCGGCGTCGAGCACGGTCTGGACTTGCTCGCCTAGCCGGGAGAAGTCGGCGGCCAGGATCGACGGGGTGATGCGGCGGTCGCTGAGGAGGTTGCCGGCCATGTGCCAACGCTACCCGAAACGCAGAGAGGCCCGCCGAGGCGGGCCTCTCTTGGGAACTGCGACTAGACGGCGCTGCGGGAGGAGCGGAGCCCGACCCGGTGGTCCCTACCTACGGTAGGACACGCGGGCGAGCACCGTACCGACCCAATCAGACCTTGCCGTCTTCCTTCTTGTCGCTCGAGGGGGACTCTTCCTTCTTCTCTGAGGAGTCACTCTCGCTGATGGTGCGCGTGACCTTCTCGCACGAGCCGTTGGCGTTGGTCGCCGTGGCGTCCACGATCACGTCGTACTGGTCGAGGATCGCGTGGTCCTTGCCGGCGCCGCAGTCGATCTTGTCGACCTCGCCGTCGAACGTGTGGAACGTGTCGTTGCCGTTGCCGCCGGTCAGCGAATCGCCGACGGGATCGCCGGGGAAGGCCACGTCGCCGCGGGCCAGGGCCCACAGGTCGTCGGCACCGTCGCCGCCGAAGGACTGGTCAACGCCGAGGTTGGCGAAGATCCGGTCGTTGCCCGGACCGCCGGTCGACACGTCGTCGCCCTTGCCGCCCGAGATCAGGTCGCGACCTGCGCCACCGTTGACCTTGTCGTTGCCGTCGCCGCCATGGAGGCGATCGCCGAAGCGCTTGCCGCCCTTGCCCTTGACACCGGGGCCGCCGTTGACGACGTCGTCGCCTGCGCCCGCGTAGATGCGGTCACGACCGCCGCCACCGTTGATGGTGTCGTTGCCGCCGTTACCGGCGATGAAGTCGTAGCCGAGGCCACCGTTGATCTTGTCGTTGCCGGCGTTGCCGAACAACAGGTCTGCACGACGCCCGGGGGCACCGCCGCCGCCGTTGACGTTGTCGTCGCCGTTGCCGCCACGAACCACGTCGCGACCCTGGTTGCCGTTCACGGTGTCGTTGCCGTTGCCGCCGAAGAGCCGGTCGTAGCCGGTCCCGCCGAGGATGACGTCGTCGCCGTTGCGGCCGGAGAGCCGGTCGGGCCCGCCGAGACCGTTGATCGTGTCGTTGCTGCTCGTACCGACGATGTTGTCGTGGCGGTTGGTGCCGGTGAGATTGGCGGCTACGGCGACTGCCGCGAGCACGCATGAGATGGCCATGGATACGGCCAAGATGAGACTGATTCTTCCGCTACGCTTCTTCACGGGGGCATCCTCCTACTTGGTGGTTTGGGGATGCCCCTACCAACCGGTCCGGGGCGCCGGAGTTGCGGCGCGACCCGGGCCAGTCGGTTTGTGAAGATCTGTCAGCTGCGCGAAGCGCTCTGGCGGGCCTGCGTGCGGATCTCGCTGAGGATGCGCTCGAGCCGCGGTTCGGTGTCTGAGTCCACGTGCACCATGCTCGCCGCGACCGCCGGATGGACCGCCGCGATCTGCGCGTGCAGCTCGTGGGCCACCGCGCGATAGCCGGGGTGGCCCTCGCGTCCCGAGCGCAGTTCGATCAGGTGCATTGCCTCGCGCGCGTTCATGTCGAGCACGTACCGAATGCGATAACCGAGGCAGAGCGCGTAGGGCGCAAGCTCGGACATGCCGGCATCGGTGAGCCGGTGGAACTCCGCGCTCGAGGCGTCGAGGGCGCGGCGAAAGTCGTCGCCAAGGCCCGCCTCGTCAAGCTCGCCGGGCACCCCCGCGCCGAGATCGGGAGACAGGGTCTGCCACTGGACGGTGAGCAGGCGGTGACGCTGCAGGTCACGGAACGCGCCGTAGTCGGACACCACCTCGAAGCGGTAGCGCAGCGCCTCGAAGCCGCGCCCTGGCCGGTGGCGGCGGTTGGCCCGTTCACCCACAAGCTCGCTGAGCATCTGCGCGCGCTCGTCGGGGGGCAGGGCGGGCAGCGCCGTGCGGGCCTCGGTCTCTGATACCGCCGCCGACTCGAAGAGCAGGGCCGAGAGCAACTCGTCCTCAGATCCCTGCACGTCGAGCAGCCGCACCGACGGGCCCAGTTCGCCCTGGCCGCCGCGTGTGCGGTCGAGGCCCATGCGCCCGGCCCAGCGGTCCGCGGCGTCGCGGCGCTGCTCGAGAAACGCGACCCATTCGCCGCCGCGGTCGGGTCGGTCTACGCGCGCGACGAAGCTGGGCATCATCGCCTTGAGCTCTGAGAGGATCATCTGGCCGTAGCCCCGCGCCTCGGGAAGCGGCGATGCCATCAGCCGCAGGATCATCTGCTCGTAGGCCTGGCCGCTGGCGAAGATGCCCATGTGCGACAGCGATGCCGCGGGCAGCAGGCCGCGCAGCAGGTCGAGCGCCTTCGCGCGGATGGCGCGGGAGTGTGCGGCGTCGGACTCGTCGTCGCCGCGGGGGAACCGGCCCGCGGCCCACGCCTCGACCTGGGGCAGCAGGCGTGAGTAGGTGTCGAAGAGCACGTCCATGGCGCGTCGATACTCGGGCCCTGCGGCCTCGTCGCTCCAGTAGCGATATCCCCCCGCGCCCTCCATCGGCACGTCGTAGGGGATGTAGCGCGTGGACTGCTCGAGGTAGGAGGCCAGGCGGCCGCGCTGGAGCACCTTGGTCATCACGTTTGACACGTACTCCGCGGCGATATGTGCGCCCCCGAGCTGAGCCACCGAATCGTCGCCGTAACCGAGGAAGATGCGCTCATACAGCTTGCTGGCGCGGTCGCCCTCCTGGCCGTCGAATGCGGAGGCGCCGGCTGGCGAGTCGGCCGCGAACTCGTCGAGGTAGAGGCGTCGCAGCGTGCCCTGATAGCGCGAGTAGCGCGCGAACAGCGCGCCCTTCACGGTCTCGGGCAGGCCCATCAGCCCGAACACGGGGCGGTCCAGGTTGGTGAAGTGCGGCGCCAGGGCGGCGCGCTCAGACTCCGAGAAGCTCTCTACCGGGTAGTCCATGCGGGGTTGGCCAATATAGAACGGGCTGCGGCTGGCGAGGGTTCGGCCGCGGGAACCCGGGACCGCGCCCGGACCGATCCTGCAGTTGAGGGTGCCATCACCCCCTTGACATGCAGGACTTGTCCAAACTCGCCCCCCTCAGGCCAGCCGGTTTTCCTGCACGCACTCCAGCTCCGGGATCCCGTCCGCGCCGCCGCTGTGGGCTCTCTCGATGCGGAAGTCGATCTGGCGCCCCTCCACCTCGAGCGTGGCCAGCTGATTGTCGAACCACGGGCCGCCACCCACCCGCCGCCAGCGGATCGACGGGGCGGCCACCCCTGCGGCGCGCGACATCGTCTGGGTGAGGGCCAGCACCGGCTTGGTAAACATGGACTTGATCGCCCGCTGCTCGCGCGCGTTGAGTGGGTTGCGCATGGGCGAGCACACCGCTTGATAGACGGCGCTCTTGACGTTGCTGCCGCGCCGGAACGCCACCTCGCTGAGGTAGGCGTGGTGCACATCGCCGGACAGGGTCACGATCGTGGCGGGTGCCTCGCCGCGCTCGCCCGCGCCAACCGCGCGTTGGATCTCGGCCAGGCGCTCGAACGACTCCTCGAACGCGGCCCAGTGCTCGAGGTCGACGCCCTGGCGAATCTTCTCGGCGTACTTGGCCGCGAGCCCGCCCCACGCACCTCCGCACACCGCCTCGTTCCACGCTTCGAGGTAGTGCATCGCGGGCGCCAGCAGCCACGGCAGCGAAGTGGCTATCAGGAGGTGGTCGAAGCCACCGGTCGCGTGGTCCTCGACCCACTGCCACTCATCCTCGTCCAGCATCGATCGCTTGCCCTCCTCGAGCTGGCGACCACAGCGGGAGTCGATCACCACGAGGCGCGTCCGCCCGACGTTGCGGTAGTAGCTCCAACGGCTGTAGAAGGCCTCGCGATCGGACCCGTGCGCGTACTGGCGCAGCACCTGCGTGCCGTCGGTGAGCCGCTCGAGCCGCTGCAGCAGACCGTCCTCGTCCTGCTCCTTCGGGCTGAGGTTGCCCACATGCTGGTAGACCCAGTACGACATCAACCCGCTCTCGATGTGCTCGGCCCACCAGTCGGTCTTGCGGACCTCCTCGAGCCACGCGGCCGACGTGTTCCAGTCGTCGTGGATGTCGTGGTCGTCAAAGATCATGGCCGAGGACACCGTCGACAGCAGCCAGCGCGTCACGGGCTCGTTCCAGGACTCGTAGTAGAGCTTTGTGTACTCCTCGAAGTCGAGCGCGATGTCGCCCGGCTCCTCGTTGGTGTCGCGCCGGCCCTCGATGAACTCGCGGGTCTTGGGCGAGACCTCGTCGGCATAGATCTGGTCCCCGACCCACAGCAACATGTCGGGCCAGGTGCTCGGGTCCTCGTGGCGCATTCGTAGCGCCATGGCGCGCAGCGCGTCGATCTCGCGGCCCCGGTCGTCCTCGTCCTTCGAGAGCGAGTAGGGCGGCTCGTTGGGAACGGCCACCCGGCAGGAACCGAACACGATCCGCGGGCTCAGGTCGTCGGTGTAGGTGCGCACGAAGCTGGCGGGCAGGTCGGAATCGGGCAGCGGCCACACGTGCTCGCCGTCGAGCTCGACCTCGTATTCGTACGTGCGACCCGGCTCCAGATCGAGGACCCGCACGACGGCGTAATGATGTCCTTCCACGTGGAAGGTCGGGGCTTGCGCGCCGAGGATCTCGACCTTGCAGTCGGAGTCGACCTCGACCCAGATCACGGCACTGTTCTGGTCCACGTAGCGCAGGACGGGACCGAGGAGAAGTTCGGGCATCGTTAAGAGATACCTCATGTGAGCGATCGCACGCGGCTGGGTAGCTTGTGGCCATGCCTCCGGACGCAGCCGTCATGGAGATCGGGAAGGCTCTTCACGACGCGCTGCCGGCTCCGTCACGCAATCCGGTGAAGCTGGTCGACGCGTGAGCGATGGAGATGGCTTCCCGCGACGAGGAGCTGCGCGCGGCGCTGTTCCGGCTCGTGGACGTGACGCCCGCGTGCCGCTCGACCGCCGACCTGGCGCGCCACCTGGCCGCCTACCTCGAGGAGGTTCCGGAGCGCCCGCCGGCGCTCGACGCCGCGCTGCGTGCCGCCAACTCGCCCGCCGGCGCGCGCGCACTCGGGCGCGCGACAGCGGTGGGGGTGCGGCACATGGCGCATCGCTTCATCGCCGGCGAGTCCCCGAAGAAGGCGCTGCCGGAGCTGCAGCGGTTGTGGGACGCGGGGGTCGCCAGCTCGGTCGACCTGCTCGGGGAGGCGACCGTCACGAGCGCCGAGGCCGACCGCTACGCCGACCGCTGCCGCGACGCGCTCGACACCCTGGCGCCAGCCGCGCAGCGATGGGCCGCGCGGGAAGCGCTCGAGGCCGACTCGATCGGGAGCGTGGCGCGCGCGAACCTGTCGGTGAAGATCACCGCGCTCACGCCGCTCATGCGGGCCGAGGCCCCGGAGGTCGGGCGCGAGGACGCCGCGCAACTGCGACCGCTGCTGCGCCGGGCCAATGAGGTCGGCGCTCACCTGCACATCGACATGGAGTCGGTCGACTCGCTGGAGACCACGTTCGAGCTGATCTTCGGCATCCTGGCCGAGGACGAGTTTCGTGACGGCCCCCAGACCGGCCTCGTGCTCCAGGCCTACCTGCGCGAGTCGCCCGAACAGCTCGACCAGGTGCTCGAGTGGTCGCACGCGTCAAGTCGCACCACGCCGCTCACCGTGCGGCTGGTCAAAGGGGCCTACTGGGATCACGAGCTTGTCGAGGCCCAGCAGCACGGCTGGAGCGTGCCCGTGTTCGAGGTCAAGGCCGACTCCGACCGCAACTTCGAGGCGCTCACGCGGACGCTGCTGGACGCTCGTCCAGACGTGCGGGTGGCGATCGCCTCGCACAACCTGCGCTCGGTGGCCTACGCCATCGCTTGCAACCGTGAGGTCGGAGGCGCTGACTCCGACCTCGAGCTGCAGGTGCTGCGCGGCCTCGGCGACGAGCTTCAGCACTCGCTCTCCGCCATCGGCCTGCGCGTGCGCACCTACTGCCCCGTCGGCGACCTGGTGGCGGGCATGGCCTACCTGGTGCGCCGCCTGCTCGAGAACACCTCGAACGACTCCTTCCTCGGCGATCAGCAGCGGGGCGTGGACATCGAGGAGCTTCTGGGCGCGCCGTGAGCTCCCTCTCGGAGTTCACCAACGAGCCGGTCGCCGAGCTGCGGCGCGCGCCCGCGCGTGAAGCGCTGCGCGACGCGCTTGTCGACCTAGACGCCACGCTGCCGCTCGAGGTGCCGGTGCTCATAGGCGGCGACGCCGGATCGGCGAGCGGACTGGAGTCGACCGACCCCGGGACCCCGGATCGCCTCGTAGCCACCGCCGGGGTGGGGAGCGTGGCTGACGCCGACGCCGCCGTGACCATCGCCCAGCGCGGCTTCTGTGAGTGGGGCGCGCGCCCGGCGGCCGACCGCGCAGCCGTGCTGTCGCGAGCCGCGGACGGCCTTCGCAGCAGGCGCAACGAACTGGCGGCGCTGACGGTGCGCGAGTGCGCGAAGCCCTGGCCAGAGGCCGACGCCGACGTGTGCGAGGCCATCGACTTCCTCGAGTACTACGCGCTGGCCGCCGTCACGCTGGACACCGGGCCCGAGCTGGCCCAGGTGCCCGGCGAGCGCAACACGATGCGCTACGCCGCGCGCGGCGTGGTGGCCGTGATCGCACCGTGGAACTTCCCCCTGGCCATCCCGACCGGCATGACCGCGGCGGGCCTGGCCGCGGGCAATGCGGTGGTGCTCAAGCCCGCAGAGCAGTCGCCCGCATGCGCTTTGGCGCTGGTGCGCGAGCTGCACGCCGCAGGCGTTCCGCCCGACGCGCTGGCGCTGCTGCCGGGCGAGGGAGAGGCCGGCCAAGCACTGGTCGAGCACCCCGGGGTGCACGTGATCGCCTTCACCGGCTCCGGCAGCGTGGGCCTTGACATCGTCGCGCGGGCCGCCCAGACGCCCGAGGGCCAGGGCCACGTCAAGCGCGTCGTGGCCGAGATGGGCGGCAAGAACTGCGTGATCGTCGACTCCGACGCCGATCTCGACGAGGTGGTGCCCGCAGTGATCGCCTCGGCGTTCGGCTTCGCCGGCCAGAAGTGCTCGGCGTGCTCGCGCGTGCTGGTGCACGAGGCGGTTGTGGACCACCTGATCGAGCGGCTGGCCGGCGCCGCCTCGGTGCTCCGCGTAGGCCAGGCCGAGGACTTCTCAACCGAGGTGCCGCCGGTGATCGAGCGCGCCGCGCGCGACCGTCTCACCGACCTGACGGCCCAGGCCGAGTCCGGTGGCCGGCTGGTTTCACAGGTGGCCGACGTCCCGGCCGACGGCTGGTTCGTGCCCCCGACGGTGGCCGCCGGCCTCGACCCCGGTGCGTCGCTGCTGCAACAGGAGGTGTTCGGGCCCCTCATGACGGTGGAGTCCGTGTCCAGTGTCGAGGCAGCGTGCGACGTGATCGACTCGCTGCCCTTCGCCCTGACCGGTGGCCTGTTCTCACGCAGCCCCACGGTCGTGCGCGAGGTCGCGCAGCGGTCGCCGGTCGGCAACCTCTACGTGAACCGCGCAGTGACGGGGGCCATGGTCGGGCGCCAGCCCTTTGGCGGCAACCGCCTGAGCGGGATAGGGTCGAAGGCCGGCGGCCCGGACTACCTGTTGCAGTTCTGCGAGCCACGCGTGGTCACCCAGAACGTGATGCGGCACGGGCTCGTAGTCGACTGACAAGCCAATGGGAGGATCACCTTGAAGATGCGCGCCGCGGTGCTGGAGGAGTTCGGCCAGCCGCTTTCAGTCCAGGTGGTCGAGCTGGCGGAGCCGACGGCGGGCGAGGTGCTGGTGCGGCTGGAGGCGTGCGGGGTGTGCCACACCGACATGTACACGGCCTCGGGCGCCGATCCGTCGGGCTACGCGCCAGCGGTGCTCGGCCACGAGGGCGCCGGCATCGTCGAGAAGGTAGGCCCCGACGTGACGCTGGTCCGGGAGGGCGACCGCGTGGTCACCCTGTTCTCGCCCCAGTGCGGCGAGTGCGAGCACTGCATCAGCCCCAGAACCAACCTCTGCACAGCCATCCGCGCCGAGCAGGGCCTCGGCCACCTACCTGATGGCACGGTGCGGCTCAGCCGCGACGGCGAGGAGATCCGCCACTTCATGGGCACCTCGACCTTCGCCGAGTACACGGTGATGCCCGAGATCGCGCTGGCCGTGGTCAGCCCCGAGGCCCCGGCCGACCGGGTGTGCGTCTTCGCCTGCGGGCTGTCGACCGGGCTGGGCGCCGCCATCAACACCGCCGGCGTGGAGCCGGGCTCGACCGTGGTGGTGTTCGGCGCGGGGCTCGTGGGCCTCGGCGCGGTGGCCGGCGCGCGGCTGCAGGGCGCCGAGCGGATCGTGTGCGTCGACCTGTCCGAGGACCGGCTGGAGATGGCCCGCGGCCAGGGTGCCACCGACACGTTCACCGGCGGCCCCGACAGCGTCGAGCGCGTGCTCGAGATGACCGGCGGCATGGGTGCCGACTACACCTTCGAGGCCACCGGCAACGTGAAGGTCATGGCGCAGGCCGTCGAGTCGGCGCGCATGGGCTGGGGCCTGTGCACCGTCACGGGTGTGGCGGGCAAGGGCGAGACGCTGGACGTGATCCCCCGCCTCCTCATCACCGGGCGCCGCATCGCGGGGTCGTCCTTCGGCGGCGTGAAGGGCCGCGACCAGGTACCGGTGTTCGTGGAGCGCTACCTGGCCGGTGAGATCGACGTCGACCCGCTGATCTCGCACAAGCTCACGCTCGACGAGGTGAACAGGGGCTTCGACCTCATGCACGAAGGACGGCATCCGCAGCGTGATCGACTTCTAGGAGGCCGGAGCCGCGCCCGTTCGCGGCCCGGCCACCCCTGACGCCGTGTCGCGACCGCTCGGAACGCGGGCAAAGTAGCCTTGTGCGATGGCTTCGAAGCCCACAACGCTTGACGCCGTCATCGATGAGATCGACGACGCGGCGATGGATCCCGCACCCCTCGGCACCCCCCAGGTCCACCGTCGCTGGTGGGGCAACCACCTCGGCGAGATGCGCTGCCAGGCTGAGCTGGCCCGCCTGCTGGTCGACCCTGTCTACCGCGGCCAAGGAGTCCCCCGCGGCGACGGCGCTCCCGTGATCCTGATTCCGGGGCTGTTCGCCGGCGACGGCTCGCTCGAGGTGATGGCCAACTGGCTGCGCCGGATGGGCTACGACGCCCGCGGTTCGGGCATCCTGGCCAACGTGGACTGCTCCGACCGTGCGCTTGACCGGCTCGAGCACCGGGTGGCGCGCGTGCGCGCGGAGACCGGGCGGAAGGTGGCCCTGATCGGACACAGCCGCGGAGGCCACTTCTCAAAGGCGCTGGCCCATCGCCACCCCGACTGGATCTCGAATGTGATCTCGATGGGCGCCGGAGTGGATTCCCCGTTTGATGTGAGCCTGCCGCTGAAGGGCGTGCTCACCGTCGCTCGAGGAGTGCTCGCGCGCACCAGCGACCGCGTGGAGCGCAACGGCTGCTTCACCGAGACCTGTCGCTGCAAGTTCACGGCTGACTTCACCGGCGAGTTCCCTGCCGACGTGCCATTCACGGCGATCTACTCGAAGGGCGACGGCGTGGTGTGGTGGGAGGCCTGTCGCGCCGACTGGGCCACCAACGTCGAGGTCACCGGCAGCCACGTGGGCCTGGCCTTCAACCGCAAGGTCTACCGCGCCGTCGGCGAGACGCTTGGCGAGCACGCGCGGCTGCCGCTGCACGCCGTCGGCACGTAGACGGTGGGGGTCGCGGGTCTCCGCTCTAACCATGCACGTACTCGCCGGGAGCGCTGCCCAGCGGCTTGAAGCCGCGCTGGCCCAGCTTGGTGGGCTTGCGCTTGTCCTTGCCGGAGTGCTCTGAAAGCCACGTGGCCCAGTCGTCCCACCAGGTGCCGCGCTGCTTGCTGGCGCCCTCGAGCCACTCCTCCGGCGTCGCCGGGTTGGCGGCGTTCGTTTGAAACGATGCCTTCTCGTTGCCGGGCGGGTTGACCAGCGCGGCGATATGACCACTGGTCGAGAGCACGAAGCGCGGATCGGAGCCGAACAGGTTGACCGTCTTGTAGGCGTTCTCCCACGGGATGATGTGGTCGGCGATGCCGGCCACCAGGTAGGTGGGCGCCGTGATCTTCGACAGGTCGATGGGCGTGCCGAGCACGGTCAGTTCCCCCGGGTGGACGATCGAGTTCTCGATCGACATCTCGAGAAAGTCGCGGTGCAGCCCTGCGGGCAGGTTGGTCGAGTCGGCGTTCCAGAACAGGATGTCGAACGCCGGCGGCTCCTTGCCGAGGAGGTAGTTGTTGACCCAGTAGTTCCAGACGAGGTCGTTGGGACGTAGCCAGGCGAACACGCCGGCAAGTGACTGGCCCTTCAGGTAGCCGCGCCGGGCGGAGTCGGCGATGGCCAGGGCGGCCACCTCGCGATCGACCATCGCGCCCATCGTGCCGGCCTTGTCGTTGTCGAGCACGCACACGCCGAGGCTGATGCCCGCGATCCGGTCGCCCTCGCCCTTGGCGAAGAGGTGGGCGGCCACGGCCGAGGTCACGATGCCGCCCGCGCACAGCCCGAGCACGTGGACGGAGTCAGAGGCGGTAATGGCCTGAGCGGCGTCCAGGGCCTCGACCACGGCCGCAGCGTAGGTGTCGAGGCCCCAGGCGGCGAACTGCTCGTCCGGGTTGCGCCAGGAGAGCACGAACACCTGCTGTCCGGCGTCGAGCTGGTGCTGGATCATGCTGCGGTTCTCCGCGAGATCGGTCACGTAGTACTTGTTGATCATCGGGGGAACAACCACAAGCGGCACCTCGTGCACGCTGCTTGAGCGCGGCTCGTACTGGATCAGCTCGAACACCTCGGTGCGCAGGACCACGGCGCCAGGGGTCACGGCGATGTTCTCGCCGATCTCGAAGCCCGAGGTGTCCACCATGTTGGGGATCCGGGGGGAGCGGGCCATGTCCTTTACGAACTTCTTGGCGCCGCTCGTGAGGTTGGATCCGCCGTTGTCGAGAGTCGCCTTGAGCACGGCCGGGTTGGCCGCCGGGAAGTTGGTCGGGGCGAGCGCACCGACCACGTTGTCGGCGGCAAAGCGCAGCCGGCGCTCGTCCTGCCAGTCGAGATCGGCGTCGTCGATCAGGCCGTCGACCTCGCGTCCCCACAACAGGTAGAGCTGGGACAGGCGCTTGAAGGCGGGGTTGCCGCGCCAGGCGTCGTCCTTGAAGCGGCGGTCGCCCTTGGGCGGCTCGATCTCCGAACGGCCGGCCCAGACCTTCGCG
>JAABUK010007393.1_pt1 | contig 15877 bp, 20 predicted proteins | sample 5559141 | NCBI WGS metagenome assembly JAABUK01 (sample SAMN10711869, study PRJNA513367) | rock metagenome | isolation source: Antarctica rocks | place: Antarctica: Victoria Land, Pudding Butte nord | collected 2016-01-03
TTTGTATCAATCTTCTTCTGTATTCTTAATATTCAGTTATAACTATCTTTAAAGATCAAGCACTATCAATTCTGATCTTCATTGATTGTATCATTTAGACATGATTCTGACATTATATTAAGAATTCGTTAATCACATGATACTGATTTCATTACTCATTTAACATACTCATACAGACAGAACAAGTCTAAAGAAATTCATTTATCTAATGATTGATAACAATTAAAAGACAGAACAACACTAGAGAATTGAATAAAATCAACGACAAGATTGTTTGAATTGCTAGACTACTTATCACTCATTAAGTATGCAAAGTTCACTCAATTATGAGAATCATGATAAAGAATCTTCGTGAATTGCTCAAGAATCAAATTAATCGATAGATTCAATGATAAAGAATCTTCGTTGTTTGTTAAAGAATCAATCAAATCAACAAACAAATCTCATCTTCTTTGTTGAAGATTGAATCTCATCTCATACGTCTTTCTTCTTCAATCATCAAGCATCATCATTCGTTCGATTCTCTTTTAAATAAATCTCATCATGTTTAGTCATTCATCTATTGAAGAGCATTCTGAAGAATTTCAAAATCGTTTCTTTCAAACTTCTGATGTTGATTCATTGAAATCATTAAGTGCTGCGTCATTCATTCGTGAAGATGATGAATCATTCACTGAAACAATAATACTTCTTATGTTTTACAAAATTTGAAAAGCTTGAAGTCTAGCTTTTGATAAAGAAACAGATCAACTTTACAAGTTAAATAAACAACAAGAAGATGAAATCAAAGAGTTAAAGACAAGACTTTAAACTAAAGAAAACACTTCTTCTGATTTCATTTACTCTGAGCGTTCTAGATCTCAAAAAATACCTGATTCTTCGCTGTTTACTGATGAAAAGAATTCTACTTAAAAGAACTGATACGGAAAAATTCAGAATAAACTAGAGATCAACGTCGATCTCTTTTCTAATGAATGAGTCAAATTGAGCTATATACATTCTAGATTATTCAATGACGCAGCTGAAATCACTCAAGCTAGATGTGAACAAGACTGTGTCAATCTTTATAAAATCATCGATGATTTTTTGAAAGAGTTAGCTCAGTTGTTCAATGATTCAAATAAGAAAGTCAACTTTCGTAGAAAATACTACAACTTGATTTAAGAATTCAAGAAATTCAGTGAATTTTATACTCAGTTTCAACATCTATCTTTCTATCTAGACTATCATGAGAAGCAACTGATCACTGATCTGAAAGACAAAATACACTCTCGTCTTTGATTTATTTGAGTAGATTAACTAGTTCAATCTGATTTTCTAAAAGAAATTCATTTCTATCTGATTCATTTGAATAATGATCAGCGAGTCATTCGAGAAATCAAGAACAAGATCAAACGCGTTGATGACATTTTTAAGACTATTTTTCATAGAGTGACTATTGTTATTCAGTCAATTGATCACTTGAAGTTTGATCATCTAAAGTTGTGTGACGTGATTTTAACTAACGTCAAAGAAGCAGACATTCTAGTCGAAAGCTGTTTCATATGTCATAAATCAAATCATAGCTCTAAAGAGTGTCTTGATTGACCTACTAGAATCAATGCAGTGAACAATGAATATGATCATTTTAATTTCAATTTGAATTTCAATTTAAAAAATAGTCATCTCTTCTAAAGTCATCAAAGAGATAGAGATTATATCTTTGTGCAAACTAGACGAAATTCTATCGAAAGAAAATTACTTTGAAAAATCATTTCTAATTGATGCTCATCTCATTTCTCAGAAATGATCTTTCAGCCTTCATTTTCTAATAGACAGTAATTCAGTCGTTTACATGATCATACATTTCAATCTAGTCAATAAAGTATGCAAGAAACTGAGAATTCAATCTATATCACTGACAAAAGAGAAGCTAATAAGAAATTATGATGAAAAGATATTTAAGAAGACAATCACTCATAAAATTCTACTCAATCTCATCATTGAAAGTCATAAGAAATTGACTGTATCAATGTTGATAGCTGATATCAATCATCATGAAGTCATATTGAGTAAGCTCTGAATGAACAAAAACGAAATATTACTGAATATGCAAAACAACATCATTGTTTTTTTGAATCAATTTAAACTGATCATCAAGTCGAGTTTCAATATCAATCTTCTGACTCAACTTAAGTACTTAATATCAATCTTCTGACTTGACTCAAATACTTGATTTCAACATTCTGACTCAGTCTGATATCGATCTCAAGTCGATACTCGATTCAAATTCTCGATTCAACTCATCAAGAAATCGAATATGACGTCAAGAGAGCTAAATATAGAAATTTTCCCGATTTTTCGCCTTTGCATTATCTTTTTGATAGAAAGTCATAAAGAAAAACATGAAGAGAAACATGAAGATCATTTGATAAAGAGCTTTGATAGAAGACTATGATAGAAAGCTATGATAAAAAGTCATGACAAGAAACTATGAAGACTGTTTGATAGAAAGTCATGAAGAAAAGTCATGAAGAAAAGCTATGATAGAGAAACATAAAGACTATTTGATAGAAAGTCATGGTAGAAAGTCATAATAGAAAGTCATAATAGAATATTTATCTATTTATCTTCATGTCTTGACGAGTCGAGTCGAAAATTTTGAGTCGATACTCGATTTCAACTCTCTGACTCAACTTAAATACTTGAGTTGAATCTTCTGACTTAACTCAAATACTTGAGTCAAGAATTCTGACTTAAATCGAGTCTTGACAAATCGAGTACTTGACTCAAACTCAAGTACTCGACTCGACGTGATCAGTTTAAACTAGATAAAATTCTATTGAAAGAAAATTACTTTAAAAAGTCATTTCTAATTGACATTCATCTCATCTCTCAGAATCAATCTTTCAGTCTTCATTCTTTAATAAACAGTGATTCAATCATTTACATAATTATACACTTTAATTTAGTCAATAAAGTATGCGAGAAACTGAAAATTCAATTTATATCACTGACAAAAGAGAAGCTAATAAAAGATTATGATGAGAAGATATTTAAGAAAATCATCACTCATAAAATTCTATTCAATCTCATCATTGAAAGTCATAAGAAATTGACTGTATCAATGCTGATAGCTGATATCAATCATCATGAAGTCATATGAAGTAAGTTTTGAATGAATAAAAACGAAATATTATTAAATATGCAAAACGACGTCATTGTTTTTTCAAATCAATTGAATACTTCTATTTCGATTTTTTCAATTCTCTTCAATTCAAAGCACTCAAGTTAATTGCAATCATCTTCGCTCTCTTCAATCATTCAGACTAAGACTTTTATAATGCTTAAACGACTCGTTTTAATCACTGCTCAGAAAGAGTCATTCTCAATTCAAAGCATAAATGTTGCTTTGTTCAAAACATTGTTGAATTATTCAAAAAAGAACAAGATCGAAGTCTTTGCTTTATTCATGATAAACATCAATAGAAAAATCATGTACAATACTCAGTGCAATTTGAACGTTTTAAACATCTCTTCAATCAATGAAACAACTCAGAATTTGAAAGACATTAAAGCGAAGCTGTTTTTGAAATATCATGAGTTTCTAGATGTTTTTGATCGAGCTCAATTGAATAAACTATCTTCTCATTACTTCTACAATCATAAAATCGAACTTATCAGTGATTCAACGCTTTCTTGCTGTCGAGCATATCAAATGTTCTCTGTCAAACTTCTGAAAGTAAAGAAGTATCTGAACGAGAATCTGTCAAAGAAATTCATCACTCTCAGTCAGACTCTTTATTTCTTTTCTGTTTTATTCATTCTTAAAGCAAATAAAGATTTTTGATTCTGCGTGAATTATCAAAAGCTAAATATCATTTTCAAAAGAAATAAATATTCTCTATCATTGATAGATGAGATCATTGATAAACGAGATCATTGATAAAATAGTGAGTTGCAAGCATCTGATTAGATTGAACATCATATCAACGTTCAACAAACTTTAAATGCACTTTGATAGCAAGAATTACATTATTTTTATCACTGCTTTAGAAGCATATAAATATAAGATGCTATCATTTGAACTGACTAATGAATCAATCTTCTTTCAGCAATATATGAATGACATTCTATGAAACTTTCTGAACGACTTTTGTCAAGTCTATCTAGATGACATTCTCATTTATAGCAAAATGAGAAAGAAACATAAAGATCACGTCAAACTAGTATTGAGTCAACTGCATGAAGCTGAACTGCAGATGAATATTCAAAAGTGCGAATTTGATGTAAAAGAGACTGTCTTTCTAAAAGTCATTGTATCAGAACTAAATCTTCATATGAATCTCAGCAAAGTAACAGTCATAGTCAGCTGAATCACTTCAATCAATTTAAAAGAAATTCAGAGCTTCGTGAAATTTGTTAACTTCTATCATCATTTCATTAAAGACTTCTTGAAGCTAGTCAAATCATTCACTCAGCTGACTAGAAAGAACACATCTTTTGTTTAAAATGAGATTTGTATTCAAGTTTTTAACAATCTAAAGAAACAAGTCAGCTCAACTTCAATACTTCGTCACTTTGATTTCAAACAACAAGCTATTCTGAAGATTAATGCTTCAAACTATGTAAAAGATGAAATACTATCTCAGTATAATGACGAGAAAGTTCTTCATTTGATGACTTTCTACAGCAAAAGCATGATTCTCGCTGAAATCAATTATCACATCTATGACAAGAAACTGCTAGTCATTATTCAATGCTTCAAACACTGATGACTTGAGCTGAAATGCATTGAACTACTCATTCAGATGTTCATTGATCATCAAACTTTGAAGATTTTCATGAAAAACAAACAGTTGAGTCGATGACAAGTCAACTATCTGAACATTCTATCAAAGTTCAACTTTCAGATCATCTTTAAATCAGACAAAATAAACACTAAAGTCAATGCTTTAATCAAAATGTCTTTAGCAAACGTCTCTGAATCAGCTCAACGTCTTGAAGATTGTTTTCAGACTATTCTGATCTTTGATAAAGTCAATGTTTTATCTGTTGAATCAAAAACAAATCTCTATCAATGAATATGTATGATCAATCAAACAGATGAGCTCTGCAGCGAATATAGACAAGCTATGAACGACAATAAGCTCAAATTTCATATCACTAAACTGAAGAACTGCAAAATCATTGATGACGTTCTATTTAGAAAAGATCTACTGTGAGTCTCTGAGAACATGCACACAAAATTACTACAAGAAGTGCATAATCAATCTTCAATCTCTCACTTCGACAATAAATAAATTATCAATCTAGTTCAGCGTTTCTACTATTAATCAGATTATTGAGCTACTATTTGATGATACATTCGAAACTGTCATGCTTATCAACGAAGCAAAGTTTCTAGAAATAGCATCAATGAACTTCATCATTCTTTCTTGATTTCACAGAAACGCTGAAAAGATATAGCTATAAACTTCATCACTAAACTATCTCTGTCAGAAAACTATAACATCATTTGCATAATCATATGTCATCTCATTAAAGAATGTCACTATGTTTTCTATCATTGAGAAGATGATGACATTTCAGTTGAAGAAATGATTTGAATCATGCTATGAAACATTTATTGACTGCATGATCTACTCAGTTCTATTGTTTCAAACAGAGACTCTCAATTCATATCAACTATGTGAAAAAGTCTTTGCAAGTGACTGAGAATCACAGCTAGTTTATTCACAGTTTATCATTTTGAAATCAACAATCAATCGAAACGAGTCAATCAAGACATCAAACGCGAACTTAGAATCTACTGCAATTACATGCAGAACGACTGAATCAAATGAATATCTATGATGAAATTCAGCGACAATTTCAATATCTTCTCAATCACTTCAATGACTTTCTTCTACTTCAATAAAGAATTTCACTCTCGAATGAGTTTCAATTCAGATACAACTGACTACAAAACAACTTGTGAACGACTTGAAGCTAGAAAAGCAAATGATATTATTATTCAAATGAAAGAACTACTAAGCTTTAATCATTAACAATTGAAAAAGACAAAGCTGATCATTGAAGTTCAGATCAATAAACATAAATGAAACGTCACATATAAAGTAAATGACTGAGTTTGACTATCTTTCAAAAACGTCAAGACAACGAGACTCTGCAAAGATTTGAAAAACAAACAGTTAAATCTCTATCAAATTACTGCTAAAGTGAGTATCTTCTATCATCTTTGTCTATCAGTCAGCATGAAGCATCTGCATTCAATGTTCAGCTTGAAGCTACTATGATCATATTCAGAAAACTCTCTATCAGAACAGCATTCAGAATCACTCAAATCAATCACTATTAAAGACAATGAACATTGAAAGATAAATAATATATTGAACTTCAGACGCTATTGAGATCAAATACAGTACAAAGTCAAATGAAAAGATCTAAATAGAAATGATGAATAATACTATGTTAATAAAGAGAAATTCAATGACTCAAAGAAAGTTTTGAATGAATTTCATAAGTTATATTCAAGCAAACTGTTATGATTCTAGTCTTTGTTTATTCTTCATTGAGTCTTCGCCTGATTTCATTTTAATTAAGTTTAGCAAAAATCTGATTTAGAAGTGATGTCATTGAGATTCTGCATCATATGTGTAAGACATCAACTCAATCAAGTTTAGCACAGAGCTGAGAAACATATATATAAGAATTGAGTTCTTTTCTGTAGATACTTTTCTTTCTTAGCATTTATTTACTAGTTAAATGACATTCATATGACTCGCTCTATGCTGATCTCTAACAATTTTCAATGATTCAAAAAGATAAATTCAATGTAATGAAAATTTGACACAATATCTTTTCTCAATTCTGTTGATTGAATTGAGATGATAAGTTGATATGACTTTTCTTTTATAAATATGTTAACTTTGCATTATTTATTTGCATTATAATAATAATAATAATAAATTCATACACTCTTGTGACATTGATTAGATTAATTTATGAAAGACTTTATGCTATGTATGTCGAGTGAACAAAACTCTCTGAGATAGAAATAAATCTGTCGTCGAGTTAAAGTTGAGTTGAGTTGAGAAGAATTAACTCAATTCAAGTCTGAGTTCAAGTTGAGATTGAGTTGACTCTTCTCAACTTAAGCTCAACTCAATTTTTGTTACTAAATATAGTATACTATGTACTAAAAATAGTATACTTTTTCTCTTTTTTTTCAAATTTTTTTTTTGCAATCAATTTTGCAATCAATTTGGTAGAAAATTTGATAGAAAGATTGATGAGAAATATGATAGAAAATATAGTGAGAAATATGATAGAGAGTGTAGTAGAGAATATGATAGAGAATATAATGAGAAACATAGTGAGAAATATGATGAAAATATGGTAGAAAATATGATAGAGAACATGATAGAGAATATGATGGAAAATATAGTGAGAAATATGATGAGAAATATGGTAGAAAACATGATAGAGAGTTTGATAAAGAGTTTGATAAAGAGTTTGATTACTTTGATAGAGAATTTGATAGAAAATTTGATAGAAAGTAGATCTGCAATCGAGTTTGAGTCAACTCGTCAAGTTGACTGAGTTGAGTTGAGAGTCTAACTCAACTCAATTGAGTTGAATTGATCTCTCTTAACTCAACTCAACACTGAAACTCAATCTGAATTGAGTTGAGCAACTTGAATTCAACGGCAGATCTAGATAGAAAATCGCTCGCTGTTTATACGACTGCTACACGCAGTCGAGATGATAAAACTGAGACTATGTATCAAATTTGTTCGCAATGATTGCACATTAAAGAATGAGTGTTCTTGTCATTCTAAACTGCTTCAGCAGCTTTGTTTTCATCATCATTCTTGCTGTTGCCTTGAGACTCTTCGTGATTGAGATGATGACTTGATAGTTTGTGAAGTCGATGTCTTGTAGCATATTCAATCGAAGATGCGTTCAATTCGAGCAGTGCATCAGAATATGCTTGATTGTCTGATGACTTCATTCGCAGTTGCATCGAGAACTATTCACGCTCAACATGTTTCTTGAGTGCAGATAAACATTCAGCTTTATGCGTTCAATTCTGATGTAAGTTGCAAGAATGCTTTTAATCTTTTGAAAATCATCACGCATCTTTATTGACTTCTTGAATAAATGAGATCTTTGAGCGAAAGATGCATTAATGTCTGCGATGCGTTTTTTGTAGTTTTCTCATCGAAGATCTCATTGACTTTTATGAAACTGTGCAATTGCACATTCACTCGTTTAAGTCAACATTAAAAGATTGAGTCGTTTGCATCTAGATTGTATCTTTGCTTCTTCGCGAATTGAAACGTTCAGAAACGTCATTTTTTTAAAGATTGAGAAGTGAGAAATGAGTCTATTAGTTTTTATTAAATGAGCATGTATGATCTTGCATGCTCATCAAGTCTTCTGTGTTCTGTCGTTGATTCAACTGCGTAGTGTGACTTGATTCTGTAGCTTGTTCAAATGAACATGTAGTGAGAATGTATATGTTTCAACTTTCAGTGTTTTGATGTTCACTTTCTTGAAGATGTTAATCACATGATACAATGCTTGATTCTGAAGAGTTTCTAGCCTTCGTTTTATACTCGACAATCTCTCTTCTTTATTGCGTTGATGTCATATCGATGCTTCGAACATCATTCTCGATCTTATCATCGCTGAGTATATTTGCCTTGCTTTTGCGAATGTAGTCTCTCAGATGAAGATTTCAAGTCAACTAAGCATCAGCATCTTGATGATGTGATCTGCTTTTATTTGACGAAGATGCGAATCTCATTGTAGTTTCATGTTCAGTTACACTTCAAGAACTTGTACGTTCAATTTCAACTTTATTATCGAGTTTTCTATGCGTAGATTGACTGTCATGTTGAATCTTTTTGACTTATAAGTGAAGTGTGTGAGTTCATATTTCTCTGAAGCGAACGTAGCATCATGAGTTTGAGCTCACTTCGCACAGACGTTGTGTGCTTGACTCAGTGATTTGCAGATTGATTCTGTGATTTTGTCATAGATCAGAATATTGATGTCATTTACAAAGTCAAGCACTTCAATTTTGATTTCTAAAGCTTCGCATTTTTCAATTAAGCTTGCGTTGAAGAATAGAAAGAGAATCGAAGATATGAAGAATCTCTGCAATATGTCAGCATTTATTCGTTGCATCATGCTGATTTGTTCATTGAACGTCAGCAATAATTCTCTGTTCTTCAGAAAGCTGCAAGTTCATTCAACTATGTAGTTTGATGTTCTTCTCATTCTCAAAGTATGCAGAAGTTTAGTGTGCAAGACATGATTGAATGCTTCAGTGATGTCTAAACTAAGCATGAAGATCACGTACTTAATTTCACAGTCTCATACTGCGTGTACTTGATCTACTAGTAAATTCAGCGCTGAGATCATGAATTACTTGCATCTCGTTCTCATTTGAGCGTTCGAAAGCATGTGATGAGTCTCAGCAATATCACTTAATTTTTTGATCATGATTGATTTCAGTGTCTTACTCATAGTGTCTAGCAAAGCAATGAGTCAATATGTCTTCAAATTGATGTAATCACTCTTCTTTAATTTGCGTAGTATTATTGTTTGAGCTTTTTTGAACTGCTTCAAATGATATTTGTGAGTTACACATGCATTGAACAGACTGATTAGTATCGAAGTCAGTTCTGTTAGACTCGCTTGAAGCGCTCTATTTGAAATTTCAAATGCGTCTGATGCTTTGTCAACTTTTACTCGTTGAATCATCTGTCTCATTTCATCTTGCAATAAGACTGAATTGAACAACACTGTCAGCAATATAAACAACTTTAAAATGTTGCTGATGTTTGCTTGAGACAATGATGAAAAGAATTTCTTTCGTAGCATCTTTGTTTTTTCTTTGAATGAATCTGTTATGTGATCGAAATCATTGCTTTTTAATGATAAAAACTACAAAAGTTTCTTGAGTAACTGACTTTCAATTCTGACTCATTTTGCAAAGCGTCAAATTGATTTCAATTTGTTGCTCAGCTTATGCATCTGTGATCTAAAATGTGAACATTTTGTTTCTTTAATAATCTTGTTTGTTAAAGATCAGCATAGAGTGAGTCATATGAGTGTCATTTAACTAATAAATAAATGCTAAGAAAGAAAAGTATTTACAGAAAAGAACTCAATTCTTATATGTGTATTTCTCAGCTTTGTGTTAAACTCGATTGAGTTGACATCTTACACATATGATGCAGAGTTTCAATGACATCACTTCTAGATCAGATTCTCGCTAGACTTGATTAGAATGAAATCAGACGAAGACTAGATGAAGAATGAATGAAGAATAAATGAAGAATAAATGAAGACTAAAATCGTAACATTACTCTCTTTTCTTGACTATTCATGTCTGCATGAATGTTGTTTCTTAGTGCGCTTTTCTTGAATATCTGATATGAAATTCATCAATCATCTCTTGAGCATTCATAAACTCGTCGTCGTCAACGTTATATTAGTTAAGATCGTTGTCATAGTTCTTTCATTTGACTTGATATTGAAGTCGTCTTCAATATCATCGAAAGTTCAATATATCGTCGATTTTTCATTCATCTTCATCGTTTATCACTATTGATTTCAAAAGTTTATTCTTTTGATCAGACAGAGAATCATCAACGACAGAACGAAGAAGCTCTGAATGAAATACATCATGTATATGCATAGTCTCTGATAGTTTCAACTTATAGAATGAGTCAACAGACTCAGTGATCTGAAATGAATTGAGCATCTTGTCATTCAATTTTTTGAAAGATCTCGCTGTAATGATGTTTTGTTCATTCAAGAACATCTTTGATTCAATTTCATAATTAATCTTCTTTTTATATTTGTTAGTTTGATTCATCATTTGCTCTTGTGTTTTGATCAGAGCTTCGCGAGCGAAGATCAGTGTTTTATTCATGTGATTAAATATATCTTCAACTCGAGCAATCTGCAGACGTTCGCAAGTGCTTTCATACTCGATGATGTCAGAGTCGAAGCTCATACGAGGGTGAAAGCTCTTGTTCATGAAGAAGAAGATCAAGAAGATGACTGAAGACAAGACATTATTGTCAACAAACTCAATCATAAGTAGTCACTTGAATTAGTCATTCTGCATGTACAAACAGAAGAAATGAAGATATTGCTCGACATTCTGATTGACTCGTTCGCTTTGATCGTTGATTTGAGAGAGATAGATGATAAACAATCAAAGAGAAATGCTCAGTCGTTTGCAAAGAAACTTTCAAAGAATGAAGATGAACTGAGAATCTCGATTGAATACAATGAAGCTTGATAAATCGTGAGTTCAATATACTCATTGAAGCAACATTTCAGCTGTCTTTTTGACTGTGATATCTTCATCATCAGTGATGCAAGAAATATAATGTCTTTCTTTCAACAATCTGCAGATGATAGTCAGAATAGCATTGTAGTTGTATGAATCAGATAGATCAATAATGAAGTTCATGACTATGTTCTGTCATCGCTGTTCAGATATAGATAAAGATTGAAGCAAGTTATTTGATTTATCTCTTGATGTTTTTGAACGTTGACATACGTAGCAGTTTCAAATATATCGATCTATCGTTTTTCACATAGAAGATCAATAGTAATTTCGCTTTATGATCTTCACTGTTCTAAGAATTTCAGAATGATCAATCGATGACTGATCATGTACTTCACGAATCAGATTCATTTGTAGAAGTTCATTGAACGAGACTCATAGCTGACTATCATGAAACAAGATTTTATTCTGAGTTTGACAATTCTTCAATTTGATATTTTCATATTATGCTTCGTCTCTTGCTATTGCTTCGCGAAGTAATATACAATTCTCGTCGATTTCATTTACGTCAAGAACTTGTTTATAGATTGATTGATCATTATTCTTCTTTAGATCAGCGATCTTCATTCAATTCAATGTCAGAATAGTAATTCTTTGATATTGAATGTGTTCATTATTAAGATCTCTAGACATGAAGTCAGCTTGACGAGTTAATGCATCAATCTTAATGTTCTGTTTGTCAGATCAATACATTATCTTAAAGTTGAAGTCAATTAACTTCTGAACTCAACGCATCTGTCATTGACTCAGCTTCTTGTCTTTCATCAATGAGATGAGTGCTTGATGATCGATGAACATCTTGATAGAAATGTTGATCAACTTCAGTTCAAGTCATCAATGTTCAAAAGCTCAAATTATGATCAGCAGTTTCTTATCATATATCTTGTAGTTGCATTCAGCAGAAGACATGTTCTTGCTATAGAAGACAATTGAATGTAGAACATCTTCGTCATCATATTGAGACAAAACTTCATCATTGACGTAGTTGAATGAGTTGATTTCAAGAATGAAATCGCAAGTCTGATCAAAGTGACGAAGTATAAAAGTCTCAATCATACGTCTCTTCATATGATCAAAGACAATCTGACAGACTTCATTTCATTCAAATATGATCTTCTTTTGAGTGAGTTAAATCATTGAATAAACAATCTTCGAAAAGTTCTTGATGAAGCGTTGATAGAAATTGCAAAAGTCAATGAAGAACTACATCTGAGTGAGATTATTGAGTGTAGATCAATCAACGACTGCTTGCATCTTTCGCGAATTCATCTTCAATTCTTCGATTGATATCAAGAGTTCTAAAAAGATAGTTTTCTGAACATGAAACTTGCACTTGTTGATGTCTATCTGTAGATCAGCTTCTCGTAGTCTATTCAAGATCAATCGTACATGTTGCTTGTGTTTCTTCAAGATCTTGCTGTAGATGATAATGTCATCTAGATAGATCTGACAAAACTGATGTAGATATTCAAACAATACGTTGTTCATATAATGTTGATAGAACGTCGATTCATTGATTAATTTGAAGAGCATTACATGATATTTGTATGAGTCGAAGAAGGTAATAAAGATAGTCAAATCTTCGCTATCTGAGTGCATGCGTAGTTTGTTGAACGCGACAATAATGTTCAATTGAGTCAAATACTTGCTTTCTTGTATATGAGCGAGAGTCTCGTTTATCAATGACAAAGAGTAATGATTTCGTTTAATCAAAGCATTGAGCTTTTTATAATCGACGCAGAAACGCAGACTATCATCTTTCTTTTCAATGAACAAGATGAGTGAGACGTATGATGCAAAGCTGAAGAAAATGAACTTTTTATTTAAATGATTAATCAGATACTTCTTTACCTTCTGAAGCTTGTGATCAAACATCTGATATAATCTGCTTCAAGAAAGCATTTCTTCATCGATCAACTCAATTTTGTGATCATAGAAACAATGCAATGATAGCTGATTGATCATTGCTCAATCGAAGATGTCTAGATAGTCGTGATATTCAGAGAAAAGCTTGATCTTGACTTGCTTGAGAGCTTCAGTGTGAGAAAGCTCATGCAGATTCACTTTTTCAGACTTGTTTTCAACTGTAGTTATAAGTCAATTGATTTTCAAGACAATAACAGCAAAGATCTTGACATCTGATCGTTTGACTAACATTCTATATGTTGCTGTCTCTATCATTGCTATGTTCATTGAGTTGAAAGAGAATAAATTCAAACTGAACGTTGATTTAGAATTTTTGACGTTAGTTAAAGTCGCGTCACGCGATTTTAACTGTTCAATTAGTTTAACTGTCTTCTCATTGAACTGACTGAAAGAGAGTGATTTCAGACTGAGTTGAAATGTAATGAAAGATCTTTTCAGTATATGAGTAGAAGTCAAACTCTTCTGCTTCATGATTATCTTGTTGCTTGTGAGTAGAACAATCGATTTCTGACTAGAGATGAAATTCGAAAATCGAAGAAAATCGATTTGCATATCAATTACTAGATTGATTTTGTTCATTCATGTTTTTTCAAGAATCATTTGATGTTGATTTAATCAAATGATCAACATAGAAGCTGTGTCAATCATATGATTTTAAACAGTCAGGTTCAAATAGATGACATAAGTAATGAGTTTCTTAGCATAATAATCATTAAATTCTCGAATTGACTTTGCTTTGATCAAAGTCAAAGACTCAATTTGCAACTGATCATAAACAATCTGCGCAATCACTTCATTAATGAATGAATAGTCAGCAGCTTCAATGTCAATCAATGACTTCAATGAGTAACTAATTTCATTACTAGAAAGTACATATTCAGTAGTCAAAGATTCAGAAGCAAAAGAGTCATTTGACATGCTTGTTGTTGAAGAAATTAACACATTTTTCACTGCGTCTTTGATGAAAGTCTCTAGTTTTTTGTCTTGTTATCTTCAAAAGAAAACATTTTCTCATTCTTCTTATTCTTTGAAATGACAATCTCATGTAGATGAAGAATGAATGCATAAGATGCAGAAGTATTAATCTTGTTTTAAGAGCAATTCTTGAACAAATGACTTGAGATCTTGCAAGTATAGCAGATGATAAATGATCTTGCTGACTCAGAGATAGAAGAAATGATAGACTTAACATAATTGATTATCAAAGTCATCACTGCTGACAAGAGAGCAGTAGCGCGTTTGTCAAATACAACAGTGACTTTGATGATAGCAGTGCAACGTTCGCTGCGAAGCTGATAATTGACTCGTTGTTTATTATTCACATCTTGAAGAAAGATTCTTAAGCGAGTGAGCGAAGTAAAGTTCTTTGAACAGACTGATAAAGCATTCTGCAAACGATTATTGATTTTATTCTGAAGATTGTTCATCAAAGTGTGATCATCATAATCAAGATAGCTGAATAGCTTCATAAAGTTGAAGTAGAAGACATTAAAAGACTTGTTTGCTTGTCTCAGAGCGTTGTACTTGTGACAACACTTTTGATTTTTATTCAGTTCATCGTATATTTCTTTCAGATGCTCAAATAGCTCGTTGATCGAGATGTATGAATGCAAAGCATCATGTTGACATCAAGTGAAGATGTGCTCAGCAGCATCATCTTCTAGTCTAGATATCACATAGACAATACAGATATTCTTATTATCGAAGTGATCAACATTTGTCTGAAGCTTGTCGTTTATCTTGATTCTTCAGCTGTCTCATGTTGATTCATCTTCATCAATGAATATAAATGAGTTCAAAAACTTGAAGAACTTGTGATGATCATTGTCGAATAAAGTAAATGACTTTCATCGAGTATAGTTCTTGATAGAAGCTTGAGATTTCGTAGACTGTCGAGATCGAGACTAATTCGCTGAACGCTGTTTCTTTTTTAGACTCAAGACTTTCTCTCATAGTTCAATGATAGTCTCTTCTTGAGTGTTTATTGTTGTTTGATTGATCTTTAGCTCATCAAGTCTCTTGATGTGATCGACTTAAACATTAATTCATTGTTCATTGAGTTTCAAAGTCATGTCTTGTTGATCTCTTAGCTCAATCAGCATCTTGATGATCTCGTCTGATTAATCAATAGCTCATTGACGAAGTTGTTGATCTGTGTTGATGTTTCATGAAGTAGCAACATTCTGAGATTTCGCTGAAGCATCGAAAGAAATAAGAAAAACTCGTTTACTAGCAATGCTTTTAAGCAGACGAGCTGTTCATGACTCAACTGATTCAAAGTTGCATGTTATTGTGAAAAAGATAAGAATAGATTTGATTGTAGTAAGATTGAGTGATTGATTTGATAAATTTGAGTAAATTTGCAAATGTGTTTTAATGAAAGTAATTCAAAGAATTTCTTGTGAATTTTCTGAATAAACGAAGTAGGTTATTTCGTATCGTCTACACGTCGATAGCAGAGTAGTTGATTAGCATTTATCTACTGTTAGAAATCAGCATAAAGCGAGTCATATGAATGTCATTTAACTAATAGATAAATGCTAAGAAAGAAAAGTATCTACAGAAAAGAACTCAATTCTTATATGTGTGTTT
>JAABUK010007395.1_pt1 | contig 15874 bp, 10 predicted proteins | sample 5559141 | NCBI WGS metagenome assembly JAABUK01 (sample SAMN10711869, study PRJNA513367) | rock metagenome | isolation source: Antarctica rocks | place: Antarctica: Victoria Land, Pudding Butte nord | collected 2016-01-03
GTGTGCGACGGATCGTCCGGCACGGGCAAGCCCCAACTGACGTTTGATTTCTGGCGGCTGATCGAAAGGTCTTGCAAGCCGCCGCGCACAAAGCTCAACACTTCATTGCGGCGCGATTCCGGGCGAATAAAATCCGCGCGCGATTCGTAAAGCTCAAGCAGCGCGTCCGCATAATCCGAAAGTCGAAAAAAATAACCTTCTTCGGCAACGCGGTCGAGCGCGATGCGATGCACAAGGCACAGCGGCGCATCGCCCTCGCGTTCCGGCTTAACGTACTCATCCTCTGTTTTGAACTCGGCACACGCAGGGCAAAACCAGCCTTCATAGTAGCCTTTGTAAATCGCCTCGCGTCCCTTCGGCGTCGGCGTCTCGCGCACGCGCCGCCACAGCGCCGTTACTCCTTCGAGATGAAACGCGGCAGTCGTTCGCATAAAAATGTCGTAGCCGCCGTGCGCCGAATCGAGTTGGAACTCCGCAAAGAATTTCTGAAATTGTTCTGCGACGTAATCGGCGTGCTCGCGCGGTGTGCGCCCCTGTTGCGCTGCGACCCGCCCGACATTGACGCCGTGCTCATCCGTCCCCGTCAAAAAAAACGTCTCGAAGCCGCGCTGCATTTTGTATCGCTTCAGGCAATCGGCAACGAGCGTCGTGTACAGATTGCCCAGATGCGGCTGACTGTTGACGTAATAAATCGGCGTTGTGACGTAAAAAGTTTTCATCAGTGGTAGAGGGCAAATCATAAATGGCAAATAGTTAAAGATGAAAGCAAAGGCTTTTCACGATTCACCATTTACTATTAACCCAAGTTGCCGGTTATCGATTTTTGATTTACTTGAATTGCCACTAGCTTTAGCTAGGTTCTGTTGACATTTTTTTCTTCAGTTGCCACTAGCTTCAGCTAGTGGTCAGCCAACAAACAACTCATCGGCTTTAGCCGAACTGTTCGGCTAAAGCCAACTCTCTAACTGATCCACTAGGCTTGTGCTAATGGCAACTTATAACCAGCAATTTGGGTTGTTTACGATTCACCTTATCTGCTTCTGTTCGGCTGCGCTTTGGCGAACTCGTCCGTTTTGTTGAAGTGCGGCATTTCATCTGAATTCGCCACGCGCAGGCCGATGGCGAGCGCGATTTCGGCTTCCTGCGCCATGCCGTCAAAGTTCCATGAATCGCTGTATTCGTCCGACGGCTGATGATAGTTCGCTTCGTTGTAGGCTTTGAATTGTTCTTCGCCCCAGCCTACGGGACGCCCGACGAAATCCGCGCCCGCTTCCAGATTAATCGAAGGCACGCCGACTTTCGCAAACGGGAAATGATCCGAGCGATAGAAGGAGCCTTGTTCGGGACGCGCATCGGGCGAAACTGTAAGTCCGCGTTCGCGCGCCACGCTGTCAACGACCGCCTTCAACGTCGAGCGATCCGCGCCGAGCGGCTCAAAGTCAGTCGTCAGGCCGTGTATGTTCATCGAATCGAGATTCACGTCCGCCGCTGTTTTGGCAAGCGGCACAAGCGGATGGCGCGCGTACCATTCCGCGCCGAGCAGTCCCTGCTCTTCTGCCGTCGGAAAAAGAAACAGAATCGAGCGGCGCGGGCGTTGATTAACAGGTAATTTTGTAATCGCTTCGGCAATCGCAATCACTGCAGCGCAGCCGGAAGCGTTGTCCACCGCGCCGTTATAAATACGGTCGCCCTTCGCGTTCGGCGCGCCGATTCCAAGATGATCCCAGTGCGCTGAAAAAACAACGTACTCGTTTTTCAACTTCGGATCGCGCCCGGGAATGATGCCGACGACGTTAGCGGCTTTGACAGGCTTCGTCTCGCTTTTGAGATTGATTGTGCCGGTTAAGTTGAGCGGAACGGGTTGAAAATCGCGCGAGGCGGCGCGCTTGCGCAAGTCCGCTAAATTTTGTCCGGCGAGCGCCAACATGCGCTGCGCGGCTTCGTTTGTCATCCACGCGCGCATCTTGAGAAAAGGCGTGTTCGGATCGGCATCGCGCGCAATATCGTAGCGCCAAGAACCATTTGAAGTCCGCACGACGCTCCAAGGGTAGCCCGCCGATTCGGTTGTGTGAAGCAGAATCACACCGGCTGCGCCGCGTCTCGCCGCTTCCTCGAATTTGTACGTCCAGCGCCCGTAATAAGTGAGCGTGCGCCCGCCAAAAAGATTCGGCTCATCAGCAGTCGCAGGCGGATCGTTGACGAGCATCACCAGAATCTTGTTGCGGTAAGCATCCGCGCTGCCTTTGTAATCGTTCCAGCGCTGCTCCGGCGCGTCAATGCCGTAGCCTACGAAAACCATCTCGTTATTGAGTTGAACAACGGGCGTCTGCGCGCCGGTGAAGGCGACGAACTCATCGGCAAATTTGAATGTCTCTTTTTTGTTTTTAGATGAAACCGTCAACGCCGTATTCGGGTCGGCTTTGACGCCGAAAAGCGAGACGGGTTGAAAGAAACTTTTATTCGCACCCACACCTTGCAGACCTAAACCTTTCAACTGCGCGGCGATGTATTGAGCGGCTAATTCTCCACCTTTTGCGCCCGTACCGCGTCCTTCCAGTGAATCGTCCGAGAGATATTTGATATGCCTGCGCAAGGTCGCTTCGTTGATTACTTTCTTCGGATCAATTCGATTTTGCGCTAGCGCGGTGAAGCCGATAGCAGCGACAATTAGCCACGCGAATAAAGTTTTTGTTTTGTTCATTTTATTCTCCATCCATCTAAAACCCGTCTCACGAACGATTAAATTTTAACCGCCATCGTTGTCAATTCACTTTCCACATCGCCCGTATTGCGCGTGCCGGACGGCTCAAATAACAGCACATGCACTTCTTCTTCGGCGAACGGGCGGTGCTCGACTCCGTGCGGAACAATGATGAATTCGCCTTCCTTGATCCACACTTCTCGATCACGGAAGTCCATCCGAAAACGGCCTTTGACGACCAGAAACAATTCGTCTTCCTGTTCGTGTTGATGCCAGACGAATTCTCCTTGAAACTTTGCCAACTTTACATGCTGATTATTCAACTCGCCCACGATTTTCGGCTGCCAGTGCTCGTTAAAGAGCGCAAACTTTTCCTTAATGTTCACCTTTTCCATTCGATCCTTAGCGCTTTTGTTCGCGGCTTAGCCTTTACCCTTGATGAGCGCCATCGCTTCGGCGCGCGTGCTCGCGTCTTTGCGGAATGCGCCGAGCACTTCGGAGGTCAGCGTGATCGCACCCGATTTTTTGACGCCGCGAAGGGTCATGCATGTGTGCTCGGCTTCGATGATGACCATCACGCCGAGCGGCTTCAGGCCGTTGAAAAGCGTCTCGGCGATTTCGGAAGTCAGGCGTTCCTGTACCTGCAAGCGGCGCGCGAAAGTTTCCGCGACGCGCGCGAGTTTCGACAATCCGACGATGCGCCCTTTTTTCGGAATGTACGCGATATGGCACTTACCGACAAACGGCGCAAGGTGATGCTCGCAAATGGATGCTATCTGTATGTCTTTGACAATCACCATCTGGTCGTGCGAATCGCCGGGCAAGGCGACGACGTACTCGCGCGGGTCTTCGCGCATCCCTGCCGTTAGCTCCGCGTACATCTCCGCAACGCGCTCCGGCGTGCGCTGCAAGCCGGGACGATCAGGGTCTTCGCCGATGCCTTCGAGAATCAAACGCACGCCCTGTGCAATGCGCGCAAGATCAACTTCTTTATGAGTCGGCGCGTTCTCAGTCGGCGGCTCAAGTGCCTCTATGTTTGAAAACTCTCTGCTCATACGCCCTTGATTCCTTCGTTTGATTTTTCACGCGCCGTTTTTGCATTCGCCGCGTTGAAAGCATTCTGCGCCGCCGCTTCGACAACGCGCAACGGGACGCCTGCCACTTGCGACGCCGTGCGACATTGCTCATATTCCGGCATTGCGCTTTTGATAAGCCCGTCGGCGGCGCGCGCTACTTTAATGTCAATCGTGCCGTAAGCGGTTTCGACAGACACTATTTCTCGTGCGAGTGCGCGGCGTTGAACCATCGTCAAGCGCACGCCGAGCGTCGTCGTTTCTGAAAAAAGCAGTTCGCACAACGCATTGCGCATTTCCGTTTTGCATAAAATAGAAACGAGCACGCCGGGACGATTCTTTTTCATTTGCACGGGCGTAAAATAGCAATCGAGCGCGCCAGCGGAAAGCGCCTGCTCCATCATGTAGCCGAGAATCTGCGGCGAAGCATCATCAATATTCGTTTCAATCATCAACAATTCTTCGTCGCTCGTCGCCGTGTCATTGTTCGTTGCTGCATTTTGTGTTGTCGAATCTTCGCCGATTATCACGCGCAGAACATTCGGAAAGCGCTCGTATTCGCGCGTGCCAGCGCCGTAGCCCGTGCTCCCGATTTTCATCGCGGGCAGCGCGCCGTATCCATCGCAGACCGTGCTGATAATCGCTGCGCCGGTGGGCGTGACGAACTCGCCCGTCATGTCCGTTGCGTAAACGGGCGCGTCTTTCAGAAGCTCTGCGACGGCGGGCGGCGGAATGGGAAAGCGCCCGTGCGCCATCTCAACCATGCCGCTGCCGACGTGAAGCGACGAACAAGCGAAGCGCTCAATGCCGAGCAGTTCAAAACCGATGCACGCGCCGACAACATCTATGATCGCGTCAATCGCGCCGACTTCGTGAAAGTGTATGCGCTCGATTGGTTCGTTATGAACATGCGCTTCGGCTTCGGCGAGCCGCGTAAAAATTTTTGAAGCGCGATTCTTTACGGCGTCGCTTAATTTTGAATCACTGATTATTTTTAGTATGTCGCGCAGATGGCGATGCGTGTGCTCATGCGCCGTGCGGACGCGCGCGTAAGTCGCGCTGATGCCGGAGCGAATCGTGGTCTCGAAACCGATTTCGTAATTGGCGACGCCGAGCGATGCGATTTGTTCGATTAACTTTTCTTCGTCGCAACCGGCATCCACGAGCGCGCCGAGAATCATGTCGCCGCTCGCGCCCGCGAAACAATCAAAGTATAAAATTTTCATGGCGAATCGAAATTCGATGGTAGCAGAGCATACGCCGATTGTGTCAAGACATCCTGCGGATAAACAAAAAGGCCACTCCTTTCAGAGCAGCCCGTTGAACTTAGTCATTGCGACGATTACTACCAACATCCAGCATAGTCAACTTGCCCAGTTTCATACCATGTTTGTCCACCGTCATAAGATTCGTACCAAACCCAGTAGTAATCAGTACAACCACCGCCACCACCGCCGCTATCATAGTTCCCTCCATAGGTGGGGGGAGGGTTCCCGCCACCATTTGGCTGAGGCTGGTAATTGGGTACAGTAGATACGGCGTCGCTGTCGCATTGCGAAACAGTTAATGGTTTGGCACCGCAGTTATCATTTGGACAACCCGGAACTATTGCGTGGTTCATAACAGACTGCCCGCTTTGTTGACAAGTGGGGTCAACATCAGATAGCCCCATGTCATGTCCTGTTTCATGTTCAGTTTCCTTTTGGAAGATACTGTCATAGCCGGATTGAGTAGGGTCATAGTACGGCCCTGACGTGTCTGGGTGATCTGGATCAGCTAATGCTCCTCCTGTATTAAAGTATATGGTGGCGTCATTGAGTGTGCTGGTGGCGTTGTCGAAGCGGTTAGGAACTGTCCGTGCAACGGTGGTGTGGTTCACCGAACCGTTTGGATTTGTGAGCGTTGTATTGGTGGCGTGAAGAACATTATACGTTCCAGTTTGAGGTGGTGGCCCGATTATGAAATTGACACCTGATCCATTTGCTTGGTTCCTTTGGTTCCACGAACCAATTCCTGCAATAATCTGCCTTGCCTCATCTGTACCTTGAATGCGTACATCAATGTCAACGTAAACGTCGCCAGGAGGAAAAGCGAGTTGATTCGTAGCATTGGGATCATTTGCTTTAGCTACAGGGCAGGAGGAACATTGACCGAATACTGACCATGTATTGGCGGTTATTACAGCTATTGAGAAAAGTGCGCTAAAAAAGCAGCGCAACACGACTTTACGTGAGAATGTTTTTGTCATTTTGCACTCCTTAATTGCCGCAGACGTTAGCAACAGCAGTTTGGACTTCGCTAATGAAGGATGCCGCGTCGCTGGTACGACGCGTTCCTAATGGCAATGGGCTTCCCGATACTTGAGCGATTTGAGTACCTTGAATTTTGAAACTGTCCTCGCCCCAGTTGCTTACATAAGTGTAGGCTCCTGTGGCCGGGATGAATCGAAGAAACAGCAGGTACTGGTCTCCTATTATGAGTGGCTTCTGTGAGTAATCAACGGCTCGGACTGTATGCCCATTCAGCTTAACTGCTCCCCCTGTTCGAGTGACTGTGATGACATTATTCACCACAATCGGGGTCGCACTATTGGTTTTCAAAATGTTTTCAGGCACTATTTCGTAATCGGTAAAGAGGAACGAACCATCTTCCGTAAGCTGTGAAGATTTGCTCTTTACAGTTCCTGCAATGATAGCATCCGCTTGGCACGATAAACGCTGTAAGTAGTTGTGGAGATTGAAAGAACTAGGAATCATTACGTCACCAATTTCTCTTCCAAGTTCCACATCTCCTCTCTCGCCCACCAGATCACGAATCTTCTTTCCCCCTGTAGTATCTGCATATCCCTTAAAGAGTTTGCCGTGTTGTTTCTGTTTCTCTGTCGACATTCCCTCCTGTATCGGTGTTGGCTCGTCGGACTTTTGCCGCAACAATTCCTGCTCCTTTTGTCCGAAGCTATTCTTTGCTACCGCCCGCCTTTGAAATTGAACACGTTTTGTTTGCACTTGTGCTACAACCAAACCGGTCAACACCAGACTGACTAGAATGACAATCCATACAACTTTGGTTTTGAATTTCATCACCTTTACCTCATAGTTGCGCTGCGAGACCAATTTGTGTTTTGCTCGCTGCATTTTAGGGTGCTCTAAAAGCGAATGTTGTGGCTGTTCTATGCGAATTATAAAGCAGGAGTCGGATTCTTTGAGAATGAGGCTCTTGCTTAACAAAGAGAACAGTAATAATCATATATATACGCTCACTACTAAAAGCTGTCAATTTCTATTTTTATGAGCAGTCGGTAGAAGTTGTACTGTAACTTCATTCTACACAACTGAACTGACGATCTTTCTCTTTCAACTCATGACTGGGGTTGAGTTATACTGTCAGTTTCCATGCGATAAGATTTGTGCGGACCGTGAGAAGGAGGAGACGATTTGGAGGCAAGTTTGCAGGATTTGCAGGAAACTCTGCGTGAGCGCGTGCGTGTCGCAGCAATGGAAGCGTTCGGCATCACGCTTGAACAAGTCAACGCGGAAGTTCCGCCGCGCACGCAACTGGGCGATCTGGCTTTTCCCGTCGCCTTTGAATTGGCGAAGCGCATTAAGGCTGCGACGGGCGAGAAAATGGCTCCGCGCGCCATCGCCGAAAAACTGCGCGACGCACTCGCAAATAACCAGCGCGTCGCGCGTGTCGAAGTCGCGGGCGCGGGCTACTTAAACGTTTTCTTTAATCGAGCGGATTCGCTCGCGCGCTTTTTTGCCGCACCGGATGAAGCCGCGCCGCACACCACGTCAGATGAAACACAACCTCTGCGCATGGTCGAGCATACGAGCATCAACCCGAACAAGGCCGCGCATATCGGGCATGTGCGCAATGCCGTTCTCGGCGATACGTTCGTGCGAATCTTGCGCGCGGCGGGCGAGATGGTTGAAGTGCAAAACTATATTGACAACACGGGCGTGCAGGTGGCTGATGTCGTCGTCGGCTTTTTGCATATCGAACATAAAACGCTTGCTGACATTAAAGAGTTAGACGCAACGCTTCGTCATCGCGGCGAAAGTTTCGATTATTACTGCTGGGATTTGTATACGCGCGTCGGCCTTTTTTACCGCAACGATGATGCGGGCGGCGAGACGAATGCAGAGCGCTTGCGTCTTCGCGCAGAAGTTTTGCACCAGATAGAAGAAGGCGGCAATGAAGTCGCGGAGCTGGCTGATTATGTGGCGACGCGCAACGTTCAGTGCATTCTGGACACGATGGAGCGCTTGGGAATTCGTTACGATGTGCTGCCGCGCGAATCCGAAATTCTGCGCTTGCGTTTCTGGGACAGAGCTTTCGCGCGTATGAAGGAAACGGGCGTGATTCGCCTCGAAACCGAAGGCCGCAACAAAGATTGCTGGGTAATGCCGCTCGAAATGCACACGGGAACGGACGAGCACGAAGCTGACAAGATCATCGTGCGCTCGAACGGCACGGTCACGTACACGGGCAAAGACATCGCTTATCAACTCTGGAAACTCGGACGGCTCGGACTCGATTTCAATTACAAACTGTTTCGCACTTACGCGGACAATCAAAAAACGTGGATCACTTCGAGCGAGACGCAAACTGATTCTGAATCGAGCGCGAATGGTGAATCGAGCGCAAGCGTACATCCGCATTTCGGCGGCGGCGCAACTGTTTACAACGTGATTGATTCGCGGCAGTCTTACACACAGGACGTAGTGCGTCGCGGCGTCGCGGCGATTGCACCGGACATCGGCGCAGATGCGAGCGTCCATCTTTCGTATGAGATGGTCGCTCTCTCGCCCGCCGCCTGCGAAGAGCTAGGTCTGGAACTGAGCGCTGAAGACCGCGCGCGTCCTTTTATCGAAATGAGCGGACGCAAAGGACTCGGGGTCAAAGCCGATGACCTTATCAGTCGTCTTGAATCGAGCGCGCTCGGCGAAGTGGAAACGAGGCACGCGGAGATTTCCGATGAAGATAAGCGCGCGACGGCACACATTATCGCCGTCGGCGCGCTGCGTTATTTTCTGTTGAAGTGGACGCGCAACTCCGTGATCGCCTTCGACTTTAAGGAAGCGCTTTCGTTTGAAGGCGAAACGGGGCCGTATTGCCAGTATGCGGCGGTGCGCGCCAATTCGATTTTTCGCAAACTCGACAAAGACATGCTGGCGCAGGCAGAAGAGTTTATGAGCAAAGCGGCAAGCGACAGCAGTGATGAAAGGCAGGAAGCGGAACGCGTCTTGAACGGCGAGGGCGGAAATGAATTGTGGTCGCTTCTCACGATTGCGGCGCGATACGATGAGGCAGTAACGCAATCGGCAAGCGTCGCGGAACCGGCGCATCTCGCCAAATACACTTTTAATTTAGCGCGCGCCTTCAACAACTTCTACAACGACAAGCGCAACAATATACTGAAGGAAACAAATGCCGCGCGCCGCGCCGTGCTGATTGCGACGGCAACAATCGCGCATCGTCAATTGACGCGCGCCCTCGCTACACTCGGTATCGGTGTTCCCGAAAGAATGTAGCACGGCGTTTGCTACCATTATTTATCGTCACCTATCCCTGTTTATCGTTCGTTGTTAAAACGAGAATCGCAGTGGCTTATGTGAAAAAGCGCGAAAAGGAATTTCGCACTTCGCTTACTGAACGCAAAATTATTTGCAATGTGAAAAGACATGGAAATTGATCGCTTGAATTAAGGTACAAAAATATGTTGATCGTTATGAAGGCCGACGCCACCGCGCGCGAAATTGAAAACGTGTTGAGCATCATCACGGAAATGGGGCTTCGCCCGCACAGCTTGCCCGGAGCGCAGCGCACGGCCATCGGCATCACGGGCAATCAAGGCGCGGTTGACGCGTCGCGCTTCGAGAATTTGCCCGGCGTCGCGGAAGCAATCCGCGTCAGCAAGCCGTACAAATTGATTTCCCTTGATCTGCGCCCCGAGAAAACCGTCGTGCGAATCGGCGATGCTTCTATCGGCGGCGATGAACTCGCGCTGATCGCCGGGCCGTGCGCCGTCGAAAGCCGCGCGCAGGCGTTCGCCATCGCCGAATCCGTGCGCAGAAGCGGCGCGCGTTTCTTTCGCGCCGGTGCGTTCAAACCGCGCACGTCGCCTTATGCGTTTCAAGGACTCGGCGAAGAAGGATTGCGGATTCTCGCGGAGGTGCGCGAGACTTACGGCTTGAAAATTGTGACGGAAGCTTTGGACGAAGCGAGCATGGATTTGGTCGAGCGTTACGCGGATATGATTCAGATCGGCGCGCGCAACATGCAAAACTTTTCCTTGCTTCGTCGCGCCGGACGCTCCGCGCTGCCCGTGCTTTTGAAGCGCGGCATGGCGGCGACTTTGGATGAATGGCTGCTCGCCGCCGAATATGTGATGTCTGAAGGAAATTACAACGTCGTACTGTGCGAGCGCGGCATACGCACCTTCGCGCAGCACACGCGCAACACGCTAGACCTCTCGGCAGTTCCGGCTGTGCGCAGGGTTTCGCATTTGCCTGTGATCGTCGATCCGTCGCATGGCACAGGCAAAAATTATCTTGTCACGCCGCTGGCACGGGCGGGCGTCGCCGTCGGCGCAGACGGCCTCATCATCGAAGTCCACGATCAACCGGAACGCGCTTTGTCTGACGGCGCACAGGCTTTGACAATCGCGCAGTACGCGCAGCTTGTCACGGAAGTGCGTGCCATTCACGACGTTATCGCGCCCGCGCCCGTCGCTTAAAGGCAAACGTCCACTACGGACAATTCAGATAAGCAGCGGCTTTGCATTCCATGATGCGAGGCCGCATCTGTTTTTACGCAGTCAAGATGTTCGAGTTCGGATTGCGCCGTCGCGTCGCGGCAGTCGAGCGGGTTCAAATCGCAGATGCGGTTAAACATCGCTCCTGCCAGAAGGTGCGTGTTATCATGGCGAATTAGTGAGAGTGTCATGAGACAGTGAGTTCAATACCAAAGAGTATTAAATTTACGATTCAAGCTTCTTCATGCTCGACATTCTCGCTGGACGCGAAGACTTCCCGGCACTTACCTCATAGAGGGAGCTGACGCTCCTTGAAAGGCGTGATATGAGCGAAGAAATAGAAATCCTCATCGTTGAAGAAAGTGTCTCACAGGCTGAACAACTCAAACATATCCTTGAGCAGCACGACCACAAAGTTTCAATCGAGCATACCGCCCGGCCTGCCCTTGCCCGCATCCGCCAGCACAAGCCGCAAATCATTGTCAGCGCCGTCATGCTGCCGGAGATGGATGGCTACGCGCTCTGCCGCGAGATCAAAGCCGACGAACAACTCAAAGACATCCCTGTGATTTTATTGACTTCGCTCTCGGATACGACGGACATCATACGCGGCATGGAATGCGGAGCCGACAATTTCGTGACGAAGCCGTATGACGAAAAGCTGCTGATGTCGCGCATCGAGTATATCGTGCTCAACCGCGAGTTACGCGTCGGCGCAGGCACGCAAACGGGATTGGAAATTGTCTTCAACGGGGAAAAGTATTCCATCACGCCGGAACGCCAGCAGATAGTCGATCTGCTGATATCGACTTATGAGACGGCGGTGCAAAAGAACCTCGAGTTGGTGCGGATGCAGCAAGAATTGAATGCGCTCAACGAACGTTTAGAAGAAAAGATAGAAGAACGAACGATTGAGTTGAAAGCGGAAGTCGCGGAGCATCTGGCAGCCGAAGAATCCCTCAAAGAACAACAGGATTTTTTTTCCGCTGTCATCAACACCAATCCTAATCCGGTTTTTGTCAAAGACACCGAAGGCCGGTACACGCTCGCCAACATAGCGATGGCGGAGTTATACGGCACGACGCCCGAAGCAATGCTCGGTAAGACCGATGAGGACTTCAACCGCAAGAAAGAAGAAGTGAAAAGCTTCCTACAGCAAGACAAAGAAGTGATCGAGACGGCGCGGCCCATACTTATTCCCGAAGAAGGCATTACGAACCAAAAGACCGGTGAAGTAAGTTGGTTTCAAACAATCAAGACACCGCTGCTCAAGCCGGATGGCCGAGTGCAACAAATTCTTGGAATAGCGACAGACATCACCGAGCGCAAGCGTGCAGAAGCAGAGCGTGATGCCGAGCGGAAGCTGCTCGACGCCCTCATTAATCAGCTACCCGTCGGCGTGCTGTTCCGCGATGTGACAGGTCGGCACACCCGCGCTAACGAGGCAGCGGCATTGCTGGCGGACATCGAACCCGACAAACTGAGCGAGATGAGCGCACTCGAAGTCGTTCGCGCCGTCCGCGCCACGCGCCCTGACGGATCGCCTCTGAAAGAAGAAGATATTCCGCCGATCACAGGACAGCGCAGGGATCGCAGCACCGGGCCGCTCGAAGTCCTGCTCAATCCGGTGAAGGGCGCAGCGCGGCGGGCGACCATCAGCATCTCGCCGGTTGCCCTAGAGGGCGAAGAACCCTTCGGCAGCGTCGTCGTTATCAACGATGTGACCGAGCAATATTCGCTGCAAGAACAACTACAGCAATCGCAAAAGATGAAAGCAATCGGCACACTGACCGGCGGCGTGGCGCACGACTTCAACAATTTGCTGACTGTCATTCTGGGCAATACGCACCTTGCGCTGCGCACGCTGCAATTTGATAATCCGTTACAACTTCGCCTTGTCGAAGTAGAAAAGGCCGCCAACCGCGCGGCATTGCTAACCCGTCAACTGTTGGCCTTCAGCCGTCGCCAGCATCTGGAACGCCGCAGCATTAACCTCAACCACATCATCAGCGAGATAATGAAATTGCTCCGACGCATCATCGGAGAAGACGTCGAGGTGCGTGTGATAGCGACCACAGGCTTATCGGCGGTCTTTGCTGATCCGGCGCAGATCGAGCAGATCATTATGAATCTGGCCGTCAACGCCCGCGACTCGATGACTGCGGGCGGGCAACTCACAATCGAAACCAGCAACATCACGCTGGATAAGAGCTACCAGCATCGATATCCTGACGTTAAGCATGGCAAGTATGTGCAGATTACTGTGAGCGATACCGGCACAGGCATGGACGCCGAGACTCAGAAACATATTTTCGAGCCGTTTTTCACAACTAAGGAAGTTGGCAAAGGCACGGGTCTAGGCCTTTCGATGGTGTACGGCATCGTCAAGCAGCATGACGGCCACATTAATGTTTATAGCGAGCTAGGACACGGCACGACCATCAAAATATTTCTGCCGGTTGTGGAAAGTGCCGTTGAGCTGGAAGCGCCGGAGATTCAGCTTCCCTTGCTCGTCGGCGGAACGGAAACGATTCTCGTCGCCGAAGACGAAGAGCCTCTGCGTAGGTTGGCGAAGGATATTTTGGAAGGATTGGGCTACACGGTGCTGATGGCAAAGAACGGCGAAGAAGCAGTAGAAAGGTATGAACAAAACCGCGAACGGATAGATATGCTGCTGTTCGATGTGGTGATGCCGCGAATGAGCGGATGGGAAGCTTACGAGCGCATACACGAGCTAGGCGGTGATATGCCGTTGATTTTTATGACCGGCTACAGTTCCGAGACGGTGCAGAGCCGTTTCATCAAGCGCAACGAATCAATGGAAGAGTCCGGCGCGGTGGTGCTGCAAAAGCCTTACAACGTCGAAGGATTGGGACGCAAAGTGCGCGAGGTGCTGGACACGAAGCGGCGTAAGTAATATTCCTGCTCTCAGCGATTGAGGGATGATTTGTCAACGATATTAAAGTTTTCTTACCCGCCGTACTTCACACCGGCGAATCGCTTTCACGTAGGCTTTCCGACAGAAGTGGCGTTCAGATTCGTTTGCAGATATTTGCGGCACAGCGCAATGATGGCGAGGCCGCGCGCTTCGGGTTGAGAGATGCGGCTTAAAGCGGAAAGAACGCTCTCGAATCGGTTTGGTTTGAAGGCGGCAATGGCAGACTCTACGCCGAAGCCTTTTGTGCCGCCTGTAAAATCTGAAAATGCGAGACCGGCAAAGCGTTTAACGGCGGGCGCTTTTTCGTCGCTGAACGCCGCGATGTTCACTCCGTCCGTTAATTTGATTGCTTCGGCGAGAGTCTGCAAAGCGGTTAAGTCGTCAAACTGCGCGAAAGTTGAAACAATACCGAACGCGATGCGCGCCCAGTTTTCATCCGGGTTGTCGGCTTTGCCGACAAGCGTGCGTGCTTCTTGCAACCAATCTGTAGCGCGCAGTTTGTCTTTTTTGACAAGCTTCTGCGCGCCAATCACTAAACTTGCCGCGCGCTGCGCCAAATCATCGTTTCTCGCGCTCAATTCATGCGCTTTATAGAAATCGTCAGCGTTAATGAAGTAAACCGTCGCCTGATACGTCAGCCAGTTTTTTACGTCGCCGTTTAATGTTTTGTCTTGAATATTTCCGGCAAGGCTTCGACCACGATCATAGCTCTCGACAGTCGTCGCAAGCGCCGCCTTCGCATAAGCAATGTCGCGCGCAAGCGAATCCGTTTCTTTTCTGGCGATCTCCTCTAACACGTCAACACGGCGCTCTGCATACTCCGCTTTGCTTTCTCCGGCTTTCGGCGCGGGCGCGTCTGCGGGTAAAGAGGGCGGAGAGGAAGAAAAGTTCGCGTCCTTTTGTATTTGCTGCACTTTGGCGGCAAGCGCGGTCGCTTGTTCCGGCGCTTGCTGGGACATTCTGTTCATCAGGAAACCGATAACACTAATCTCCCCGCGGGCTGTTTCCTGCGGAGCGTCGGTCGTTGATGGCAACGGAGCACGAATGAGCAGGTTCGCCGCCGTATCTAAAAATTCACGCGCTAAGGCAGGGTTGAGGTCGGCGGCAGTCGTCACGCGTGGTTTGTTCGCGCTCACAGCCAAGGGAAAATTACCGCGATGAGCGGACATGTTAGCGCCGGAGATTTGTCCCGGCGTGTATAGATACGAATAAAGTATCAGCAACTCGTTGTAGTCTGCGACGCCCGCAGTTTTTATTCTCGCAAGCGCCGCGCGAAAAACTTTTTGCGCTAAAGCGGCGTCCTTTTCCTGAATGCCGATGAGCGCGTTTTGCAGACCGAAAGAGATGCCGTCCTGCAAACTCTCCGTCGCCAAACTCGCCGCTGCCTGCGGATCATCGGAAACTGCTTGCATCGCCATTTGAAGCAAAACGGCACCACGCGCCGTGCGGTTATCAAAAACGCCGCGCGGCTGCGCTTCTTTTTCCGGTTCGGCATCTTGCGCTATTTGATCGAGCCATTTCTTCGCAAGTTCCGGGGCGCGTTTTCTGGCGACAAACAGCACGTCTTGCCGCGCATTTGTTTGCACGGATAAATTCCTGAAGCGCGAGCGTTCATGCTGCGCATCCTTCACGGCGGCGGCTTTATCCCATGCGGCAATAAGATAACGGCGCGCGACATCCGCATCCACGTTCCACATCAAATCTGCTATTTCTGAGCGCCTTGTGGTAGCGTGCAAAGGGTTCGCCCGTTTCGGCCTTAAACACACGCCGCAGATGAGGAACGGATAAATTCACGGACTGCGCCAGCTCTTTGATCTTGGGTGGCGGATTCCGGCGAGAATCAATTTCCATTTGCTTAATAAGCACCTAAGCAAAAGTTTTTCGGTAGAATAGATAGTTGTGAAAACACCTACTCATTTCGTTAAGCCGCTTGAAGCATACCAACGAACAACGCTCAAGCAACTGATACAAACACATCCGAATCATCGGGTGCGAATTCGTGCCCAGGCCGTGCTGTTAAGCGACCGCCAGTATTCGCTTGACCAGATTGCCGACATCTTCGAGGTTGACCGCGACACCGTCAGGGCGTGGCTCGCACGCTGGGATGCTGACGAGACGGACACGCTGGAGGATGACCCGCGCGGCGGACGCCCTACCACCTTGAGGACAGAAGAGAAAGAAGCGGCCATCAACCTGGCACTCACCGAGCCGCGTGCGCCACATCATCAACTGAGCGCCATCAAGCAGCAGACCGGCAAAACGATCAGTCGCGCCACGCTCAAGCGTCTGCTCAAGCGCCTCGGACTGAGGTGGAAACGAATGCGCCGCAGTTTGCGCTGGCGTCGTTCGGAGGCGGCTTTTCGTGCGGCCCACGCCGAGTTGAAAGCGTTACAAGTCGCCGCCGA
>JAABUK010007396.1_pt1 | contig 15874 bp, 7 predicted proteins | sample 5559141 | NCBI WGS metagenome assembly JAABUK01 (sample SAMN10711869, study PRJNA513367) | rock metagenome | isolation source: Antarctica rocks | place: Antarctica: Victoria Land, Pudding Butte nord | collected 2016-01-03
AAACCGTCGAGACCATGCTTGGGGCGAGCGGTCCAGCCGATGGAGTGATCTGCATAGAACTCGATACGAGCGCGACGTTCTTCCTCCTCTAGGAGTTGCAGGCCGTCGTCATTGATGAACATGTTAGCAGAGCCGCCTTGCAGCTCATAGGTCGAGATGGCTTGCTTGATTGATTTGACAGTCGGAGCGATGACAGATGCAAGACCTTCCTTGTAGACAGGGCATTGGACCGTAAGGTGTGGTAGAGTTCGCCCCTGCAAGCGGGGCGAGCATCTGGCGGAGTAGTATTTTGAATTGAGCTGCATTTGACGCACAGGACCAATACATTGCGCAATGCAACCAACAATGACTTGTGCAAAGAACTGTAGCTGTTAGCTTCGCACATGTGCGAGGAACGCGAGATTCTTACCAAGGTGAAGAAGACCTGCACAGGGGTGAGCAGAACGAAAGCCATTCGGATATACCCTTTATCCACGATTGTTTCAATGGCCAACGCACGGAAACCAGCGCCCAGCATGACTATGACGATGATCAACGTAAAGGCGACGAGGATGGTGTTCATCAAATTGGTTGATCGCTTTTCCGGAATGATCTCTCCAGACTCCTCATCAACCTCAAACTCGGTCACTCGAGGGGTCTTTTTCTCGTTCGTGTCATCCTCTTCTGTCGCTTCGCCGGTTTGCCATACCAGTTGCATCAGCTCAGCCTCTATCGACTTGGCTCTTTCGACAAGATGTGCGGGATCATCATCCCATACGACCAGCAAAGCTTCCGAGGCAATAAAAGCAGCAAATTGATGTTTTCTCGCTCGCGGAATATCATCAACAGTTGGTAGAATTTGGACACGAAGCCCATTCATTAGTGGTACATCGACCGCCTCAGGCGACCAGGATAAAAAAGTCTTGATGACTCTCGAGTTAACGGTCATGGCTACCTTTGAGCAGTGTCAGATATTTAGATATAGGGCCTTTAAAGGAATTCAAATTACCTGGACGTTGAGCTCGGCGCATGCAATTGCGAAAGCAGTATTTGCCAGTTGTGGGGGACATGCAAGGTAATGGTTTTTGGCTTTCCTCAGAATCACACCTTCGCTTTCTCCACTGCCATCGCTGACCCATAAATGCGAGCACTGTTGCTGGTAGAGATAGTTGACCATGACTTCATGTTTGATGTCGTCAATAAAGGAGCTCTTGGTGCTGCGCATCGATGGAGCAATCGAAGCTCTTGAAGAGCCATACCGAGAATCCCTCCCCAAATTGTTCATGCTAGGTCTTTGGGAAAGCACTGCTGGCGATGGTTTCTCGGTCATAGCCGTTGGTACCTGTGGCGAAGGCGTAGAGGCGGCAGGTGTTTTAGGCTTGCCGGCCTTCAAATAGTGTCCCAGACCCATCACGAGGTCTGTCCTAGGTCCCGATGATTATAGAACGTAAGAGACCCCACAAAGATGGGTTGCGATCACGGGAAACAAGTGTAGTGTCTCTCGAGGGCGTGGACGAATAGGTCCTCGGGCTTTGTAACGAGTGTGAAGTCAAAAGCGAGCGGTTGGTTCGTCTGTGGCGTGTGCAATTGAGAAACCAGGACTACACAGGGGCGCGAAGCCGACTTCGACGCAAGGCAGATCGTAGTGGAGGGAGAGACAAAGAAGCAAGGAGCCTTGGGAGTATCAACGAGAGACAGAACGATCCATGCAAGGTGGACAGGGAGGAGGACAAGATGAACAGCACGCTGAAACGAAAGAATGCTGAGAAGCAAAGGGGATTTGCGTAGATGAGAGACAGATATTAGCAAGGACGAAAGAAGACAAGTCGGTCTAGACAAGTCGGGCTCACGACTGTGAAGACCGAAGTTGGCTGATGATCAATTGGTAAAGTGCGCCATAGCTCTCCCGGACCATGATACCTTGAGCTGCTACGGCACGTTATCCAGATAGCCTAAAGTTTGGGGCGCCCAAAGCCGTGCTCCGGTCAATCAATCGCTTCCAATCTTGTTGCCGCGAGAAGGTAGCTTTGGAAGAGAGCCACGATTGGCAAGGAGACTGGGAAAGGCTTCTTAGGGTGCGCCACAGAAGACATGGTACCGAAGCAGGTTTGCGAGGACACGTTGGGATTTTTCACAAATACCCCCCTTGCTCCCGTGGAGCTGTTCTGTGCAGGGGACAAGGGAGAACGAGAAGAGGTGTCTCGAATGCCCTTTTCGGCGAAGTGTGATGGCGAGCTGCCCGTTTCGGACGAGGTAATCATTTTAAAGTGAAATCACCCCCTGGTTATCAGCCACGAATGAGCGTACCGGCGATACGGGCCAGCGTGGACCAGTAACGCTCAACGGGCTATATTTGGAGGGCCGTGCATCTACTCCGTACATCTGCATGATGCAGGAGACAGAGTTCGGGATTCGGGATGCTGGTTCTTCGCATGGGGGAACTTGGCGAAGAACGAAGCTTGCCAGCGACAGCCAGTGACAAACCTTGTACAATGATTGGTTCTATCAAGCAGACAGACAAGGGTTTCGAATGATATCCCCAAAGTGAGACACGCCGGGTTGGCTCTAGAGTCTCGAGATGATGACGACTGCGTACATCATGATCACGAAAACCACTTGCTGGACCGATTGAGAAGAGGCTGTGTTCACGACGCTTTCACAGTCGAGTCAATGATATGATATGTGCTATTCGCAGTAACATCCACCATTGGGGACGGCAGCATTCTAGTCACAGTACTTCCGCATGCCAGAAGCACTGGAGTGGACTAATACCGCATGGCAAATCCATTGGTAAGCGAGCTGCTCGACCACCTGTTCTCAAGATTCATCCAGACCATGGCTACGCGACCAAGATGTAGCCGGATGAATCCCTGTTGTTTCTGTCGTTCACCAAGAGACATGCTTGAAGCGTTTACGCCATGCCAAGAAAAACTTTACCGTAGCGAGCATACAATCCCCGCAACCACACTGCTCTGGGCTTCCATATTAGGACCCACGCAAGTCTTTGCCGCCAGGATGAGAAGGCTGAAGTCGATCAAAGCCTCTTACTGCAAGACTTACACTGCAAGAATTGTCCGTGGTGCTCTGCTTATCTTCTTGGCCTGCAGAAGCGCTGCATTAGAGCAGAGGTCCCTTGATGGGCCTCAATAGACTTTCTCAACCCTTTCTGCCACAAGTTGCCTGACAATCCACACATTCGGAGAAAAAGGCATTGTAGGTTGCCCACGGATCGACCTGATCAACAACAACGTGTGTTGGTATTGCCTAGAAGGACATTTACCTGCCCCATTCGGATTGCTGATTTTCATCCTTCTTCCCGATACGACCAAGTGGCCCCAGGGTACGGCACGATCGATCCAGATGTGGGGATGATAGATCTCGAAGTTCCTGCATTGTATGGCGTTGGTAACGCTAGGCCTTCGGATGCGGAACCTCAGGACTAGTTGTATGCCCAGTCCCTAATGTGCTGTCAGACTCATAGAGTTGGCGCCTGGGGAGGGCGAAATGGTCTGTGAAAAAGAATGTGGGCGTACGTGGTATTACTCAAAGTTGCAGCCGCTCGCTCAGAAGCGGGGATTTTCGAACAACAGATCACAGCGTGAAATTCATTGTCATGGATGGCAAACAGGACTTCTCGAAGATATATGTAGCGCTGAAGGCTTGTCCTTTCGGCAACTTTGTCTCATTCAGAGATTGTCGACCGAACAGGCCCATGTAATCATCTATCGCCGGTTGTACTCTGTCATACAAGCGTTTAAGCTCCCATGCTGGATTGGTGAAGACGTCGAACTGATGATGCGTTCCTCTTCTGTTTGCATTACCATACGTAAGGCAACGACAGTATTGCGGGGAGCTGAGAGACTGCTGTACGGGGTTCCTCTCCCTCGAGGCTGGCCGACAGAGCATTCCATGCCATCCTGATGACGGCTCACGTAATGGCTCGGACTTCGAGCTCCGAGTGACGCTCAATGCATCTTCGACACCGCTTGACCAGGATCCCGATTGTGGAGATGACATTCCGCCCAAGCCAGGGCACAGACAATGGAAGTGACAAAACCCAGATGGGCGGTATAACCGTGATCAAGTAGCAATCCCGGGCGGTAAGCAAGATAGCCCGGTCCGATGTCGTCGAGCGTTAAGCCAGCTCCATACAGTAGGGCGTCAGGGGAATCCTTCGAGGGATCATATTCCCTCGCATTCAGCCACAAATGGCGTGCGGCTTGACCTCAGATTGCAGCGGGAGATTCGACATAGGCTTGTGTATTGTTCAGTACAGGCCGGACGGGGCAAAATTACCGGCAACGACGCAAAAGCCACAGCTCCTGATGCCGTCAATGAATGAACCCACGTCTATCCCGACTTCCTCCACACCCTCCCTTCTACCAATACGGACACAGGACTCCGTTCTAACTTGTTGAGCTGTCAAGCGCCCCTTGCAAGATTCCGGTCGATGGTACGAAAGTCTATCGATCGACGTCTGACGCCCCCCCCATGGCAAATTATGCTTCACGGCCACAATCTCCCGGGAATCAATGAACCATACGTAGTAAGCCCCCGATGGCCAGGGCAATGTACGGCATATCTCACTCCGGGCTGGGCTGCTCTGGATCAGAATCCGTCAAGGAAAGCTAGACCGTGGGTCAGGTCCTAGCTTAACAGTCCTTGTCATGAGAACATTGCCCAATCTGGCCATGTCTCTTGCAGGCTTTCTGTTCTGAGTCGTGATCTTCATGGATATCTATTCCAATTTGTCAAGAGTCCTACTCCTCTCAGCAGCTTCACTCCTGTCCTGGTGACAATTCTCTCGTTTCTATATGCACTCGCTTCATACATTTTCCGTACGATCCTTCCGTTTCCTCCCTCTCTCAGAACAGACAACCTCTTCTCCAAGTATTCGCAATGGACCGAGACCACCTTCACCAGAACTATTCCCGCCCGCCGACAGCACGAAACAGCGGTACCTCTTCACCCCAAAACGGATCCTCTGCTGCAGAAGACTACGTTGATGATATCGCTCCCGTTCCAAATCCATTCGCCTCGCCCTATGGCTCCAACACTCAATCGGTCACCACCTCCTCCGCCGCTCTCCACCAACAAGGTCTGTCACAACGATACTTCCACTCCCGCAGAGTAAGGAAAGGCGAAGTCGAAAAACCATGGACCAACCAAAAAGACCCGCGTGAGAAATGGGTCACGATAATCCCTCTCATCGGACTCTTCCTCGGCCTCGCCATCTCCGGCTTCCTGATCTGGGACGGCCTCCGCACCGTCGTCAACCACACCTACTGCCCCGTCCTGAACGAAGACTTCTCCCGCGGCCTCGACTCGAAGATCTGGCTCAAAGAAGCCGAAGTCGGCGGCTTCGGCAACGGCCAATTCGAACAAACCACCAACACCGACGAGAACGTCTTCATCAACAACGGTAACCTGGTCATAAAACCCACCCTGCAAGACCCCGCCTTGATCGAAAAAGACAGCATCATCGACCTGACCGCCGACGGCACCTGCTCCTCCGACCTGACCAAAAACTGCCTAGCAGCCACCAACACCACGAACGGCACCATCGTCCCGCCTGTCCGCTCCGGCCGAATCTCCACCCGCAACGGCGCCTCCATCAAATACGGCCGCGTCGAAGTGACCGCCCAACTCCCCAGCGGCGACTGGCTCTGGCCGGCGATCTGGATGCTACCCACCAAATCCGTGTACGGCGTCTGGCCCCAATCGGGCGAGATCGACATCGCCGAATCCCGCGGTAACAACCACACCTTCACCCAGGGCGGGAACAACATTGTCTCGTCCGCACTGCATTGGGGGCCCAACACCGCCAATGATGCGTGGTGGCGTACAAACGTCAAGCGCAAGGCGCTGCATACCACGTATTCGGCCAACTATCACACCTTCGGTATGGAGTGGAGCGAGAAATACCTCTTCACATACATCGACACCCGCCTCCTACAAGTCCTGTACGCGAACTTCAACCAGCCGTTGTGGCAGCGTGGGAATTTCCCGCTGTCGGACTCGAACGGCACGAGGCTTATTGATCCGTGGTCCCAAACCGGGAACGACGCCACGCCCTTCGATCAGGAGTTCTATCTGATTCTGAATGTGGCGGTCGGGGGCACGAATGGCTGGTTTGAGGACGGGAAGAGCGGGAAGCCGTGGGTGGATGGGAGTCCGACGGCGAGGAAGGATTTCCATGCTGCGCAGGACGCTTGGTTGCCTACATGGAAGGTGGGGGGGGAGATGAGGGTCAAGAGCGTGAAGATGTGGCAGCAGAAGGGGTATAATGGGTGTTGAAAGAAAGAGATGAGGGCAGGCGGGTTTTGGGGGGGGCGTTTAATCTAGATTGCGTTGTTTGCCCTCGCCGGCATTTCTACGCCGGTCGGTTGATGGTCGATGATGACTTCTTGTTCTTTGTACGCAGCGTTGCACTTTCATTTGTCAGGCCAATTGGTACAGGATTTGGATCGAATACAGGCCTTTCATGCCGCATCACAGCACATCGTCCATGCCCATGCATTTCAAGAGCCGCCAATTTCAACAACCACCCACAGTGCCTCCTCCATCCATCCACCTATGGCTTTCAACCAGTCATGGCAGGCAGCTCATAATTAGCTCAACGTCACAACCAACCTGCTTCGAATAGATTCAGTGCGCACCCCCCCCCCCCCCCAACGGCGGTCGCCTCTCCAGTGCTAAGAAAAACTGCTGTTACAGAAACCAATCATGGCCCTTGCAAGCTTCACGCCATGTAATAGCCCATCTTCATATTCATCTTTTCAAGGGGGACCCAAATCAGGGGGTAACGGAGTATCTCTCACTATTAGTTAGTAGGCACTGAACGACTCCTATTGGTGCACCTCGGCTTGCATAAGATGATGTTTTCCGCCAACTAATTAGTTACTTCGAATTTAGGAGATGGTGATGATGTCTTCTTTCTTCTTGGCTGAACGGCTTGTTCTGATGGGTTCTGCACACCATACTGCTTTCTATCTATCTATCGATTGATCGATAACTGATTGTTGTTGGATTGGATATAATCATACCCTCCTTTGGTGAAGATCTTGCTAAATGGTAGTAAGGTGTTATAGTGCTGCAGATATTCGATCCTGTCTGGTATAAAGCTACTAAGTAATGCTTGACCAAGGAGCTTAGCCAAATGAAGGATCATAACGCCTACTCGTGCCACAAAGTTAGTAGTAGGTCTCAAGCACTCCCTGTGCAAGCCTCGTGGTTTATACCATCTCGATATACCTCCTAAACTCCCAGTCCGTCACGGCTTCCTCCCAGAGTCTAACCTCGTGCTCCCGCGTCCCCCCAAAATGATCTACAAACTCATCTCCAAGAACCTCCCTGGCCACGCTCCCCTTGCGCATCATCCTCTCCGTCGCCGCCCCCAGATTCTTGGCCAGCCTCTGCCCTTTGTCAGCTGCTCCGCCTACATCCTCCCCTTTGCCCAGTGGTGGGACTGGAAGATCGAGTTTCTTCTCGACACCACGCCAGCCGAGGCCGACGATGGCGGCGAGGACGAGGAAAGGATTTGCGTCAGCACCGGCGACACGGACCTCAAAGCGGGTGGCTTTGGCGGAGGCGATGGGTGGGGCGATGAGTCTGATGGAGGCGGCGCGGTGTTCGAGGCCCCAGGAGACGGTGACTGGGGCCCAGAAGTTCTCAACAAGACGCTTGTAAGAATTTATCGTTGGAGCGACGATGGGCATTACGTCTGCGAGACCGTCCAGGATGCCAGCAAGGAAGTGTCGACCCATGTCTGAGACGTAGGCAAGATCCGGGTAAGGTGCATTTGCGTCCTTTTCTCCGCGGTAGAACATGTTCTTTCCGGACTTGTCGACGACGGAGACGTGCATGTGGCCACTATTTCCGGGCAGTCCTTGTCTTGGTTTGGCCATGAAGCAGGGCGTGATGCCGTGTCTGCTGCCGACGCTCTTGACCACATATTTGAACAGTCCCGCTCGGTCTGCCATGTCTTTTATCTCGCCGTACTCGAGTGCTGCTTCGAAAACACCGGGTCCGGACTCGGTGTGCCACCCTTCAATGTTGGTGGAGAAGCGTTCGCAGGCGGTGAAGACGTCGTAGTACCAGTCTTGATTGTGGACGGGTCGTGTAAGGGAGTAGCCGGTCATGTTTTCAGTCAGGTGAGGGAGCGCGTGGGGTGGGTTTTTCTGTAGGAAGGAGGCCGTAGTGGATGAGTTGGGCGTGGTTTTGATAGATGGCGCAGAGTCGTCCGAAGGGGCGCGAAATTGGTAGAACTCGAATTCAGCTGAATTGAGTGAGCTTTGGATGCCACCTGTGGTCTTCGTGTCATGTAGACGACGGATGATCGCTACGTACCTCCAGCCATGGCACCATAGCCTTTCTTTTCGACTTGGTCCATCATTCTTGCAAGCAGCCCTCGCGAGCATGCGCTCAACCTCTCATCTGTATCTGGGTCGTGAAAGCTGACGAGAAAGAACGGTACATTATCTTCCCAAGGTATCCTTCTGAAGCTTGCGAGATCAATTTTTGCTACAATGTCCCGATATCCGTTTTCTTTGTTGCTGATCTTCAGCTCTCGGAAGTATGTCGTGTCATGCATGTCCCAGCCAAAGATAACGCTGCAGAAGCCAAAGCCATCCTTGACGATTGAAAGGAATTTCTTCTTGGAAATGAGCTTTCCTCGCAGCACACCATCTATGTCGACACCCGCGAGCTTGACTTTGGTGTCTGCTTCGAGGACTCTTGAAACGCTATCGATGGTCACAGGCGATTCTGGAAGCTTTGGAGCAGGTTGAGCTGCGAAGATCGACATTGTATACTGATGTTCGGCAAGGATATCACCCAGACAGCTCGTCCCGGGAAAGGAGACAATGCAAGAAGAGATGTCAAGGAGCAATTGGCTCTAGAGAGCCCGTACTCCGAGCTCTTCATGAGGAGCTGGCGAGGCCTCCACTGCCGGGAGGCTGGGGAGGCGGAGATCTGACCCAAAGCTTATCTCATGTAGGGTCCGGAGGTCTCGGCTGCATCCGAGAGTGGATGTCCGAAGATCACCCGCAATGCAAACATAAATCCCAGCCTGCCGGCAACAAATAGTAGTAAGACAGACTTCACGGGGCTTCACCTGCGCAGAAATCCGAACCCTAGACAAATCCTAGTCCAAGGTTCGCAGGTTGTAAACAACGTTCTATGACGAGAGGTGTATTAGCGGAGTGCATCTTCTAATTCTACCCTTTCGTGCCCTTTGAGAACGCCTTCCAAGCCCTTCTTGCATTAGAACATGGTCAACTGACCCCACGAAATCCCATTGGAAAATTCTTTGGTTTGCAACTGCCTCATCTTGCGAAATTGCCAGGTGGTTCAGTAGAAGGGCCTTCAGGAGTAACGTAGGCTTTCGTCATACCCCCATCAACCACAAAATCGGTGCCGTTGACGAAGCTGCTCTCATCGCTTGCCAGGAAGAGCACTGCTTGCGCCTGCTCAATAGCCTCTCCAAATCTGCCGGTTGGGAAGTGGATCTCACGTCTGTGCCTCTTCGCGGCATCATCGCCAAGCCAATCTTGAAGCAGCGGAGTGTTGAGCGGAGCAGGACACAGCGCATTGAATCGGAATCCTTCTCGGGCATGGACGATAGCTAGCTCTCGAGTCATTGCCATAACTGCCCCTTTAGATGCAGTGTACGCAAGCTGGGGAGTTGCAGATCCTACTAGAGCAACAATGGATGCCACGTTGATGATGCTGCCCTTGGGTTTATTATGCCGACGCATACTCAGAACCGCATGCTTTGATCCGAACCAGACACCTTTTACGTTGATGTTGTGAGTGAGGTCCCAGATCTTTTCCGGGGTGTCGATTGCGTCGGCGTCATCTGCATGCATAATTCCTGCATTGTTGAAGATGATGTCGATCCCACCATGCTGGTCCTGAGACTCCACCATAGCCTTGACGTCGGACTCTTTCGAGACATCACATTTGACGGGCGAGACTCGCTGTGCGTCCGGCACGATCTCTTTGACTTTGGCGAGTGCTTTCTCAAGTGCGGGCTCTGAGATGTCGGCCATCAATACCGAAGCACCTTCGCGAGCAAAAAGAATAGTGGTCTCCAGACCAATTCCCCTGGAAAACATCAGCTTCGAGGTTTATGATTTGTGGTAAACCAGAACGTTAAGAGGATGGCCAGAGCATATTGACTGGTGGCTCTGCATGATCGCAGCGCAGGTAAAAGAGAAAATTGGGATTTGCATGCACAATGTTACACCACATCCAGTCACGGCATTCAAAGTTACTGAGTGATGGTACTTCGAGCCAGTGATGCTGTAACAGAAAAGTGATGCATTTTAACAACTGAATGCTTACCCTGCAGCGCCGGTGATGATAGCATTCTTCCCATGTAATCTCCCAGGTCTGCTGGCCATCGGGAGTATAAGATACGGGGTAGTCGAGAATTTCCAATTGAAATTATCTGCTTCGATACTGTAGACGGGAACGCCCTGGGACAGAAGATGTGTATAGATTGAGTCACGTGCCCCTAAGTTGTAAGTACCACCCTGCAGATTTTCGGACGTCTCGGGTTTGGATCTCGAACACTCTGCCAACCGCCTTTGGAGAATGCCTAAAATAGGTCAGCAGCGGTGGTGATGAACACTACAGCTCAATCCTCTATCCCGCTAATGCTCTAGGCACGTAGAACGCCCCATTTTCACAGAGTGATGACAAATCCGCAGCAAAGGATCCCTTTCATCAAGATGCAGTCTTCCAGCTTGGCTGGTTGTGCTTGTCGCGCGTCAATATTTGGCAGAATGTCTGGGTTCACACCGGCGCAAGTAATGATGAGAAGACCAGCATAGTCTACACAATGCCACGTATCGACACCATGACTCCTGAAGGACGAGGCTGATAGCTGCCGTTCACCCCTGTCTGATTCTTCTCAAAGATGACTCTAAATAGTGCTTCCAGTCAGAGAAGGTAAACACTCAGAGGCGTGACGGTCGCCATGTCTTTCCAGTCTGTAGTACGGTTGAAGTGCTCAGGTCTCACCTGAGAGCAATCCTTTCCAAAGAGCGCGAGAGTGCGATTTTCAGCGACGTAGTGCTTGACTCGGAGCTTGAGCGATACTTCTCGAATAACCAGAGTCCAATGGCCATACTTTGTGAGATTTTCATGTCTTTCAAGCTCGTCACAGTTGAGGACGCGAGAGCGAAGACTGACAGAAACACTCCTTGAGCTTCATACAGTGAACAAGGTTGCTGCGAAAGCCGCCAGAATGGATATGTCAACATTGATTAAGAGACGGCATAGGTGACACGCACAGCTTTTACATGATGGTTGTGTCTTGTCACAACACCCTGCAAGGATGGAATAGCAGCAGTTGGGAGCAGAATGGCTAATGTTCAGATGCTATCTAGCTGATCGACCTGCGCGTCACGAATTATCAAGCCAGGAGATCCTTTGCAGGGAGCAAATCATCAGGTCAGGGCTCTTTTACACGCAGTATAACGCCGCTAGTACATGCTTCACCTTCACGCCTAGATCGAAAGATTTCCTAGACCGTTGGTAAGACCAATTAGAACATAGACTCCTAGTCGTCGAACGGGAACAGCTGGCAAGGTCAAGTGGTGTAATTCTTTCATTTCGAGCCTAACGGAGCTCGTGGACATTTTGAACAGCGAGACATTGCGAGGTAACCTTTTTCGGTCTCTCAGAGTATTCGATAAGAATCGTATATGACTGGAGAATTGATTAGCTTACAGTCCCATCACTAACCCACAAAAGAATTGAGCTTACCTTCTGCACCTCTCCGGCAGCCACTACCCACCCACATGAGAGTATTTACAAAAAGATATCTCTCGTCTCCAGTCTCCAACTCTATATTGAGCCGAAACTTGTAGGAGTTTGGATTGACACCATCTGCTTGAGCGGGATCTTGGAGTTTCTCCAAGACATCTTTTGACCCTGTTCTCCAGCCAGAGGTCTTGACACAGATGAACGCAGGGGGCTCGTCGGCAGTCTGGAGTAGGTAATTGGCGGAAAGACGAGTAGCTAGATCTTTGACGATAAGCTGTGAATCTTGCCCACCAGGCTGGCAGCAGTAAGCTTTCATTATCACAGCGCTTCTCGGTAGCAACTTACTATCACAACACCCTTGCCCCACCGCCCGGCCCATGAGCCCCCAACAAAGCTGACCCAATTTCGTTCTCCGAAAAGGCCTGGGCCAAGAGAAACACGAGGATTTAGCTTAATACTCATGCGAAAGTCAAGTTCGAGAGACGGGGTTGGAAGTTGAATGGACCTCGCAATTTCTCCTTCATCAAATTTGTGTAACAGGTTGTTTGCTGGAATAGAATTCTTCATCGCAGCGAGATAATTGGGGCATTCTTGAAGATGTTGTCGCTGCCGGCTGGTGTTTTTCGCTCTGACTTGTTGGCAGAACATGCATTGTACGGAGAGACACTTAGGCAGCAAGTCAGCGAATGAGGTGCATAGAAATATAGCGCCGCAGCCTCCCAATTAAGCGTACCTTATCCTCGTCTTTTGCTCTGAACTCCACGAAAGATGCATGTACATCGTCCAGAGGAGGCGCGGGTAAGCCTATCCCAGGTGTGGTTTTCGCGGTCTTAGGCGTTTTTGTCGCTGTGATTGTCGGCCTGACTGGTGTCGTCAGAGTAGACGGACCGGGAACGGTGCCTTGTGGAGGAAGTGGTGGTCGCCCTGTCATATTCTGAAGAGGTGTCTGTAGCGATGCCCCGTGTGGAGTGACTCCATTGATCATGGCACCTGCCGAGCCAGGCAAAGCATTCTGACCAGGAGCACTTGGTGTGGTGTAGCCATTTGTAGCAGCGATAGCATTACCGGGACTAGCTTGCGCTCCGATAGCGCTCGCATGGTTGTTTGGATTGCCTGTGCATTCAAGGAGGTGTTGCTTTTGTCGACTCGTGTTCTTCGCTCGAGTCTGATGACAGTAGATGCATTGCACCGACAAGCACTTGGGGCTGAAGTCAGCTAAGTGACGGTGCGGAGCTCCTGCAAAGACTCACCTTGTCGTCGTCTTTGGCGCGGAACTCTATGAAAGCTGCGTGGACATCTTGATCGACACTGCGACCCATGTTTCTCGGCAATCTAAAAGGTGAAGTTGTGCCGGTATGTATGTAAACTGACAGTACGTGTATTTACGATCGTGGAGTTTTGGTTCTGATTGCGACTAGTAGCAACAAGCAGCGGCTGACCGCCTGACAAACGCTGTGAACCAACAATGCGTTCAAAGCTTGGCACTTTTCTGTTGATGTAAGCTCATTTTAGCTTGCTCATTGGAGAGTTCACGACGTGTCTTGGTTGCACCTTAGATCCTAAGATGATGATAGCCATCTACAAAGGTTACTTAGACAGCAAGGGCTATAAGTACTTACAATTTCATATACAAAATTTTACTTTACTATTTCACCTTCATTGCCCGGGTGGCACAATTGGTTAGCGCGTAAGACTTTTAATCTGAGAGATCTTAAGGCTGAGAGTTCAAGCCTCTCCTCGGGCGTATGTCTCACTTTCTTTTTACCTCTCAATGCGGATCCACAGCTTTGCGGAATGGCTGCTGAAAGATGGATTGGAGTCAGGAGTTGCTCCCGGTCAGGAGTAAAATGAATTACCTCACTTCACGAAAGAGCCAGCCCTAATTACCCTTTTGTTGTTGAAAATTTCCTACCAGCCTCTAAAAATATTCTCTCCTGACGCTTTACCATGCGAGGTCGCACAAAAAGCTCGGAGCAGCCTTTACTTCCCTCGACGGATTCGCCTCTGAAGTCTACCTGTGCATCCTGGTCAACTTCGCCTTCATACCAGTCGTCTTTGCGTTCTTCCACCACAGCTTTTCATTCTGTAACCGATGCTCTGCTTGAAAATCCTAACCTGAATTCGACTTATCTATTCCGGGCAGATATCGTCTTCGACAGCACTGGGATCTTGAAGACCAATAAGGAGAAAGAAGACTTCTGCAGTATTCTGCCTTTTAACCTTCATGCGCACTGCGAGACCGACGGATTGAGCATCAATACAGAAGAACCTCGCCCTCCCTTGCCGTTTGCAGGATTTGAGCTTAGAAGGACCGTCGTCCGAAGATTGATACCTCGCAAGCCACAACTTGACCAGTCTTTGTTGCAGACCTGTCACATATACACTACTCAAGATGGAGCACTGTCAAAGCCTGATGAGGCGGTTTCGAATATTACTAATGATGAATCTCAATTTGCTCAGCTAGCTCTTAATGAAAAGCTCAACAACAAGCTGCTTTACAAGCGGTCAATTGTACGACATTTGCAGCACTTGGTAGTATATCAACCGCATACTGACCCTTTGACTGGGAGCGATATGCCTTGGTATCACCCTCCACTAAAATATCTGGCATTTTTGTACACCTGTAACCCAACATCTGATTCGGAGATGGAAAAGCAGGAAGGGGGCACTCTCTCCGTACATTTCCAGTGCTTCCAAGGAAACTCTCGCGCCGAGGGTCCTTTGTCCATCACGGATCGTGTGCACCGTACTCTGTTGTCATTATCTTCCACTTACACTCGACTGGCTCGGAACACACCAGTCTGTTCAGATGGCAGTGATGGCGAAGAGAAAGCAATGCCAATTTCAGCAACGCGACACATCAAAGACAACATCATCCCTGAGCATTTGGTCCAAAACACTTATTCCAGGCTGAAGACATTGTACGCGTCGGACTTGATCAAGCGCTGGGTGGAAAAGACAGACCCATCAAAACACGTATTTGAGGATCTTTCGATCGCAGCTTTCCTGCTCGAGCTCTGGAGAAAAATGTATGGAAGCAAACCCTCGGACTTTCCTGGCTTCGTAGATATTGCCTGTGGAAACGGGGTTCTGGTCTATGTTCTCATTATGGAAGGCTTTCGCGGGTTCGGATTTGATGCGCGAGTGCGACGTACCTGGTCACTGTTTCCTGCACTCGTCACTGCACATCTCCAGGAGACAGTGTGCATTCCCAGACCTTTTCTGGAAGCTCTGCAATCACAGGGGCATCCGCTGCAAGAAGATCTATCAGTTCACGACGGCATATTCGAAGCAGGCACTTTCATCATCTCTAACCATGCAGATGAGCTCACGACGTGGACGCCACTACTTGCAGCTCTGAGCCATCCAGAGTCTCCCCTGCCCTGGCTAGCAATTCCATGCTGCTCTCATGCTTTGTCAGGTGCAGCACATCGATATCAATCATTCCCTCATCAATTAAGTGGTGCACATGCTGGACGCGACCTCGAGAACCCCCACCATCGTAACGTTGCCAGGCTTGACTGCGATGAACAGCCTAAAGCCGGAGATTTGACTGCTTTGCGCGCTTCCAAAAAGCAGAGTCGCGTTTGTTCCCAGGAAAGACAGTCGGGAAGACCGGATTCCACATATGCATCGCTCGTGAATCAGGTCACATCCCTGGCGAAGAAAGCTGACCCTGTAGGAGACGTCCAACAAACATTGATGCGGATTCCCAGTACCCGGAACATTGGCATACTAGGAGGACAACTCCGCGGCTTGCACTTCCAAAAAGCCGGCGGTGGCAAACTCGTCAACGACACATCAAGCACAAAGCAGCTCAAGGAGATGAAGCTTGCAGATTTGACCAGGGGGATATACGATGTAGTGGAAGAAGAATGTGAGAGATCAGGCGGCGTGGAAGAGGCCGCAAAGATCTGGATGGAAGGGGTCCAAAAAGCCCTGGGGGCAACACGCTACCCATTCAAGAGTGTTTGAAGGCCGAGATTCCGTGTTGCTGGTATGTACAATGCCTACGCAAAAGTATCTACCCGCGGGCGCGTTTTCTTGGCTAAATTTCGACGCGTTTTTTCGACCATTACATTTGCACCATACATTACACCATGCCTAGAAGGCCTTTGGC
>JAABUK010007398.1_pt1 | contig 15872 bp, 14 predicted proteins | sample 5559141 | NCBI WGS metagenome assembly JAABUK01 (sample SAMN10711869, study PRJNA513367) | rock metagenome | isolation source: Antarctica rocks | place: Antarctica: Victoria Land, Pudding Butte nord | collected 2016-01-03
GAGCTGAACGACATCGAGCGCTCCTGGCGCGACCTCAAGCGGCACCACCTGGCCCACCACACGTTCAAGGACGCCGCCCATCTCACCTGCGCCATCCACGCCGCGGTCAAGCAGCTCAACAAAGAGTGCCAAACGCCGCATCCGTGCGACAAGCTGAATAAGGCTGCTTAGAACGTGTGCTTACGCATTAATAGGCCAACCGCCAGAAACCAGTCATTTCGTAATAAAGATTCGAGCCACTTGAACGGCTGAGGTCTTCGATTGCGGCAAATCCCGGCCGCTTGAGTTGCAGGCATGGACGACCGCTCTGGGTCGGAGGCTGACATTCAAACTGAGATACTACCAGCCGTCACCGGCCAGCGACGGACGGTTGCGATCCGTATAGCATCGGCAACCCTGCCCCAACCAGGCCGCCGCGGCGGCGTCGAGCACCACCAGCAGCTTCAGGTTGAGCGTGCGCCAGTCCACGGGCAGCCTCCGGGCCGGCAGGGCGGGTGGCCGGACCGCACCCGTGGCCACCGGCCTGCGAACCCGTTCCATACCCGGCTGGCATGTCCCCGGCTGGCACTTTACGGCGATGGACGCGCATTAGCCGCAGCACGGCCCGCCGCCGTCCAGCCTGGATGCACGGCACCCCTGATAGGCCGTCATGGACCATCCCCTCCCGTGCTGGCCCCGGGCTGCACGCAAGCGCAGGCAGCGATGGCGGTGCCGCACCCCATGGTGCCGAGCCTGCCGCGCCCGTGCTGTTGCGCGCCTGGGGGGTTGGCCATGCTGCCTCTCCTGCCGCCGGCACGCCATCGGCGCAGCGGTAAGGCGAGGGTTTCGCGGATGCGTTCAACGCCTCCCAAGTCCTGAACGGCCCCTTGCGCCATCATTGGCAAACCGGGCAGGTTCCAGCAGCAGGACGGGGCAGGCCATGGACACGTTCGATGTCGTCGTCATCGGTGCCGGGATCGCGGGCGCCGCAGCGGCCTATGAAATGGCCGCGGACCGGTCCGTGCTGCTGCTGGAGCAGGAGGCGCACCCGGGCCACCACACCACCGGGCGCTCCGCAGCGCTGTTCTCGGAAACCTACGGCAACGCCGCCATCCGGGCGCTGACCGCCGGCAGCCGCCGCTTCTACATGCAGCCGCCCGCAGGCTTCGCCACCCCGCTGCTGTCGCCGCGCGGGGTCATCATGGTCGCGCGGCCCGACCAAGCCGCCCGGCTCCAGGCATGGGTGGAGTCGGTCGGGCCGGCCGCCTCCGCCATGACGGCCGCGGAGGTGCTGGCGCGTGTGCCGGTGCTGCGCCCGGGCTATGTCGGCGCCGGGGCGCTCGAACCCGGCGCGATGGACATTGACGTTCACGCCCTGCACGACGGCTATCTCCGCGGCGCCAAGGCGCGCGGTGCCGCCATCGTCACCAACGCCAGGCTCGACGGCCTGACGCGGGGCAGGACGGGCTGGACGGTCCGCGGCGGCGCGGGGACGTGGGGGGCGGAGGCGGTGGTGAACGCCGCCGGGGCCTGGGCGGACCAGGTGGCGGCCCTGGCCGGGGCGGCGCCGTGCGGCTTGCAGCCGATGCGGCGGACGGCCCTCACAGTGGACCTGCCGGACGGCATGGACGCCGCGGGCTGGCCCGTGGTGATCGACGCCGACGAAGGGTTCTACTTCAAGCCGGAGGGCGGGCGCCTGCTGCTGTCGCCTGCGGACGAGACGCCGATGCCGCCCTGCGACGTGCAGCCGGACGAACTGGACGTCGCCATTTGCGTGGACCGGGTGCAGCGCGCCGCCGACCTGCCGGTGCGCCGCGTCGTGCGCGCCTGGGCGGGCCTGCGGAGCTTCGTCGCCGACCGCTCGCCGGTGGTGGGCCTCGACCCCGGCGTGCCCGGCTTCTTCTGGTTGGCCGGGCAGGGGGGCTACGGCATCCAGACGGCGCCGGCGATGGGCCGGCTGGCCGCGGCCCTGCTGGCCCGGCGCGGTGTGCCGGCGGACCTGGCGGACTGGGGCGTGGACGCCGCCGCGCTGGCGCCGGGGCGCCCCGGTGCGATCGTGGGCGCGCGTCCGTTGCAGGAGCAGGCGGCATGAGGATCTTCATGGCGACCCTGGCGACCGAGACCAACACCTTCTCGCCCATCCCCACGGGCATGGCCGCGTTCACCACCGGGCGCGAGTGGTATCGCCACGACGCCAGCCGCCAGCCCGCGACCATCGCCAACATCCCCCTGATCGCCTGGCGGCGGCTCGGCGAGGCCGATGGCCATGAGGTCGTCGAGAGCCTCTGCACCTTCGCCCAGCCGGCCGGGACCACGCTGCGGCACGTCTATGAGCACCTGCGCGACACGGTGCTGGACGACCTGCGGGCCGCCATGCCGGTGGACGTGGTGCTGCTGTTCATGCACGGGGCGATGGTCGCGCACGGCTATGACGACTGCGAGGGCGACACGCTGGCGCGGGTGCGCGCGGTCGTCGGCCCGGCTGCCAAGGTCGGCATCGAGCTGGACCTGCACTGCCACCTGACGGAGCTGATGCGTACCAGCGCCGACGCCATCGTGACCTTCAAGGAGTATCCCCACACCGACATCGGCGACCGGGCGCCGGAGCTGTATCGCATCTGCCTGGACGCGGCGGCGGGCCGGGTCCGGCCGGTGATGGCGCTCTACGACTGCCGCATGGTCGCCACCTTCCGCCCGACGATCCCCCCGGTGCGGGGGTTCGTGGACCGCATGACGGCGATGGAGGGGCGGGACGGCATCCTGTCGGTCTCGTTCGGGCACGGCTTCCCCTGGGCGGACGTGGCCGATGTCGGCGCCAAGGTGCTGGTCGTCGCCGACGGCGACCCGGCCCTGGCCGAAGCCGCCGCCCGCCGGCTCGGCCGGGAGCTGTGGGACATGCGGGACGCGGCGGCGGCCCGGCTGGTGGGCATGGACGCCGGGCTGGACGAGGTGCCGGGCGCAATGCTGGCGGACGGCGGCGGGCCGGTGGTGCTGGCCGACGCCTCCGACAACGCCGGCGGCGGCGCCCCGTCCGACAGCACGTTCCTGCTGCGCCGCGTGCTGGACCGCGGCATGTCCGGCATGGTGATCGGCTGCTTCTGGGACCTGCAGGCGGTGGCGTTCTGCATCGAGGCCGGGGAGGGGGAGACCCTGCCCTTGCGGGTCGGCGGCAAGTGCGGGCCGGCGTCCGGCGACCCCGTTGACCTCGTGGCGACGATACGCAAAATCCTGCCGGAGCATTCCCAGGCCGGCCTCAGCGGCGGGCGCTCAAGCCTGGGCGCGTCGGCCTGGGTGTCCGCCGGCGGCGTGGACCTGGTGCTCGTCAGCAAGCGCCAGCAGACCTTCGCGCCGGATGCGTTCACCGGGCTGGGCCTGGCCCTGCACGACAAGGCGGGGATCGTGGTGAAGTCGTCGCAGCACTTCCAGGCGGCCTTCGCGCCCATCGCGCGGGCGGTCCACTACGTCTCCAGCCCCGGGGCGCTGAGCTTCGACTACGCGGACCTGCCCTACACCAAGCGCACGGTCCCGTTCTGGCCGCGCGCCAGCGATCCGTTCGCGGGGCAGGAAGGATGACGATGCGCTCCATCCCGCGCCGGACCGCGCTGGCCGCCATTGCCGGCGCGGCGCTGGCGCGGCCCGCGCTGGCCCAGGGGGCCGCCAGCACTCTGCGGTTCATCCCGTCCGGCTCGCTGTCCGCGCTGGACCCCATCTGGACCACCGCCTACGTCGTCCGCAACCACGGCTACATGGTATTCGACACCCTGTATGCGACCGACAGCCGTTTCCAGGTGCGTCCGCAGATGGCGGAGGGGCACGAAATCAGCGATGACGGCCTCACCTGGACCATCCGGCTGCGCGAGGGCCTGCGCTTCCACGACGGTACGCCGGTGCTGGCCCAGGACTGCGTGGCCAGCATCCGGCGCTGGGCGGCGCGGGACGGGTTCGGCCAGTCGCTCATGGCGCAGACGGACGAGTTGGCGGCGCTCGACGACCGCCGGCTGCGCTTCCGGCTCAAGGCGCCGTTCCCGCTGCTGGCGGAGGCGCTGGGCAAGCCGTCCAGCCCGGTGCCGTTCATGATGCCCGAGCGCCTGGCAGGGACCGATCCCACGCAGCAGATCAAGGACGCCACCGGCTCCGGCCCGTTCCGCTTCCTGGCCGATGAGTTCCGGCCCGGCACCAGCGCGGCCTGGGAGCGCTTCGACGGCTACCTGCCCCGCGACGAGCCGCCGGACGGCATGGCCGGCGGCAAGGCCGTGCGGGTCAGCCGGGTGGAGTGGCGGTCCATCCCCGACCCCGGCACGGCGATGGCGGCGATGCGGGCCGGGGAGATGGACTGGCTGGAGGCGCCGTCGCCCGACTTGCTATCCCTGGTTGCGGGACGCTCGGACCTGACCGTGTCCACGTTGGACAAGAACGGGACCTATGTGCTGCTGCGCTTCAACTCGCTGTACCCGCCGTTCGACGACGTTGCGGTGCGCCGGGCGGTGCTCCATGCGGTGCGGCAGGACGACTACATGCAGGCGATGGTCGGCTCCGGCCGCTACCGCGAGTGCAAGGCGTTCTTCCCCTGCGGCACGCCGCTGTCCACCGGCGCCGGGTCGGAGGCGATGGACGAGAAGCTGGACGCGGCGCGCGCCATGCTGAAGGCGAGCGGCTACGACGGGCGCAAGGTCGTCATCATCTCGCCCAGCGACCAGCCGATGCTGCCGGCGCTCGGCGACGTGACCGCCGACCTGCTGAAGCGGCTCGGCATGGCGGTCGAGCTGGTGGTGACGGACTGGGGCACCCTGCTGTCCCGGCGGGCCTCGCAGAAGCCGCCGTCCGAGGGCGGCTGGAACATCTTCCACACCACCGCGGTGTCGTCGGAGTTCATCAGCCCGGCGTCGCACCTGGCGCTGCGCGGCAACGGGCGCGCGGCCTGGCCGGGCTGGCCCACCGACCCGGAGATGGAGGAGCTGCGGACCCGGTGGTTCGCAGCGCCCGACCTGGCGGCGCAGCGCGTCATCGCCGCCGATATGGAGCGGCGGGCGTTCGACCAGGTGCCCTACGTGCCGCTCGGCCAAATCCAGCAGCCGACGCTGTTCCGCACGGCGGTGCGGGACATCGTGCCGGCCAGCGCGCCGTTGTTCTGGGGCCTGCACAAGGACTGACTAGGTTGGCTGGCCGGCTTGACTTGGCCCGTGCCGCCCCACCCGGGGACGTGCCCGGCACCCTGGCGATTGCCTCGTCGGCCTGCTTCCGGTGCGGCAGCGGCCTGCGCCCCATCGCCGGCCATGAGGGCCTGGCGTCGCCTATGCGAGGCTCCCGTAGCCGAGCCGCCTGGCTTCGGTTTCGTAGTCCGCCAGAACGTCGTAAGCGGCGGGCGTCAAGTGCGAGACGCCTTGCAGGGACAGCGCCGGGTCTGCCACGCCATCGAGCGCCGCGGACAAGGCGCCGGCCTCCGCCGCACTGGTGGCGACCGAGGTCACGAACGGCAGGCACGGGCCAGGCTCCGTCCAGTCCAGCACGCGCAAGCCGCCCGTCAGGTCCGGCGCATGGCGCTGCGCCAGCCCCCACGTCACGCAGTCCACCGAGCACAGGTCTATGTCCCCGTCCCGGAGGGCGCGCAGGCTCGCCAGGTGGCCGCCGGTCCAGGCGACCCGGGAGAAGAACGTCGCCCCGCCCGCAATGCGCGCCAGGGACAGCCGCGGCAGGTTCATGCCCGAATTGGAGTGGACGCTGTTGCACCCGAACACCCGGCCCCGCATCGCCTCCAGCCCGCTCGCCGGGTCCGGCGCACGGACGATGAAGGCGGCCCGGTGCATCGGGCCGTCGCAGCCCTCCAGCCCGTAATGCGGGGTGCCGAGGATGGCGGCCTGCCCGCGGTAGCGCCGGAACAGCGGGTAGCCGCAGACCTGGGTGAACAGCACCTCCGGCCCGATCCCGTCCGGCACGGCGGGCCGCAACAGGTCCAGGCGCCCCGGCGCGTCCGCCAGCCCCGCGCGCAGCCGGTCCCACAGCGCCTGGTGCGCTGCCGCCAGGGCTGGGAACACGTACATCGGCAGGCTGGCGGTGCGCGTCACCCGAAGCGCAGGCGCTGCCCGATGCCCAGGCGGCGGCCCTTTTCCAGCATGGCGTGGCCCAGGGCGATGTCGGACAGCGACAGGCCGCGATGCCAGAACAGGATCGTCTCGCCGTCGCTCTCCCGCCCGGGGCGCAGCCCGGCGACGATCTCCCCCATCTCGGCGTGCAGCGTGTCCCGCGTCAGCTTGCCGGCGTTCACATGCTGCCGCAGCGCGCCATAAGGGCCGGCGCCCACCTGCCCCCAGTCGTCCACGACCAGCTTGTCCATGATGCCGGTCAACGACAGCTCCACTGCGCTCATGGTGCCGTAGGGCATCACCAGCGCGCCGGGCTTGATCCACTCGGTCTTCAGCAGCGGCGCCGGCTCCAGCAGGCGGGATGCCTCCACCACGATGTCGGCGCCCACGATGGTGTCCCGCCAGCTCGCGCACTCCCGCACGGGCTTGCCCAGGTCCTGGCTCAGCCGCTCGGCGAAGGCGCGCTGGCTTTCCGGGCGGCGGGAGTGGACGCGGATTTCGTCGAAGTGGAACAGGCTGTCCAGCAGGCGGACGTTCCAGTACGCCGTGCCGCGGGCGCCGATGTGGCCCAGCACCTTGCTGTCCCTACGCGCCAGGTACTTCGCGCCGATGGCGCTGACGGCGCCGGTACGCATGTCGGTGATCCCGCCTGCGTCCAGGATGGCCTGCGGCTTGCCCGTCCTGGGGTCGAACAGCGCCAGGATCGCCATCTCGGACGGCAGGCCCTGCTCGTAGTTATGGACAAAGTCGCTGACCACCTTCACGCCGGCCCGCTGCACGTCGCCGCCGATGGCGCCGCGCAGCACGTTGAAGTGGCCGTCCACCGCCGGGTCGGGCTTGAGGTGCATACGCGGCTCGATGACGGCCTGCTTGCGGCCCTGGGCGGCCAGGCTGCTCTCGATGGCACCCAGGATGTCCTCGTCCGTCATGCCCAGCGCCGCGATGTCGGGGCCGTTGAGGAAGTCCACGTAGATCGGCTGCATTGCGCTGTCCTAGCCCGGCTCGTTGAATCGGTTGGTCCAGAGCGTGCCCTCGCCCGACCCGGCAGGAGCGGGGACGCCGGCGAAGCGGACCAGGGCGCCGAACGGCTCGTCCATCAGGATCACGTCCGGGCCATAGACCAGGGTGCGCGCGATGGCCGCCCGCTTCTGCATGCCGCCCGAGAGCTGGTAGGGATAGTGCCGCTCGAAGCCCTGCAGGTCCACCCGGGCGATGGCCGCCTGCGCCCGGCGGGTGCGCTCGTCCAGGCCGACGCCGCGCAGGACCAGCGGGAAGGCGACGTTCTCCATCAGCGTCTTCCACGGCAGCAACTGCGCCTGCTGCGGCACGAAGCCCACGTCCCGGTTGACGGCGGCCACGCGCGCGCCGCGGTGCGACACCTGGCCGCCGGTCGGGAACAGCAGCCCTGCCGCCATTTGCAGGAGCGTGCTCTTGCCGCAGCCGCTGGGGCCGATCACCGACACGAAGCGCCCCGGCGGCACATCGAAGCTCAGCCCGTCCAGCACCCGCAGCGTGCCGCCGCCGGGCTGCGGGAAGTCCTGCGTGATGGCGTGGAACGCGAGCGTGGGCGGCACGGCCATGACGGGACCCAATCCGGCGGTGAGCGGACCGGGGCTGGCCGGCTCGGACAATCATAGACATCATGGCGAGGAAACGGACAGAGGGGTGGGATGGATGCGTGCCGTTGCCGTGGGGCGCAATGCCCGCCCCGCCCCGCCGGACCGTGCCTTCCTGCATCCGAAGGGCCTGCCGAACTGACTCTCGCGCCTGCCAGGGCGGTGCTGGAGATCGGCGGCCACCTGCAGCCCCGGACCCTTGCCGCCGCGGCGCGGGCCGGCAGCGCCGTGCGCTTGGCTCCGGCGGCGTGGGACCGCATCGCGGCGGCGCACGCCGCGCTGGACCGGATCGCCGGGGAGGGTGCGGCGATCTATGGCGTCAGCACCGGACTGGGTGCGGCGGTTGACACCCCTGCCGCACCCGGCGGGGAAGGCCAGCAGCGCCGCGTCGTGATGGCCCGCATGGTGGGCGTCGGCCCGCTCGCGGCGCCGGACCAGGTGCGGGCGGTGATGATGGCGCGGCTGGCGGGGCTGGCAGTTGGGCGGTCCGGCGCGTCGCCGGGCATCGTGGCGGCCTACGCGGCGCTGCTGAACGCGGGGGTGCTGCCCGCGATGCCCCTGGTCGGTTCGGTGGGGGAGGCGGACCTGGCGCCGCTGGCCCACGTCGCCGGCGTGCTGGCCGGGGCCGGGGAAGCGGTGGTGGACGGCCAGGTCATGCCCGGGGCTGCCGCCCTGGCCCATGCCGGCATCGCGCCGCCGCCCTTCGGGATCAAGGACGGGCTGGCCCTGGTGTCGTCCAATGCGGCCTCGGCCGGGCTGGGCGCCCTGGTGCTGGCGGATGCCGAGCGGCTGTTCGGCGCCTGGCTGGCCGCGGCCTGCCTGACGCTGGAGGGCTACCGCGCCTCCGTTGCACCGCTGCGGCCCGCGGCGTCCGCGCTGCGGCCGGCGCCGGGCCAGGCGGAGGCGGCGGCGTCGCTGCTCGGCACGCTGGAGGGAAGCGCGCTGCTGCTGCCCGGCGCGGCCCGCAGGCTGCAGGACCCGCTGAGCCTGCGCTGCCTCGCGCCCGTGCTGGGGGCCTGCCTCGCCGCGCTGCGCGCCGCAACCGCCGCGGTGGCGCTGGAGCTGAACACCTCGGACGACAACCCGGCCGTCCTGGCGGAGTGCGGCGCCATCCAGCCGAACGCCAATTTCGACTCGACCCACCTGCTGCTCGCCTTCGAGGGACTGGGCCTTGCCCTGTCGCGCGCCGCCGCGGCGCAGGGCGCGCGGATGCTGCAACTGATGTCCCCGGCGTCGAGCGGCCTGCCACGCTTCCTCAGCCCGATGAAGGATGGCCGCAACGGCTTCGCCACCGTGCAGAAGACGATCTCCGCCCTGGTGGCGGAGACTTGGCAGCACGCCATGCCGATGCCGCCGTGCGCGCTCGCGGCAGCGGACGGCGTTGAGGACTATGCGACGATGGTGGTTTCCGGCGTGCGCCGCCTCGGCGCCTTGCTGGCGCAGTTGCGGCTGCTCTGCGCCGTCGAGCTGATGGTGGGCGCGCAGGCGTGCGACCTGCGGGACGGGCTGCGCCTCGGCCCGGGTGGCGCCGCGGTGCATGGCGACGTCCGCCGCCTTGTGCCCATGCTGCGGGATGACCGGCCGGCCGCTCCCGACATCCTGGCCCTGGACGCCCTGATCGGCGAGGGGTGCTTCGACGACTTGGCGGCCCCTTTGTTCGCGGCCGGACCAGGATGACGGATTCTGGCACCAACGGCCTTCTGCCTTGGCCGGCGAGGCCATCGCCGCACTCCGCCTCAGCGGACCCGGATGGGGCCGCCATGGGCAAGCCACTCGGGCTGCGGACCGGCCGCGGGCACGATGGAAGCGCCCGCGCCGTCAGCCGTTATAGGCCAGCCGCAGCCCCGGCGTGTCCCAGCGGCAAGACACCAGCCGCCCGGTCGAGGACAGGGTGACGAACGCCGTCCGCATGTCCGCGCCGCCGAAGCAGATGTTCGTCACCCAGCGTTCCGGCATCGGCACGTGCCGGACCGAAGCGCCGTCCGGCGACACGACGCTGATGCCGCCATGCACCAGGGTGGCGACGCAGACGTTGCCCGCCGCGTCCACCGCCAGGCTGTCGAAGCGCTGGAAGTTGGCGCTGCCCGTCACCAGCCGGCCGCCGTGCGGCGACGGCCAGGGCTGCCGGCGGATTTGCCCCGGCCCGTCCAGGTCGAAGGCCCACAGCCGCGCCGGCTCGGTTTCCGCGACATAGAGCGTCGTGCCGTCCGGCGACAGGCCGATGCCGTTCGCGGTCAGCATGGGGAAGCACACCTCGCGTATGCCGCCGCCGTCGGCCCGCGCGTAGCAGACGCCCCCGCGGTCGAGGTCGCGGGGCCGGCCCTTGCCGAGGTCGGTGAAGTAGAAGCCGCCGTGGCTGTCGAACACCAGGTCGTTGGGGCCGCGCAGCGGCGCCTGGTCGCTGCTCGTGTAGAGCGTGTCGAAGGCGCCGGTGGCGAGGTCCACCCGCTCGATCCGCCCGCCGCTGTAGTCGTTGGCCTGCATCACCGGGCGCAGGCCGGTGTCGTCGTCCACCCACTTGAAGCCGCCGTTGTTGCACACGTAGCAGCGCCCGTCCGGCCCGATGGCGGCGCCGTTCGGCCCGGCGCCCAGGTGGGCGATCACGCCGCAGGTCCCGTCCGGCTGCACCCGGGTCAGGGTGCCCCGCTCGATCTCGACCAGCACGATGGAGCCGTCCGCCATCGCGACGGGACCCTCGGGGAAGCGCAGGCCAGCGGTGATCTCATGCAGCGTCATGCAGCGGCTCTCCGGTCGGGAAGCGGGGGATGGTGCGCCTTGCCTGCAACTGCGCGAACTGGCGGCCGAACATCCGGCAGGTGTCCTCGAACCCATCGAAGCCATGCGCGCGGAGCTTGGCGGTGTCCAGCACGCAATCGAACTTCCGTTGCAGCACGAACCCGCCGAATGGCCAGGCCGCCACGTCCTTGCAGAACGTTGCTTGCAGGCCGTGGCGGGCCGCCATCGCCTGCCCGGCCCGCTTCCACCACGCAAGCCGGCCAGCAGCCAAGTTGACGCAAGCTGAAGCTTCATTGCGGCTGCGTCCCCGCTCCTCCGCACCATCCAGGCTTTCCTGCCCGGCATCAAGACCCTCTTCGCCAAGGGACCAAGCATCTCCACGCATGGTGCCGCTTATCGGGAGCATGTGACGCGAGCCTTTGACCGGACATCCGGGGACCGCGTTCCGGCCAGCCTCCTCAACCGGGTGATGGTGACGGCGCCGAACTCCGGGCTGCGCTCCAGCGGGAAGGGCCTGCCCGCCAGCAGTTTGGCCCGGGTCCCGGCGCAGGTTGCGCTCGCTGCGGCGGATGCAGTCGCCCACCGGCATGTTGCAGGCGGCGATCCGGTTGTCGCGCCGCAGGAAGTAGGCACCTGAGCAGGCGAGAATGCCGCACCTCAACGCGGAACGTGCCCCCCTCCGGACCCCGAACGCAAGATCGTCCTATGAAGGACCAAGGCGCTTGGATCGGCCGCTTGCCCATGGTGTTGCAGCGGTCCGGCTTGGCTGGCAGGCTTGCGGGCGGAGGAACCAGACCATGAACCGTGGCACTTTCTGCACCGCGCTGCTGCTGCTCGCCTGCTCGACCCCAACGTTGCGCGCGCAGCCCTACCAGATGGGCGCGGGCACCGAGGGCCGGCGCTGGCTGCCGGAGCGCGCGCACGTTGACAACACGCTGGCCCGCTTTCCGGTGCAGGTCCAGGACGGCGTGACCATCGCCGCCCGCGACGGCACCAAGCTCGACGCCCGGCTGTTCCTGCCGGCGCTCGCGGCGGGCGCCCCGCCCACGCCTTGCGTGCTGATGTCGGACGGCTACGGGCGGTCCTCCAACACCGGGGCCGGCACCGACCCGGTGCTCATGGACATCGCCGCCCGCGGCTACGCCGTGCTGCACCTCAGCCTGCGCGGCTCCGGCAAGTCGGAAGGGGAGGCGACGCTCTACAACCGGTTCGGCCAGGACGGCTACGACGCCGTGGAGTGGATGGCCCGGCAGAGCTGGTGCAACGGCCGCGTCGGCATGGTCGGGCCGTCGCTGCTGGGCATCTCGCAGTGGCTGACGGCCAAGGAGGCGCCGCCGCACCTGCAGGCCATCGTGCCGCAGGTGGCGTGTGGCGACTGCTATGGGGCGCTGTGGTATCCCGGCGGCATGGCGCCCGGCCCCGGCCGCCTGGCGCGCAAGCTGTCGCCGGGTGCCGAGGCCGAGTACACGACCTCCATCCAGCACCGCGACCTGGACGGCTGGTGGCGGGAGCGGACGACGCAGGACGCGGACGTGCAGGCCATCGCCGGGCGCGGGGTGGCGGCGTTCATCTCGGGCGGGCTGGACGACTACATCACGCCGGGCAACCTGCGGGCCTATGCGGCCTTCGGCTCGGTCCGCAAGCGGCTGCTGCTCGCGCCGCACGCGCATGGCTGGCAAATAGACTTCCTGCAAGAGCTGCAGGTGCAGTGGCTGGACCACTGGCTCAAGGACGCGGACAACGGGGTGGAGCGGGCGCCGCGGGTGATCCTGTACGTGAAGGGGGTGGACCGCTGGCGCTACGAGGCGGACTGGCCGGTCCCGGACGCGCGCCCGGCCCGGCTGTTCCTGCAGGCCGGGCGCAGCGGGACGGCCGGCAGCCTGAACGACGGCTCGCTGACGGCGCAGCCGGCGGCAGGCCCCTCGGCGACGCTGCCCTACCTGCCCGGCAGGGGGCCGGCGCTGCCGGTGCTGCTCAGCGCAACCGAGGGCCGGCCCGCGGGGGACCAGCGGGAGGCGGAGGCGAAGGTATTGACCTGGACCACGGCGCCGCTGCCGGTGGCGACGGAGGTGACGGGTTATCCGCACGTCTCGCTCTGGGCGTCGTCGAGCGCCGATGACGGCGACATGGTGTTCAGCTTGAACGACGTGGCGCCGGACGGCACCTCGACGCAGGTGGTCCAGGGCTACCAGAACGTGCCGCACGGGGCGTCGCTGTCCGATCCCAAGCCGCTGGCGCCGGACCAGGCGCAGCAGGTCGAGGTGGACCTGCTGCCGACGGCCTACGTGTTCCAGCCGGGGCACCGGATGCGGCTGGCGCTGGCCGGCGCGGCCAGCGTGGCGCCGGGCCTGCCGTTCCCGCAGGGGCCGGGGCCAAGCCCGGCGGCGTTCACCTGGACGGTGCTGCAGGACGCCGGGCATCCGGCGGTCCTGACCGTGCCGGTCGTCGGCACGGCCGGGGAGCAACTGCCGCGGCTGACAGTGACGCAGCAGTGAGCGGGATGGGGAAGCCGCGGCGGCCATCGGCTTCGTGTCCGCCTGGTGCGCCGCGGCTGCGACGGTCCGTGCGGCGCGGCATGCCGCCTGCGTGACGGCTATCCTGGTGTGGACCAGCGGGCCGGCCTGGCATCGCCCTTGGCGGACCGCTGCGCCGTGCCGCCCGGCGGCCGGATCGGCCAGGCCGGCGCCGGACCTGGATGCGCTGAACCGCCCGGGAACGGAGGCGGCGTGATGGACCTGGTGGTGCGGGGCGCAATGCTGGCCGATGGGAGCGGCCCCGTGGACGTGGGCATCGCCGCCGGCCGCATTGCCGCCATCGCGCCCGCCCTGCGCGCGGACGCGCCGGTGATCCCGGCGGGGGGCTGCCTGCTCATCCCCGGCCTGGTCGAGACCCACCTGCACCTGGACAAGACCTGCATCCTGGACCGCTGCCCAGCCGCCGAGGGGTCGGTCGCCGAGGCGGTGCGCCTGACCAGCGCCGCCAAGCGCGGCTTCACGCCGGAGGACGTTCACGCCCGCGGGCGCCGCACCCTGGAGCGCTGCATCGCCTGGGGCACCACGCGCATCCGCACCCATGTCGAGGTGGACCCTGGCATCGGCCTGCGCGGGTTTGAGGGGGTGCAGCAGCTTGCCCGCGACTACGCTTGGGCGGTGGACATGGAGCTGTGCGTGTTCCCGCAGGAGGGCCTGCTCAGCAACCCCGGCACCGACGAGCTGCTGCAGGAGGGCCTGCGCCGCGGCGCCCGCGTCATCGGCGCGGCGCCCTACTGCGACACCGACCCGCGCGGCCAGATAGACCGCGTCTTCGCCCTCGCCCGCGAGTGGGACGTGGACGTGGACATGCACCTGGACATGGGCGACACGCCCGACGGGATGCAGGTCGAGTACGTCTGCCGCAAGACGGAGGAGCTGGGCTGGGGCGGCCGGGTCGCCGTCGGGCACGTGACGCAGATGTCGCTCGTGCCGCCGGCGCGGTTCGCGTCGCTGGCGGCGACGCTGGCGCGGGCCGGCGTGGCGGTGACGGTCCTGCCCAGCACCGACCTGTTCCTGATGGGCCGCACCCACGACCATGCGATCCCGCGCGGCGTGGTAACGGCGGAGCCGCTGCGGGCCGCAGGGGTCGTGTGCTCGGTGGCGACCAACAACGTGCTGAACCCGTTCACGCCGTATGGCGACGCCAACCTGCTGCGGATGGCGAACCTGTATGCCAACGTCTGCCACGTCGCCCGCCCGGCGGACCTGCTGGCCTGCCTGGGCATGGTGACGGCCGATGCGGCCCGGCTGATGCGGGTGGATGGGTATGGCATCCGGGCCGGGGCGCCGGCCGACCTGGTGCTGCTGGACGCCGGCACGGGCGCGGCGGCGGTGGCGGAGCTGGCGCAGCCGCTGTGGGGCATGAAGGCCGGCCGCATGACCTTCACCCGGCCGCGCCCGGCATTGCATCCGCCCGGTCCAGGGAGGCCGCCATGACCGTTCCAGCCGTTGACCGCGCCTGCCGCGGCATGTGCTTCCTGGTTGTCACCGGCCATGCCTTCAGCACTTGGCGTTGGTGACTGAGCGCCGCGCAAGCGGCTTGCCTTCGGCAACGTGCGTGCTGCCGCTAATAGACGTGCTCCTTGATCGGCTCGTTGGCCGCGATGCGCTCGAACGCGAACGGCTTGATGTCCACCGACCGGGACTCTCCATGCAGGATCAGCTCGCTCGCCCCGGCGCCGGCCGCCGGGGAATGCATCATGCCGTGCCCGCTGAAGCCGCAGGCCAGCACCAGGTTGCCGACCTCCGGGTGCCGCCCGATGATGGCGCTGTGGTCGAACAGGTTGTGCTCGTACAGCCCGGCCCAGGCCCGCAGCATCCGCAGTTGCTCGAAGCCGGGGACGCGGTGGGCCAGGGCCGGCCAGATCACCTCGTCGAACAGGGCGTGGTCCACGTCCAGGCTGAAGTCGTCGGCCGCGTTCTCGGTCCGCGGCGTCGTGCCGCAGATGTACAGGTGCCCCGCGGGCCGGAAGATGAAGCCGCTGGTGTCGAAGATGAAGGGTCCGTGCGGTATCCGCTCCGGGCTGTCGAACACGAACACGCAGCGCTTGAGCGGCACCACCGGCACGTCCAGCCCGGCCATGCGGCCGATCCCGCCGCTCCAAGGACCCGCGGCGTTGACCACGGTGCCGCACGCCAGCCGGCCGCCGCCTTGCAGCAGGACCGCGCCGATCCGCCCGGCGCCTGCCATCTCCAGGCCCGTCACGGTCCCGGCGACATACTCGACGCCCTGGGCGCGGGCCTTGCGCTTGAACGCCTGCAGCAGCGCCGGGCCATCGAACCAGCCCTCCTTCTCCGGCCCGTAGGAGCCGATGCCGAGGTCGTCCACCCGCAGCCAGGGATGGCGGCGGCGCATCTCCACGGGGGTGAGGAGCTCGGCGTTGACGCCGCAGGCCCGCTGCGTCGCGTTCTTGGCCTCGAACGCCGGGATGTCGGCTGATGTGCCGAGGATGAGGTAGCCGGGTTCGCGCAGGCCGATGCCGGCGTCATGGCCCTCGACGTGCAGCAGCTCGCGCACGCGGCGCAGGAAGCCGATGCTGTAGTCGGACATGCGTATGTTCGCCGCCGTGCTGAACTGCTGCCGGATGGCGCTGGTCGAGAGCGATGACGACGACGCAGCGTAGGTGGGGTCGCGCTCGACGACCGCGACGCGCCCGATGAAGCCGGGGTTGGCGGACAGGTGGTAGGCGATGGAGCTGCCGATCACGCCGCCGCCGATGATCACCACGTCGTAGGAGTGCTGCATTCCGAGGTCCTCCTGTCAGGTTCGGCACGGGCATGGTGGAATGATTGCAGCGCAAAGCTGCCTGCTCCCTCTCCCTCCGGGCTACGGTGGTCACACATCTCCGGAACGATCAAAGAAACCAAGCAATAACAGGCACTTGTCGAATGCCACCAAAGACCAAAGCTTGTGGGCTGAAAACCGGCAA